>Ga0268299_1003136_pt1 | contig 16400 bp, 19 predicted proteins | sample NOBtaG_FD_193484 | JGI IMG/M metagenome (GOLD analysis project Ga0268299, IMG submission 193484) | Activated sludge microbial communities from bioreactor in Nijmegen, Gelderland, Netherland - NOB reactor | ecosystem: Engineered > Bioreactor > Aerobic > Activated sludge | place: Netherlands...
GTGGCGGCGTAATGTGCCACATAGGGGACGCCCTGATAGGCAAAGAGGCTGGAGACAAACATCAGCCCCCCACGGCCTCGTTTCGCCATCTGCCCTCCATACAGATGGGCCAAATGCATCGGGGCTACGGCATTGAGCTGGGCTAATTGTAGATGGGCTTGTTCATCGCCCTGAACAAAGGCGCCGGTGATTTCCGCACCCGCATTCAAAATGGCGAGCCCGATCTCAAGGTCTTCAGTTGCCGTGGTGATGGTTCTGATTGCGTCCGGTTTACGCAAATCCGCCTGAACCGTTCGAACGTTGACTTGATACTCTTTAGTGAGGTCACGGGACAGCTCGTCCAGTCTCGACTGACGTCGCGCCACAGCAACGATATGCAGCCCGTGCTCCGCCACCTGCCGTGCCAACTCGCGCCCGATGCCCGAACTGGCACCGGTGATGAGTGCCCATGGGCCATATTTGGTGAGGTTCGTTGTCTTCATGGATGTCCGGTTTCCCTTAGTAATGAACGTGCGGAAATCTTCTGCCGCATCTGACCTGTTCAACTTCTATTTCAACTGGAGTCCATGGACAGCCGCACATGTACAGACCGCTCCAGCCTATCCACGATCACAATGACCCCACATATGGACCGATAAGTCCTAAATGCGGCAAAAAAAATTCATCGCACGGCCTTCATGATTAACGGCACCATCGCACCCGCACTCCGGGTATCGAGACCGGATTTGATCAGGGTCCGCAGCCCGGTCATCGAACTCACCAGATAACTGGCCAAGGCCGTGCGGTCAACGCCTGCCGCCACATCACCTTCCTGCTGCGCCCGCTTGACCGCCGCTGTGAAAATGGCTTCGAGCCGGTGCAGACCCTGGGCAATCGGTTTGGCAAAAACAGGGTCCCGCTGCCCGAATTCGTTGGCGGAATTCGCCACCAGGCATCCTTTCGCGCCAGCCGGCTCCTGCGCCGTACTGGCCACCCACTCAAAGACACTGCGGATAAATTGCAGGCCGGAGGGTGCGTGGTTCAACTGCACGGTCAGTTCCCGGGCAAACCGATCTTGATACCGGAGTAAACATTTCTGAAACAATTCCTGTTTGCCGCCAAACGTCTGATAGAGACTGCTCTTCGACAGATGCATCGCGGCGAGAAGGTCCGCCAACGAGGTCGCTTCATACCCCTTGCACCAAAACACCTCCATCGCCGCATCCAGTGCGTGCTCAGGATTAAACTCCAGCGGGCGTCCAAGAGTCATGGTCATCAGTATATGGACCGATCGGTTCATATGTCAATGCCACTCGCAGAATGACGCGTGCACCCTTGAGCCATATGTGCACATTCAGAAGGTAGGCCAGCACGGAAGCCGAAGGCCCATGCGCTTGCGCATGGCGAAATCCTGCTGAGTCGGCAGTTCATTTTGCCACAAGAACAGCAGTCTGAAAATCGATCTGCGAAGATCCCGACACATCGCCTTATGGACCGCAAATCTGCGCGCACCGAGGAATCCTTAGAATATCGTGCTCCACCTTTCTGAAATCCGCACGACTGCGGTTCAAGAGAACGGCGCAGTGTAATTTTGAGAGAGGCTCTGGTTTCCCGTGGTCTCATCTATTCCCCGAACAGATGGGACGATCCAGAGGATCTCTGACTCCCCTCGCTCTCGAGGAGGGTCCATGCATACGACTGCGTCTCGGTCCGAAACGCCCCCCTCCCCGCTAAGAAACGCCGCGGCCTTCGAGCGACAGACTTGGCGCGCTCTGAGGGTCACGGGACACTCATGCATCCACATCGCACCCTCCCCGTACGAAAAACAGCCCGCGGTGGATATCTCCGATGCTGACCATGCCGACCAGCGTTCCATGATCCGCAACCGGAAGCCGGCGGAAGTTCTTCAATCCCATGTACGAAGCCGCTTCGAGAATAGGTGTCTCCGGTGAGACGGTCAGTGGGTTCCGCACCATGATCTCCTCGGCCCTCTTTCCCAAGACCTCAGGATAGTTCTGTTCCATGTCCAGAAAGTCTCGACTGTGCACCGCGTCATGAATGTAGTCGCCATAATTGGGATACATCGGCAGCATCACGTCACGCAGGGTGACGACCCCGGTAGACATCACATCATGAATTCGCATGGGAGCCTCCCTTCGCGTCGGTCATGTGGCTGGGAGGCGTGGCTTCACGTGCAGTGACCGCGCCAACCGCATGGGGGACCTTGGCAGGCACGGACCGATGATCTAGGTGGTACCGTGTCTGGCAGCCTCCACAGAACACAAACCAGAGGCAGCCATCAGGATAGTAATCGCACTGCAGTTTCGGAATCAGCTCGTGGCTTCCACAGGTCGGACAGGGGAGTTGATGGAGCTGAATCCGTAAGGCCATGATTGGGTCGTCGAGACGTGTCATGACGGGCCTCTTTGTCGAACGGCGGGGTCTAGGTTGGATCCTTCGTGAACTACGCCGTGGCAAGCGACGGCATATGGGGACTTCTGCACACTATGGAATCGGACGAGTTGGTGGATCGCTTTCGGTGTTCGAGGATCAGCGAATCCACCAGATCTCCACAGAGCAGGCAGCGATAGCCCTCTATGCACAGGCTGCTGCTCTGCCCCTGAAGATCGACAATCTCTTCCCGAGCCATCAGTCCGTGGCATCGTTCACAGGTCACGGTTCACCTCCTTGTGGATGGGAGACGTGCGGCTATCCTGCGCACGATCCTAACGGGACTCTCGGCGTTGATCTGTAAGGCACCTCACGTCTACGGCAGTCTTTCTTCCTTCATGTGTAATGCAGCCCACAGAACTCCTGAGTGTTGTGAACTAGCATGCGAAACCATTGCGGACGCCGCATCCGCCCGATACGTCGGGCGGACCTCGTGTTCATCATTCACCTGTCTGTTCTGAAAGGAGTGCAGCATGTCCAAAGTTGCGATCGTGGTCTTAGCCGACACCGACACCCATGAGGGATTGGGACGCGTGGTCAATGCGATGGAAGCCGTGAAGGAGTTCAAGGACGCCCACGACCACGTTCAACTCATTTTCGATGGCGCCGGGCCCAAGTGGATTCCGGAACTGGAGAAGCCCGATCACATGGCCCACGGGCTCTATGTGGCGGTGAAAGACCGCATCGGCGGGGCGTGCGACTTTTGCGCCGGAGCTTTCGGTGTGAAGGACAAAGTCGTGGCCTGCGGCGTCAAACTGGCCGGCGAGTACGACGGCCATCCCAGCTTCAAGAAGCTCGTGTCTCAGGGGTACCAGGTCATTACATTCTAATGCGGTAGACCAGCGGACATCCGGTCGGCGCGATCGATCCAGCCGGGTGTCCGCTCCTTATCAGTGCTCACCGACACACTGCTGATCCCAGTCGTCAGAAGGAATTCAGGCATGAGACACCCATTACGATTTTTCATGGAATTGATGGAGCAGCCCGTATGGGTCTCTCTGTGGGTGCTGTTTCTCATGCTCGTCAACATGGCGAGTCTGGCCTTCTGGCAGGAAACGGTCGCCCAGCTCATCTTCATGAATTTTCTCGCGAGCGCGATGCTGATGATGGCGCTCTATGCGCGATATGGATTCACCAAGATCCTTGGGCTCGGCCACTTCCCATGGATCCCGCTGCTGGCCTATGTCGTGATCACCATTCCCACTGCTGAAGCGACTTTCAAACAGTATTTGCTATTCTTGTCCGTCTCAATGGCAGTGTCCCTGGTGCTCGATACCATCGATGTCTGGAGTTATTTCAGAAACCTGGTGCGCCACTAAGAACCATTAGGACGCCGTCTGGCTGGCTCATCGGTTGTCTATCGGTACTGCAGGATCAAGGATTCTCAATAGACGAGTATCCGGTCCGCTTCCTCGAACAGCTCCACCATCTTAGCTAGCGGAATTGGGGTGACTGAAGCGGCGACCCGATCCGGATCGATCTTGTAGAGCAGCATCATCGTCTGATTCCCGTAGACCTCGACGCCCAGCCTATTCTTGAGGAAGTCGAAATACTCGCCGTAATTGTGCGGGATCTGTTCCGGTAGTACGCCCATCTGTTCGGAGAGGCTCTGCCGCTCGCACTCCGGTAAGCCGGCGCGATCCAGTGCGGTTGAATCGGAGCCCACAACCTTCCTGAACCATCCAAAACCTTTCGTGACCGACGTCACGGCACTTGCATCCACTAAGATTGTGACTTTGTGACCGGCCCTCACCGCTGCCCAGGCGACATTCGGCACCGCGCAGATCTGGGCATCATCCACGGCAAGCGACGTTTTCATGTGTATCAGAATGTTGGCGGCTGACACCTGCCGAATCCCAAGGCCAGCGCTCCCGATCAGCCACACACACATCGCCACAATCACAGACCTGGTTCGTCGGTTCATCGTGTTACCTCCTCATCCGCCTGAGTCGTTGTCCGGTGATCGCAGCAACCGGATATCGTTGGGGGTGAGCCATGATCCAGACACTCTTTGTACAAGGCATAGGCCTTGAGCGCCCATTCTTCGCCGGGACAGCCTTGCATGGTCATGGTAACTTCGAGAAATTCGATCAATTCATCTTGTGAAATGCCCTTGTCCGCCGCCATCTGTACATAGGCGTGGATACAGGGTTCGCACCGAAGGGCGATGGAGATCGCCATGGCCGTTAACAGCTTGAACTTGGCGGGAACGACGCCATCGCGATACGCCTCCTGGCGCATGCGTAGGAGGCCTCCGGTGACTTTCGGACTGAGATGACGCAATTCGGCAAACAGGCTGTCTCGCTGTGATGGCATCGGTTATTTCCTCTTCCTAGTTTGGACGGCGAATGTGTGCTGTTTCTCCAAGTGACTCACAATCCGGCACTGCTCAATCGTTTGACCGGCTCGACACGTGCAAATCAGGCTGCGCAACGCTCGGGCCAACGTCTGTAACTCCTTGATCCTGGCTTCGATGTCCCGGAGTTTGACTTGCGTGGTTCGCTGGATGTCTCCACAGCGAGTCCCGGTCTTGGACCGCAGACTAAGCAACTCGCCGATCTCTCGAAGCGTGAAACCCAGCCCCTGCGCGTGCTTGATAAATCGGATCCGGGCTTGGGCCTCCTCGTCATACAGGCGATACCCTGATGGTCGACGGCCTTGGGGGGAGAGGAGTTTTCGTCTTTCGTAGTAGCGAATCGTTTGCACGTGAACACCGGCCGACTGTGCAAGCTGCCCGATTGTCTGTTGGGATGTCATCGTTACTCCGTTGAAAGATGCTACACCCTATACTAGGGTATCGAGTCAAGGGGGCACGAGTCCCTCATGCCACAACATCGTCCGCATGAATTCTTCTGACTACTCGACTGCTCACCGGCATCCACCCGCTCGAGGCGGGGCACCAAGATCACTGTAAGCTGGCTTACAGAAGCTGCAGGCCTCTTATTGCTATGTCGTATCGAGATATCAATCTATGTCAAAAAACACGATTGACCTCCGATGGGAAGGTTGATACATAGACGCATCTCGATACGTTCATCTCAACGGAGACGTTATGTCCATCAAGGAAATCACAGAACAAGTCAGCGAGCGCTACGCCAAGGCCGCCTCAACGGGCAAGCAGATGTGCTGCCCGACAAGCTACGACATGAGCCACCTCAAGACTTTTATCCCCGAGGAGGTGCTCAAGATCTCCTACGGCTGCGGGACCCCGGCAGGGCTGGAGACGGTGGAGACCGGTGAAACCGTGCTGGATATCGGCTCAGGAGGCGGCATCGACTGCTTCGAAGCGTCGCGCCTCATTGGGCCGTCCGGCCGGGTCATCGGCATCGATATGACCGACACCATGTTGGAGATCGCCCGCCGCAATGCCCCCCTCGTCGCCGCACGCCTCGGCTATCCCCGACCGAATACGGAATTCCGCAAGGGCATGGCCGACGCGATGCCGGTGGAGGATGCCAGTATCGACCTGATCATCTCCAATTGCGTCATTAATCTAGCGCCGGACAAGCGCAAGGTCTTCCGGGAGATGTACCGCGTCTTAAAACCCGGGGGTCGCTTCACGATCTCCGATATCGTCTCCGACCAAGTGGTTCCCCAATACATGGTTCACGACAGCGCCAAGTGGGGCGACTGCCTCTCAGGCTCCCTGCAGGTGCAGGATTACATCGGGGGGATGGTGGATGCCGGATTTCGCGCCGTGCACCAGATCAAGTCCACCGCGTGGCAATCGATCGACGGCGTGCATTTTCTGTCCGTCACCTTAACGGGATACAAACTTCCGGCCGTGGGCGACCAGGGCGCGACGCTGTATGCGACCCTCTGCGGGCCGTTCTCCACCGTGACCGACGAACTGGGGCAACAGTACCGACGCGGTGTGCCGCAATCCATCGATGCGGAGCGCGCGCAGCTGTTGCGGACCGCCCCGTTCCAATCGCTTTTCCTCATCGGTCCAACCCCGATCACCCTCGACTCAGCCGATCCACGCCGGCGCGCAATCCTTCCGGAGCAGACACCCTGCATCTGGCAGGGCGCCTATGCCATTCTCACCGGGCCGGTCATCACCGCCGAAGACGACGATCATCATCAGTACTATCGCGGGGTGCCCGTGGAAATCTGCTCAAAAACCGTTCACGTCCTGACGCAGGATGCGTACCGCCCCCACTTCACGATCTACCATCGAAACTCGACCCTGGTGGAGGGAGAGGCGGTCAGTTGCGCGCCCGGCGGGAGTTGCTGCTGATGCCACGCCACGAGATCGCCAACCTCACGACTCCACGTCAATGTGCCGCCGTCTTGAGGGCCATGGGCGATGCCACACGCCTTCGCATTTTAGAATCACTGTTGCTGGGCGAAAAATGTGTCACGGATCTCACGGAAGTCCTCCGCTGTTCGCAGCCGCATGTCTCGCACCACCTTCGCATTCTCCGGGATGCCGGATTGGTAGAGGGGCATCGGCACGGCAAACAGGTCTGTTATCGAGTCGATCCGACCGTCCAGCGCGCGATGAAGAGTCGAGGCGAGCAGGTACTGGACTTCGGCTGCTGCGAAGTACGGTTCCCGACGTCAACCTTGCTCACCGTGCAGCACAAACATTGAGGCCAGAACACCGGCGATGAACACGCTCCACACGACTTGGGATGGCCCTCCATGGCACTGACGCTCCTGGGCCAACACAAACCGCTGGCCGCCTCCGCCGAGCAATTGAAGGTGCTCGCGGAGGTCGGGACCTGCCTGCCGTTTGAGGAACAACTACGGCAAAGTGGTCTGTCGCCACTCCACGCGACCGGCATCACGGTACTCCAAATCAACGTGGGAAAGCTCTGCAATCAAACCTGCCGCCACTGCCACGTGGACGCAGGGCCGGATCGTCCTGAGCGCATGTCCCGGAAGACAGCCGAGCACTGCATCGCGGCCTTGGCGCAGACCGACATTCCGACCGTCGACATCACCGGCGGGGCGCCGGAGCTCAATGCCAACTTTCGCTGGCTGGTCGAGCAGGCCCGTGCCCTGGATCGCCACGTGATGGATCGCTGCAACCTCTCGGTGCTGCTGTTGCCCTCACAGGCGGACTTGGCCGAGTTTCTTGCGCATCATCGTGTCGAGGTCGTCGCTTCGCTCCCCTATTACCGAGCCGCGCAAACCGACGCGCAACGGGGGGAGGGCATCTTCGACCAATCCATCGAGGCGCTTCGGCTGCTGAACGGACTGGGCTACGGCCGTGAGGGCAGCGGGTTATTGTTGAATCTCGTGCACAATCCCGTCGGCGCCTTTCTGCCTCCCAAACAGGAGGCCATCGAGGCACAATTCCGGAAAGAGCTCCGGACCAAGCATGGCGTCGAGTTCAACCATCTCTACACGATCACCAACATGCCGGTAAGTCGATTTCTCGAATTCTTGGTGGAAAGCGGCAATTACGAAGGCTATATGGCGCGACTGGCGAATGCGTACAACCCCGCTGCCGCAGCCAGTGTCATGTGTCGCTACACCCTCTCCGTCGGCTGGGACGGGGTACTCTACGATTGCGATTTTAATCAGATGCTGGAACTTCGGGTCGCTCACGGCGCTCCCGCGCACATCCGAGATTTCGATCCGGTACAACTCCATCACCGGGAAATCACCACACGGAACCACTGTTACGGGTGCACGGCGGGAGCGGGATCATCGTGCGGCGGAACGGTGATCTGATCGGCATGCCGAAACCGCCGCCCACCGTCGTTCGCAGTCGTGTGCTCGCCTCATCGTTCGTGTTCAGTATGCCTCGGCAGACTCACCACCTTGCCGCCTGGCTGGATCGGCGGTTTGCGCGATCTGTATGGGAGACTCCATGGATGGTTCGTTTCTGACCGTTGCGCTGGTGTTCGCATTGGCCTACGCCAACGGCACCAATGACGTGTCAAAAGCGATCGCGACATTGGTCGGCAGCGGCGTCACCAACTACCGCACGGCAATTGTGTGGGGAACGGCCTGGACCATGCTCGGCGCAAGCGCATCCGCTCTGGTGGCAGGCGCCATGGTACAGACGTTCAGCAACGGCCTCATTCGACCCGGCACGACTCTCCAGCCCACCGTCGCTCTGGCCATTGTGACCGGTGCGATGATGTGGGTATTACTGGCCTCCCGCACCGGCCTCCCCGTTTCGACGACCCATGCCCTCACGGGCGCAATTGTGGGCACAGGATTAACGGCGTTGTCCGGAGAGGGGTTGGTGTGGCCGGCAATCGGAGACAAGATCGCGCTTCCGTTGTTGCTAAGCCCACTACTCGCTCTTGCCGTATCGCTCCTCGTGCACCCCGCCGTGCGTCGGCTGTCGGCCAGGTGGGACGGGGCCTGTCTCTGCGTGATGCCGGACTCTCGAGCATTGGTTGCGATCGATGCGCATGGAAGCACCAGAACCCTGTTTCAAGGCATCAGCTTCGGGCAGCCGATCGTGGCCGTTCCCTCGCAATGCGATCGCGCCGGCCTGCAGGGACTGGTGATGGGACTCGATACGATTCACTGGATTTCCAGCGGCCTCGCTTCATTTGCACGCGGGACGAACGACGCGCCAAAAATTGTGGCCATGCTGCTGCTCGGCAGTGCCACGGCCACATGGTCCAGTACGCTCTTTCAATGGTCCGCGTTCGGCGCGGTGGCCATCGCGATGGGATTCGGCAGTTATTTCGGCGGACTGCGCGTCACGGAAGTGCTGGCAGAAAAAGTCACTCGGATGAACCATGCCGAAGGTCTCACCGCGAACCTGACCACATCGTCGCTCGTCCTGACGTCCGGCTGGTTGGGCTTACCTGTCTCGACGACACATGTGAGTAGCTCCGCCATCATCGGCATCGGCCTCCTCAAAGGCGTTACGGCTGTCCGCTGGACAACCGTGCGCGACATGGTGCTGGCCTGGATCGTGACGTTGCCGGCCTCCGCATTCCTGTCTGCACTTGCCTATAGTCTATTCATCACACTCCTTTTGTAAGCGGGATCACAGATTGCCGAGGATGCGGCGTGTTACGGGAGGGAGATGTGTGCGGATCATTTACATGTACATATATACATCATCGTATATTGCTTTCAAACAATGGAGCACATAACTCATGACTGGTTCCCCTGCGCCACAATCATTTCTCCGGTGTGCTCTCCCACTAGTCATGATGACCCTTTTGGGAGCGCTTCCGTGCCGGGCGGATCAAATTCCCTTTCCCGAACCGGCGAATGAAAATGCCTATGCCGTCCCCGTGGAAAATCTCCGACTGCGCGTCTGGGCGCAATATCGCGTGCTGTACAATGCCAGCAATATTCCCAGCGGTATCAATAACGGAAGCCTACCCACAGCAGGCACCGGTACCGGCAAGCTGAACTTCGGGGAGACCACCGGTTACGATTTCTTTCGCCAACGACTGCGCCTCGCGTTCGACCTTCAACACAAAGATTCCAGCAACGTCGGCGCGTATATGCAGATGGAGTATCGCGGTGGATTCGGCGGATCCAGCCCGGCGGCCAGCGACCCGCGCGGTGAAACCGGCGCCAACGCTGATGGCACGCCGAACGCGTTCAACCGGCTCCAGGCCCGCGGTATCCGCTACGGGTATGTCTATGTCACCCCCATCGAAAACCACACCCTGGTGGTTGGTATTCTTCCAACCATCGACCAGGTGGGCCGTGTCCTGTGGGACGGCGAGTGGGATTTTTTCGTCGGTGGCGCCTCCCTGGGCGGAAAGATCGGTGAGGGCGACTACCGGTTGGGATTTTACCGCATCGCATCGGACTTGAAGGCCGGCACCATCGGAACCGGGTTCGGCAAAGACGGCGACATGTGGGTAGCCGATTACAACCGCCCCATGAAGCTGGGCGCCTATGATGTGAAAGTCGGCGGCCACTTCTACAGCTTAAATCTGGGCAAGACCGAAAATATTTCTATCGGAGATACACACGAAAACTGGGCCGCGCTGACCGCATCGGGCGGCCTCTTCGGCGGCGCATGGAACGCATATCTCATGCTCAACAGCGGCCGCATCGGCACAGGGCTGACAGGCAATAATCACACGGGCTATTCAGGGAAGTTCGAGGGATCGATCCCCATTGGGGTAACGACCTTCAATCTGTTCGCGCTCTATGCATCCGGCGATAAGGCGGGACAGACGTCGAATCAGTTCACCACGCCGGAAGCCATTTTAGGCACCAACGGCTATTGGGGCTATTCACACATTTTCAATGCGAACGCACCGGGCGACGTGAATGATTTCGGCGTCAATCTGAATAACGCCGGAGCCGGTCTGATGACCGTGCAGGCCCAGTTGAAATTTCCCATCATGCCTCGATTGACCGGCACGTTGGAAAGTGCCTATTTCGCTGCGGCTCGATCTCGCGAATTCGGGAATCGCGGCGGATCTAGCTACATGGGGACGGAGACGGGAGCCATGGTGACCTACAACATCGCGAAGAATCTTAATTTGGATATCGGAGCCGCTCATGCCTTCATGGGGGATTTTTTGGCAAATCGAACCCAAGCGACCGGTGTCGAACGTTCAATTTACGAAGTGTTTACCCGCTTCCAATATGCCCTGTAGTGCCGAAACCGGAAGAATGATCAGGAGGACGTGATGAGTGAGGTCTCGCGAAGGCACTTTCTGAAACTGGGGGCCTGTGTCGTCGGGGGAGCCTGCGCGGCAGACGCACTCCCGTCGTTGGGGCAAGCCGCCGACAACGGCGACGTCACTACGCTCAGGACCACCTTACCCTATCCTCGCCTCAAGCTTGCTGCCATCGGGCAACTAACCACGGAGCACGAACTGCTGACCACGTATCCAGATCAGGCCTCACCGGTCGTGCTCGTGAAACTGGGACGGCCGGCGCACAACGGCGTCGGCCCCGATCGGGACATCGTGGCCTTCAGCCGGCGCTGCTCGCACATGGGAGGCGCCCTGGCGTTTCACGCTGAGACCGGCACATTCCATTGCCCGCTTCACTACGCCATGTTCGACGCCCGGAAAGGCGGACTCATGGTCATCGGGCAGGCGACGGACAACCTGCCCCAGATCGAGCTGGAAGTCGACACGACCGGCGACATCTATGCTGTGGGCGTCAAGGGATTGCTCTATGGACGGCAGGCAAATGTGTTGGCCTGACCGTTGTACTTCTTGAAGAGGAGATCTCGACTATGAGTTCGACCTATCACGGCGAAGACCGGGTACCCGTGCCTCCCGCCGATGCCCAACAATTTACGACCGTCTGCTCCTATTGCATCGTCGGCTGCGGCTACAAGGTCTACAAATGGCCGCTGGGGAAAGAAGGCGGCCCGTTGCCTCACCAGAATGCGTTGAAGGCGGACTACCGCCGACAGCAGCCGGAGCAAGCCGGCACTTGGATTTCACCGGCTATGCATAGTGTCGTCACCGAACAGGACGGCAACAAATTCAATATCGTCGTGCTGCCGGACAAGGATTGCGTCGTGAACAAGGGAAACCATTCCGTCCGCGGCGGCACGCATGGCGATGTGCTCTACGCGCCCGATCGGCCCACAGCCGACCGGTTGACCCATCCGCTCCTCTATCGTGGCCAGAGTCAACTACCCACAACCTGGGACGAGGCCATCGAGCTGGGCGCCCGCGTCATCAAGGCCAGCCTGGATAAGTGGGGGCCCGATACGATCGCCATGAAGTTCTTCGACCACGGCGGCGGCGGGGGCGGCTTTGAAAACAACTGGGCTGTCGGCAAGTTCTTCTTCACCGGCATCGGCACGAAGATGGCCTCGATCCACAACCGGCCGGCCTATAACAGCGAAGTCTTCGCCTCCGGCGATGCGGGCATCGCGCCGCTGCCCTCCGCTTATCTCGACGCGGAGTTGGCCGACACCATCATGGTGATCGGCGCCAATTCCTACGAAACTCAATCCATCTACTTTCTCGAACATATGTTGCCCAGTCTCGGCGGTGGAACCTTGCCGCTCAAGCAACAATTGCTTCCAGGGGAACCCCATGCGCGCGGCAGGATGATCATCGTGGACCCGCGTCGGACCTCGACGGTCGCGGTGGCCGAAGCACATGCGGGAAAGGACAACGTCCTCCATCTGCAGATCAACAATGGCACCGACATCGCCCTCTTGAATGCGCTTTCACGCCTGATCCACGAACAGGGTTGGCATGATCAAGAATTCATCACGCGCCGAACAGAGAACTTCGCGGCGTTTCAAGCAGCGAACCTGGCGCAGAACCTGGACGAGGCCGTCCGGCTGACCGGCATCTCGAAGGCTCAGATGATGACAGCCGCCGAATGGATCGCGAAACCCAAAGTGAACACCGCCCGCCGCCGCACGCTGTTTCTCTATGAGAAGGGCTTAATCTGGGGGCTAAAGAACTATGAGAACGTCGCCTCTGTCGTCGACCTCGCACTGCTAACGGGCAACCTCGGAAAGCCGGGAACAGGTTGCGGACGCTTAGGCGGACATCAAGAAGGCTATAGCCGGCCGGCGTATCCTGGTCAGCGCCCGCCGGTGAATGTCGATGAGATTGCGATTAAAGGCGGCGCGTCTAAGGTCTTCTGGGTCGCCGGCTGCAATCCCGCGGGCGGAACCTTGAATGCACAACAATTTCGCGCCTATCTGGCCCACCGCACCGCGCTCGTGAATCAGGCGCTTGACGCAACGAGCAGCGGCAGCCTGAATGACAGGATGACCGCCGTTATGACCGCCCTCGATAAGGGTGGACTGTTTCTCATCGTCCAGGACATTTACCCGATTGAGACCGCGAAGTATGCGCACATTGTCTTCCCCGCCGCACAATGGGGTGAGATGAATCTGACCTCCATCAACGGCGAACGGCGACTCCGGCTCTACCAGCAGTTCATGGACGCACCAGGAATAGCCGAACCGGATTGGAAAATCATGGCGCGCATGGCACAGCGCGTGGAGTCCGCCTACCGCGCCGAAGGCAAGGTGGAAATGGCTGCTCGGTTTTCAGGATTCACCTGGACCAGCGACGAAGAGGTGTTTCGCGCCGCCTCTGCCGGCGTGAAGGGTGCACAGGAAGACTATGGGGACACGACCTACGCCATGCTAAAGGCCCTGGGCACGAACGGCGTGCAAACACCCGTCCAGGAGATTAGACAGGGCATGCCGGTCGGCACTACCCGCCTCTACATGGATGAGAAGCAATTCACCTTCATTCCCTCGGCCTGGCCGGGCTTCCCTCCCCAAATCCAGAAGCTGATCGATGATCCCCGATATCCGTTCTGGGTGAACAACGGCAGGGCCAATCACGGATGGCAAACGCTCTACGACGATCTCCGCAAACCCTACGTGATGGGTCGTGCACCGTTCCCGCATGTGGAAATTCATCCGCAGGACGCCCGAAGCCTCGACATCGCCAACGGGGATCTGATCGAATTGTTCAACCCCTACGGATCGGTCACCGCCATGGCCGTCATCACCGATTCAAATACTCCCGGGCACATCTTTATGCTGTTCGAGCATCCGAAAGGCTGGCTCAACAGTCTGACGACCGGCTATGTCGACCCCGCCACGACGATCCCCTACTATAAGGGAACGAAAGCGGGAATCAGGAAATTGGGCGAGCTCCCGGGGCTCGGAGAGCAGTTGAGTTTCATCCCGACGAATCGGACTTGAAGTGCCGACGTTCGCATGGTCTCATAGACTTTACAGAAGAGGTTGCGCCGTGCAAGTGGTTCTTGTCATTGTACTTGCGATCTTCAGCTCCGGCTGTCTCTCGACCTTCCCACCGGCCAGAGTTATCAGAGAATCCGGCGACCTGATCGTTCGGCTGGAGCGTGCCCGCACATGCGACGCGGCGACTCAAAGGACGCCGCTCTCCCATCCCGCATCGTTCACACACGATCAGATCCGGAAATTGCTCGCCTCATTGTCGGCCCGCGAGAAAGTGGGGCTATTGAGTTCCTTCATCGGCACTCCCAACACGCCCAGACTGTTCGACAAAACCGATCTCGATTTGCTGGTGCCAGCCGTTCAAGAAGCGTTCGCAAAAGCTACCCTAGAAGAAGTAATCGTATTTCTCCTGGCAAAACCAGCCCAAGATTCACTGATCGCTATTACATCGGGCACGCTGTCGATTCATGAAGAGGCGTTATCAGTCGCGGCCGTCAATTTCCAGCATCCCGTACACACCATGCTTGCAGATGTCGGAGCAACCGATCGGTTGAGCGACGTGAGGGAAACACTGGAATACGTGCGGTCCTCACCCTGCGTCTCCGTCGGTGAACAGGACTTCGCGATCTTTTTTGACCGTCCCAGCTTTCAACTGGAACCACGCTCAGGCAGTCTGTTGCGATACCCTGAACGGGCTCTGTCAATCGCCTACCGTTCATTCCTCACAGCAGCTCCCGATACAACCAAACAAATTTCGGAGAAGAAGAACGCAGTTCGACAATCTGCTGACGGAGAAGCACACGATCAAGCCATTGCCGATCTACAACGGAGAATTGCGGAGCTGGAACAGGCTAATCAGGCCCTCGCCGCTCGCACGAGCGCCATCAAGCTGACGGACAACACCCCCGATGCTCTCCAGTCAACATTTGCCAACTCTCCGCGTACAAACCCTGAATCACAGGCCGCTCTCCGGGAGATCATCAAACAGTTGGAAACGCGCCTGGCCGACTTGGAACGACAGCTCAAGCCACAGCCACCTCGCTGAGTGGCGACCTCACTTACTGGCTCCAGAATTGATTGTGCAGGTCGGCGTCTGAGCCGATCATATAAGCGACACTTCTGCCCATAAGACCGCTCCGCAAGAGGTCAGGCCCGGCGGTTGCATCACACAGTCCACTCTGCTCGTGCAGCCTCAATTCCGACAGATACCCCTTCCTCAATGATACAGGGTCTCGAACCCCAACGGTTTCTGGAATATGAAGAATGGCAAGTTCGACGAGGCGCCGAAACAGGCGCAGTCTCAATTACACGGGCTCATTTCATCCGGCGGGATAAAAAGCCTGCGGCTCGTGGGATTGCTGGTCTTTGTCGCCTGGCAGAGTGCGTTTTTCGTCGCGCCGGATGGAGAAGGCGTCATCAAACGATTCGGCCTTCCGGTTCGCACTACAGACCTATGGTGCCATGAGGTGATAGTTTTCTATGGAAGGACTTCATGGTTACAGTGAATGACCAGTAGTCCATTCGGTTGTCCACCATTCCCACAGCGAAAAATTACAAACAGATTCAGTTCGTTAGAGCCAACAGCCACGTCCTGAAAAGGCTGGTGTCGACAGTTCGATTCTGTCCCTCGGCACCATACAATCGATACTCTCGAAACTCACAGTATAAGCGAGTGCATGCGGCCCTCACCTGCTCGCGCACTTCCCGGCTTCCCTCCCGACTCCAAGTGGTCTCCGCAGCAAGACAGTGACAAGTCTTCGTGTGGGCCATTCGATCGAGATTCTCTGCTGGTAACATACCCCGCCATTCCCTGCGGACGGTGAATGCGCAACCTTTCAAGTACAGCACGGTCAATTCCGCATTCAAGCATAGAGACCGCACCAACAGGACTTAGATTTGACAATGGCACGATGGAGTGCGCGCTCCGGCAGACAAAAATCTTTACCCTAATCAGTGGTCACAATTTGTTGGCGCGACAGGCGACGCGAGACACTGACCTCACGAAGACCCGTCAGTCGCTTCTGCGCTACCGGATGGGACGCGGTTGAGGAGACCTTACCATTTCTCCGAGACTGTTCTCAGAAGCCGGAGAGAGCGGGCGCCCACCATTTCCCGGCAGAAATGAACCAAGCACACGAGTGGGAGTATGTATCGGCGTTCTGCGATTGGTCCGAATATGGATCCGACGGGAGGAGTTTTCACACTCGCAAGGTTGAGGCGAACTTGAAGGAACGCAAATGAGGCCGGTCGTGGAAGAAAAGCGTTGGCATTTTGGTGCGGGAGGCGGGACTTGAACCCGCACACCTTTTACAGTACAGGATTTTAAGTCCTGGGCGTCTGCCGATTCCGCCACTCCCGCAGTAAAAGC
>Ga0268299_1003137_pt1 | contig 16400 bp, 9 predicted proteins | sample NOBtaG_FD_193484 | JGI IMG/M metagenome (GOLD analysis project Ga0268299, IMG submission 193484) | Activated sludge microbial communities from bioreactor in Nijmegen, Gelderland, Netherland - NOB reactor | ecosystem: Engineered > Bioreactor > Aerobic > Activated sludge | place: Netherlands...
CGCGTGCGCGTGATCGAGTCGCAGCCGGCGGCCGGCGCGGCGCGCGAGGTCACCGGCGTGCTGAACTTCTGCATCGACGGCATCGTCGCCGCCGACGAGATCGGCCTGTCGGAGGACGCCTTCGCCGACCTCGGCCTGGCGGAGGACGCGCTGGTGCGCGCGACCATCTCGCCCGCGCCGCAGAGCGTCGACCTGGTGCGCTCGCGGCTGCAGGGCGGTCGGTTGGGCGAGGTCGAGTTCCGCGCCATCCTCGACGACGTCGTGCAGCGGCGCTACTCGAAGGTCGAGCTGTCGATGTTCGTCCTCGCCTGCGCCGCCAACGCGCTCGACGGCGCCGAGATGGTCGCCTACACCCGCGCGATGATCGCCAGCGGCACGACGCTCTCCTTCGGCGCCGGGCCGGTGGTCGACAAGCACTGCATCGGCGGCGTGCCCGGCAACCGCACGACCATGGTGGTCGTGCCGATCCTGGCCTCGCAGGGGGTGCTGGTGCCGAAGACCTCCTCGCGCGCGATCACCAGCCCGGCCGGCACCGCCGACACGATGGGCGTGCTGGCCGAGGTGGCGCTCTCGCCCGAGCGCATGCGCAAGGTGGTCGAGCGGGTCGGCGCCTGCATCGCCTGGGGCGGCACCCTCGGCCTGGCGCCGGCGGACGACATCCTGATCACCGTCGAGCGGCCGATGGAGATCGACACCGAGTCGCTGATGGTCGCTTCGATCCTGGCGAAGAAGAAGACCGTCGGCGCGACCCACGTGCTGATCGACATCCCCGTCGGTCCGACCGCCAAGGTGCGCACGGAAGCCGACGCCGAACGCCTGGGCGAGCTGTTCGCGCAGGTCGGACGCGCGATCGACCTGCGCCTCGACGTGCTGGTGACCGACGCCCACGGCCCGATCGGCTGGGGCATCGGGCCGCGGCTGGAGGCGCTCGACGTGCTGGCGGTGCTGCGGCGCGAAGCGGATGCACCCGCCGACCTGCGCGAGAAGGCGCTCTATCTCGCCGGCCGCAGCCTCGAGAGCGCCGGGGTGGCGCCGCCGGCGCACGGCTACCGCACGGCGCGCGAGGCGCTCGACTCGGGCGCGGCGGAGAAGGCGTTCGAGGCGATTCTCGACGCCCAGGGCCGGCGCGCGCTGCCGGCGGCGGCGCCCTACCGCGCCGTCTTCGAAGCGGTCGCCGACGGCCGCGTGCGCGACCTCGACTGCCGCGAGATGGCGCGCGTCGCCAAGCGCGCCGGCGCGCCCGCCAACCCCGCCGCCGGCGTGCGCCTGCTGCGCCGCATCGGTGACGTCGTCGCCCGCGGCGAGCCGCTGTTCGAGATCCACGCTCAGAGCGCGGTGCAACTCGACTTCGCCCTCGCCTACGCCCGCGCCCAGCCCGCGCTGATCCGCCTGGGCTTCTGATCTGGAGTGCGGCGTGGAGCGCCGCTCTCGATCGCTCGGCGAAGCCGGCGGGCCTGCGCGGCGCAGCCGCGTCTGGAGTGCGGCGGTTGCCGCCGCTCTGGATGAATCGGAGGAACGATCCAGCGCGGCGGGGACCGCCGCACTCCAGATCTTCCCAGGAGCGGGAAGCGGGTGGGGCGATCGGAGACGGCCTGCACTCTTCCGGCGCGAGGCATGGGGCTTGCAGCCTTCCCCAGCAACGGGAGGCGCTCGCCCATGAAAGACCAGCGCAGTGCTCGCGAACGGATGGTGCGCACGCAGATCGCGGCGCGCGGGGTCGCCGACCGCGCCGTGCTGGCGGCGATGGCGTCGGTGCCGCGCGAGGAGTTCCTGCCGCCCGAGCTGGCGGAGTTCGCCTACGAGGATCATCCCCTGCCGATCGCCTCCGGGCAGACGATCTCGCAGCCGTACATCGTGGCGTTGATGACGGCAGCGCTGCAGTTGCGCGGCGACGAGCGGGTGTTGGAGATCGGCACCGGCTCGGGCTACGCCGCCGCCATTCTCGGCCGGTGCGCGCGCGAGGTCTACAGCGTCGAGCGGCACGCCGAGTTGGCCGAGTCGGCGGCGGCGCGCCTGCGCGAGCTCGGCTTCGACAACGTCCACGTGCTGCACGGCGACGGCACCCTCGGCTGGCGCGAGCATGCACCCTTCGACGCGATCGTGGTCGCCGCCGGCGGGCCCAAGGTGCCGGCGGCGCTGCTCGACCAGCTCGCCGTCGGCGGCCGGCTGGTGATTCCGGTGGGCGAGGAGAAGAGCCTGCAGACGCTGGTGCGGATGACGCGCCAGCCCGACGGCGACTTCCGCCGCGAGGATCTCGGCGACGTGCGCTTCGTGCCGCTGATCGGCGCCGAGGGCTGGCAGGGCGAGGAGTGGGACGGCCGGCCGAAGAAGGTCGAGACGGCGGCGAGTACGCTCGGCCATCTGCTGCACGAGGTCGCCGAGCCGATCGCCGGGCCGATCGAGCGGGTCGACGTGGGCTCGCTGGTCGAGCGCATCGGCGACGCCCGTGTGGTGCTGATCGGCGAGGCGACGCACGGCACGTCCGAGTTCTACGCCCTGCGCGCGCACCTCACCAAGGAGCTGATCCGCGCCCGCGGCTTCACCATCGTCGCGGCCGAGGCCGACTGGCCCGACGCCGCCCGCGTGCTGCGCTGGGTGAGGGGCATGCCGTCGCCGGAGGCGCCCGAGTGGCGCGCCTTCGACCGCTTCCCGACCTGGATGTGGCGCAACCACGAGGTGCTGGAGTTCGTCGAGTGGCTGCGCGAGTGGAACGTCGGCCACCCCCCGGTCGGCTTCTACGGCCTCGACCTCTACAGCATGTACCGCTCGATCCACCGGGTGCTCGAGTACCTCGACCGCGTCGACCCCGACGCCGCCAAGGTGGCGCGCCAGCGCTACGCCTGCCTGACGCCCTGGGAGGGCGACCCGGCGACCTACGGCCGCGCCGCCGTCACCGGACGCTACCGCGTCTGCGAGCGCGAGGCGGTGGCGATGCTGCGCGACGTGCTGGCGCGCGAGCTGGAGTACTCGCTGCGCGACGGCGAGTCCTTCCTCGACGCCGCCGGCAACGCCCGCGTGGTCGCCGACGCCGAGCGTTACTACCGCGTCATGTACTACGGCGGGGAGGAGTCGTGGAACCTGCGCGACACCCACATGTTCGAGACCCTGGAGGCGCTGCTGCGCTTCCACGGAGCCGACGCCAAGGCGGTGGTGTGGGAGCACAACTCGCACGTCGGCAACGCCGCCGCCACCGAGATGGGGGTGCGCGGCCAGACCAACATCGGCCATCTCTGTCGGCGGGCCCTCGGCGACGCCGCCTTCCTGATCGGCTTCGGCACCGACCACGGCACGGTGGCGGCGGCGCACGACTGGGACGGGCCGATGGACGTGATGCAGGTGCGGCCCTCGCACGAGCGCAGCTACGAGGCCCTCTGCCACCAGAGCGGCGTGCCGGCTTTCTTCCTGCACCTGCGCGCGCCGGCGCGCGAGGAGGTGCGCCTCGAGCTCGAGGCGCCGCGCCTGGAGCGCGCCATCGGCGTCGTCTACCGGCCCGAGACCGAGCTGCAGAGCCACTACTTCCACGCCGCCCTGCCGCACCAGTTCGACGAGTGGATCTGGTTCGACCAGACCCGCGCCGTCCGCCCGGTGACCCACGCCGAGGCCCGACGCCTGCCGCGCGCGCACCCGTTCGCCTGACCCCTTCCTCTCCCCCGCCGAAGCGCGCTAAGACCGCGCCCGCATGGGGAAGCGGTTCACCGAGTTGGTTCGCCAGGGGTGCGAGGGGTACGTGCTGCAGGGGATCGGGCTGCCGATCCCGGCGTACGTGTTTCATGCGCTCAAGCTCGTCCTCCTCACCCTCGCCTGGATGTACTTCTGCAGCTTCACGCCCGGGCTCGGCAGTCCGTGGGACTTCGGCGCCTGGTGCTACCAGGGCATCGCCTTCCAGAAGGCCTTCCTGTTCGCCTGCCTGGTCGAGGTGCTCGGCTTCGGCTGCATGAGCGGGCCGCTCGGCTTCCACATCTGGCCGCCGTTCACCGCCTTCCTGCACTTCCTCCGGCCGGGGACGATCAAGCAGGCGCCGTTTCCGGGGCTGCCGGTCCTCGGCGGCTACACCCGCACCTGGCTCGACGTCGCGCTCTACGCCGGCTTCGTGCTCTCTCTCCTGCGCGCCCTGGTGGCGCCGGCGATCGGCACCGCCGAGCTGTTGCCGATCGTGCTGCTGCTGCCGCTCTGCGCGCTCGCCGACAAGACGATCGCGCTGGCGGCGCGCGTCGAACACCACTTCGCCATGATCGTCTGCTTTCTGCTCGCCGACCAGTGGATCGCGGGCGCCAAGGCGGTGCAGCTCGCGATCTGGTTCTGGGCCGGCGTGTCGAAGCTCACCGTCGCCTTCGGCTACGTCATCCCGGTGATGGTGGTGAACAACCCCTTGGTGCAGAGCGCGGCGGTGCGGCGGCGGATGTTCGTCGACTACCCGCGCGACTTCCGCCCCTCGGCGCTCGGCCGCGGGATGGCGCACGCCGGCACCTTCCTCGAGCTCGCCGCGCCGCTGACCCTGCTGTTCGTCACCGGCCCCGGCCCGCTGCAGATCGCGGGCATGGTGCTGGCGCTGATGCTGCACGGCTTCGTCCTCGGCAACATGCCCGCCGGCGCGGTCTTCGAGTGGAACCTGGTGAGCATCTACGCCGCCTTCTTCCTCTTCGTCGGCCACCCCGAGATCACCGTCCTCGACCTCGACTCGCTGCCGCTGGCGCTCTACCTCGGCGTCGGCCTGATCGCGCTGCCGCTGCTCGGCAACTTCTTCCCCGAGAAGGTCTCCTTCCTGGTGTCGATGCGCTACTACGCCGGCAACTGGGCCTGGAACGGCTGGCTGTTCCGCGGCGACAGCGCCAAGAAGCTCGATCGCCTCAAGCGCGCCTCGCCGCTGCTGCGACAGCAGCTCGAGCGCTTCGCGCCCGAGGAGGCGGCCAACATGGACTGCCGCGGCCTGGCGTTCCGCTCGCTGCACCTGCAGGGACGCGCCTTCGGCGTGCTGCTGCCCAAGGCGCTCGGCGGCCGGCCGTTCGACGAGTTCGAGTACGTCGACGGCGAGACGGTCGCGGGCTCGGTGCTGGGCTGGAACTTCGGCGAAGGCCACCTGTGCGACGCCCGTCTGCTGGCCGCCATCCAGTCGCAGTGCCAGTTCGAGGAGGGCGAGGTGCGCGTCATCCAGGTCGAGTCGCAGCCGCTGCTGGGCTCGACCCTGCACTGGCGCATCGCCGATGCGCGCACCGGCCAGCTCGCCGAGGGCGAGGTGTCGCTGCGCGACCTCGAGCGGCGCGACCCCTGGGACTTCGGCGAGGTCTGACGTGCTCGACGCGGTGGTCGTCGGCTCGGGCCCGAACGGCCTCGCAGCCGCGGTCGAACTGGCGCGCAACGGCGCCTCGGTGCTGGTGCTCGAGGCGCGCGACGAGATCGGCGGCGGCACCCGCACGGCCGAGCTGACCCTGCCCGGCTTCGCCCACGACGTCTGTTCCGGCTGCCACCCGATGGGCGTGCTCTCGCCCTTCCTGCGCACGCTGCCGCTGGCCGAGCACGGCCTGCGCTGGATCCACCCGCCGGCGTCGGTGGCGCATCCGCTCGACGGCGAGCCGGCGGTGCTGCTGCGCCGCTCGCTGCGCGACACCGCCGCCGAGCTCGGCGAGGACGCCGCCGCCTACCAGTCGCTGTTCGCGCCCTTCCTCGATCGGCCGCACGAGCTGCTGGCGGATCTGATGGGGCCGCTGCGGCTGCCGGCGCACCCGTTGCGCATGGCGCGCTTCGGCCTGCCCGGCCTGCTGCCGGCGACGACGTTGCTGCGCTGGCGCTTTCGCGGCGCGCGCGCGCGCGCCGTGCTCGCCGGCTGCGCCGGGCATTCCATCCTGCCGCTCGAGCGGCCGCTGAGCGCCGCCGTCGCGCTGATCTTCGCGCTCAGCGCGCACCTGACCGACTGGCCGGTGGCCGCCGGCGGCTCGGCCGCGATCGCCGCCGCACTGGCGTCATACCTGCGCCAGCTCGGCGGGCGCATCGAGACCGGCGCGCTCGTGCGCACCCTCGCCGACCTGCCGCCGGCGCGCGTGGTGCTGTTCGACACCAGCCCGGCGCAACTCGCCGAGATCGCCGCGCCGGCGTTGCCGGAGGGCTACCGCCGCCGGCTGCGGCGCTACCGCTACGGCCCGGGCGCCTTCAAGCTCGACTGGGCCCTCGCCGGTCCGATCCCGTGGCGCGACCCGCGCTGTCTCGAAGCCTCGACCGTCCACCTCGGCGGCACGCTCGAGGAGATCGCCGCCGCCGAGGCGGCGGTCTGGCGCGGCGAACATCCGCGCCGGCCTTTCGTGCTGCTGGTGCAGCAGAGCCAGTTCGATCCGGCGCGTGCCCCTGCCGGGCGACACACCGGCTATGCCTACTGCCACGTGCCGGCCGGCTCGACGCTCGACCAGACGCAGGCGATCGAGCAGCAGATCGAACGGTTCGCGCCGGGCTTCCGCGATCTCATCCTCGCGCGCCGCGCCACCAGCGCCGCCGACTTCGAGCACCTCAATCCGAACTACGTCGGCGGCGCGATCACCGGCGGCGTCGCCGACCTGTTCCAGTTCTTCACCCGACCGGTGGCGCGCCTCGATCCCTACTCGACGCCCGACCCGCGCCTGTTCCTGTGCTCGGCCTCGACCCCGCCCGGCGGCGGCGTGCACGGCATGTGCGGCTACTTCGCTGCACGCAGCGCACTGCGGCGGTTGGCGTCTCACTTCTCCTGAATCGACTTCAGGTACTCCGTGATCGCGATGATCTTGCCAGGGCCGGAGCCGGGCTTGCCGTTGTCGCGCAGGACGTCGCCCCAGACCGGCATGTCGGGGTCGCCGTGGACGCGCGCGGTCTCGGTGCCGTCGATGCGGCCGGCGATGTCGGCCGAGGGGAAGGCGCCGCCGGGCGACTCCTTGGCGATCTTGGTCAGATCGTTGGGGTGCGGGCGCATCTGGCCGGAGACCACTCCGTCGCCCTTGCCCGTCTCGCCGTGACAGGCGCTGCAGTACTTCAGGTAGAGGGCCTTGCCGTCCATCGCCTCGCCGGCGGCGGCGGTTGCGGCGGTCAGCGACAACAGGGCGAGGGCCCCGGCCCAGACGAGAAACGGTCGAGTGGTGAACATCGTGACTCCCCTTTCGAGATCGGGCGTGCGTTGCTCGTCAACGCCTACGCCGGTTGACCTTCTTCGCGGCCGGAGCGGCCTTGCGCCGCGCCGCTGCGCCGCCCTTCTTTGCCAAAGAACGCTTGCCTTTGTCGAGGCCGCGCAGCGACAACACGGCGCAGGGTGCGGTGCGCACGACGCGCTCGGCGACGCTGCCCATCAGCACGTGCGCCAGCCCGGTGCGTCCGTGGGTCGAGATGACGATCACGTCGGCCCTGCGCTTCTTCGCTGCATCGACGATCACCTCGGCCGCCGGGCCGATGTCGAGCACGGTGCGCACCTTCACGCCGCGCTTCTCGAGCTTGGCGGCGATGCCGGCGAGCTGCTTGCGCGCCATCTGGCCGAACTGCTGCAGCAGCATGCCGGTGTCGAACGCCGGCGCCCACATCTCGCCGGCGGCGACGTAGTCCAGCCGCTGCAGCGCGTGCACCACGATCAGTTCCGCTCCCGACTCCTTGGCGAGCGCGGCGCCGTGTTCGAGCGCGCGCATCGAGGGCGGAGAGAAGTCGACTGGAACGAGAACTCGCTGGTACCTCACACATCACCTCTCGGTTGGCGGCGGCTCGGCCGCCGGGTTCATTCCTGCAAGTTGGGGCAGCAAGAGTGGCGCCAGTGGGGTGCGGGCCTTGGTTCTGACGCTCGCAGGCCTCGCCCTTCCCAATCGTGCGAAATCTGGAGTGCGGCGTAAAGCGCCGCTCTGGATTCGGTGGCCATCCAGAGCGGCGCTTCACGCCGCACTCCAGGCGCTTCGCGTCTATGATTGGTTGCGGGGGCGCAGGCGGCGGGAGTTGGCGACCACCAGCAGGCTGCTGCCGATCATCGCCAGGGTGGCGACCAGGGGCGAGAGCGCGCCGGCGGCGGCGAGGGCGACGGCGATGCCGTTGTAGCCGAATGCCCAGATCAGGTTCTGGCGGATGACGGCACGGGTGCGGCGGGCGTGGCGCACGAACCAGGGCAGGGCGCGCAGATCCTCGGTCATCAGCGCGACGTCGGCGGTGGTGCGGGCGAGGTCGGTGGCGCTGCCGACGGCGATGCCGACGTCGGCACCGGCCAGTGCCGGGCCGTCGTTGATGCCGTCGCCCGCCATCGCGGTGCTGCCGGGCGCTTCCGCCTGTGCCCGGCGGAGGTGGTCGAGCTTGTCCGTCGGCAGCAGGCCGACGGCGACCTCGCTGGCGTCGAGCAGGGCGGGGACGACCGCGCTCGCCTGTGCGTCGCCGGTGAGCAGGCGCGGCTGCAGGCCGAGGTGGCGCAGCTCGCGCAGCGCCTCCGCCGCTTCCGCGCGAGCGCTCTCGCGCAGCGCCAACTGGCCGAGGAGGCGGCCCGCTTGCCACACCGCGATCTGCGTACCGGCAGCGCCCGCCAGCGGCGCGACCTCGATGCCGAGCTCGGCGCGCGCGAAGGCGAGGCTGCCGACGGTGGTGCGCACGCCGTCGACCCGCGCCGAGACCCCCAGGCCGGGGACGACGCGCACGTCGTCGACCGCGCTCCAGCGCGCGGGCACGGGGTGCACGCCCGCGCCGTTGCGATCGTGCACGGCAGCGGAGCCGCGACCGTCAGGGAGCGGTTGGCTGCGTTCCAGCGCGATGCCAACCGCTCCCTGACGGTCGCGGCTCCGATCGGGCGCTGTGTCGGGCGGGGGTGGGCGGTCGCGGCGTTGGTGCGCCGCCAGGGCGCGGGCGACGGGGTGCGACTGGCCGCGCTCGACCGCCGCCGCCAGCGCGACCAGCTCGTCCTCGCCCAGCTCGCTGCCGGGCGCGGGGCGGGCGCTCTCCAGGTGGAGGTCGCGCTCGGTCAGCGTGCCGGTCTTGTCGAAGTACATCCGGCGCACGCCGGCGAGGCGCTCGAGCGCGGCCGGGTTGCGGGCGACGATGCCGCGGCCGGCGGCGGTGCGCAGCGCGGTCCAGAGCGCGACCGGTGTGGCCAGTCCGAGGCCGCACGGGCAGGCGACGCACAGCACCGCGAGGGCGGTGAGCAGGCCGCGGTCGAGGTCGCCGGCGAGCGTCCAGTAGAGGCCCGCCGCCGCCGCGATCAGCGTCACCACCGGCAGCATCACGGTGGAAACGCGATCGGCGAGCTGCTGCGCCGGGGTGCGCTGGCGGCGCGCCTCGGCCAGCATGCGCTCGATGCGCGCCTCGGTGCTGTCGGCGACGCCGGCGCTCAGGCGGACGACGAAGTCGCCGTCGATGCTGCTACTGCCGCCGGCGACCTCGTCGCCGGCGCGCCGCAGCACGGCCGCGTGCTCGCCGGTCAGCAGCGACTGGTCGACGCCGCCGCTGCCGCGCACCACCACGCCATCGGCGGGAAAGGTCTCGCCCGCGCTCACCCGCACCAGATCGCCGGGCCGAAGGGCGTCGACCTCGACCTCCTCGACGCCGTCGCCGGCTTCGCCGTCGGCCGCGGGTGGTCCCACCGCCAGCCGGCGTGCCCGGCGCGGGCCCTGCGCCAGCGTGCGCCGCACTGTCTCGCCGGCGTCGGCGCGGGCGCGCGCTTCGAGGTAGCGCCCGAGCGTCACCAGCACCAGCAGCATCACGACGGTGTCGAAGTAGACCTCGGGTCGGCCGACGGCGACGTGGTAGACCGACAGGGCGTAGGCCGCCGCCGTGCCGAGCACGATCAGGGCATCGGTGTTGGCGACGCCAGCGCGCAGGCCGCGGCCGGCGCTCGCCAGGATCGGCCCGCCCAGCAGCAGCACCACCGGCGCGGTCAGCACCAGCGCCAGCACCCGCAGGAGCTGGAAGAGGGGTCCGTCGATCGGCACGCCCTCGCCGCCGTAGACCGCCGGCACGTAAGCCGGCAGCGACACCATCATCGCGTTCATGCCGAAGAAGATCGCCGCGCCCAGGCGCACGAGCGCGCTGGCGGCGGCGCCGCTCTCGCCGCTGGCGCGCGTCACCTGGCGAGCCAGCACGCAGCCGTAGCAGCAGAACGACTCCTCGACGCCGTCGATCGCGGCGGTGACGGCGCGGCGAAAGGGCAGGCCGCAGTGGGCGCAGGACTCCGGTGCCGGAATGTCTCACCTCTTCGACAGCGCGCCCGGGCCCCGCAGGGCGCCGGCGTCGCGCCCGCGAAGGGTAGCGTGCGCGCCGCGCGGACCCAAGCCGGAACCCTGGCCGACGTCCCACGGCGGGCGCCTTCCGAGCAGGCGCAGCGAACGGTCGATCGATTCCGGCGTGCCCCAGTCGCTCCAGTGCGGTCCGTCGACGCGCACCACGACCAGCTCGCTCTGCAGACCGGCGAGCAGGTTGCGCGAGAAGTTCCACGGCGGCAGCGCGGCGAAGGCCCGGTCGTCGCGCGCGCGCCGGCAGGCCTCCAGCTCGGCGGGCGCGATCGCCTCGATCGACGCCAGCATGCGCGGCAGCGAGAAGACGAGGATCAGCGTGTTCCACAAGGCGTCCTGCGCGATCAGCCGCTCGGCCCAGGCGCGTGCCGGCTTCTCGACGAAGCGGGCGACGCGATGCACGCCGGGGGCGAGCATCTCCCCGGGCAACACGTAGCCGAGCTCGGGGCTGCTCCAGGCCGGCCGCACGCCCAGCAGGGCGACGTCGGCGGGGTGGGCGGCGACGTGTCCGACCGCCACCATGACGCGCTGGTGGAACGCGTGCACGTCGTCGACGTAGTGGTCGCTCGGCATCAACACCGCCAGCGCCTTCGGATCGCGTTCCGCCAGGCGCAGCAGACAGGCGGTGATGCCCGGACCGGTCTCGCGGTTGCAGGACTGCAGGACGAAGTTGTTGGGGGGGATCGGGCGGAGCTGCTCGGCCCAGTGCAGATGCCGTCGCTGCACGGTCACCAGTGTGCGCGCCGGCGGCGCCATTAGCGCGGCGCGCTCCAGCGTCGCCTGCAGCAGGGAGCGCTCGCCCAAGAGGTGACAGAACTGCTTCGGCGTCTCCTCGCCGGCCACGGCGCGAGTCAGGTGCGCGAGGCGGGCGCCGTCGCCCCCCGCGAGCACCACGACCCAAAGCGGTCTCGAGCTCATCGCCGTTCTCCGGGCTGACTGGTGTGGAAGTGATTTGATTGAGCACGTCCCTGTGCTCGCGGGCGCGCAATGCGTGCCCTGCTTGCGAACAGTGCAATTCACCTGCCACGGCCAAGGGCTCCCCGCCGAGGGAATTCCGCCGCATCGTCTTCCCAGACGCGGGGAGGGCGGCGTGGCGGTTCCCAGAAGCGCGAGGTGAGTGGGCGCAACTCTGGATCGAGGGCCTCGAGGGTGGCAAACGGTCGTGCATGCGCTGGAGTGCGAATTCGGGAGGGCGCCGGTGAGCGATCGCGGCGGCCGGGACGGTCGCGCCGCCGAGGTCGAGCTGCGGCAGAGCCTGGCGCGCCTGCAGGCGATCCTCGACGCCACCGTCGACGCGATCGTCACCATCGACGAACGCGGCCTGATCGAGTCGGCCAACCAGGCGACCGTGCGGATGTTCGGCTACGAGACCGACGAGCTGCTCGGCCGCAACGTCAGCCTGTTGATGCCCTCGCCCTTCCGCGAGGAGCACGACGGCTACCTCGCCCACTACCTCGCCACGCGCGAGCCGCGCATCATCGGCATCGGCCGCGAGGTGCAGGCGCAGCGCAAGGACGGCACGATCTTTCCGGTGCACCTCGCCGTCAGCGAGGTGCAGTTGCAGGACCGGCGCGTCTTCACCGGCATCGTGCGCGACATCAGCGAGCGCCACCATGCCGAGTTCCGCCTGCGCGAGCTGCAGAAGCGCGCGCACCAGCGCGACCGCCTCGCCGACATCGGCGCGATCACCGCCAAGGTGGCGCACGACCTCGGCAACCCGCTGGCGGCGGTGGCGATGCAGGCGCAACTGGTGCTGCGGCGCGCCACCCGCGACCCGTCGCAGGTGGCGGCGGCGTTCCTGCCGCAGATCGAGCGCATGGTCGCCGAGCTGCGCCGCCTCGACGGCCTGCTCAAGGACCTGATGAGCGTCGCGCGCGAGCAGCGGCTGGGACTCAAGTCGATCGACGTCGAGGCCTTCCTCAAGCGCCTGGTGCAGCTCTGGCGGCCGCTGGCGACGGCGCGCGAGGTGACGCTGCAGATCGAGATCGCCGAGCCGGGGCTGACGGTCTGGGCCGACGAGGAGAAGCTGCGCCGGGTCTTCGAGAACCTGCTCAAGAACGCGATCGAGGCGATCGAGCGCGGCCCGGGCACGGTGTGGGTGCGCGCCCGGCCCATGCCGGGCGACAAGGTCTGCCTCAGCGTCGAGGACACCGGCCCCGGCTTTCCGGCCGACGTCACGCCCTTCGGCATGTTCGAGACGACCAAGCCCGACGGCACCGGCCTCGGCCTCGCCATCTCGCGCGAGATCGTCGCCGCCCACGGCGGCCAGATCGAGATCGAGCCGGCGCAGCCGCACGGTGCGATCGTCCGGGTGTGCCTGGCGCAGGTCGGCGCCTGAAGCTCGGCGGACGAGCGGGAATCGCGGCTTTCATCCCTCGCATCGAGGCTACTAGGCAGGCTCGTTCTGCGTCCGCGCCCGCGAACATTTCTTGACATTCGGTTTGCGGCCAAAGTACCGATGCCAGGACGCTCGCGTAGGAGCGCGGAAGGGAGTTCTCCATCCGTTACCGTCCATGGGGGCCATGGCGGGAAGCGCATCGCCACATGGCGGAGAAGACGGTTGCGGACATCGTGGCGGTCGTCCGCGGCGTCGAGCCGGCGTGCCAACCGGTCGCCGTCCGCTTCCCCCACGACCCCACCGCGGGCGACTGCATTCTGGAATCGCTCATGGCGCTGCGGCCGACCTACGGCGCGTCGTGCACCGAGGTGGTCCTGCCACTGGAGGTCATGGAGCGACCGCGGCCGCAAGCCGACAAGGCCCTCTTCCGCCTCAGCGAGCGCTATCTGACGATGCGGTCGGCGCAGGACGACGAGGCCGCGTTGGGGTACGTCGGCCTGGTCCGGAACGCCGTGCAGCGAGCCCTCGCCGAGGGGAACTGCGAGCAGGAGACCATCGCCCGGGAGCTCGGCTGCGGCGTGCGCACTCTGCAGCGTCGCCTGGCGCGGGAAGGGGCGACCCTGCGGGGCATCGTCGACGAGTGCCGCCGGGAGCGGGCGCGGGCGCTGCTCGAAAAGAAGTGGACGATCGCCGAGGTCGGCTTCGCCCTCGGCTACTCGGAGCCGGCGGCGTTCCAGCACGCCTTCCGGCGCTGGTACGGGGTCAGTCCGAGGGCGTGGTCGCAGAGCCTCCCCCAGGCCACTGGCTGAGACCGCGCTCGCCGCGTGGTCGGATTCACGCGGCGAGCGCGAGCGGTCAGGCGCGCTGCGGCACTAGCGCACCTGCAGAGAGTACCGCACCTGCCATGTACATTGGTCGCCGCCCATCGTCCTGTCGCCGTCGTCGCGCTCGAAGGTGTCGCCGCGCTCACCGCGTTCCAGCTCGCTGTAGTTGTAGGTCTTGCCGAAACGCGAATAGCAATGCGACGTGAACGCCATCGGTATGAACGTGGGAGCACGGCCGCAATCGGGACCGGCCTGATCGAGCTCGGCCAACATTCCTTCCACGACGAACGACTCCCCCTTGTGGAGCAGGAAGGTGTGGTCCGCCACGTCGGGAGGACCAATCTTGTCCGGGCGGGCGTTCGGCGGAACGTCGAGAGCGAGGTTGTAGCGGTTCTGGGCGAACGACGCTAGCGTGACGCCGTAGCACTCGTTCGCACACGGACCGGCAGTACCGCAGCCGAGTTCCTGGTCTGCATCCTCGAAAGAGCCGCCGCATCTCGCGTCGTAGCGCTGCGCGGCGGCGCAGTACCGCGTCGTTCCCGCCAGTACCGGCACCGGCGTGCAGAGCCCCTCGGATCCACAGTCGCCGTTGTTGGCGCAGGGAGTTCGCGGGCAGTAGCCGATTCCTCCGTCCCGCGCGCAGACCTCGCCGCCGCAGTCCGCGTCCGTCTGGCAAGACCTCTCGGGACAGTAGCCGACCTGTCCGGCTCCGAGGGGCTTCAAGGGCACACAGGGGCCGGCGCCCTGGCACGCGGCGTGGTTGGCGCAACCGACAGCAACGAGGCTCGAACAATGGCCGCCCCCCGCCGCGACTCCGGCCGGGTACAGATCCGCGTTCGGAAGATTGTCGTCATAGTCGAAGCGGCGCGCGTCGGAGATGAGGACGGGAGGCCTGCCGGAGATGCGGAGGACGAACCACCAAGCGAACTCCGCGTCGTCGTCGTTGTCGCTGTTATCGGAGATCGCGTCCACCTGGATGTCGCGGAACACCAGGCGGATGGCGAGGTCCTGGACCAGCGGATCCGCTTGGACGGCGATCTCCTGCCCGTCGAGCCGTTCGTCGCCGTCGGTGTCGGGATCGCGCGGGTCGGTTTTGCGCGTGCGCTCGTCCCCATCATCGAGCCCGTCGGCGTCGCTGTCCTTCCTGGTCGGATCCGACAGCACCTGGCGCAGCGAGCCGTCACTCAGCACGACCGTCCAACCTTCGAACAGCTCGAAGTCGTCGGCGAGGCCGTCCTCGTCGGAGTCGACCCGGCTCGGATCGGTGCCGTACTTTCTCGAACCGCTGCCGTCGACGTGGAAGCCTCTGAAGAAGTTGTTGTAGACCGCGAGGCGGGCGAACTGCTCGGCCGACAGCTCGTCGAAGTCGCTCAAGCCGTCGCCGTCGGTGTCCGCACTCCGCGGGTTGGTCGGGCACGCGGCGTTCAGATCGCGGGCGCACGGCATATAGCGCTCGGCGTAGTCGGGCAGGCCGTCGTGGTCGGTGTCGCCGATGTTCCGATTGGAGAAGACCGTGGGCAGCATCTGCGCCGCTCCGGCGTCATCGTAGAAGGTCACCGACCATCCCAGCTTGGTTTCCTGGTTGTCCGTCAGGCCGTCCTGATCGGCATCGGCCGGACTGCCGGTGTCGCCGGGGTCGTTGGGGCTCGAGCCGAGCGTCTGCTCGATGCCGTCGGAGACCTCGTCGAGATCGGTATCCGGGTTCAGCGGATCGGTCTTCTCGACTCTCTGTCCGGAGAGCACGACCACGTCGTCGCCGCCCGCCTGGCTGACGAGCTCGCCGTCGGGGCCGGGGCGGATCACCGCGCACAGAGGGAACTCGCTGCCGTCGGCGCATTGCCCGGCGCCGTCTTCGACGGCCTCACCGATTCCGATCACGGGCACGTCGTCGCCGCTCGCCACGGTGTCGGCCCTGCCGTTGCCGCTGGTGACGATCACGTCGTCGCCGCGGCGAAGGAGATGCAGAGCGGTGTTGAACACTCCGTCGGCTCCAGGCGCGACGACAACCGTCTCCTCCTGAAGGCCGCCCGTACCCACGGGCACCACCTGCACGTCATCGCACCCGGGATCGCACGCGCGGCTGACGCAGTCGCCGTCGTTGGCGCAATGCTGCTCGAGATCATCCGAACACGCGCTGTGCGGGCACGCGATCGAGTCCGCCGTTCGGTTTGGACCCGCGATGACGACGTTGACGGGATCGACGATGCCGCGGCCGGTCGGATAGGAGAACACCTCGTCGAAGTCCGAGACCCCGTCGCCGTCGGTGTCGCGCCGGCGTGGATCGATGCGATGGCGCGTCACGTCCGTACAGAGGGAAGGATCGGCCCTGCACTGCAACGGCCGCAGGTCCTGTTCCTCGCGATCGGTCAGACCGTCGAGGTCCGAATCCGGGTCGGCGGGATCGGGGAAGACGCGCCGCAACGGCTGGCCGACGACGCCGACCTCCCAACCGACGCGCACCTCGGAGAAGTCGCCGATCAGGTCGCCGTCCGTGTCGGAAGAGAAATCCGAGCTGCCGTGCAGGAACTCCTCCTGGCTGATCAGCCCGTCACGGTCGAGATCCTGGACGTAGGCGAGCGCCAGGGTCTCCCCGGCGCGCATCTGGACCTGGCCGAAGTCGGTCTGGAACTGCGTCTGATCGGGCAGCAGCATCACCCAGGTGCGGCCGCGGAAGGCGCCGCGCCGGCGATTCTCGATGCGCACCACGGTCTCGGGCCCGGCGCAGAGCCCCACGGCCCCGCCGCCCGGGCGGCAGTCCGCGTCGGTTTCACACGGCACGCCGGGGCCGACGAAAACGTCGTCGCCCCCCGGAATCGTACTGATGAACCCGTCCGGCCCGGCGGTCACGACGACCTTGACGCTCATGGTGAACACGTCGTCGTTGCCGCCACCGGTCTCTCTCGGAACCGTCTCCCCTTGCCCGTTGGCTCCGGCCGTGATGACGCTCGGCGTGTCGCCGTCGCAGGTCACACTGGTCTCGTAGCCGGTCACCTTGTCGACCACGTCGTCGCGACGCGCGCCGGTGTCGAGGACGCCGTT
>Ga0268299_1003138_pt1 | contig 16397 bp, 6 predicted proteins | sample NOBtaG_FD_193484 | JGI IMG/M metagenome (GOLD analysis project Ga0268299, IMG submission 193484) | Activated sludge microbial communities from bioreactor in Nijmegen, Gelderland, Netherland - NOB reactor | ecosystem: Engineered > Bioreactor > Aerobic > Activated sludge | place: Netherlands...
TCAGGCTGGTTCATAAACATTCTAAGTGTGGTGCAAAACTGCGCCGATGGCGCGTTTTCGCGACTTTTATGGCCGATCCTGTCTATTTTCATGGCTTTTTGGCGAGGCACATTTTTTGCCAACTGGTGATCGGAGGTTCAGGAAATGGTTGAAATTATCACGATAGAAAAAGAAGAGCTGATTCGCTTGATCGACACCTCCGTCGCGGGGGCCATCGAAAAAGCTATACATTCATCTCAGCCGCCGCAGATCATGACGAAGTCCGAAGTTGCGAAGTATTTGAAGAAATCGGGAGCAACGATCAATCGATGGATGAGGAAAAATGGCCTTCCATTTCACGGAGTGGGCCGGCCAACTTTCAACAGAACTGAAGTGGATGCCTGGTTAGCGAACTACTAAGTTTATGTCAGTTTTTAAGAAATATAACGGTAAGCGAATCAACGCTAAGCATCCGGCGTATGCGACAGCTCGTTGGTGGGTATACAGACGAGTTAAAGGTCACAAGACCATTCATCAGGTTATTCCGACAGCCCGTACTAAGGAAGAAGCTGAACTTGCCGAGCGACAATTGGTAAAGCAACTATTCGACAGATCATTCGGACTAACCGATACAACCGTAACTTTTGGAGACTTTGTAGAAACGACCTATCGAAAATATGTAGATCAAAACAACGTCAATAAGGGAGCGAAGAATCTTTATATAAAACTTCTTTTGAAGCACCTCAAGGATCAGCCTCTGCATACCATTACGCCACAGGATTGTCGCGATTGTAGGAACAAACTCCAGTACGGTAAAAACCAGCGAAAAAAGAAGAGTTCGATATCTTCGTCGTCGATCAATCGAATCATGTCGACTTTGTCCAAGATCTTTAGCCTCGCTTGCGAAGAAGACGTTCTCGATCGAAACCCAATGCAGTATGTGAAGGCCTTACCAGAACCACCACCAAGAAAGCGCCTACTTACGACCGAGCAGAAGAAAGCACTTTGGAAAGAACTTGAATCAGATCAGTTACTTTTCAGGCTTGTTCAGTTGGCGGTTAACATGCCGTTGCGCCGGGGCCAGTTATTGGCTTTGAACGAGGATGTGATCGATTTTGAGAATCAAAGGGTGTGGGTAATTGGCTCGAAGGGACGCCCTCCACGATCAGTGCCGATCAATGCAACCGCAACATCGGTGTTACGGGACCTAATCGCGGATAAACAACTACCATTTCCAATTGTCGATTTCCGCAAGCGATGGCATCCAGTTCTTGTTAGAGCCAAAATCAACAAACCGGACGGCACGCGCGAAGAAAACTATCATTTCCACGACTTAAGAACCTACTTTGCCAGTGAATTAATTCGGAGAAATACAAATCCGCTGATAGTACAGAATCTCTTTGCACATTCAGATATGAGTATTACAAATATATACGCGGAAACTGACGCGGAACTCATGCTTGAGGCGGTGAAGCAACTTGACAGTTAGTTCAACTGATTTCTGCCCGGGCTAAACCCGGAGGTGAAGGTTCAAACAGAAGCATGAAACAGAAAGGGCTCCGGTGGAAACGTCGGATTATTCAATCACATTGAAGACGAACAGATAGTTGAAGAGCGTTACAGATCCCGCCATGAATTTTTTCAAATATCACGTTTCATACGTTCAACACGTGAATTAATCTGGCAGGAGAAGTTAGCTATTATCGATTTGGAATAAAACGTCGTCGCCCGACGACGTTGTTCCGCAAGAGGGCCGCGGTGTGGGAGACGCGGCCCTCACTATTTCTCAGGTAGTTTGATCGGCCCCAATTTTGTTTTGCGAAAGACCGTCGTATCTTCGCTCAACCACGTTCGTCACGAACGCTCAAGAACACCTGGGTATTGGCCTGTTGCCCTTCAACTAAGTTGTTAACCGTTCTAAGGCGTGCGAACTGATCGGAAGCGGGAAGATTGAAGTCGAACCGTCTGAGCTGATAGTTAGTCGATTGTGGTATTCGCCAATGCCCCATTCCCTGATCAAAACGGACTTCGATAATTCTCTCTGACGAGAGCCGAATGCGAAGCGGGCGGCCATGTTCGATGCTAGCGATATGATCCAAAACGCTCACCGACGTTTGTAGGCCGATCGATTGGAATACCAGCTTAATGACATCCGTTCGGCTAACAATATCCTGCCAGTCGTGCCAAAGTTGATTTGGGTAGTAGTTGCTGTTGCCGGCTTTCTTAAGAAGTGAAACATTAGCCGAAGTCACTTCCCATCTAGAACCAACCAAGAGCTTAAGTCCGTTTACTATTTGTGCTAGCAGAGCCACCGACAGTGGATTAGCGAGATATCGATCACTGTACGAAATGCCTACAAATTTCTCGTTCGAACTATTTAGCAATTCGGCTGCCAGACTCTCTGTTGACATAACCATGTTCCAGAATCGATTGCCGAAGCCTTGGACTGGTCCGTCTATTTCAGCACCAATGTCGACGCAGCGATCTCCTGATTTGGAAGGCGGGAGCAATTCTTGCATCGAGAGTTTGTGGCTGGCGAGTTTGAGGTTTTCTCCGTCCTTCGCCTTAACCAATGAGTTTTCTGAGACGCCCCATCCTAAGTTAACTTCAATCCCTGACACATCACGGACCGCCCATTTTGTAATTTTCGCACCAAGGGTTTCAGCGAGCAGGTATCCATCCCCAGCTTTTGGAAAATCATCTATTGCAGTGACTTCGACATCGGGATGTTCGGACAAACTTGCCAACGGATAGATATTAGAAATATCCAGCATGTGCTTGTTGGGCTCAGGGATGAAGATCTCAACCTTTAGGTTATGACCTGTTAACCTTAAAGCAAGAGTTCGAAGAGGAGAGGCCGCCACATCCCAGTTTGCGAGGTTGCCGCCTCCAAAAAGCCGGACAGTGTTGACGCCGCCGCTTACGACGGCACGCCAGATAGATTCACTGATTGAATGAGGTTCCATCTGGCTGTTAGATCCGAGGAACGCTAGATTTTCAGGTAAGCGAAAACTTGTAAGCCATCTAGGACTCAGAAATTTCAATGCCTTTTTCCTGTCAAGCCTGTCAGCTGCAAATCGCTGGTCGAAGTCTAGGACGCACCGGGGGCATGAGCTGTCGCAGTCAGAGGGACAATTCAGTTGATCGTACGCCTTGTTGAACAGATCGTTCAGAAAATCTTCTGCTCTGGACGAATAGCCGGCCGCAAATTTGTCGTAAATCAAAATTGATTGACATAGACTCCCGGTTTCTATCCGAGACGGTTTTACCGCGCAGCCCAACTCATTTGATTGGACGCCGATGAGTCCTGCGAGAGAATCCCTCACCGAAACGGCTATGGTCATCGCGGTTATCGGATCATTAAGCCACACCCCCGCTTCGTTCTTGATTTGAAGCTCGAATACATCAGTGTGCCCGTCCGTCCCTAGCATGAGCTCTTTGATCTTCCAGCGATCATTACCTCCCGGGCAGAAGACATCTTCGCCTTTCGGACGTCGAAGCTTCCTGTGTGGTTCCTGGAACCCCTTCGGTAAGTCGCCAGACTTTATAACTGGCTCTGCCCGTCCGCATTCTAGACAGATTGCATATCCTTTACCATATTCACCGCCGGAATAACTGAATATGTGGCCATGGGTTGTTGAGCGAAAACGGCCCAATTCGGGATTCGGAAAGGAAAGCCAGTCACCTTCCGCATCTATCCACGGTTCCACAACCGGGACAAAATGCTGCGATGAGACATCGTTGGTAGCATCGTTGTAGAAATCCACGGCAAAACCGGCCGGTTCGAGAAACTGCATTCGGTTTTCTATTGGTGCCCCACAGTTGTCGCAGCTCAGTTCCGTCGAAAATCCTGCCGAACCGCTGGCTCCACATTGACGGCACCGCCAGGCAGTCCGAATGTTTTGGACCTCCTTGACCTGTTCCTGATCGGCGGGAATTTTCCAGTTCAACGTAACACCCGCTGAACGATATACCAGGCCATCGATCACAACCTCCGACCCGGGTGCATATTCACGCAGGGCTGTCGCGACATTGCGACTTGGCAGTTCGCGGCGTTTATACCTGTTGTCATCGCGTCCCACGTTGCTATTCAGACCCTTTATGTACTGGCTAACCGTAAGGTTGTCGAACGGAACGACGTTTGTAGGGAAGCCATAAGCAGGCAGAAATCCCCTAGCTGCAAGTTCGCCGAGCAGGAACTCATCTTGCTGCCTCTGTTTACTGATACCAATGGCCTTTAAGACCGCATCATTTTCTACAGCTCCAGCAGCCCGAAGGTCAGCCTCTTCTTTTTCAAGCCTGACCCACTCGTTTTTCCAATCCTGTAAGATCCTTTTGATTACATCGGCTGCGTTATTTGTTAATTGTCTGACACTCTGGCCATCGTAAATACTCCGCTTTACCAGATAATTCAGACCTTCGGCGATATCAGTTTGTTCATCAATATCAAAATTTCTGCACCAGGCCTCGAATCCCTCTGCCATTGGAGGCTCATCGAGAAAAAACATTCCGCATTTAAGTTTGATCTGCTCATTTGAAGTGCCTTGAAGTTGCTTTTTTAGAAATTGAGAGAGCAAGAAGGAATTCGCGTGACGCTCAATGATTACTCTGCTGTCGAGAGCAACTCGGGGTACAGGCAGTGATGTGTCAAATGCCCATCGGCTATTAGCGAAGACGGTTTGATCGTGAGGATTCGACTTGCAAAGGGTCGTTGCAACTGATCGGGCTTCTCTGCGACGTCCAGCGCGACCTGCCCGCTGAAGATAGTTTGCGGGATGCGGAGGAACATTGTTCATGGCTATCATACTGATACCGCCGATGTCGATACCCATTTCCATCGTCGTCGAACAGGACAGTATGTTGATTTTACCCTTCTTAAAATCGTCTTCGTATCGCTTAAGCTTCTTCGAATCTTGCTGTGCCGAGTGTTCAGCCGTGGTGTAGTATGGTGCGAGTTCAATCACTCTGTCGTTCTTATCAGACCAAATACCCAACGCACGCAAATTGGATATTTCTGGATTTGAATAAGCCCATTCACGTCCACGCCTGATTTGTTCCTGTGGATCCGTTACCCCGGAGAATGGGGGTGAAAAAATTGGTATTTCAATTTCTTCGCAATCTGTTGTTTCGGGTGTCGGTGTCTTCGGTAGATTTGGCGTTACTCCCTTCAACGTCACATCAAGTACGCGTCTCGTAACCGGACATAACCAGCCTTTTTCGATTGGAAGAAAGGCGAGGCTTTCGAGCGGAAGTACGAATCCGTCACTAGCCTGCTTGAGTATTCCATACTGTTTAAGTTCCGCCCACGCCTCGCCGAGTACTGTATCGATTCGATCGGATCCTTCTGGATCCCCCGGATGAACTTTGAGTACATAGGCGAGTAAACGAACCAGTGCGGTATTTTGGCCGCTCGCCTTGGCCCGAGGCCAGCGACGTTGTCGTGTTGATTTTTCGCGCGCATCTCTTTCAATCAGATATGTTTGTGGAAATGGAAGTCCTAGCCATCTTCGCCAATCATTGTCAATTGCTAGGGAGCCCCCTCCTCGAACGAAAAAGTCCAAGCAGATCTTTAAGAAGTCTCGCCAACTACTGACATCGAATCCGGCGGCATCCGCCACCGAGCCAGAAACTCGTTGAATCTTTTCCAATCCCGGGTACGCTGTAGCAACTAGTCCCATCGACTCAAGATTCAACCGCCTCTTCCGCCGTTTCCCCATTTCTCTTATTAGAAAAGTTTTGGCAAGTGTGCTTGCGCCGTTCTCCTGAGTAAACACAGTAGGTGCGAAGCTGCGATATCTGTCGAGCATGTCAACAAAGTCTCGGCCTTGGTTAGCTAGTTCCTGTGCGAGCTTAGGGAATCCAACCGGGTTCGACGAACTAGCTCGTTTGAGCTCGTCGCGTTTGTCAGCGAGCATACTTTCGATCACAGGATTAGGACCTATTGCGATCGCTTGCTCAAAACTATGAATATCGCGATTTATCCGCTCGATGTCAGCTGATGAGCCTGCGTTAGACTCGCGAAGGACCAAATGATAGATCAAGGCACCGACCCGACTTTTTTCAGAACTTTGCTGCAAATTGGCCGCCAGCCGAGCGGTACCTTGTCGGCTATCGTTAAACGTCAAGAGCTTTCGTCCTCGCCATGGCGTATTCGCAGGATCAGATCCATCGGGGGCGAATTCCAAAAGCGTCGGCAAGATTCCATCAAGCAGGTACGGAGCCCCGATGCGGCAGGTTTGAAAGATCGGCTTAAAACTCGTATCGGTTTCGCTACATGCCGGACAAAAAAGACCGGATCCGTATTCTTCTACGCCTTCGACCCGGACGGTAGTTTCCGTACGATCACCCATGACCCGCGACTCACGCTCGATATCTACAGGACCCGTACCATCTAATGGTTGGTTCGTAATCAATAACCTGAATTGGGTGGTTGAAACGGGTAGTTCCTCCGCCTCTTCTTCTTCAGGATCGTCAGTTTCGTCTGCAGGTTCGATATCAAGCTCAAAGTCGTCAACTGAACTTTTTGATATGAGATGAGAAACCAAACCTCCCTCAGTCACCCCGGCCAGGAGGTGGACGGTTCCACAGCTAGTACACGTGACCAATTCATATGCCGGGCTGCCGCAGTCGCAGTGTTTTCGGGGATCTGTGTAGACTTGGCCGAAATGCCAGTCAGGATGGGCTAGAAATCCTGATCGTGCCGAGCATTCTTTATCAGAACAGGCCCATAAGCCGGATATGGTTTGATGAAAGAAATGGGCCCGCAAGGGTAGGTATGCTTCACCATCTCTGTCGCGACTTCCTGAAAGAAGGTCGAGCCATTCGAGGGCGTCAACCTGCCGCTCGCGACCGGATAAGTTCTTGCTGTCAAGTAATGTGGTGACGTCAGATAGTTTCAAAACCATCTTTGGGTCCCTTATGAACTGTTCGCGTATTTTGCGAGCAATCTTATTCTCCGACAAAGTGGCAAACTTTTGGCCAGATGGCTGATCGGCTTTGTTCAACTCATATTTTTTCTTCAAATCATCCAGCGACTCGTTTCCCGTAGGGGTGATTGCTGAAAGAGACGGAATGCTACGTATGCCGGCAACGAGATGAACGCGATCGTCTGAGACCCCCGCGACATCGGCGAGGAACTTTTTTAACTGCTGACCTGCCTCGCCGTTTGGATCTCCTATGGTGGCAGATGTTGCAACGAATCGCACTTGATCGGGTGTTACTCCAAAAGCAAACAATACACGCCTGATTAAGAGTGCGGCTTCCGCTGCCTGCGATCCGATATAACTATGGGCCTCGTCGAGAACAATCCATTCAAGTTTTCCTCTCGAGTGTTCCAGAATCGGAGCGTCGATAGTTCGAACGAGCATGTACTCGAGCATCGACGCGTTTGTGACCAAGATGGGCGGAGGTTGTGATCGAAGGGTCCTACGGTCCACTACCTCGTTGGGAGTAGCATTGTGAACGTGGCCCTTTTGGCTTTCGGGAGTGTTACCGTTGTAAAGACAAAAACGAATGTCACTTCCAAATTCATGCGTCCACGCCCGGAGCCTTTCGCGTTGACTATTAATCAATGCGTTCAATGGATAAAGAAACAGAGCTCGAACCCCCGTCAACTTATTTTGCTGTTCCTCCCGTTGTCTTACGAGCCGATCAAGTATGGGAACCATGAAACACTCGGTCTTACCCGAACCCGTGCCACTGGCCACAATCAACGACTGAGGTGATTCCTGCGCAAGAATTTCCCAGGAACGAATCTGATGGAGATACGGGTGCTGCTCGCTGGGAAATCGATAATCCGCGATCAATTCCCTGGGAGGTTTGTCCATAGCACGAACAAGTGCGCTCGTAAGCAAGTTTCCAGATAGATCGCTCATGCTCTTCGGTCCAGGCTCCCAGCCATAGACCGCCTCAAATGCGGGGTCTGCGAGGAAGGATCCGGGCTCTCCAAACGGCCGATCAAAGACTTCGTTCATGTGACCACGTAACGGCGGGTTAGCAAATCTGTACCAACTGGTCGCGGCGAGTTTTGAACGGTCCGACAGGATCGGTAGCAGGTGCGAGTAATAGTTTGTTGTCATAACTTAAATTTTTCGGTTAGTCGAATAGCCCGTTTGCCAAACACCGCGCGATCGTCAGGTTGAACGCTTCATCAAACCAGTCTGGGTCGAATGATCTGTAGTCGTGCAGAAGGCTGACGTTTTTAGAGTCGGAAAACCAGCCCTCAGTTTCGCCGAAAGCAACTCGTGCCGCCAAGATCAGTGGCAGATTGATTACGCCGTCTTGAAAACCTAATCTTTCCGAATACAGGTACGGCGTCACCTGCTGGTCTTTCCGTGCCGACGCCAAAAGCTCGTCAAACCCGACAGGCCACTCCTCGTCGTCGGAAAGATGACCGCGTCTCAAATTCATGAGCTGCGAATTCTCACCTTTAAAAAGGTAGTCGCCCGCTTGCGGACCGAAGATTCTGCGTACAAGTAAAGCTTCCTGCTTTTCTTCGTCGAAATATTCGGCTTGTAGTATCCCAAACAAATAGAATAAGGAGCCGAGTTCGGCCGTAATGTCTCCAACTCGCGATTTAAGAAACGCTCTAAAGATGGTTGGCCCTTGTTCCTTTCCATACAAGGTGGTTATCTGTTGCTGGAGCCCCATACTCGCAACTTTCCAGTCCTGGAAAATGACCGTATCCCATGAAAATGGAAGCTCATTGTCGAATCTTGCAAGGAAATCACCTCGAAAATTGTTGAATCTCAATGCGAGGGCAGCCATCGCTTTTGAAGAACGCACAAACCTTCGCCAAATATCTAGAGAAGATAGCGGCAGATGCCCGACCTGATTTGCAAGTTGATTAACATCGATCCAACCCGGATGAGTAAAATCTGATGCAATCGCTTCAATGAATTCGTCTAAACTTGCTTCGCGGTCGATACGGTTCGGGGTAGAGGTAGCTCGAACGTACTGACTTTCCGATTCAATTTCTGAGCCCACGGTCCAAAGCATAGGACGAAATTGGAGGGCTGAGTCTTTTGGCGGAAAAATCAACCAGGCCCCATCTTCGCGATCCTCAGGATGGAAATTCCACAAGATCCGTCCCCCGTTATCTCCGTCAAGTCTCTGAAGTTGTTCAGGCTCCTCACCCGGTCTTTCCAGTGCAAGTGCATGGGCATGAACTTCCGACAATGGCATTCTGTCGAGGTAGTGTGAACTACATTCGATCCAAAACTTGACGTTATCCCTTTCGGGCCTGACTTGATATGAGAGTATGTTTAACCGATACATCGACTCACCGTCTATTTCTACGTTCAAAGCGACCGTAGAATCCGGGTTGTCGTCTATCGCGTGCAGATGATCGATTTCACGTCGATAATCGGCAATCCGAATCTCTGTCCTCAACGCGCCCGGCACCGATTTGATATTGTGCTTCCTAGATATATCTTTCTCAGTTGCCTTGAGTTTTAATCTAACCTTTGTTCCGGATTCCAAACCCATCGCAATTAGCCGTGTTCCCAGAAGATCTTGAACTGCTAACTTATCCAGGGGCGAGAGTTCTTGTCCGTTCTGATCAAAACCACGAACACCGTTGGCGGGGAACGGTACGCGTATCTCTACGGGGTTCGGCGTGTGGCTCCAGAAAACCTTAACGTCGATTGTTTCCGGCGTCTTCGTGCCCTGTTCGACCGACACGTCGAGAAAGACTGTTCCATCAGAAGTTACATGCTCTGAGTTCACGTTCGGTGTCAGCGTAATTACCGAGCTTGCTTTCCAGCCGTTAAAAATGATTCTTCCGCTATGAGCATCAACTGGTTGGATCTGAAGACTCGAGTTTTCGGGCAATATCAACATTCGTGATCGGTGTTTGATCTCACCGTTCGTTGGGTAACGGGCTTCGATTGGGCCGTAAGACGCGGATTCCCTGGTTCCGATTGCTGAGCATTTGATTTCACCGGGGACTTTTCGTTTCGTTGCGTCTTCTTCAACAACATAAAGCGAGGGTTTCTCACAAAATGCGATGAACGGGCCTTGTAGTTCATACCAGAGTCTTCGTCCAACCCACTCATAACTTTCCTCAGTATCCGCGGCATTGCCAGTTCTTAGCTTGTAGGTGTTTCCGCAATTATCTTCGGCTTGGATCAGGCCGTGAAATGTGTATGCACTGCGTGCAAGGTCCCCGATCGTACCGATGAATTGAAACGACGTCTGCTCATCAATTTCCCTCAGGCTCCAGTCTTGTGGGATTGCAACCAATGCCGATTGAGCGGCGACGCTTCCAGCTCCTTGACGGACAAACCTGTAGTGGAATTCGTCATTTGCAAAAAGCCACGGCAACTCATCGTCAAGAGCGGATCCCCTCGGTGGCGAGGCGGTCCATGTCCGCCCGTCGGGAGACGTTAGGCGGAGTAAATGTTCACCCGAACACTGCATTCCCGAAAATTCCAACGGGAGCCGCGCCACGCGATAGGCATCCCTTCCAGCAAGTCGCCGCATTGAGGCAGACGTGTTCAGATCTCCAGTTAAAACTGTGATATCCGCCAATCTGGGAAGGTCTCCAGCATCAAGATTGAAAAGCTCCGAAAGGTCCTTTTCATTGATAATCTCAGGGAGTTCGATGCTGGACCGGAACTGCCAAAGATCCTCGATCATTTCGAGTGTTCGTTCGACCGGTAAAACAAGCGTTCGACGTTCGGGCCGAATTTTTGCCGCCTCCTTTATGAGTTGCTCGATCAGCTTCTGAGCATCACTGTCTTCAATTGGAAGTGGAAACCGATCACGCCAATCGGGAAATGTTTGGTCGAGTTGAACTATAGGATTGCTTTCTAGAGTAAGTCCTGCTTTTTCTTTCAGGTCCAAAACAGTCCAAGTGATGTCAGTGATAAGTGTAAAGATGGCGGGTTGCCGAAAGCTTTTCGGAAGAAGATATTCTAGACTTTCGATCCAACCGTGGAGGTCTTGTGAGGAAACAGAAGTGGTTTTCGCATGGCGCAATACCCTACTAATGAGTGTTCCGATCCCACCCTGTGCATCAGCCAGTAACTTCATAGGCAATCCGCCTTGTGAGGCGACACTGCCGATGTATGTGTGGCCACCAGTTCTCGAAAGAGGGAGCCCCCAATTTTTTAACCCTTTCTCCACACATCTGCTGCGTTGTTGATGCGTTAACGAGTTCGCTGGAATATTGAGATCTGCAAATATTGGTTCCCATTTGAAGCCCTCACCCGTGTATCGTCTTCGCCACCATTCTGCGCAAAAGAGAACAAAAAGGTCTGAAAAACCTGGCTGAGATGCGATCACGCTGAAATTATTATGTTGACCGTATTCCGAGACCCAATTCGTAAGAAAATCTTCAAGAGCATCAAATTCCTTGGTGGATAAACGATACTTATAGAGTGGACGCCCGTCGGGTTTTTCGAGACCTTTGAGCTGAAGAATAATCTGCTTCCATTCTCTCAGTTGATTTACTTTCGGATGTATCATTTTTTCCTTGCGTTATTAACAAATCCAACTGTTCCATCGTTCGGCCAAAAACGTTTTCGAGAAAACTGGTTCTTGCTCGTCAAATTTAAATTATTAACGAGGTCACTCTATTTTGTATTTCAGCAGCCAGTTAGTAAGGGTTTGGTAGCTCGAAAGCCCAAGTAGCCGTGCGGCCTCCGATTTGTTACCGTTCGCTTCTTGCATCGCCTGAGTAAGATAATGCCTTGTGACATCGCCCAGCAACTCTTGAAGATCAAAAGTGTTGCCTAACGTGCAGCCAAATAAGCCATCTTGCTTCTTCGCTATGCGAAACAGGGAGTTTTCAACATCGCTTTCAGAAATTCTCGAGCCTCTTGCACCGACCGCAGCTCGTTTCAATGTGTTTTCGAGTTCCCGGACATTTCCCGGCCAAGAATGTCGTAGGAGCCGGGTCCGTGCGCCGGGTGTCAGAGCCTTGTCTCCTTCCCAAATCTTTCCGTCATTGCTTTCATTGAATCTCTTGAGAAAAAGATCAATGAGCAACCCAATGTCTCCTTCGCGTTCACGAAGAGGCGGCAGTTTTACGACCAATACGGCGAGTCGATAAAAAAGGTCTTCTCGGAAACGCCCTTCCGCAACCTCAATCGCCAGCTCGCGATTTGTCGCGCTGATGATTCGAACGTCCGTTTTTCGAGTTCTACTAGAACCCACAGGCATCACCTCTTTTTCCTGCAGGACTCGTAGAATCTTTACCTGCGCTGAAAGCGGCAGCTCTCCTATTTCGTCTAAAAAGACTGTTCCGCCATTCGCAGCTACAAAATGGCCATCGTGATCTCGGATCGCCCCAGAAAACGAACCCTTCGTATGGCCAAATAACTCCGATTCTACTAGTTGCTCAGGTATCGCTCCGCAGTTCACTGTAACAAAAGGGGCGTCTCTTCGGAGCCCTGATTCATGAATTCCCCGGGCAAACAACTCCTTACCGGTCCCAGACTCACCTTCGATCAATACTGGCACATTGAAAACCGCAGCCCGTTGAGAGAACTCAACAATCGACTTCATCTGTTTGCTCCGGAAATGGGCGTTGCCGAAGATGTCGATGCCTTGACTGGATTCCGTTAACGCTTCGTCCGCTTTCCTGATTAATCTCGGTACATATTCGGCCGAGATGTCGAACGGTAGCGAAACAGACTTTAATCCCTCTTCTTGGGAAGTTTGAACAAGGTCGGCGTCACAGAATGTCTTCGAAAGCAAAAGCCATACCGAAGACATGGCAGGGGTTCCCGGGCTCAGGTGGAACGTGAGTCTCGTTCGCGGTTCTGACTTCAGGATTTCCTTAATCTTCGTTCGTGCAGCTTCATAGATCTTCGCGTAATCTGTCGGATCGGAAAGTTTGACGGGGGTCATTACTGGCTTTGTCTTTCCAATATTAAAAAGCCACCGTGCGTAATCTCTGTACTCAGATTCGGGATAGTTACTGAGAATCTCGATGCGGTCAAATTCACCGAGCACGACTGCCTGTGCTATCGGACCGATTCCACGTGATTCGACTCCCTTTGATGAATCAATATCCGCTTTCCCTAGCCATGTTAGAAGTGTGACCATTCAGCGAATATACAAAATATCTTGTACTTGCACAATAAATATTGTGCATTCGATAATCTCAAAAACACTTTTCAGTACGAAGAGCCAACAAAAATGGGTGTTTTGTTTCTGGCACTATGTTTGCCATACACAGGCCAGGAGCTTAAATTTTATGAAACACGAACAGAATACGATCAAATGTTGGAAATGTGGCGAGTCATTGGATATTAGTGAAGCTTTGTATAAGGACGTTGAGGGAAGGTTAAGGGGAGAGTTGGCAGCCGAATCTGCACTGCGCGAACGGGAATTGGTACGAGAAGTTGGCGAGAAGGTTCGGGGCGAGATTGGTATCGAAGTGGCTACGCTTAAGGAAGAACTCGACCAAAAATCACTCCAGCTTCGAGAACTCAATCAGGCGAAATCCGAAGTCGAGCGACTTCGTCGTGAGAAAGCAGAGCTTCGGGACGAAATCTCTCTAGAAAAAGAGCGTGAGTTGACCGAACAGCTAAGAATCGAAAAAGCCAAAATGCGTATCAATGTCGAGGACGAGTTCACCTTCAAGATCAAAGAACTTGAGAAGAAACTCGAGGACCAGCAAAAGCTTGCCGATGAAATGAAACGGAAGGCCGAACAAGGATCGGTTCAGCTGCAAGGAGAAGTGCAGGAGATTGAAATCGGAAGGTTACTCCGAGAGCTATACGTCGTCGATAAAATTACGGACGTGAAGAATGGGCAGCATGGCGCTGACTTGATTCATACAGTCCGGAACCAGGCCGGAATTGATTGTGGCGCAATCTACTACGAGAGCAAACGCACAAAGAAATTCGACCCAAAATGGCTGGCCAAGCTTCGGGAGGACAATCTTTCTTTGAAAGCGGATATTTTGGTACTAGTTACCGAGGCCTTTCCGGAGGAGTTCGACGGGTATGCCTATAGAGACGGGGTCTGGATAACTTCGCTAAGGGATGTCAAAGGTCTGTCTTTGGTCTTGCGTCACGGGCTTTTGAATCTGCAAGACAAATTGCAGATACAGGTAGGACGAGAATCGAAAGCGGATCTGATCTACAATTATGTCACCGGTCCGGAATTCAGGGGGCAGTTCGAGGCTATCTTTGAAGGATTTAAGAGCCTGCAAGACGGCCACGCAAAAGAGAAACTCCAGGTGACCAAAGTCTGGAAAGAACGAGAGAAGCAACTCGATCGTATCTTGGTGAATGCGGCCGGTTTCTATGGATCGATTAAGGGAATCGCCGGTTCGGCAATAGGTGAGGTAAAATTACTGGAGGTCTCGTTACAAGATGAAGAGTCTCTCGTTTTGGCAATGCCTGAGTAACCCAGACTCAGGTTCTGCAGCTAATGGGAGGCGGTTTATAACGTCTCTCATTAGAAACTCGATTTAATGGATATTCGCTCACAAAATTTTGAGTTCTTACGACCGCATGAGGATGTTTTTGCGCGCATTGGAGCTCTTGCCGAACTCTCGCTCTACACCGATCCATCAAATACAGTCGCAAAGTCACGCATTTTTGTTGAGAGAGTAGTTGATTTGATTTTTGACCTGTATCAATTGCCCTTGACGCCAGGGGCAAATTTGTTCGACAAACTACGTGAGGACGCCTTTAGAAACGCAATCCCCCCAACCATTCTCGACAAGCTTCATGCGGTTCGGATCCTAGGGAACAAGGGGGCGCACGATATACAGTCTACCGTCGAAATGGCGTTAGCGGGGTTGAAAGACATATTTGACCTTGGACGCTGGATGTTCGTGATGTTTTGGAACGGCAACTCTGAGGATGCCGGAGTTTTTGAAGCACCACCCAACTCCTTAATTCATGCTGAATCAACTCAGAAGCTAACCAACGATCTCAAAGCAAAGGTTGCGGCTCAGGAGGCAGAACTACAGGCGGTTCTCGAGAAACTCGAGGCTGCACGTCAGGAACTTGAGCGGTCCGAAGTGGTAGACCAGGTGAAATTGGCGGAAATGTCTGCTCGTGGGCTGCGTGCGTCCGAGCTGCTCCAATTTAGCGAAGAGGCGACCCGTAAACACCTCATCGATCTAATGATATTTGCTGCAGGTTGGAATCTAAAGGATGGTGAAGAAGTTGGGCAGGAGTTTACCCTTAAGAATGGCGAAGTAGTCGATTATGTTTTATTTTCCGCAAACCTTCCGCTTGCGGTGATCGAAGCAAAGAAGACCGCCCGAAGCGCTGAGGCCGGGCGGACACAGGCTAGGCTATACGCGGATCAGCTTCAACTCGAGACAGGACACCGGCCCGTGATCTTCTACACCAATGGTTTTGAGACTTACATTTGGAATGATGCAGCTAATGAGACTCCGCGAAGGACTTTTGGATTTTATTCTAAAGATAGTTTGGAGTATCTGAACTTCCAGCGAGCGAACAGGCTCAATCTAGTCGATGCTCAGCCTGACCACGAGATAGCAGGCAGAATGTATCAGCTCGAATCCATTAAGCGAGTAGCCGAAACATTTGAACGTGGAAGACGCAAAGCGTTGCTTGTGCAGGCGACTGGTACCGGCAAGACGCGCGTCGCGGTCTCCATATCCGAGCTGCTTACACGAACAAATTGGGCAAAGCGTATCTTATTCCTTTGCGATCGCCGTGAACTGAGAAAACAGGCGGATGATGTTTTTAAGGATTTCCTGCCTGCGGCGCCGAGAACAATCGTTACCTCACGAACGGCTAGTGATCGTGATAAAAGGGTGTACCTTGCGACATATCCGGCGATGATGCAAATATTTGAAACATTCGACGTCGGTTTCTTCGATCTCATTATTGCCGATGAGTCACATAGAAGCATTTACAACCGATATCGTGACTTGTTTCTGTACTTCGACGCATTACAGATCGGCTTGACCGCCACTCCCGTTGATTCGATCGGCAAAAATACTTACGACCTTTTCGATTGCGAAAACGAGGATCCTACAGCACATTTTGGATTCGAAGAAGCGATTAACAATGTTCCGGCATATCTTGTGCCGTTTGAGGTGTTTGATGATACGACCGATTTTCTTCGCCGCGGGATTCGATATGAGCAGCTAAGCAAACAACAGAAAGAACAGCTGGAAGAAGTCGAGGAAGATGCCGAATTTTTTGATTACTCGGCCGAACAGCTCAATAAACTGCTCTTCAACCGTCCAACTAATGAATTCATTATACGCAACCTCATGGAGAACGGTCTTCGGGATTCGAGTTCGCAGCAGATCGGGAAGACGATAATCTTCGCTCGAAATCATAATCACGCGATGTATTTGCAGAAGGTATTCGATGATGCTTTTCCGCAATATGGCGGAAAGTTCTGTGCAGTGATCGACAGCCACATGGAACGTGCCGACGAGTTGATCACTCAGTTCAAAAAACCGGATT
>Ga0268299_1003139_pt1 | contig 16394 bp, 10 predicted proteins | sample NOBtaG_FD_193484 | JGI IMG/M metagenome (GOLD analysis project Ga0268299, IMG submission 193484) | Activated sludge microbial communities from bioreactor in Nijmegen, Gelderland, Netherland - NOB reactor | ecosystem: Engineered > Bioreactor > Aerobic > Activated sludge | place: Netherlands...
TCGCTATCGACGTCGCGCAGCACCCGAACGATGAGGTCGCCGGCCTGGATGCCGGCCTTGTAGGCCGGGCTGCCCATGATCGGCGTGACGACGAGGAGCTGGTCCGTCGCGGCGTCCTTGCGGATCTGGATGCCGATGCCGGTGAAGTTGCCGCGCGTGTCGGCCTCGAACTTCTGCTTCGTCTCCGCGTCGATGAACGTCGTGTACGGGTCGAGGTTCGACAGCATCCGCTGGAGCGTGATGCTCAGGTCCTTGTTCTTGTCGAGGTCCTCGCGCTTGCCGAGCGCCAGGCGGGCATCGACCAGGATCAGCATCAGGTCCGCCTCGCGGAGGTTCTTGACGTCCTTGAGCTTCGCCTCGACCTCGGCCGGGAGCGGCTCCTCGATCCGGCGGAACAGGCCCTTGACGCCCCAGTCGATCATCTGGCCGGGGGTCGTCGTCTTGACGTGGTTCTCGCGGATGATCTTGACCGCCTCCATGACCTTCTCGCCGTAGCTGAGCGCGTCGCTGCGGCGGAGCTTCGTCGAATCGATGATCGCGGTGCGCGCCTTCTCGAACCCGGCGAGGTCGAGCTTGCCGTCGACGAGGTTCTGGTACTCGGCGCGGAGCTTGCGCTGCGCCTCGAGCTTCGGCATGCGCGTCAGCAGGCCCTTGCCCTCGTCCATGAAGCCGACCGGGATCTTCTTCGCCTGGACCGCCTCGGCGAACTTGGCGAGCCGGCCCTCGACCTTCGGCGTCTCGGCCGGGTTCTTCGTCAGGGCGAAGTGGCTGTCGCGCGTGCCGAGGACGAAGTGGCCCTGCTCCTTCTCCTCCTTCGTCTTGCCGACCTTGGCGGCCTGGCTCGGCAGTTCCTTGTCGAGGTAGCGGGCCAACTCGTCGACGGTGACGTTGCCGTCCGGCTCGTAGCCTTCCTTGTCGGCCGCGCCCTTGAGCGCCGCGAGGACGGTGCTGGCGAAGAGGCCGTTCTTGTCGAGGTCGAGCGACTGGGCCAGGCCGTTCGTGGCGAGGAAGAGGACGCGGCCGGGCAGGGCGGCGTGGTCCTCGCTGCCGTCGTCGCCGAGGAACTCCTTGTACGGCGTCTGGCCGAGGGACACGTCGGCGACGCCCTTGACCGGCGCGAAGCCCTTGAAGTTGACGTCGAGGAAGACGGCCATCTTGTTGGCCTTGAGGTTCTTCAGCGCGTCCTGGATCTCGGCCGCCGCGAGGGCGTTCTTGCCGCGGTCCTTGAACGTCGAGTCGGCGACGAAGTAGGCGGTCCGGTCGCCGGAGTCGCCGATCGGGCCGCCCTGGCCGAAGAAGCCGTAGACGACGAGGTCCTGCGGCTCGGCCGTCTGGGCGAGCCAGTTCAGAGCCTTGAGGACGTTGTCGTGCGTGGCGACCTCGCCGCCGCGGCCGGCGTCGGCGGTGCCGGTCAGGAGCTTGACCTGGTCTTTCGGGACGCCGAGGAACTGCTTGTCGGTGAAGAGGTCGTAAAAGGCCTTGGCGTCGGCCTCGGCGAACTGGCGGGTCTTGATCGCCGGGTCGGCGGCCTTATCGACGCCGACGAGGACGACGTAGGTCTTGGCGGGCGCGGCCGGTTTCTTGACCGGCTCGTCGGCCCCGTGGCCAACGCTGGCGACGACCAGCGTGGCGAGGAGCCCTCCGAATGCGAAACGGGCCATGGTTTTGGACATGCAGACGATCCTTTCTGGTGCGCGCAGCGCGAGACGGGCCCCTTGCCCGGCGTCGGCCGGCGACCGGCAGCTGGAGGGGTCGTCCCGGTAGTCGGCGTCGCGATCCTGGGGGGTAGGCCCGCACCTCGCGGGGGACCGGCACGCCAGGGGACGAAGACCCTCACCTGACATTGTTGACGAAGGGGTGGAGCGGAGTCAACGGGATACGCTACGATGTTGCCGAAGTCCCGCCGTCCACCCGGGCGTTGCAACGCCCGGGCGTGCGCGCGGTCAACCCCGCCGTGCGAGTTGCCGCAGCACCTCGATGCCGCGGTCGAGCACCGCGTCGGCGGCGGCGTAGCTGATGCGGAAGTGCGTGTCGTGCCGGCTGAACACCGAACCCGGGATGACGAGCACTTTGTTGCGGATCGCCTCCTCGACGAACGCCGCGCCGCCGCCGCCGGGGGCCTTCGGGTAGATGTAGAACGCCCCCTCCGGCTTCACGACGTCGTAGTGGTCCTTGAGGCCGGCGTAGATGCGGTCGCGCTTCTTGCGGTAGTCGGCGACGTGGCCGGACACGTCCGTCTCCCAGGCGACGACGCCGGCGTGCTGGACCATGCTCGGCGCGCAGACGAACGAGAACTGCTGTAGCTTGACCATCTCGTTGACCAGCGCCGCCGGGCCGTGCGCGAAGCCGAGCCGCCAACCGGTCATGCCGTACGACTTGCTAAAACCGTCGATGACGAGCACGTCCGGGTTGTACTTCGCCGGGCCGACGAACGGCGTGTCGTAGCAGAAGATGCGGTAGATCTCGTCGCTGATGAGCAGGACGCCCTTCTCGGCCGCGAGGCGGGCCAGGTCGCGCAGTTGGGCTTCCGGCAGCACCCGGCCGGTCGGGTTCGCCGGCGAGTTGACCAGGATCGCCTTCGTCTTCGAGGTGATCGCCGCCCGGACGCGGTCCACGTCGATGCCGAAGTCGGGCATCAGGTCCACGAAGACCGGCGTGCCGCCGGCCAGGTTGACCAGGTGCGGGTACATGACGAAGTACGGGTCGAATACGATCACCTCGTCGCCCGGGTTGACCGTACACATCAGGGCCAGGACGAGGGCCCCGCTCGTGCCGGACGTGAGGAAAAGCGACCGCTCCGGCTGGCCGAGTTCGGCGCGGACGGCCGTCTCGATCGTGGCGCGCAGTTCCGGGATGCCCTGCGTCAGGGTGTAGGCGTTGCGGCCGGCGTCGATCGCCTTCTTGGCGGCGTCCTTGACCGCCTGCGGCACGTCGAAATCCGGCTGGCCGATGCTCAGGTTGATCGGGTCCTGGATCGTCCGGGCCAGCTCGAACACCTTGCGGATGCCGGACGACTCGATCCGGGCCATGCGGTCGGCGATCCAGCGCGTGGCGTCGCTCATCGTCCCCTCACTGCATCGTGCCCCAGAACGCCGCCCACACGCTGCCGGTCTTCGCCTCGTCCTTCTCCTCGCGGCGGAGCTGCTCGAAGAACTGCTCCAGGGCCTGCAACTCGCCCTTGTCGAGCCACAGGCCGTGGCCCTGCGGGCAGACGTCGATCAGGATCAGCGAGCAGTGGGCGTACTCCTTGCGGAACATCTCGACGGCGCAGGACGGACACTTCACCGACGGCAGCTGCTTCTGCCGGGCGAGGTTGATGCTCGCGTTCATCGTCTGCAACGCGCTCACCGCCTCGGGGTGGACGCGCTCGGTCAGCGTCTGGATCTGCTCCAGCTCGCCCTGGTCGAGCCAGATGCCGCCGCAGGTCGGACAGCGGTCCACGGTCACGTCGCCCTCGTACTTCGCGGCGACGAGCGGCGCGCCGTCGCGCGGGCAGTTGATCACTCGCGGGGTCGTCATGGGATCACCTTCAGTTCCTTGCCGACGGCCGTGAACGCGGCGATGGCCCGGTCGATCTGCTCGTCGGTGTGGGCGGCGGACATCTGCAACCGGATGCGTGCCTGGCCCTGCGGCACGACCGGGTAGCTGAAGCCGACGACGTAGATGCCGTGGCCGAGCAGCTTGTCGGCCATGTTCGCCGCCAGGGCCGCGTCGCCGAGCATGACCGGCAGGATCGGGTGCTGGCCCGGCTTGACCGTGAAGCCGGCCCCCTCCAGACCGGAACGCATCCGCTTCGCGTTGGCGGCGAGCTTGACGCGTAAGGAGTCCGATGTGGCGATCAGCTCCAGGGCCTTCGTCGCGGCCATGACGATCGGCGGCGGCAGGGCGTTCGAGAAGAGGTACGGCCGGGAGCGCTGGCGGAGGAAATCGACGAGTTCGGCGCACCCGGTCGTGAAGCCGCCGGCCGCCCCGCCGAGCGTCTTGCCGAGGGTGCTCGTGACGATGTCGATCCGGTCGAGGCAGCCCTGCGCCTCGGCCGTGCCGCGGCCGTTCGGGCCGAGGAAGCCGGTCGCGTGGCTGTCGTCGACCATGACGAGGGCGTCGTACTTATCGGCCAGGTCGCAGATCTCCGGCAGGCGGGCGAGCGAGCCGTCCATGCTGAAGACGCCGTCCGTCGCGATGAGCCGGAGCCGGCAGCCCTTCGTCTCCTGGAGGCCCTTCTCCAGCTCGGCGAGGTCGTTGTTCTTGTAGCGGACGCGCTTCGCTTTACACAGGCGGATGCCGTCGATGATGCTGGCGTGGTTCAGCTCGTCGGAGAGGATCGCGTCCGGGTCGCCGAGGATCGTCTCGAACAGGCCGCCGTTGGCGTCCCAGCACGAGCTGTAGAGGATCGTGTCGTCCTTGCCGAGGAACTTCGACACGGCCGCTTCGAGATTCTTGTGGATGTCCTGGGTGCCGCAGATGAAGCGGACGGACGCCATGCCGTAGCCGTAGCGGCGGAGGCCGTCGTGGGCCGCCTCGACGATGGCGGGGTGGTTCGCCAGGCCGAGGTAGTTGTTGGCGCAGAAGTTGAGGACGTCCTTACCGCCGACGCGGATGCCGGCGTCCTGCGGCGTCTGGATCTGCCGCTCGCGCTTGTAGAGGCCCTTGGCTTTGAGGTCGTCCAGCTGCGGCTGGAGCACCTCGCGGAGTCGGGTGCTGCTCATCGGTGGATCTCCCGGAGCCCGACGCGCAAGCAAGGGTCTACTTTGCGGAGACCCTTGCTTGCGCGTCGGGCTCGAAAACTACGCGTCACCGCACCCGGGCGAGGTTGAGGTTGTCCCAGACCTGCTCCGCCGCCTCGCACTGGTTCAGGACGTAGAAGTGGATGCCCGGCACGCCCTGGCGCATCAGGTCGGCGCACTGCTCCGTCGCCCAGGCGACGCCGACCGCCTGCTGGGCGGCCCTGTCGTCGCCGCACTCCTCCAGGCGCTCGGTCAGCCCGGCCGGGATGCACGCCTTGCACATCTTCGTCAGGCGCTGCACCTGGCAGAAGTTCACAATCGGTAGAATCCCAGGCACGACCGGCACGGCGATGCCGGCCGCCTGGCAGCGGTCGCGGAAGCGGTAGAAGTCGTCGTTGTCGTAGAACAGCTGCGTGAAGACGGCGTCCGCCCCGGCGTCGACCTTGCGCTGGAGGTTCGCCAGGTCCGCGTCGGCCGAGGCGGCCTCCTGGTGCGTCTCCGGGTAGCCGGCGACGCCGACGCCGAGGCCGGGGAAGCGCTGACGGATGAGCGTCACCAACTCGTTGGCGTAGCGCAGGCCGCCGGCCGTCGGCGTGAACGTCGCCTGGTCCTTCGGCGGGTCGCCGCGCAGGGCCATGATGTTCCGCACGCCGCGCGACACGGCGTCGTCCAGGACGGCGACGAGGTCCTCGACCGTCGAGCCGACGCAGGTCAGGTGGGCGGTGCCGACCAGGTTGTGGCGCTGCTGGATGTCGGCGACGATGTCGAGCGTCTGGCCGCGCGTGCTGCCGCCCGCGCCGTAGGTGCAGGAGACGAAGCCCGGCTCGTAGTCGGCCAGGCGGGCGACCGTCGCGGCGAGCGACGCCCGGCCGGCTTCCGTCTTCGGCGGGAAGACCTCGAACGACAGCACGAACGGGCGCGACGCGAACAGTTCGGCAAGGCGCATTCCGATGGTCCCTTCTCTGACGAAACCGACCCCACCCTACCTATATAGCGGCGGGGTCGTCCGCCGTCCGGCTCCGATCCGGCAGCCGCACCCGGAGGAGCGTCGCCCCCGCGTCGGGCAGCCACTCCAGGTCCGCGGCCGCCGCCGGGACGAGGACCGTCTCGCCGGTGCTGAACCGGCGCTCGTAGCCCGCCTTCGTCCGGAGGAGGGCCCTGCCGGCGAGGACGAGCCAGATCGTCGCCCGGCCGGTCGAAGGGAACGGCAGCGCCCGGTCGAGGGCGAACCGATCCAGGGCGAAGAACTTGCACGCGACCAGTTCGTCGCCGCGCGGCACGACCGGGTTCACCGGCCCGGCGTCCCAGTCGATGACGGCCAGGGACTGGGCGATGTGCAGCGGCCGGCGCGTCCCGTCCGGCTGGACGCGGTCCCAGTCATACAGGCGGAACGTCGCGTCGCTCGTCTGCTGCACCTCGGCGAGCAGGACACCGCCACCGACGGCGTGGACGGTGCCGGCCGGCAAGAATAAGCAGTCACCCGCCTTCGGGGTGAAGGCGTGCAGGCACTCGATGACCGTGCCGCGGTCGAGGTGGCGTTCCAGGTCGCTCGGGCCGACGCCGGCTCGCAGGCCGGCCCAGATCCGCGCCCCGTCCTCGGCGTGCAGGACGACCCAGGCCTCCGTCTTGCCGCCCTCGCCCGGGGCGAGGCGCTTCGCCTGGCGGTCGTCCGGGTGGACCTGGACCGAGAGCCAGTCGTGCGCGTCGAGGTATTTGACGAGCAAGGGGAAGACCGCCGACCGGGCCGATTCGCCGTACAGATCGTCGGCGTGCCGGGTACACAGCTCGGCGAGCGACGTGCCGGCGAGGTGCCCCTCATCGACTTCGCTGACGTGCGACCGGTGGCCGCTCACCTCCCACGCCTCGCCATAAGGGCCGTCCGTCGGCAGCGCCTTGCGGAGGCGGGTCTCCAGGCGGCGCTGGCCCCAGACCATCGGCCGCAGGTACGAGCGAAAAACGAGCGGTCCCATGCCGCGCCTCCTTCCTCCCGGGTCACCATACCTTCGCCGGCCGCCCAAAGGAAGGCCGCCTCGCCGGACGAAAAGTTGAAGTTGACCTGGACCCGGTGCCGATGACATGGTGATGTCGTCTCGATCCGGCTCAGGAGCGCGAGGATGGATGCCGCCGCCGCGACGCCGCCCGTCGCCGAACTCGTCGTCCTCAACGGACGCCAAAAGGGGAACCGCTGCCCGCTCAACGGGCCGCTCACCCTGATCGGCCGGGAAGAGTCCTGCGACGTCCGCCTCAACCTCGACGGCATCGCGCCCTACCACGTCGCCCTCGTCCAGGGGCCGGTCGGGCCGATCGTCCGCGACGTGTCCGGCGAGGGGACCGTCCTGGTCAACGGCCAGCGCATCGACAACCGCCTCCTCCACGACGGCGACGTCCTCGCCCTCGGCCCGTTCGAGTTCGAGGTCTGCCTGCCGCCGGGCCTGGTGATGAACCTGCCGGTCGCCCCGTCGGACGAGGGCCTCCGCGTCCAGGCCGCCGCCGTCGCCGCCGAGCAGGTGCGCCTCACCGACCTGGAGGCGCGCCTGGAGCAGCGCCGCCTCGCCCTGGAGACGCAGGAGAAGCAGGTCGTCGGCCTCCTTGAGGAACGGCGCGGCCGGCTCGAAGCCTTGCAGCAGCAGACGCGGGAGGAACGCCAGACGTGGCGCGACCAGCGCGAGAAGGAGGAGGCCAACCTCGCCGGCCTTCGCACCGCGCTCGCCGTCCAGGCGGACAAGCTCGACCAGGAACGCCGCCGGCTCGAACACGAGTCGGCCGCCGTCGCGGACGAGGCCCGCCGGCTGGCGGACACCCGCCAGGCGTTCGACCGCGACCGGGCGAAGCTCGCCGAGGAGCGAAAGGCCCTGGAGCTTCAGCGCGTCGCCCTGAACACCGAGGTCGAACTCGGCCGACGCGAACTCGCCGAGGAGCGGCAGGCCCTCCACCTGGACCAGCAGCGCTGGGAGGCGGTCCTCAACGAGGAGGAACACGCCCGCTACCGGAAGCGCCAGGACCTCGCCGAGAAGGAGGCGGCCCTCGCCCGGGAGCGCGAGGCGATCGCCGGGGAGCGGTTCGCCCTGCGGCAGGTACAGGTCACTGCCCAGAAGGAGCTGCGCGGCCTGGAGGCGCGCATCCGCGGCCAGCGGGCCCGGTTGAGCGCCCTGGAGCAGGAGTTGGCCCGCAACGAGACGGCCCAGCGCGGCCGGCCCGTCCACGCCCCGCTCGTCCACGTCCTGGTGCCCATCCCGGCCGAGACGCAATCGCCGCCCGCCCCGCAGGAGTTGGTCGAGGTCGCCGCCCGCCTCGCCGACCAGCGCCGCCACCTCGCCGAGCAGTGGCAGCGCCTCGTCGAACAGCAGCGCGAGTGGGAGGCCGAGCGGGCCGTCGTCGCCTCCGACCTGGAAGAGACGACGCGCAAGCTGGTTCGGTGGGAGGCCGAGCTGTACGACCGGGCGGCGGCCCTCGCCCCGCGCGAGCTGGCCCTCGATCAGCGGCAGGGCCGGCTGGAGGCGTTCGAGTTGCGGATGCGCGTCCAGCAGGCCGACCTGGCCGGCGAACGGGACGCCGCCCTGGCCGACGTCGCCGCCGCCGAGCAAGCCCTCGCGGACCGCGAGGTTGCCGCCGCCGAGGCCGTCGTCGGCCAGCGCCGCCGGACGCGGAAGGCGATCCGCCGGCTCGCCCAGGCCCGCGCCGAGTTGGAGGCGCTGCACGGCCGCTACGCCGTGCTCTGGGAGGAGCAGCAGGAGGAGCACCGCAAGCGCGTCCTCGCCCAGCAGGAGGTCGCCCGACAGCGCCTCGCCCTGGAGAAGATGCGCCACGAGGTGCTCGCCCGGGCGGTCAACGTCACCGTCGCCGAGCGGAAGCTCGACCGGCTGGAGAAGGAATACCTCGCCATCGCGGCCCGCGAGGAGGCCGACCTGCGGGCCGAGTGGCACGCCCTCGACCGGGAGCGCGGCGTGCTGAACGACCTGGCCCGGTCCGGCCTGGCCCGGCTCCGCGACGGCGTCCGCCAGGCGAAGCGACGCTCCCAGCGCGGCGACCAGCGGCGTGACCGCGCGGCGGCGCGCTTCTTCCAGCGCGCCGAGGAGCAGGCCTGTCTGGATCGGCTCGCGGCGGAACGCGACCGGGCCGAGCGCCTGGCCGAGGAATTGCGCGACGAACTGGAACGGGTCGCGTTGAACCTGATGGGATCGCCTGAGGCGGCGGAATCGTCGCCGGAGAGCCGGGCGGCTTGAGGGGTCCAATCGTGGGGCGACCGTCCTCGGTCGCCTCGGGACCGAAGAGGCGACCGAGGACGGTCGCCCTACTTTGAATTGCCATCACGTCTTAAGGGTGCCGACCACGTCGCTTATCCCGGTCGCGCCGATCTCGCGGAGGGCAGCCGGTAGGCCATCGACGATACGCAGGGCCGCGGTCGGGTCGTAGAAGTTCACGGTCCCGAGTTGGACCGCCGCCGCCCCGGCGACGAGGAACTCCATCACGTCGTCCAGCGTCGCGATGCCGCCGATGCCGACGATCGGGGCCCTCGTCGCCTTCCAGACCTGCCAGACGATGCGCAACGCCAGCGGCTTGATCGCCGGCCCGCTCAGGCCGCCGGTCACGTTGCCGAGGATCGGCTTGCGCCTGCGCCAGTTCACCGCCATGCCGACGTAGGTGTTGATGAGCGACAGGGCGTCCGCCCCGGCGTCCATCGCCGCGGCGGCGACCGGGACGACGTTCGTCACGTTCGGCGTCAGCTTCGCCAGGATCGGCCACGGGCAGACCTCGCGCACCCGGCGCACGATCCGGCGCGTCACCTCCGGATCGACGGCGAAGTCGGTGCCGCCAGAGACGTTCGGGCAGGACAGATTCAGTTCGACGGCCGCAATGCCGGCGTGCGGCGCGAGCATCGCCGCCATCTCGACGAACTCGTCCTCGCTCTTGCCGGCGATGTTGACGACAGTCGCGGTCGGCAGCGAGCGCAGGTACGGCAGGTGGTTGGCGAGGAAGTACTCGATGCCGTCGTTGTCGAGGCCGATGGCGTTGAGCATGCCGGCGACCGTCTCGACGGTGCGCGGCGGCGGGTTGCCGATGCGCGGCTGGCGGGTGACCGTCTTCGGGACGATGCCGCCGAGCCGGGCGAAGTCGATCAGGCCGGCCATCTCGCGCGCGTAACCGAACGTCCCCGACGCGACGAGGATCGGGTTGGGGAGCGTCAGGCGGCCGAGGGTGACGGCGAGGTTCATGACGGGATCTCTCCGGAAGAGGGGCCATGCGGGGCCGAACCGATTTGCAGCCAGAGGGCGTCGATCGAGGCGGCCCGTCGGTCGGCGTCCGGGTGGTCAACCGAGCGGAGGAAATCGACGTAAACCTGCTGGTGGGCGATCGCATCCGCCAGCCGCCCGAGGGACGCCAGGAGGAGGCCGAGGTTCCAGGACGCCATCCCTTCCCCCTCGCGGTCTCCCACCTCTCGCGCGAGGGCCAGCGACTGCTCGTAGGAGGCGATGGCCTGGTCGGTCTCGCGGAGCTTGGCGTGGACGACCCCGAGGTTGAGGAGGGCGCTACGGCGGCCGTGCAGGTCGCCGATCTCGTCGGCGATGTCGAGGAGTTGGCGGAAGTACTCGAGCGCCCGGTCCGGCTGACCCAGCTCGAACCACGACGTGCCGAGGTTGTTCAGCGTGTACGCCTCGCCTCGCTTGTCGTTGACGTCACGCATGATGGCGAGGTTCTGTTCGTAGGCGTCGATGGCGGCGGCGTGGTCGCCGAGGTCGCCGTAGGCGAGGCCGAGGTTGTTCAGGGACGCCCCGATGTCCCGCCGGTCGCCGAGTTCGCGGGCGATGGCGAGGTTCTGCTGGAAGCAATCCAGGGCCGCCTCCGGCCGGCCGAGGTTGCGGTAGAGCAGCCCGAGCCCGACGAGGGCCCCCCCCTCTTCGCGGCGGTTACCGGATTCGCGGGCCAGGGCCCGTTTCCGCTCGTAGCACTCGGCGGCGAGTTGCCACCGGCCGAGATGGTCGTGGATGTCCGCCAGCGTCCCGAGTGCGGTCGCCTCGTCGCGCCGGTGGCCGTGCTCCCGGGCGAGGGCGAGCGATCGTTCCGCCAACCCCAGCGCCTCAGCCGACCGGCCCAGGTGATCGTGAGCGGTCGCGAGGAGCCCGAGGAGGATGCCTTCGTCGGCGAGGTGCCCGAGATCCCGCGCGATGCCCAGCGCCTCCTCGTACAGGGCGACCGCCTCGTTGGAGCGGCCGCCGTGGTCGTGCAGGAGTCCGAGGTTGCCCAGGGCGACGCTCTCGCCGCGCCGGTCGCGGAGGGCCCGGGCGATCGCCAGGTGCCCTTCGTGGCAACGGATCGCCTGCCGCATGTCGCCGAGCAGGTCGTAGGAGTTGCCGAGGTGGCAAAGCGCCTCGGCCTCCTGCTCGCGGTCGCCGAGGAGCCCCGCGCACCGCGCCGCCAGGGCATCCCACCGGACGCGGAGCGCCGCGGGGCGCGCCAGGACGAGGAACCGGTTCCAGCGGGACGCGATCGCCACGCAGAGCCGCTGAGCCTCGGGGTCCGTCTCGCACCGGTCGGCGGCCCGGTCGAAGGCCGCGGCGATGTCGCCCCAGGCGCGCTCGAATCGGACCAGGGCCAGCCCGGCCGAATCCGCCCCCGCGAGCAGATCGACGGCCACGGCGGCGTGGTCGCGGAAATACCGCCCGTGCCGGAACTCCGCCGCCTGGCGGTCGGCAGGGTTGAGGCGTCCGGCGGCGTAGTCGCGGACGAGGTCGTGCAGGCGGTAGAGGCGCGCCTCCGCGTCCCAGGCGAGGAGGCAGTGGTCCAGGAGGGCGGCGAGGTGGTCGTCCGCAGCGAACTCGTCCAGGCCCCAGATCGCGGCCGGCCAGTCCTTTTCGAACGCCCCGGCGAGGACGGCCAACTGGGGCCAGACCGCCCGCGTCCCGGCGGGGAGCTGGTCGTCACTCTCGGCGATGGCCCGGCGCACCGGGTCCATCTCGGTCAGCCGTCCTCGGGCCTCCAGCCGGCGGAGGTAATCCGCCGCGACGAGGCCGGGCCGCTTCTTCAGGGCCGTGGCCGCCAGTCGAACGGCCAGGGGAAGCCGGCCGCACGCCGTCGCGACGGCGTCGGCGTCGGCGTCGGTCAGCCGGGGGGCGATCGCCCGGACGAAGGCGCGGGCCGTCTCCACGGGGAGGGTGTCCAGGTCGTGTGCGTGCAGGCCGGGCAGCCCGAGCCGGCGGCGGGCTGTCACGACGACGACGGCCTCCGCGCCGGCCGGGAGCAGGGGCCGGACCTGCTCGTCGGAGTGGGCGTTGTCGAGGACGAGGAGGACCCGCCGACCGCGCAGCGCGTCGTGGTACTGCTGGCGCAAGTCCGCCTCCGCCGCCGCGACCGGGAACGCCGGACCGCGAAGCTGGCGGACGACCTCGGCCTGGGCCTCGACCGCCGGCATCGGCAGGCCCTCGCCGCCGCGCAGGTCGAGGTAGAGCTGGCCGTCCGGGCAGCGACGCGCCAGTCGTTCGGCCAGTTTCAGTGCCAGGGCGGTCTTGCCGAGGCCGCCCTGGCCTTGCACGCCGCTAATCGCCGCCCCGGCGAGGTTGCGCTCCAGGTCGGCGAGGTCGCCCTCGCGGCCGACGAAATCCGCCGGGGGGGCCGGCAGCGTGCAAGGCCCGCGCCCCTCACCCTGCTGGCGCAGCCACTGTTCCAGGGCGCGGTACACCTGGTGGAGCAGGTCGTGCGGGTTGAGGAACCAGCGGACGACGTGCCGCTGGGTGATCCGCTCCTTCAGCGCCGCGACGCGGTGGCCCTGGCCGGGCTCCTTCCGGTCCTCCGGCCACGCGACGGACGGATGCAGCAGGAAGCAGAGCCGCTCCAGGCCGCGTTCGCCGGCGTGGTCGTACTCGGACTCCGTGACGGACCGGTCGTGACCGGCCTCGACGTAGCCGTAGCGGTGCGCGAAAACGCCGACGAAGACGCCGGCCCGATCGAGCTGGGTTAGCGACGCCTTCGTCGCCCCCGCGCCAGTCGCGGGGAAGTCCTTCATATCGACGACGGCGAGGCCGAGTTCGTCGCACGCGGTGCGGACGGCCTCGCGCTCCTCGGGCAGGTCGCGGCTCGTGCTGCTGACGAAGACCAGGCGGTTCATGGCGGGCGTGTTCTTGGCGACCCGGGCCTCAGTGCTCCTCGAGATAAGTGTATCCATCGAGGCCCGCCTCGTAGAAGCGCAAGAGCTGCCGCGACTCGTTCACCGAGATCTTGCCCGCCCGCACCGCCTGCTCGGCCGACTTGCGCATCTTGTCGAGCAGCTGGTCGACGTTGTACTGCACGTAGGAGAGCACCTCGCGCACCGTGTCGCCCTTGACGAACTCCTCGATCGTGTACTCGCCGTCCGAATCGACCGTGATGTGGACCGCGTTCGTGTCGCCGAACAGGTTGTGCAGGTCGCCGAGGATCTCCTGGTACGCCCCGATCAGGAAGGCCCCGATCAGGTACTGCTCGCCCGTGAACGGGTGCAGCTGGAGCGTGTTGCGCACGTCGCGCAGGTCGATGAACTGGTCGATCTTGCCGTCGCTATCGCAGGTGATGTCGCCGAGGACGCCGCGCCGACTCGGGGCCTCGTTCAGCCGATGGATCGGCATGATCGGGAAGAGCTGCTTGATCGCCCAGCTGTCCGGCATCGACTGGAACACGGAGAAGTTGCAGAAGTACGTGTCCGACAGGAGCGTCTCCAGGCCGGCCAGCTCCTCCGGGACGTAGTCCAGGTCGCGGGCCATGCGCAGGATCTTGTTGCACACCGTCCAGAAGAGGCGCTCGACGAGGGCGCGCATGTCGAGCGACATCTGCCCGACGTTGAACAGGTTGACGGCCTCATCGACGGCCTGGACCGCGTCGTGATAGCTCTCGATCAGGTTCTTCTTCTTCAACTCGCGCGACAGGGCGAACAGGTCGGTCGCCTGCTGCGGGGCGTCCTCCGGCATGTCCGGCGGCACCTGGTAGCGGTCGAAGTTCGACACGCCGAGCACGTCGAAAACAAGCAGGCTGTGGTACGCGACCGTCGCCCGGCCGGACTCCGACACGATGGTCGGGTGTGGCACCTCGGCCTCGTCGCAGACGGTCTTGATGCGGAAGACGATGTCGCGGGCGTACTCGTCGAGGGTGTAGTTGACCGACGACTCGAAGTCGGTCTGCGACCCGTCGTAGTCGATGCCGAGGCCGCCGCCGACGTCGAGGTATTTGACCGGGACGCCGGCCTTGTGCAGCTCGACGAAGATGCGCGCCGCCTCGGTCAGGGCGTTCTTGATGCTGCGGATGTTTGTGATCTGGCTGCCGAGGTGGAAGTGGACCAGCTGCAGGCAGTGGCCCATGTCCCGAGCCTTGAGGTACTCGACCGCCTCGAGCACCTCCGTCAGCGTCAGGCCGAACTTCGACCGGTAGCCGGCGCTCGACTTCCACCGCCCTGCCCCGCGTGCGGCGAGCTTGACGCGCACGCCGATCGCCGGCTCGACCTTCAGCTCCTCGGCGTACTTGATGATCGTTTCCAGCTCGGAGTACTTCTCGACGACGGGGATGATGAGCTTGCCCATCTTGCGGGCGAGCATCGTCATCTTGATGAACTCGTCGTCCTTGAAGCCGTTGCAGATGATCGGCGTCGTGCCGCCGTTCGTCAGGGCGAGGACGGCGAGCAGCTCCGGCTTCGAGCCGGCCTCCAGGCCGAAGGAGTATTCCTTGCCGAAGTCGAGGATCTCCTCGACGACCTGGCGCTGCTGGTTGACCTTGATCGGGTAGACGCAGCAGTAGTCGCCCTGGTACTCCGCCTCGCCGATCGCGCGCCGGAACGCGTCGTGGATCTCGCCGACCCGGTGGCGGAGGATGTCGGTGAAGCGCAGGAGGATCGGCAGCTGGTAGCCGCGTTCCTGGAGGTCGTCGACGAGGAGTTTGAGGTCGATGCCCTGCTCGGAGCGCTTGTTGGGCATGACCACGACGTGGCCGGCCTTGTTGATCCCGAAATATCCCTTGCCCCAGTTCCGCACCCCGTACGCCTCCAGGGCGTCGTGGGTCTTCCAGCGGTCCATCAGTTCCGGGTCGAGGCCCTTGGCCATCTCAGAGAGTCCCCCTGGGTCGTATTCCGATTGGGTATCGGCGAAGCGGCGCGGCGCGGGTCGTTTTTTTCGACCTTTCATCTGTACGGAGGTTCGCCCCCCCCGTCAAGGACATTTCCCACGACGCGACCGGCCCGCCCACTGTAGAATACATGCCGTCACGCCGTGAAGACCGCCGGGGGCCCGTGCATGCTCTTGTTCGAACCCGACCGGACGCCGTACGACCTGCGCTGGCGCATGTTCGGCATCGACGTCCGCGTCCACCCGATGTTCTGGCTGGTGACGACGATCCTCGGCTGGGACTGGTACCGCGCCGGCGAGACGGGGGCGGAGGGGGTCGGCTTCGTCGCCCTGTGGGTGCTGTGCGTCTTCGTGTCGATCCTGGTCCACGAGTTGGGCCACGTCGTCGCCGGGAATATATTCGGCTCGCGCGGCCACATCGTCCTGTTCGGGTTCGGCGGCCTGGCGATCGGGTCGAGCGACCTGCGGTCGCGCTGGCAACGGGTCGTCGTCTACCTGGCCGGGCCGGGGGCGCAGTTCCTGCTGCTGGGGGTGATCTGGCTCCTGGTCTACCGGCTGGAGCTGCTCGGCGGGCCGCGCGAGCAGGTAATCCGGCTGGTCGAGCGCGACCCGGCCATGTTCGCGGTGTGGATGCTCTGGGCGATCAACCTGTTCTGGCCGATCCTGAACCTGCTGCCGATCTGGCCGCTCGACGGCGGCCAGGTCAGCCGCGAGCTGTGCGAGGCGGCCGCCCCGCGGAACGGCCGGCGGTATTCGCTCGTCCTGTCGATGCTGACGGCGGGCGTCCTGGCGGCCCATATCCTGATGTCGCAGCGCGGCCCGGGGCTGATCCCGTGGCTGAACGACTATTTCCGCACCGGGCCGCTGACGGCGTTCTTCTTCATCCTGTTCGCCGTCCAGAGCTACCAGGCCCTCCAGGAGGAGAGCCACCGCCGGCGCAACTGGGACGACGACAACCTCCCCTGGGAGAGGCGCTAACCGCCGCGAGGCGAACCGTGTCCGAGCCGCTGCCCGTCACCGTGTCCGAGTACGACCCGACCTTGCCGTGGTCGGGCGTCGAGCCGGGCCGGCTCGTCGAGCGGCTGGCCGACTTGCCGACCACCGACCGCTACGAGGTCGGGGCCGAGATCGCCCGCGGCGGCATGGGAGCCGTCCACCGCTGTCACGACCGCCTCCTCGACCGCGACCTGGCCGTCAAGGTCATCCTGCCGGCGATGGCCGACCGGCCGGAGGCCGTCCGCCGCTTCGTCGAGGAGGCCCAGGTCGGCGGCCGGCTCCAGCACCCCGGCGTCGTCCCGGTCCACGAGGTCGGCCGGCTGCCCGACGGCCGGCTCTTCTTCACGATGAAGCTCGTCCAGGGCCGCACCCTCGCCCAGGAGCTGCGAGCCCGGCGCGACCCGACGGTGGACCTGCCGCGTTTCGTCAAGGTGTTCGAGCAGGTGTGCCAGACGGTGGCGTACGCCCACAGCCAGGGGGTGATCCACCGCGACCTCAAGCCGCACAACGTCATGGTCGGCGCGTTCGGCGAGGTCCAGGTCATGGACTGGGGCCTCGCCAAAGTCCTGGCGAGCCGCGAACGTCCGCTTGGCGAGCC
>Ga0268299_1003140_pt1 | contig 16386 bp, 9 predicted proteins | sample NOBtaG_FD_193484 | JGI IMG/M metagenome (GOLD analysis project Ga0268299, IMG submission 193484) | Activated sludge microbial communities from bioreactor in Nijmegen, Gelderland, Netherland - NOB reactor | ecosystem: Engineered > Bioreactor > Aerobic > Activated sludge | place: Netherlands...
GCAGCTTCAGTCCGTTGGCCAGCACCTTGCTCTGCGTGCGCGCGGCGAAAGAAGACTGGGAAGCCTCCCCAGCCGGTGCGACTGCAAGAGGAGCGCCGTCCGCAGCGACGTCACCGGATGCGGTGGCATCGGCAGTGGCCTGGGAGCGCTTCGGAATGAAGTAGCCCACGGTGCGATTCTCCTTGGTGAAGTACTGCGCGGCCGCGCGCTTCACGTCCTCTGCGGTGACCGCGTCCAGCTTCTCGCCGTAGGTGGTGTAGAAGGTGAAGTCGGCGACCGACTCAGCCTCACCGATTGCGTCGGCGAGCTTCATCGGGTCGGCGGCAGCCAGCACGGTGCGCTTGCGATTGGCAAGCTTGGCGCGCTTCAGCTCCGACTCGTCAACGCCCTCGCTCGCCAGCTTCTCGAGCTCGGCGAGAATTGCCTTCTCGACCGTCTCGTGGCTGACGCCGTCGGCAGGCGCGGCGAAGACCATGATCATGCCCGGGTCGCGCTGCTCGAAGTGCCAGGTGTAAGCCTGGGTGGCGAGCTTGGTGTCGACCAGAGCGCGGTAGAGGCGGCTGGACTTGCTGCCCGAGCCGAGGATAGCCGCAATCGCCGCCACCGAGTAGGTGTCGGCATGGGCAGCCTCAGGCACGTGGAAGCCGATGGCGACTCGCGGCGAATCGCCTTCGCGCACGATCTCGAAGCGCCGCTCGCCTTCCTGCTTCGGCTCCACCGTGACGACCGGCGGAATCGGCTGCGGAGAAGACGGGTGAACACCGTAGTACTTCGCCACCAGCGCCAGAGCCTTTTCGGACTCGAAGTCGCCGATGAGAAGCAAGGTGGTGTTGTTGGGCCAGTAGTAGACGTCGTAGAACGCCTTCAGGCGCTCGACCGAGATGGCCTCGACGTCGGACGTCCACCCGATGGTCGGGTGGTGGTAGGGATGCTCGACGAAAGCGTGAGCATAGAGCTTCTGCAGAAGCACGCGGTCGGGGTTGTTTTCCCCGATCTCGAGCTCGCTGCGAACGACGGTCATCTCCGTGACGCGCTCTTCCTCCTTGATGAGGAGGTTGCGCATGCGGTCGGCCTCGGTGGCCAGGCACAGCTCGAGATGACGCGCAGGAACCGTCTCGAAGTAGTTCGTGCGATCGAACCAGGTCGTGGCATTCCAGACGCCGCCGTACTGACGGAAGCGATCCGGGAAGTTGTAGACCTCGCCGGTAACGCCGTCCTTCACGCCCTTGAACATCATGTGCTCGAGGATGTGAGTGGCGCCGGTGTGACCGACAGCCTCGTTACGCGAGCCGACGCGGTAGAGCGGCATCACGGTGACGACGGGGCTGTTGTGATTCTCGGAAAGCAGGATCTTGAGACCGTTGGACTCCAACAGGTACTCGCTGATGCCGCCGCTTTCGCGAACGAACTTGATGCCGAGAGACGTGAGAACTTCAGCTTTCACTGACATAGTGTTATCTCCAGTTTTGGGCTCAATGAGCCATAATTCATCGAAGTTTGAGCCTCGATGGGTTTGAACTCAGAACGCGCCAACGGGCGTTCTGCCGTGACACTTCTCTCGAATGCACCACCTCAACCGAACAATCGCTGCCGATTGAACCCGGACGAACCATGACACTACCCGCGGTGCGCCAGTGAAGGGACACCTTTAGGCTTGAGTGAAATGAGGACGTGTTTACCGGATGGGAAGAAGTATGAGACTCGAAAAAAGAAGAGTTATGAGAAGTGACTCTGAGACCATACGTGCGCGCCCCCGTCAAAACAATTGAAAAGCGCTGAAGAAGCGGCTAAATGGCACTAATAAACGTGTCCTGTAGATTCTGTTGGCTGAGATGAAAGCTCACATAACTATTAAGCCGGCAGCTCATGACAACGCCATCCGCAACACCACCCCTGAGCCATAAGCCGGGATGCAAAGAGAATTGAAAACACCCGATTTAAGACCTTGATGTCAAGTGGGTTTTGCGTCTAGCGCAGCTTGTGCCGACCGCCTTTCGAATATCGAACCGAGTGCTGAAAAAAACATGATTCGCCTCTGCGGTTTGTAAACCCTCAAATGAACGCCTTTATAACGCGCGCGCAGATACGCCCGCCTCTGGCTGTTGCTAGTGTTTAGCACCTTCAATTCACTTTTGTTTTTCTGCAAACAAACTCCCGACCTCTTGCTCGCTATAGCTTTCCAGACGCCGCTCACTCCTTCGCCGAAGGCAGTAGAAGCGCGTTTTGACCTGGAAATGAAACGTCTCCAAATAACCGTAAGTTAGGAGGCAGAGCTATGAAAAGTCTGTTCTCACTCCCATCCTTGCGACAGCGCTTGAGCGCGCTTGCCCAATGTTTCAAAGGCAAGCCTCGCTCGCGCTCCGCAATTTCCGATCGTGCTTTGATCATCCGAGAGTCGAACATCCGCGACGCCGCCAGGCTGGTCGCCCAGATTCCCGGAATTACCAACCTCGGTCAGGGACTGCCCGAGTATCCAGCACCGCAAATTCTCAAAGACGCTGCCGTGGCCGCCGTCAATCTTGACTGGAATCAGTACAGCAACACCTGGGGCTATCCACAATTGCGTGAAGCAATCGCCCGCAAGATGAAGCACTACAACGGCATCGACGCCGATCCGGAGACGGAAATCACCGTCACCGTCGGCGCCTCCGAAGCCCTCAATGCTTCGCTTCTGGCCACCGTCAACCCCGGCGACGAAGTGATCATCTTCGAGCCGTTCTACGAGAATTATCATCCCAACGTCGCTATTTGCGGCGGCACGCCTCGCTACGTCAAACTGCACAGCCCGACCTGGACGTTCGACCGCCGCGAGCTGGCAGCCGCTTTCAACAAGCGCACGCGGGCGATTCTCATCAACACTCCTCACAACCCGACCGGTCGCGTTTTCACAATGGAGGAGCTGACCTTCATCGCCGACCTGTGCAAGAAGTGGGACGTGCTGGTGATCACCGACGAGATCTACGAATACATGGTCTACGACGGGCGCAAGCACATCAGCATGGCGACACTGCCGGGCATGCGCGAGCGCACCATCACCATCTCCGGTTTGAGCAAAACGTTCAGCATCACCGGCTGGCGTCTTGGTTATGCCGTGGCGCCTGAAAAATACACGCGTGCTCTCAGGCGCGTCCACGACTATCTCACGCTGGCGGCGCCGTCGCCCATGCAAATCGCAGGCATCACGGCTCTCAACATGCCGGATGAGTTCTACCAGGAGATGGTGGCGAAGTATCAGACCCTGCGCGACCAGATCTGCCAGGTGGCTCAAGAAGCAGGTTTTGAATTCGCTCACAAGCCGGAAGGCACTTACTACCTGTTCACGGACCCCAGCAAACTGGGCTTCGAGAACGACCGCCTTTTGTGGGAGCACTTGCTCGACAACCACAAGCTGGCGACGGTGGCGGGTTATTGCTTCTTCCGTCCTGACGCGAAGACGAATCACATTCGCTTCTGCTACGCCAAATCCGAAAAGACAATCAACGCCGCCAAGGAAAAACTCCTCGCCTTTCGCGACGGGCAGGGGCAGCGCTCATAATGCTTGAGAGAAAAACCGCATAGCAGGCGGCTTTTGGAGAGAGTCTCGGGTTCAACCCCCTGACTCTCTCATTTTTTCAAACCGCTCTACTACTACACATAAGAGATGCAAACCGTTTTTAAAAGCGACAGTTTGTCAGCCGCGAAACGCGCCTATTCGGCAGAGAGCGCCTGCGCCATCGCCGCCATCAAAGGCGTTTTGTTGGTGAACGTTTCCACGTCTTTTATGATCGCCTGTGGAATCAACTGACCGGAAAGCGGGGCGATATTGGGGAAACGTTTGATGGCCGTGCCGATGGCCAGAAGTTCGATAACTCCGCCGCCGAAGTCATAAACATATGTCTTCACGCCGACGACGTCATCAGCGCCACATGATTGCGCATCTTCCTGGATCATCGACAGAGCGCGGATGCGAGCTTGGTAAATAAGATAAGTAAGTTCCTTGATTTCCCCGCGCACGAAGCTCTTCATCATTGCCTTGAAGCCGCCGGCAAAGCCGACTGAAAAGACGGAAACACCCAGCACCAGCTTAATCGGATAGTATCCGGCGTGAACGACATTCCACATCTCTTCGTTCGTCAAGTCGCTTGTGATGGGGTTTTGCTTGTACTCGGGCGGAAGATCCGGGTTGTATGATGCCGTGCCGGTCATCAACATTTCCTGCACGCCAATCAGCGGCGATATCACTGTTTGAATACCAAGAACCGCATTAGCGCCGGCTTCGCGTGCCTCGGAAGAAATGCGCTCCAGAGCCAAATGCCGCGTCTTATTAAGCATGCTCGAATACTCAATCACTTCGCCCGATTTCAAACTGCGCAGCGAACCCATGATGCCGCCGCCCACGCCTATTGAATAAGCGACGTTGCCGAAGACGAATTGAACAGGTTCGAAACCGCAATCAAGCTGGCAATAAAGCTCTTGTCCATTTGCCGAAGTCGAGAACACATGATCGCTTTCCACGTGCTCTCCGGGAACGCCGCCACCGGCGCGGTGAATTGTGGAGCCGATGGACAAGTATTCGATATTTGAATCATGGAAAATCAACTGGCTGGTCACGCCGGTGACACCGTCTCCGCCGTGGCGGCGCGCCTCTTCCGTCATGCGCATATAAGACAGCGCCCGCCCCTCGCGAATGATATCGGTGAGCTGATGCACTTCTCCGCCGCCCAGAGTCTTCAAACCGGACGCTACGCCGCCGACAAAGCCCAGGGCGAAAACGCTGTTTCCAATGACCAGATTGCCTGGTTCATAACCCTTTTGTTTCAGGCAATACAATTCGTTTCCCGAAAGACCGGTGATGATCGTCATGATTCACTCTCCAAGCGCCAGCGGATAGATCCTACATGCTTGACTTTAGGAAAGTTGAAAAACGCAAGGTTAATACTGAATCGTCGTTTCCTTGTTCGGTTTATGCGCGTTGAAATCGGCAACGCCCTTCGGCGTCACCGCAGTGCCTTTTACTCTCGTCCAGAACAGCCTCTTGATCTTGCTCACGCTTGCCAAGCCTTTGTCCGTAACCTTCTTGCAATTCTCCAGATCCAGGTTTTCCAGCTTCGGCATCATCCGCGGTATCAAAGCCAGCGTGGCATCATCGATATTAGACTCGGGGATATTTAGTTTGATGAGCTTGGGAAACTTCGCTAAAACCGGTATCCATTCTGCTGTTATCGGCGCTCCGCGGAACTTGATCAATTCCAAATTCGGCATTTTGCTCAATTGCTTGATGCCGGACAGCGACACCTGAGTACCCGCCAATTCAATCACTTTGAGCGTTTTGATTTTGCAAATATACGGTATTGCCGAATCTTTTATGTCCGTATCTTCAAGCAGCAATTCTTGAAAGTTAGGCAAGGAGCCGAGGCGGGCAATGGAAGCTTCAGGCAAATCTTTTACATTCCACAAGTTGAGAACGAGCAGCGGCTTGTGCGCGGAGAGAAGGCGAAAAGAATTGTCGGTGAGCGGCACTTTGGACATCGCCAGACTGAGCGATTGCACAGGCAAGTAGTGCAAATTCTCCAGGCCCTTATCACCGATATTGGTGGCACCCACCGAGAGCACCGACAGATTGCGCATGGGACTCAACTTCTTGATTCCGCCCGCTGTTATCTCGGTTTCATCGAGGTGCAATTCATTGAGCCAGACGAGATCCTTGAGATAATCCAATCCCTTGTCGGTAACTTTGGTGTGCTGAAGACTCAGCCATTTCAAGTCGATTTGCTTGCCGATGAAAACCAGAGCTGCGTCGTTGACTTGCGACCCTCTGCAATCAAGATAGTCGATATAAATATTGCGCGAGAAAAACCGCTCTGCGAAAGAATAATCAAACTTGTCGGCAGGAATGAATTTGATCATGTCGACGCGATCTTTGGCGATGCGCTTGAAGAGGTAATCCGGCGTGCGGGCGGGCACGGGGGCGGCAGAAGCTTGAAGCGCTGCGCCTTTCTTTTTCTCCAGCTCCGCCTGCACTGTTTTTACATAGAGAAGCGAGCTGGAAGCCACTCCTATGAGAGCGAAAGCAGAAGCGATCGAAAGCATGAGCACATGCCTTTGATCGCGATTGAGTTTCAAATACCGCCAGATGGATTTCTTGCTTTTCTCTCGCTGCGCGACGACTCGCTGCACATCAATCATTTCTTGCAAGAGAGCGTTCATAGATTGAAAACGATCGACAGGTTCTTTAGCGAGCGCCTTGGCCAGCAGGTCTTCAAGCTCGATGGGAAACTGAATATCAGGCCGGACTTCTCCCAGACTGCGGGCCGGTTTTGAAATCTGATCGACAATCACAGAAACCATCGACTCGCCGGAGAATGGCGGCTTGCCCGTGATTGCCTCGAAAATGACACATCCAAGCGAATAAACATCGGAGCGCGCATCCAACTCGCCGCCGCGGCATTGCTCCGGACTCATATATTGCGGGGTGCCCAGCAATTCGCCGGTTTGCGTGACACGCGTAGACTCGGACTCCATGATTTTGGCAATGCCGAAATCGACGATTTTTGCCTCCGGAAAATCACAATCGGCATCCGTCACCATGATATTGCTGGGCTTCAAATCCCTGTGCAAAACCCCGTGCTCATGCGCGTGTTGCAAACCTTCGGCCAACTGGATGGCGATGTTCAATACAGGCTCGATACCAAGGGTCCCCTGGCGCAAAATCTCGGAAAGCGGCTTGCCGTCCACGAAATCCATCACCATATAAGGCTGCCCGTGCTCGGACAAACCGAAATCGTGCACGGCTATGACATTGGCGTGCGAGAGTCCGCTCACGGCAAGAGCCTCTTGCTGAAACCGTTTCACAATCACATCGGTCATCAGATGGCTGTGCAGCATTTTCACCGCCACCAACCGTTTCAAAACCGGATGCCGCGCTTTGTAAATGACGCCCATGCCGCCCGAACCGACGAATTCGAGAAATTCATAATTGCCGACTATCTTGCGCCCTTCACCCAGAGTATCGGCGATATTCGTGCCGTCCTGCGGGCATTTGGTTACGGAAAGCGGCACTTCCAGCCCGCATTTCGGGCAGGCGCGCTTGCCGGTAAAACCATCGGTCTGATCCGGTTGCCTGATGATAGTTTTGCCATCATTGCCGTCCTGCAGATTCACTTTCATACATCCGGAAAGGGCTGTCATATTTTTACCCATGAAAGCCCTAAAACCAGACATATTTATGCGCTAACGCTCAGCCATTTGAGCGAGAAAACACCAGAAAAGAAGAATAACGACGCCGATAATTGCGAACTTTAAAGACAGGGCGACGATCGGCTTCAGATGCTCATGCTTCGGCGGCAACTGCTCCGCCACCACCTGCGCCACCATTTGCACCAGCGCCGCCAGACCGCAAGCAAGGTCCAGCAGCACCTTCAAAACCGGCTTGGCAAGCGACGGCATGCGAACTTTCTCTCCGGACATTTTTGCAAATGCGGCAAAAATCAATGCCGGACCGAGAAAAACGATAGTGAGCAAAACGATGAATCCGGAAAATACTTGCGTTAAATCGAACATGGTCGATGCTTAACCTCCAAAATTGCAGGCGAAACTGGCCGGACAAAAGTCCGCAAAGTCAGGCATAGAGAAAGATTGCTTATGTTTATTCCTGGGTCAAAACCAGAATCGGATTTTCAATTTCATCCATAGTGAGCAAATACGAGAAACAGTGCCTAATGCTATCCGGCTGGGCCGCAATGCTCAAACAATGTGGTTTAAATCATGTCCGGCAAATACGCGTGGGTGCTTCGCGCAACTGCGCCAGTTCAATAACGAATCTGCAGGTCCGGGCGACCCTGCTGCCGTTTCAAGTCAACGGCGCCTTCCGCCGTCACGCCTGAGCGCTCCATATCGAGAAACTGCAGACTCTTCAGTCCTTTTAAAGGCTCGACCGTTTTATCGCTGAGCCGAGAAAATCGCATCTGCAATTGAGTCAGATTGGGCAGATGCTCCGGCATCAAGGCAATCGCTGCTGGATCAATGCGGCAGACATTGAGAACCAGGCTGCGCAGGCGAGGCAATTTTCCGAGATGCTTTATCCAAGCCGGCTCTACAGTAGAACCATTTAAATTCAAATACTCCAGCGATTCGATACGGCTCAATTTTCTGATACCATCGGCGGTGAGATTTGTATGCCCGAATTCCAGAGCAATCAAATGCTTAAGACGGCTGAGCGACTCGATTCCCTCCGGCTCCAGAAAACAATACTCGAAGTCGAGATATTGCAGAGTCGGCAATTCCGAAAGATACTTTATGCCGCGTCCGGAAATCTTGCAGCAACCACGAAAACTGAGGCGCTGCAAGTCTTTCATAGTCGAAAGCATCTTCAAAGTTTCATCAGTGACCGATGTTCCGGACAAAAATAGCGAGCGCAATTTCAATCCGGAAATTGCCCTGACGCCGTCGTCGGTAATTCTCGTGCCTCTAACAGAAAGGGTTTTCAAAGACTTTATTTCGGCAAGATAAGCCATGCCTTTGTCGGTCAGCCCGGTGCCATCCAGATGAAGTTCGAGCAAATCGCGCAAGACACGCAAATTGGCGATGCCGACATCGGTAATGTTGGCGCCGTCAAAAGTGATGAAATGAATACCCTTTTGGGTGGTTACCGAAGGCATGCTCTTATCCGTAACGTGAGAGCCGGCCAGGTCCAGTGCCGTGATGCCGAGATCGACGTTGAAATAGCTTTTTACAAAATTGTCGTCCATGCGCCGGGGATCGAGGAAACGCACAGTTCTCTGCCGCTCCAGAAAAACAAGACGGTCATCGGCGTTCTCTTTCTCGGCGGCTTCTTTCGAGCCGGCAGCCTTGCCGACCAAAGCATGGTTGACCATGTTGATGAACATCAGAGTGCAAGCGGCAACACCCAGCAAGCTCAATGCGGCAGCGAAGGAAATAAGAGCCAGGTGCTGCTGTTCCCTGCTCATTCGAACAGCTCTGACCGTGCCGGTTTTGGACCTTTCCTCCCGGGCCACTATCGCTTGAACTTCATTGAGATCATTCAAAAGTTCGCCCATCGATTGAAATCTGTCGGCAGGATCTTTAGCCAGCGCCTTGGCCATCAAGTCTTCCAGGCGCGCATGAAAAACCATGTCCGGACGCACTTCTCGAAGGGCAGGCGCAGTCTTGGAAATTTGCTCGACGATTGAGGAAACCATTGTAGAACCGCCGAAGGGCGGCTTTCCAGTCAAGGTTTCGAACATCACGCAACCCAGTGAATAAATGTCGGAGCGCGCATCGAGCTCATGCCCGCGACATTGCTCCGGGCTCATGTATTGTGGTGTTCCGAGCAACTCGCCGGTTTGCGTCACTTTCGTTTTGTCGGTTTCAAGGATCTTGGCGATGCCGAAATCTACGATTTTCACTTCCGGAAAACTGCAATCGTAATCAGTGACCATGATATTGCTGGGCTTCAAATCACGGTGCAGAACACCTTTTTCATGCGCATGTTGCAGAGCATGCGCAAGTTGAATACTGATGTTTATGGCCGCGTCCATGGCCATCGGGCCCTGACGCAGTATCTCGGAAAGTGGCTTGCCGTCGATGTATTCCATCACCATATAAGGCTGGCCGTGCTCCGACACCCCATAGTCGTGCACTGCGATAATGCACTTATGCGAAAGCCCGCTGACGGCTTCAGCTTCCTGCTGAAAGCGCCGGGTAATGACTTCATTCATCAAATGACTGTGAAGCATTTTGATAGCGACAATCCGCTTCATGACCGGATGTTTGGCCTTGTAAATTACACCCATTCCTCCGGAGCCGACGAATTCGAGAAATTCATAATTGCCGACAAGCTTTCTTCCTTCGCCGAGCGTATCGTCAATGAGAGTGCCGTCTTTTGGGCACGTGGAGACGAAAAGCGGCACATTCAATCCGCACTTCGGGCACAAGCGCGCAGCACCGGATCGCGGCTTATCGCTGGCCTGCGTGTTGATTGTTTCTGCGTTTTCCAGGTCCACAGGCAGCCCCTAAAATTTCAGCTTCGCCCCTGAAAGTTTGTCCGACAAGGCTTCCTTGGATTTTTCGCTGACCGCCGAACCCCGCAGCTCGACCGTCTTTAGCCAGCCAAGCTTTTGCAGATTCAGCAACCCATTTTCAGTCACTCCAGTCTCTTTCAAATCGATACATTCAAGCTGCGGCATCAGTTCCGCGATTACGGACAGGTCTTGATCGGAGACTGAAGAAGTGCTTAAATCAAGCGTTTTCAAAGATTTCAGCTTGGCAATTTCCGACCACTGAGAGCGTGAGATCGCACACTCGCTGAGGACAAGCTCAGTCAATTTATCCAATTTTTCCAACTTCGCCAGAGCACCATCCTCGATACTGCATTTAGACAGAACCAAAGTGGTAAGAGAGCCAATTGTCGAGACCTCCGACAGATCTTCAACGGTGATGGCTCCTCCTCTGAGATTCAAGTATTGAAGACTTTTTGCACCGGCCAATGCGGCGAGATTCTTGCCGCCTCTGGGATAATAGTCTTCCAGAGTGACGTGTTCGAGACGCTCCATTTGACCCAGGCTGGACATCGCCGCGCCGCTGATTTTTGTATCCGATAGATCTATCCACTTCAGTTTTGTTTTCGCCAGGCGCTCCACACCCTTGTCGGACACTTTGGTGAAACTCAGCGCCAGCCGGTTCAGTGTGGGCATTTTGGCAATATAGGTAAGCCCTTCGTCGGTAACTTTGGTGCCGTCCAGATAAAGGTGATCGAGTTTTTCCATTTTCGGCAAGAAAGTCAGATCGTTATCGTAGATTTTGCATTTCTCCAAATGCAGCCGCTTCAAGCTCTTTTGCAGCGAAATGTAATAGACGGACTGACTGGTGATTTTGCCATTGCCGATATCAAGACGCGTAGTGCCGGTATCAACGTCAAAGAATGTGCGCATCAGCTCGTCATCAGCTTTTTCCTGGTTGATATAAGGGAGAAGCTTGCGCCGCTCCTGCACTTTGCCATCAGGGGTAGTGCCTTTTCCGACTATCGGATTAGTGAGTATGGCTCGCTGAATATGCGTGGTCTGCGAATCATGAACCACCTTGATGAAGGATATGGAAGTGATGGCGACGGTGGCCAGTGTAGCGAAAGAGCCCAGCATCAGTAGGAAGAGATTGCGCTGTTCTCTATTGAGCCGGAAGACTCTCATCTTCGACCAGCTCGACGCCTTTTGCTGAGCAATTACCTTTTGCACGGCAATTAGTTCTTGCGCCAATTCGTTCATGGACTGATAACGGTCGGCTGGATCTTTGGCTAAAATCTTGGCGACGATATCTTCCAGATGCCCGGGGAAAACCATGTCCGGGCGCGTTTCTTGCAGAGTGCGAGGCTGGGTGTTCATCTGATCGACAATTACAGACACCATGGAATGACCTGAGAAAAGCGCTTTTCCAGTGATGGCTTCGAACATGACGCAACCGAGGGCGTAAATATCGGAGCGAGCATCGAGCACACCGCCACGGCACTGCTCCGGGCTCATGTATTGCGGCGTTCCTATCAGTTCGCCGGTTTGCGTCATGCGCGTTTTTTCCGACTCGAGAACTTTAGCGATGCCGAAGTCGACGATTTTTACTTCCGGAACCGCACAGTCGTAGTCAGTCACCATAATGTTGCTGGGCTTCAGATCCCTGTGCAGTACGGCGCGATCGTGCGCATGCTGAAGTCCTTCGGCAATTTGAATGGCGATATTAATCACTGCCTCCATCGACAAGGCAGTGCCTTGCAGCACATCGGAAAGGGGCTTGCCCTCGACGAAGTCCATCACCATGTAAGGCTGGTTGTGCTCCGACACCCCATAGTCGTGCACATGGATAATATTTCTGTGGTCAAGCGAGCTGACCGCCTCCGCTTCCTGCCGAAAGCGTTTGATGATGGCGTCCGTGACCAGATGCCCGTGCAGCATTTTGATCGCCACCAGTCGGTTGAGAACGGGGTGCTTCGCCTTGTAGATGACGCCCATGCCGCCGGCGCCGATGAACTGGATAAATTCATAGTTGCCCACCAGCTTCAAGCCGGGGTCGCCGTGAATGGTGATGGGCGTGCCGTCTTTAGGGCACGAGCCGATGCTCCTGGGCAATTCCAGCCCGCAAGAGGGGCAAACGTGAGTGCCCACAGGAGGCGGAGTCTGCGGCCCGGCAACCGTATAGGCTAAGGTTTTGGGATCGTCGTCATTAGCCGACATGTGCCAATCAGTCCTATCAAACCTGGCTCACTCATGCCTAGTTTGTACCCAGGAAAAAGTGTATTGAGACCTGGAAAGAAACGGCAATATCAGCCGCCCGCGGGCTTTACCGGTCGCCGGGTTTATTTCTTCGCGGAGCCGATGCCTTTGATATCCTTGCCGGCTCCGTGCTTGAGCAAAAACTCGCGCGCCTCCGCCACCACATACAGTGACCCCATTATGCAGATAACATCCGTTTCGGATGCGATGGATAATGCTTTCTCGATTCCTTGCGGTACGGATTCGCTAATCGTAACGTCCGGATGTTCGGCCTCAAACATGCTGATAACATCCTGAATGGCAAGCGGATCCATGGCTCGGGCATTTTGCGAGCGCGTCGCCACGGCGAATTTATTGAGCGGTTCAAGTTCGCGCCAGATTGCCGTGATGTTCTTGTCGTTGTTGACACCGACGACAAAAATGCATTTTTCCACATGAAAAAGCTGTCTCAAAGCGGCCGAAAGTGCAGCGGCCGATTCGTGATTGTGAGCTCCGTCCACGACTACGAGCGGTCCGGCAATTTTGTTTTCGGCAGTCACCTCGCCGCGCATGACTTCGAGGCGTCCGGGCAATTTGGTGTTATTCAAACCGTCGATGATTTGCTTGCTGGCCACAGGCACTCCGCGCTTGGCCAGCGCATCGGCGGTGGCAACGGCGGTGACGGCATTGAGCATCTGGTGCGTACCGAGCAGAGGAACGCTCACTTGAATCGATTCGCCGGAGCGATCGATTTGCATAGTTTGCCCGCTCAGACTTTGCGTCAATTGTTTGAATTTGTAGGCTCTGCCTACATCAACCAGTTCCGAACGGTTCTCGGCGCAGTTTCTGGCAACCGCGCTGCGGGCGCCCATGTCTTTTTGAGGAGCGAGAATTGTTGTTGAACCGGGCTTGATAATCCCCGCCTTGTTGTTGGCAATCTCGGTGGGCGTGCTGCCCAGAGCTTCAGTATGTTCAAGCGAGATCGGCGTGATGACGACGAGATCGGTGCTGTCGAAAACATTGGTGATATCGAAGCGACCACCCATGCCGACCTCGACCACCTGCCAGTGCGTCCGCGGCTGTCGGGTGGCGGTCAAATGGAAAAATAAAGCGGTTAGGAGCCCGAAAGTGGAAAGCGGCGCTTTGTCTGCTTTCATTTCCTCTTCGATGGCGGGCAAAATTTCGGTGAGCCCGCGAGCGAATTCTTCTTCGGCGACCGGCTCGAGATTGAATTCGATGCGCTCGCAATAAGAATGCAGATGGGGACTGGTGAACAATGCGGTGCTAAAGCCGGTTTCGCGAAGAATGGACGCGATCATCGTGGCTGTGCTGCCCTTGCCTTTCGAACCGGTGACATGGATGGTGTTGCGTCCCTGATGCGGATTGCCCAGGCGGTTCAAAAGCGAGCGCATGGAATTGAGACTCATCGTCGAGCCTCTGGAGCCGTGCGTGCCTCTTTCCATGTCAGGGAAAGAGAGTAAGAACTCGATTGCCTCCGAATAATTCATGATGCCCTGGGGATACCCTGTGGATGGAAAAGCTGGAAATGTTCATTTTCGACGCGGCGGTTATCAGTACAAACTGAGGCCGCCGGGCCAATCTGCATACTCAACACTATCTGAGTCTTCATTGCAAGAGAGTGCTAGCTCTTGGTTTTCTTTCTTAGAGCAAGAAGATGCGACCTTGCGCAAGCTGCCGATACCGGGTTAGCAAACTCTCGCCAGTCATAGCGAACTTTGCCGACCCGAGAGTCGATGCCGGAAAACGGCAAAACAAAAGAGCACAACCTTGGCCAAGCTTGTCAAGCGATCATCAGCTAAACAAGATATGCTAACCGCGCTAGCAACTACGATCAAGAGCTTCGTTTTCGACCTGAAAACTCTTTTCTGGCAAGGGTTTTAGAAGTTTTTGGAGAAAACAAAAGTTAGCCAATACTTGCTTGAGTTTTTCTCTTGATAACCAATAGGGTCAATTTATCTTTCGATTCACTCTTTTCGCTCAGGAAATTTCTCCAACTCTCTCAATCAAGCGCTCTCGCCAATTTCAAGCCCTCTCATCCACGGCTTAAATCCGGCAGTTGAGCACGACTTCGTTTCGGGTCGCAGCCATATGGTGCGCCCGCAACACCCACGGTTCCGCCTCGCGCCTGAAGCGGACCAATGACCACCTGGCGCCGATGTGCCGGGAGATAAGGAGGCTGAAATGCCTGTTTCTGAGAACAGCGCCGTTGCTACGATCGAAGCTGTCCTTGGTGCCGGAGGCATCAAGCTCTTCTGTCACATCGGCTTTCTGCGCGCGCTCGTGGAAAAACGAGTGCGGGTCAACATGTTCACCGGAGCTTCGGCTGGTTCTCTGGCGGTCGCGTTCCACACCAACGGCTACTCACCCGATGAGATGCTGGACATCTTCCTCGACGAGGATTTCCGCAAGGCCGCCGTGCAGAACCCGCTCACCTACATGAACCCGCTCAACTACCTCTGCGGCGGCATCATCGACATCGAGGAGTTCGCCCGTAATCTCGTAAGCAAGTACAAGCTCGAGCCTAAGGCCAATGCTCGCATCCTCGGCTACAACGTGCTTCGCATGGAGCCCATTGTTTTCGAGGGGACCGAGTACGACTTGACCAAAGCGCTCGGCTCGTCATGCGCCGTTCCCTTCGTCATGAAGCCTGTTCTCTACGCAGGCGGTCCGGGCGAAGGTTCGATGAGCAAAATGGGCATCCTCATGGACGGCGGATTGAAGGACATCAATCCGCACCAGTACGCGAAGGGCAGGGCAATCATTGCCAACCTCGGCTTTGCCGATTCGGCGCTGCCTCGCGAATGGTTGTCGCCTGTCGACTGGTATTTCCACCTCATGGAAGTGACCTGGTCGCGGGTGCTCAACTGGTACTTCAAGTTGCCCGAGCACGACCACGTCGTCATCAACGTGGCGCCGAAAAACGTGGCCGGTCTCACCTTCGGGCTGTCCGAGCGGACTTGCCGTGACATGGCGGACTACGCCTATCACGTCTCGCTGCGCGCTCTCGACGATGGGATCCGCAAGGGTCTCATCCCCGTCAATCCGCGCTTTCCTGCTCGGAAAGCATAACTTCACTAGAAAACGGAGTAATCCGAATGAAAACTCTTATCGAGTCCAAACTGTTCCCCTGGATCGTGGGGTTGCTGCTCGGTGCGCTGATGGGTTTTCTCGTGGGTCCCGCCATCAACGGCTGGGTTTTCCACGAGTCCCTGCCGACCGCCTTCCGCGTCGCCCTGGCGATCATCGCCGCGGGTCTGACCGGACTGGTGATCGAAAAGGCGCTCGCTCGCCGCCCGGCACCCGTCGATGCTGACCGCAAGCCGGGCAAGGTCGACAAAGTCTTCGGCGTCGGCCGTGTCATCTACACGGTCACGCCGAATCCCGACAGCGGCCGCATCCAGTTCAACATCACCACCCATGGTGTCAGCGGCCGGCGCTTCAACGACCTGCTCCTGCCCATGCTGAAAGAAATCGACGGCGTCGAATGGAGCAATCCGGTCGAGCCGACGACGGGCATGCAACGCCAGGCGCTCAAGCGCTACGGCCAGCGCCAGGACGCTATCGCCAAGGGCATCGTTCCTCCGCCGCCCATCGCCATGGAGCGCAGCGTCTCCGGCACCATCACTGCCGAAGCCAGCTTGCTGCGTGTCATCGAGATGGTCGAAGAGCGCCTGGGCTCCGCCCAGCCTCTCTGACCATGCCACTGAGTGCCTGAGCGGGAACCCCGAGCAATCGGGGTTTTCGCATCAGGTGAAATTCCAAATGGAAGGCAGCTTATGAAATCACATTTGGCCAACGTTTTGGACCTCGAATTGAGCTGCTATCCTGACGGGATCTTTCCTGAGGACGAGCGGCAAGAAATCATCGAGGTTGGCTTGACCACGGTCGATCTCCGCGACATGCGGATTTTGTCCGTGCGCAGCATCCCCGTGATTCCCACGATGTCCAGCATCAGCCCGTTTTGCACGGAGCTGACCGGCTGGACGGAAGCAAAGCTCAAGAAGCAGGGCGTGCCGTTCGATGAAGCAGTTCGCCTGCTCGTTGAAAAGCACGGTTCTAAAAACCGGCTTCTGGTCTCGGATTCCGCTGGTGATCGCAAGTTCTTCGACTGGCAGGCAGCCATGTTCGGAAAGTCATCGCCGTTCGGCGAGGA
>Ga0268299_1003141_pt1 | contig 16382 bp, 8 predicted proteins | sample NOBtaG_FD_193484 | JGI IMG/M metagenome (GOLD analysis project Ga0268299, IMG submission 193484) | Activated sludge microbial communities from bioreactor in Nijmegen, Gelderland, Netherland - NOB reactor | ecosystem: Engineered > Bioreactor > Aerobic > Activated sludge | place: Netherlands...
GCAGCAGCTGATCGCCGAACAAAGCTCAGTCGGGGCGTAGCGCAGCTCGGTAGCGCGCCTGCTTTGGGAGCAGGATGTCGGAGGTTCAAATCCTCTCGCCCCGACCAACCCACTCGTCTCACATTCCCACTCTTCGCCCCGGCCACCAACAGCCTCGATCGCCTGTCGTGAAGAGAAAAGAGGCCATCGGTTGTCCCTTTCATGACCGTGAGGAACGTCTCCATGGCTGCATCCACGTTTGTGAGGCGGTCTGTGCCAACGGCGGACTTCTGGAATCCCGGGACGTCTTCTTGTATAAGGGAAGGCGGTGAAGTTGTAGCACGCGACGCGCGCCCGTAGCTCAGTCGGATAGAGCATCAGCCTTCTAAGCCGTTCTGGTACTCCTTCATAAACCGTCGTTGATGTAGATAAATGCCTTTCCAGGAGAGGCGTTTCGCTGTTTTGTGTTTTTGTTCAGTTCAGTTCAAATGAGTCAAGTTCAGGCATTTTTTGCTGTATTGTGAACACGCCGGGAACACGTAGGGTTAATAGCTAGCTGGTTGGTAGTTGTCATACTGGGGGAGGTAAGGCGGAAAACATTTCTTGAACTGACGTAGTCATCGCGAGCGCAACCTTACCCGGTGGATACATATCGTCCGCGACAAAGAATTGTTGCTCCTCTGCTTCTCCGGGATCTATTTCTTTTCCACCAGGCCACCAAATTTCTCTGACGAGGATTTCAACTGAAGTTCTCCACGCTTGGTGTCGAGGGTGATTTGATAAGCGCCAAGAAAGCTCAATCCCAACAGCCCGTCCACGGCAAAGGGAAGGTCTGGAAGGGTATGAATCAACACCTGGCTATTCCGTATCTCCGCCTCGCCGATCCGAATCGAGTCAAGCGTCACCGCATTCGCTTTCACTGATCCACTCGCGGTGTGGAGTAAGACCTGAGTCGTGTGGGCTGTCGAGTATAGTCCAAGATCCAAAGCGAGTCGTTGAGAGATGATTGTCTGCGACGCACCGGTGTCGATGATAAGTCGTGCCTGTGTGGATCCGTTCAAGGTGGCCGACACGATGAGGATATTTTCCACGCGTTCGACCGGGATCCTAGCAGTCTGTGGTTCGCTCGGTACAGGGGCCGTGGGGAAAGATTTTTCAGCATCCGGACCTGCGCCCGATGTCGAGGGCACTCCGGCAGGAGGTGAAGAGGATAGCGAGTGCTGGAGAGAAGAAAAGTCTATCGCCTGGCAGGTCAGTAGCTGGTGAGGACTATCGGTAAAGACAGGCTTACCGTGGGAATCGACGCACTCAAAGAGTGTGTTGGTCGCTGAGGCGTCCGCTGCCAAAAATATTATCAAGGACGTGAGGGAGAGGAAACGCACGTTCGTCAATTGCTGGACTGAGGGGAGGCTGGCATAGGCCTCAGACTGCCAATTCATGAATTTCCTGGTCCAAGACAGGGGGCGAGGTAGTTGTGAGCCGAGTGATCAGTTCGGGGTGATTCAGCAGGTGGCTGAGCACGGCAGTCCTGGTGGTGGCCTGAGTTTTCTTCATCACACGTTTCAGATGATCTTTCACCGTGTGTTCGCTTAGCCTTAGCTTGCCCGCAATTTCTTTGTTCGTGAAACCTTTCAGGAGATAGCGCGTGACCGATTCTTCCCGCGGCGTCAGGTGGATCTGGTGCGTTGGGGCAGGGGATGAACGAACCGGCTGATAAGTCGCCTGAGCCGGTTCAATGAGGAGCAGGAGTTGTCCGTCACCATCATGGAGTGGAGCAGGCACTCCGAATGCTCGGAGGAGAATCGGACCAGCGGGCACCATCGCTACGTGCGAGCGGTGAAGGTGCTCCCAGTCCTTGGGTGTAGGAGTCGTTGGCAATGTCGCAAAGAGTTCCTGACAGAAGGCACGAATGGCAGGAGGCAGGTATGCAGAGGGTGGCGGCTGTAGGATGAAGTCGTAAAGCTGTGCGCGACCTTCCGGGTTTATGTATAGCACGTGAAGGGAGGATGATAGCAGGAGAATGCCGGTATGAGCGGTGCGACTCAGCACGCCGCTGCCTGCTGTCAGCGATGTAGATTCAGGTGCCACCTTCATGTCATGTCCTCGCCTTAGGGGTTGACCAGAAGTATCCAGCCGGAGGAAAAGCACTCGGGCGAGTCTAAGGGCTGGACTAGCAGCCCTCAATCCCACATTTGGTAGCCCTCCTTTAGAGTGAGAGCTTGTGAGCACGCGTAAGCCTGCGGACGAGTCCTGGAATTCCTGAAGGGAAGATCTCTTTCGAATGAACTGTGTGTCGGAAAAGTTTCTACATCGTCCCGTAGGACTCACGTTAGGCCCCTTCCCCTCACTCAGCTAATCCCAATCCTGTGAGCGCATACCCCCAGATCGGCGTACATCCATCTGGGGTGATTGTTGCTGAGACTCGCTTCCCATAAGCTCCGTGCTCGATGCACGTGTCATTTGTGTAGGCCACCGCTACCCCGAAGCAAGGAGTTCACATGCGTCCCGAACGTCGATATAGGATGGCAGGCACGGTGTTGGCTGGACTACTGATGGCGTTTAGTGTTGAGACCGAGGTGCGTGCGGAAGAGGCAAGCACCATAGAAATGCTTCAGCAGCCGGAAATGCCCATTGGGAATGTTGGTGGCGAGGCCCACGCGGATCCCTTTACTGGCGCAGCCACGATGAGCATTCCCATTGAAGTCCCCCCAGGGCGGAATGGCATCCAACCACACCTCAGTCTGGTCTATATGTCGGGGAATGGCAACGGCTGGGTAGGGGTGGGATGGAAGCTCGAACTTGGGGCTGTGGAGCGACAAGTGCGATACGGGCTCAATTATTCCGCCAATGACTTTGTGGCGCGAATGAGCGGTGCCAATTCCGAGCTCGTGCAGGCTCCAGCGCCAGCACAGACTAACGAATATCGTGCGAAGATCGAGCGCAGTTTTGTCAGGTTCCGTAAGCTCAGTGCTGGGGATGGACAAGCATACTTTGAGGCGACGGACAAGAAGGGAGTGCGGTATTTCTTCGGCCAAACGGCCGCGTCCCGGATGGCGGATTCGGCCAATCCCTCACGAATATTCAAGTGGCTGCTGGATCGTATTGAAGATCGAGACGGTAACTATATGGTGGCCACCTATGTGTCTGACCAAGGACAGGTCTATCTCTCTCGGATTGAGTACGCTGGCAACGGGACGACGGCACCCACGAATGTCGTGAAGTTTTATCTTGAGGACCGAAGCGATGCGCCGTCGATGTTTACGACCAACTACGTGGTGAAGACGGCCAAGCGGCTCAAAACCATTGAGGTGCACGCCTCAGGAAACAGTGTGCGTGCGTATAAGATGACGTACGGCCAGACATCGAGCATTCCTAGTTCGGTGCTCACGAGCGTGACTCAGTTTGGCAGCGATGCCACGATTAATGGCACGGGCGCGATTACCAATGAAGCCACGGCGACACGGTTACCGTCCACTTCCATGGAATGGTCAGCGGGACCAGCCACATTTGGGCCCGAGGGTGGATATACCGGGCTGTGGCTTGGGTCGGGAGCGTGCTCTAACGTGAACGCCCCTCTCGTCAATACGCGCTATGGCGATTTCAACGGGGATGGGAAGACGGACATTCTGTGCGAGGACCGCTATACAGGCACCTACTATGTGGCATTGAGTAGTGGAGAACTGTTCAATAATGGAGCCGGGTGGACAGGGACCTGGCTAGGCAACGGAAATGCCGCCAGCGGGGCTTGTGGACTGCCGCCATTTCAATACCGGGATCCTGCTCATCCCGCCGCACCTCCATACAATGATGGAATTCGAACACAGTATGCGGATTTTAATGGAGATGGAAAAACCGACCTCTTGTGTGAGGATCGTTACACCGGAACGTTTTATGTGGCTCTCAGCGATGGGACCAAATTTGGGAATGGAGCGGGCTATACGGGCATATGGTTAGGCAATGGCAGTTATGCGGGGGGCGCCTGCGCATTTCCGAACCCGGCCAACTCAATTTGGGCAGCCAGACTCAACACGCGGTATGCGGACTTTAACGGCGATGGGAAGACCGACTTGTTATGTGAGGACCGGAACACGGGAACCTTCTACATGGCGTTGAGTGATGGCACGAAGTTTGGCAGCGGAGGTGGGTGGACAGGCACCTGGCTAGGCAATGGCAATGCCGCGAATGGGGCGTGTGGTCCTGCACTCAATGTCACGACACGATATGGGGATTTCAACGGCGATGGGAAAACGGATTTGTTGTGTGAAGACCGGAACACTGGAACCTACTATGTAGGGTTGAGTGATGGCACACAATTCGGCAACGGTGCAGGCTGGACCGGAACGTGGCTCGGTAACGGGAACACCGCCTCCGGCGCCTGCATTGCGGGAGCCAATATCACGACGCAGTATGGGGACTTCAATGGCGATGGAAAGATCGATCTGCTCTGTGAAGATCGAAATTCCGGAACCTACTATGTGGCTCTGAGTGACGGCACGAAGTTCGGGAGCGGAGGGGGGTATACCCAGGAATGGATGGGAAATGGGAATGCGGCCAATGGGGCCTGTGTGGCGGCAGCCAATGTCACTCCGCAATATGGGGACTTTAATGGGGATGGGAAGGCCGATCTGCTTTGCGAAGACCGAAATACCGGCACCTATTATGTGGCCCTGAGTGATGGCACGAGATTCGGCAATGGTAATGGATATACCGGAACTTGGCTCGGAAATGGAAACTCGGCCTCAGGGGCCTGCCATGCCGGCACCGGGATCGTCACGCGATACGGGGATTTCAATGGAGATGGGAAGACGGATTTTCTGTGCGAGGATCGCACCAATGGGAACTATTGGGTGGCAAAAAGCGGAAACCAAAGCACCATGGTGGCTGGCCAACTGCTATCCGTGTCCAATGGGATAGGTGGCCGCCGAGCGATCACCTACAAGCCCTCCACCCGGTATACCAACACGCAACTCCCCTATTCGATCCAAACCGTGAACTCCATTGTGAGCTGCGACAACTGGAATGGAACGGCGTGTGCGGGCATCTCAGCCACGACAAGCTATGATTATAGTGGTGGGTACCACCACTTTGCTGAACGCGAATTTCGCGGGTTCAACTCTGTGAAGGTCACCGCTCCGGCGGGACCGAATGGCGAGCAAGCGATTACTGAAACTTGGTTCCATCAAGGTAATGATCTTGGGGTGGACTCAAACAATCCGAACGTGCCTACCGGCTACACGAAGGGCATGCCCTATCGTAGTAAGGTGACCGATGCGACAGGGAAGGTCTACTCGGAAACCACAACTGCATACGTGGCCGATAATGACCTCGCGGCCCCCTGGTACACCCCGCAATCGCAGATCGATACCTACCTCTGTGAAAGTGGGACATGTGCGACCCACACACGCAGCACGTTCGCATACGATCACCAGTTCGGAAACCTGTCCTATGAAACCCATTACGGTGATTTGGCGAGCGCACATGATGATCGTGCCATATACCGCACCTACTCGGACAATGTGACAGACTGGATCGTGGGTCTTCCTACGCGTGAGTCGCACTACAACAGCAGTAACACCAGCTCGGTCAATCTCGTCGCGCAGAAGACGTTCTTGTATGACGGGACGGGCGGATGCGCCTCGCCGAATGGGACCACCACACCCACAAAGGGACACTTGACGAAAGCGACGAACTGGCTCTCGGTCATGGGAGCCGAATACGATGTGTGGGGGAACATCACCTGTACGCGTGATGCCAATGGCAATGTGAGCACGGTGACGTACGACAGTACGAAGACGTTCCCCACAACGACCACGAATCCGTTGGGACATGTGACCACCACTCAATATTACGGGGTAGACGGGCAAGTTGTGGACAAAGGACTGTACGGTCAGGTCAAGAGCGTGACCGACCCCAATGGTCAAGTCACCCTGATGGAGTACGATCGAGTAGGCCGGAAGACGAAAGTTACGGCACCTGACGGGGGCATCACGAGTTTAGCTTACAATTATGGAACTGGATTCAGTGTGGGAACACAGCACGTGATGACCACGCTCTCAGGAGCTGGACTTGTTAGCCCCCTTGCCAGTTGGAACTATTTTGACGGGCTGGGCCGGTCTGTTCGAAAGGAGGCAACCGCACCGGACAACAAAATAACCGTCACCGAAATCCAATATGAGAGCCGTGGAGCCATTCGTCAAAAAAGTTTGCCGTATTTTAAGACTCTTGAGTCAGCCGCAGGCCGCTGGAGCACGAGCAGTCACGATGCGTTGGGCCGTGTCATTCGCCTGGATAGCCCGGACGGCACCAGAAGCTTGGTCTGTTTCAACGATTGGGTCACCGGCACCATCGATGCGGCCGACCATCGCAAGCGCGTGACGAAGGACGCCTATGGGCGAACCGTTCGCGTGGATGAATATCAAGGAACCTTCAGCACATGCACGACAGATGTCGGATCGCCTTATGCGACGACAGTCTATCAATATGATAGCCGAGACAATCTCATCGCCGTGACCGATGCCAAAGGCAACGTCACGACGCTCACCTATGATGAGCAGAGCCGAAAAAAGAACATGCGTGATCCGGATATGGGGTACTGGATTTACGGTTATGATGCCAACGGCAATCTCACCGATCAGACCGATGCGAAGGGGCAGGTCACCTGGTTTCGGTATGACGCGCTCAACCGGCAGGTGCAAAAGGACTTCACGACCCAAAAGGCGCTTGGGTCGGGCGACATTCGCTACACCTATGACGGCACAACAAACAATCGCAAGGGGCGTCTCCAACAGATTTTGGATGCCTCGGGGACAGTTGTGTTCCAGTACGACAGCATGGGGCGCGTGTTGCGGAGCGACAGAACGCTCGACGGAGTCACCTATACGACCCAGAATACTTATGATGGATTAGGACGGCTCCTGACCGTGACCTATCCCGGCACACCGGTGAAGACCATCGGTTACGCTTACAATGGTCCCGTACTGGACAAGGTGTTCGAGGGCACCACCACCTATATTCAGTACACGAACTACAATCCGCTCGGGCAAGCCGGCACGACCACCTATGGTAACGGCGTCTCGACCACGACGACCTATGCCAATGCCAACAATACCGTCTGCGGCCAGCAAAATTTCCGGCTGTGTACCCTCAAGACCACCGGACCGGGTAGTGGGGGAGGCGGGGGTGGTGGAACCAGTACTACCTACAATGCCGTGGCCGATTTTTCAGGCACCCAAGGTTTCCACGGGTGGTACTATCTGAACTCCAACGGGGGTCAGCTGACCTGGAACGGCAATTTCTGGAGCGGGTCAGACGGGTACATCAGCCTCTGGGATGACGGCGGCCATCCCGGTGACAGTACCGATCTCGTGCGACGTTGGGTGGCCCCGCAAGCAGGCAGTGTGCAGATTACGGGCAACACTTTCGATGGCGACACCGCCTGCGGGGTGGATGGGGTGCAGGTGACCATCAAGAAGAACGGGACCATCCTGTGGCAACAGACCATTGCGGCGGGTGACACCACTGGCTATAGCTTTAATCTCTCCAACACGGTTGCGGTCAGCGACCAACTCGACTTCGTCACCAATAAACTCACCACCTCCTCCTGTGACAGCACGGTGTTGAACCCCACCATCGTGCTCACGACCGCTGGCGGTGGAGGTGGCGGCAGCGGCAGTAGTACGACCTACAGTGCCGTGACGGACTTCTCCGGGGTGCAGGGGCAGCACGGCTGGTACTACCTGAGCTCAACGGGAGCCCAGCTCACCTGGAACGGCAATTTTTGGAGCGGGTCAGATGGGTATATTGGCCTCTGGGATGATGGCGGTCATCCCGGCAACAGCACCGATGCTGTTCGTCGCTGGGTGGCCCCACAGGGGGGGAGCGTTCAAATCACCGGCAATACGTTTGATGGTGATACCTCCTGTGGCGTAGATGGGGTGCAAGTGACCATCAAGAAGAACGGGACCGTCCTCTGGCAACAGACCATTGCGGCGGGCGACACCACTGGCTATAGCTTCAATCTTTCCAACACGGTTGCGGTCAATGACCAACTCGACTTTGTCACCAATAAGCTCACGACATCCTCCTGCGACAACACGGTGTTCACACCGACCATTGTGCTTACCACCGGGAGCAGTGGGACGACCTATCAAGATCTCCGGTATGTTTATACCGTGGATGGCAATGTCAGCGACATCTACGACAACCTGATCGCGGCCGGAGGCGGGGATCAACACTTGAGCTATGACAGCTTGAGTCGGCTGACCTTGGCCAACGGTCCGTATGGCACCGCGGGGGCCAATGCGTCACTCACCTATACCTACGACGAACTCGGGAATCTCACCCTCAATTCCCAGGTGGGTACCTACACCTATCCCGTGAGTGGCTCAAACAGTGTGCGCCCACATGCTGTGAGTACGGCCGGGAGCAACACGTATACCTATGACGCTAATGGCAACTTGACCGCCGGGGCGGGCCGGACGCTCACCTACAATCTTGAGAACAAGCCCCTCACCATCACGATTGGCAGCCAAACTACGACGTTCGTCTATGACGGCGACGGCGGACGGGTGAAGAAGATCGCGGGAACGACCACGACTCGCTACATCAGTCAGCTGTACGAGTGTGACAACACCAGCTGTTCACGCATGATCTTTGCGGGGAGCGTGCGGGTTGCGACCATCGGGACGAGTGGCGCAGTCTATTACTACCATACGGACCACCTCGGTTCATCGAGTGTGATCACAGACAGTACGGGAGCGAAGGTCCAAGCCCTCACCTACTTTCCCTATGGCGCGACTCGCACGAACAATTCGACCGCCACACCGGCTATCGATGTGGCTTACAAATATACGGGGCAAGAATTCGACGCAAGTACTGGCCTATATGACTATGGCGCACGGCAGTACGATGCATCGTTGGGGCGGTTTCTGTCGCCCGATACCCTCGTGCCGGACCCGGAGAACCCACAGTCGCTCAATCGGTATAGCTACGTCCGAAACAATCCCTTTCGATATAGCGATCCGACGGGACAGATGGAACTTGATGGTGTGGGCTGTATCGATTGTTTGCCATCCAGCCTCTTTCCACTGATTCCTATTATTGGACAGTATGGGGTGAACTTTCCGACAACGTCGAGGCAGGAGAATTTCGCGAGCTATATGACGCAATCGGCGTTCGCGCCTGAGATAGAAATGTCTGAGATAAGCGTTACGAGCTCGAGACCAGGCTCTGTCATCCTGGCCCAAATGAAGGAAGTCGCTTTGGGATTTGTTCCTGGCTACGACCTGTATACGGCATTCGCAAATCCTCAGGCTGGTCCGCTGGATTACACCATTGGCGTGTTGGGTGTGCTGGGACCTTTAGGAAAGGAAGTGGGACTCGGGGTTAAGGGGATGAGTGCGTCGATAGAGGCAACTAAGAATGCCGAGACGGTTCTGCAACATCTAAATAGCATTCTCAAACCTGGCGGAAAATTGATTGGGGAGGCGGGGAGTCGGCCGGGAATTCGACTTCTGCCTGGAGACATCAAGGCTGCGGAAGATTTAACACTGGATCTGGGAAAGCTAGGCCAGATTCGCAACCACCCCAAAGTTCAAGATGGAGTAGGAATCGATTTGCCTGGAGGAGGATTTATTGGATTCAGGCCTCATTCAGGCTCTGGAGGGCCAGCTATTGACATAGACGTTCCCGGATTTGGCGGTGTCGATAAAATTCACTTTAAGTGAGGACATGCATGACTGATTTAACGGAATTGCATAAAGATATATTGGCGTATTGCTCGGACGACTATACAGATCTTTCCACGATCGTAAACTTCATGACGAAAGCCGGAACGATACTGCAGCACCTGACCTTAGAAGAACTGCAGGAAGAAGTCTTGGGGAATCTTAAATCACTTCTCGAGGCGAACCTGATTCAAGCTGGGGACCTTGATTCTACGGGACTCCAGTTGAAGCCTTGGCCTTTAAGTGTCGATGAAATTATCGATCGAATTCGGAAAGAATGGAACGAGCATCTGCTCGAGGGTGTCCCGTGGCCGGCCCCCTGGGAGATCGTCTGTTTCGTTACTACGGCGGAAGGAAATCGGGCGCTGACCGAAGGACAGGAACGAAATGTTCTAAAAGAACTTGATCCTTAAGTAAGATGCTAAGAAGGCTCATCAACTAGGGACGGTCTGATTCATTCCCCATTTTCACAGAGAAACCAACTCCTGGACCGATCCCCAGGGGGAATCCGGTGGGGATCCACTGGTCCGGGAGCCTGTTGTGGGGCTCATCCACCGTCCGCCAGCCCTCGGCCGCCCTGCGGACACCCAGCTCCTACTTCCCGCCAACAGACGCCGACGCGCTAGGTACAGATTCGTCAAGCCGCAGGTGACGAAGTGTCAGTTGGTATTCTTCGCGAGCTCCCGAGAGCGGACTTTGGCCCATCCAAAGATCTGTTTCATCACCAAGAACACGTGTTCGACTTTGGCCCGAACTTTCGACTTGGTCCGGTTCCGGGTGCGCTCGGTTTCCCCCAGCGGCCGATGGCGATGCGCTTTCGTCTGCACGAAGCTCTTGGACCCAGGCACGTGCTGCTGAATCACGTCGCGTTGGCCACTGTAGGCGGCATCGCCCCACACCCGCGTCTCCTGTCCATGCAACAGCTCCGGCAACATCTGACTGTCATGCACATTGGCGGCGGTGGCTGCCACTGAATGAATCAGCTTCGTCCGGCTGTCTACTCCAATATGGGCCTTCATCCCGAAATACCACTGGTTGCCCTTCTTCGCCTGATGCATCTCCGGATCCCGCTCCTTCGTGCGATTCTTCGTGGAACGGGGGGCGCTGAGGATCGTGGCATCCACGATAGTCCATCGGCTGATCTGCAGCCCCTGCTCGGCCAGATACGTCCGGAGCAAGGCAAAGAGCTGCTCGCCCAACTGATGGGCTTCCAGGAGATGCCGAAACTTGCAGATGGTCGTCTCATCCGGTACGGGTTCTCGGCCCAGATCAATGCCGACGAAGTGCCGCATCGCCCGCGAATCATAGAGGGCCTCCTCCACCGCTGGGTCAGACAGATTGAACCAATGTTGCAGGAAATGGATACGGAGCATCCGCTCGACTCCGACCGGCGGACGTCCGGCTCCCTCCGCCTTGGGATAGTACGGTTCGATGACCGCCGCCAGCTCGCTCCACGGAATCACCTGCTCCATCTCCGCCAGGAACCGCTCGCGGCGGGTCGGTTTCCGATACTGTTCAAAGCTCGCTTCTGCAAAGGTCTGTTGCGACATGGGGGCGCCTCCTGATCGATGCTGCGCTACCCGTAGCATATCCCGCGCGAAGAATAAATCAGACCTTCCTTAGGTCAGGCGGGGACCACCACCTATGGTAACGGCGTCTCGACCACGACGACCTATGCCAACGCGAACAACAGCGTCTGCACTCAGCAGAACTTCCGACTGTGTACCCTGAAGACGAATGGCCCAGGATCGGGTGGCGGAGGCGGCGGTGGGGGAACCAGTACCACCTATAGTTCTGTCGCCGATTTTTCCGGGACGCAGGGCTTCCACGGCTGGTACTACCTGAGTTCCAGCGGGACTCAGCTGACGTGGAATGGCAATTTCTGGAGCGGTTCGGATGGCTATATCGGCCTCTGGGATGATGGCGGGCATCCCGGCAACAGCACCGATGTCGTGCGCCGATGGGTCGCCCCCTCAGCTGGGAGTATCCAGGTCACCGGCACGACCTTCGATGGCGATACCTCCTGCGGAGTTGACGGGGTGCTCGGCACGATCAAGAAAAACGGGACCGTCCTGTGGCAACAGACCATTGCCGCGGGTAACACTACTGGCTACAGCTTCAACCTCTCCAATACGGTGGCGACGGGCGATCAGCTTGATTTTGTGACGAACAAGCTCACGACCTCGGCCTGCGATAACACCGTGTTCACCGCGACCATCGCGCTGACGACTTCGGGCGGCGGAGGAGGTGGGAGTGCGGTGACGTATAACGCAATCACCGACTTCTCTGGCACGCAAGGCCAGCAGGGCTGGTACTACCTGAGTTCCAGCGGGAGTCAGCTGACGTGGAACGGCAATTTCTGGAGCGGGTCGGATGGCTATATCGGCCTCTGGGATGATGGCGGGCATCCCGGCAACAGTACCGATGTCGTACGCCGATGGGTCGCCCCATCAGCAGGGAGTATCCAAATCACAGGCACGACCTTCGATGGGGATACCTCCTGCGGAGTAGATGGCGTGCAGGTGACCATCAAGAAAAACGTGACGGTCCTCTGGCAGCAGACCATTGTCGCTGGGGATACCACAGGCTACAGCTTTAATCTTTTGAACACAGTTGCGGTAGGCGACCAGATCGACTTCGTGACAAATAAACTGACGACCTCCTCCTGCGACAACACGGTGTTCACCCCAACCATTGTGCTGAACGCAGGCAGTAGCGGCACGACCTATCAGGATCTTCGCTATGTCTATGGGACGACCGGCAACGTCAACGACATCTATGACCAGACTGTCGCCAATGGCGCAGGCGATCAGCACTTGAGTTATGACAGTCTTGATCGGTTGACCTTGGCCAACGGTCCGTATGGCACTGCGGGGGCCAATGCGTCACTCACCTATGCCTACGACGAACTGGGGAATCTCATCTTCAACACGCAGGTGGGGACCTATACCTACCCCACGAGTGGCTCAATCAGCATACGACCGCATGCCGTGAGCACGGCGGGAAGTAACAGTTACAGTTATGACGGCAACGGCAACATGACTGCCGGCGCAGGCCGCTCGTTCACCTACAACCTGGAGAACAAACCGCTCACGATCACGATTGGCGGACAGACGACGACGTTCGTCTATGATGGCGATGGCGGACGCGTGAAGAAGATCGTGGGAACGACTACGACTCGTTACATCAGTCAGCTGTACGAGTGTGACAACACCAGCTGCTCCCGCATGATCTTTGCGGGCGGGCAGCGTATTGCGACCATCGGGGCCAGTGGGGCCATCTACTATTACCACACGGACCACTTGGGTTCGTCGAGCGTCATTACCGATAGCGCCGGGGCCAAGGTTCAGTCCCTCACCTATTTTCCTTACGGTGCCGTCCGCACGAACAATTCGACTGCCACACCGGCCATCGATGTGGCTTACAAATATACCGGGCAGGAACTCGATGGGAGTACGGGACTTTATGACTATGGTGCCAGGCAGTATGATCCCAGTCTAGGTCGGTTCGTCTCTTCCGACACCCTCGTGCCCGATCCCAAGAATCCGCAGTCATTCAATCGCTACAGCTATGTGCAGAATAATCCTTTCCGGTATGTAGATCCGACAGGGCATTATGAAGAAAGCATTGAAGGGATTGACCTATGGTGTTGGGTTTGTGTCGGGTTACGGCTAGCAAATCAACAACAATACCAGCCGGGTAATTTACCTCCGGCTATCTATATGGGCGGCGTGGAGGCGTCGATACATGGCGAGCAAGCGGGATCGCAGTATGTGAATGGTCAGCTTTTTCAGTTAGGACAAAACCAACGTGAAATGGCATGGATCGATCAGATGTTTGCGCCCTATCAGGCTGCCGCAGATTTGAATGCAGGGGCAGTTCTCCTGTCACTCGGAGGTTCGACAATCAAGTCGGTCTTCGAAGGAGTGGGGAACTTTTTTCGTGGGCTGCTCGGATTCGGAGAGCAGCCTGCAAATGAGACATCTCCCTTCCTGTATCACTATGGATTCAGTAAGGACGTTGACAGTATTGTGAAAGAGGGATTGACTCAGTTTGATTCACGAGTCCCAGTTTACCTCACCCCGTCCGGAAATCTAAGTGCCCTGCAAGCACAAACCGATCTCGCCCTGAGACCAAATGCAGGGCTGCGCGATGCCGTTTACCAGATTGATGTGAAAACGGCTCAACAGCTAGGTGTTAGTTTCCCTGCCCCCACACTGGTGCCAAGACATTACAATATGCCGGGAGGGGGTCTTGAGGTGCCAGTGTATCAATCGATTCCAGGTGAGGCAATCAGAGGAATACGATACTTGCCATGAACAAAAACGAACTAATAACGTGGATGCTATACATAATGCAACGGAGTCCCGCCCCCGATTCCGGAGAGGCGACATATGCGTACCTTAAAGAGCACATGGAGAGGCTTCTTGCCCAGGATCCAGATATGCGTGGGGTGTTCATAGAAGCGCTACGTACATGGTTGGCGCTCCGGAAGGAGCCGGAGAGTATGTCTGCAGCTAAGTTGGCTGCGGGTCTCAAGTTGACTGAATTACGCGAAGATCTTCATCAGTTGCTAGTTGAGATTGAAGGGGGCCAATCTAAGTTCAATCCCCATATGAAGGCATACTATGCTAGGAGAGTGCATAACTATTTAAGTGATCTATACAACATCGTTCCAAAGTAAATTGTGTAATTCGTACACATCGTTTCACGTAAACTGCCCGGATAGATGCTGACATGCGCAAGCGACTACGGTGGGTACAGCTCTATCGGGAAACGGGAGATGCAGGGCTCGTATGTCGTCGATCCGGCATCTCCTATACGACCCTTAGGAAGTGAATGCGTCGGTGCCGAGAAGCCGGTGAGGCCGGCCTGGTCAGTCGCAGCCGCTGTCCCACCCGATCTCCAAACCGACGTATCTTCGAGCACGAGCGCGACTTGATTCTCAGCCTGCGGAGGGAGCGGAAGTTAGGGGCTCGCCGGATCCAACACGAACTGCGGCGCCATCATGATCTCAGCCTCTCGCTCGACTGCAATCACAAGATCCTGGTCACCAATCACATGCCCCCACTAATGCGCCCTGCTCGGCGGAAGACACGACACCGGTATGCCCGACTGATTCCCGGGGATCGCGTACAATTCGACACGTGCAAGATTGCCCCGGGCTGTTATCAATCACTGCCATCGATGACTGCACACGTTATCGCGTGCTGGCCGTATTCTCTCGACGCACCGCGGCCAGTACGCTGGTCTTCTTGGAGCGTGTAATCGAAGAAATGCCGTTTCCGGTGCAGTAGTGGCTCATGGACCACTGCATCAAATTCCGCCCCAATCGACCGGCCTCTCCGCATTTGAATGGGAAAGTCGAGCGCTCGCAGAAAACTGACCGCGAGGAATTCTGGGCTGTGACTGATCCTCGGACGTCTGACCTGGAATTACGGTTGGCCGAGTGGCAATACTAATACAACTTGGCTCGGCCTCACGGCTCCTTGAACGGCCACACACCCATCGACGCGTTCTGTGCCAAGCAGGAAGCTACGCCAGTTTGGGATGAGGTCGAAGCCAAGTATGACTCGACTGGTGAGCGATTCCAGGTTGCTCACTACCAAACAGACTTAGCTCTCAGCCGGCATATGGAAGCGAGGTTTCAGGCCCAAGAAAAATGAAACGATGTCTCCGAATCGCACAAGTAAGTGCAAGTGAAATGCAATCTCAAACGCGTGTCCAGTTCGAATGGCTGCTGTGTCCCCGCCAAAGGAGAGGTCCTTCCGAATACAGTATAAGTACCGTAACGCTTCTTCCATCACCCACGTCTGCCATCGGGTCCGTTCCTCGGCCTGATCGTTCAATGGCAGCGTCTCAGCACAATGGGGCACGCCACTCCGCTCCTCCGAAGCACGGCCTACACATTCACACGCTGTCTGTTGACCTCTGGGTCCGCGCCGTTCGCCATCCATGGCGATTGCAGGATTAAGGTGTTGTTTGTACCTTCTATGCGGACTTTCTGCGACCAGGCCTCTCAGTGAGGCAATCAGTTACGAAGCGTGCTCCCTACTTCCGATTCTTTGAAATCTCTCTCGTCACCTCCTTCAGGAGACTTTTCCCTTCTTTCGAGTCCCTACCACTGGGGAGATTGTCGCCTGAAGCTTCTCAGGGTACACATGAGAAGCTCTTGCTGGGAAGAGACCACTTTCCTGGAGGCCTGCTGTATGTGTGCACCTGCCTCTCTACTCTGTGCTCAGCTCACCTCCCTGACCCTTGTTCTCACGCTGCTGGCCGGCTGTGCCTCACCGACCTTACGACGCGCGGAGCGACTGGCCGAGGACGGCGAATGGGATAAAGCCGTGGTGGCCTATCGGGACGCCCTCAAGACGGATCCCTTCGATGAAGTCCTCAAAGACAAACTCGAGGTCGCCAAGCAACAGGCGGCGGGCCCCCACTACACCAATGGACGTCGGGCATTGGAGGAGCGTCGCATTGCGGATGCCCTGACCGAGTTTAAGGCCGCACTGGGGCTTGATCCGACGAAACTTGAGCACCATACAGGTATGGCCGATGCATTGCGCCTGAAAGAAGCGAATGATCAACTCCAGACCGCCGATAAACTGCTCAACCTGGGCCGCTCCGAGGAGGCGCTCACGGCCTATGAACGGGCGGTCGAACTTGATCCGAATCTGA
>Ga0268299_1003142_pt1 | contig 16371 bp, 18 predicted proteins | sample NOBtaG_FD_193484 | JGI IMG/M metagenome (GOLD analysis project Ga0268299, IMG submission 193484) | Activated sludge microbial communities from bioreactor in Nijmegen, Gelderland, Netherland - NOB reactor | ecosystem: Engineered > Bioreactor > Aerobic > Activated sludge | place: Netherlands...
CCGGCAATCCATCGGCTGCGCTCGCATTCGGCGGCGTTGTGGTTGGTCTTGCCATTCCTTTGGGCTCGTGCCTCGAACACGCGTTCGGCCTCATGGATCTCGTGATCTGGGGAATCGTGATGCTGCTCATTCAGCTGATCGCGTTTCGCGCGACCGACATTTTCTTGCGCGGCCTGCCGCGCCGCATCGCTGAGGGCGATGTCGCCGCCGCGATCTTCTTGATGAGCGTGAAGATCGGCATCGCGCTCATTCTCTCCGGCGCGGTTTCCGATCCCGCGCTTAGCCTCTTCCGCGCGGCGTAAGCCGGAATGCGCTTCATACCGGACTGGCTGATTTACACGCTGGTCGTGGCTGCATTCGTGTTCGTGCTGTTTCGCATCGATCAGCGGCACGATGCGCCGCCAGCGATTCCAGACGGGCCAGAGCTCGGCCAAGTGCTGCCGCCGCCTTCGGTGTACGATCCGGAAGTGCTGGTCGATGTCGGTCCCGTGTCCTCTGGCCTTGGCACCGCGTTCGCGATCAGCCGGGACGGCTGGTGGGTGACGGCGCGGCACGTCGTCGATGAGTGCGACAAGGTCGGCATCGTCGTTGGGCGCGGCGCGGCGGTGGAGGTCACCGACCGGCGCATTGCGGAATTCGCCGATCTCGCTCTGCTCAAGACATTGCGCGCGCCGGAATCGCTCGCGCTCGATACGTCCGAGCAGCGCCTGCGCGTGGGGCAAACCGCGTTTCATGTCGGCTTTCCGCAAGGCCGCAGCGGCGAAGCCGCCTCGCGCCTGATTGGCCGCGAAACGCTGATTGCGCGCGGGCGCTATTCGTTCGCCGAACCTGTGCTCGCCTGGGCCGAGATCGGGCGAACGGGCGATCTTTCCGGCTCGCTCGCGGGCATGAGCGGGGGCCCAGCGCTGGCCGGCAACGGCCAGGTTATCGGCGTGACGGTGGCGGAGTCCGCGCGGCGCGGACGCATCTACACCGCAGCGCCCACATCGTTGCTGCGCCTGCTACGTGTCGAGAATGTAACCGCCGAAGGCGAGCCGGCGCCCCGTTTGACGCCTGACAATTACGGCGAGCAGTCCGATAATCTCCGGCGGGGCCTGGCGGTGGCGCAGGTCGTCTGCATCGCCAACCCCGGGAGATTGTTTTGACAGCGGCGTTCGCCGACCGCCTCGTTGAAAACGTCAAACGCGCCGGAAGCCCACTCTGTGTCGGGTTCGACGTGTTTCCCGAACGCATCCCAAAACTCTTCGGCGATGCGAAGGCTGACATCCGCGCCGTGCTGCGCTTCGGCGAAGCGTTCATCGAACTCGCCGGCCCGCGCGCGGGCGTGTTCAAGCCGCAGCTTGGTCTCTTCGAACAGTATGGCGCGGACGGTTATCTCGCTGCGGGCGTGCTCTCTGAAATGGCCCAGACAGCCGGCATGATCAGTTTGCTCGACGCCAAGCGCGGCGACATCGGCACCACGGCTGATGGGTATGCGCGCGCGACGATCGGCGCCGCACCAGGCTTCAACGCCGACTGCGTGACCGTGAACCCGTATCTCGGCCGCGATTCTATCGAGCCGTTCATGAAAGTCGCGGAAGCGAACGCGAAGGGCGTGTGCGTTTTGGTGCGCACCTCCAACCCCGGCGCGCGCGATCTGCAGGATCAGCAAGTGAACGGCGAACCGCTGTGGACGCGCACCGCCGACATGGTGCTGCCGTTCGTCGAGCGCCTCATGGGCGAGAGCGGCTGGTCCGGCCTCATGGTGGTGTGCGGCGCGACTTATCCCGCCGAGGCGGCAAAGCTGCGCGCGATTCTGCCACGTTCTCTCTTCCTCGTGCCCGGTTACGGCGCGCAGGGCGGCACCGCGCAAGACGCCGTCGCCGGCTTTACGCGCACGGGAACCGGCCGCGCCGGCGGCGTCGTCAGCGCATCGCGCTCCGTTCTTTACCCAGAGGCCGCGCACCCTGACGTCGCGCTCGAAGATTGGCGCGGCGCAATCATCGCGGCGCTCGAGAAGCACGCCGGCGAACTTAGGGCTGCTTGTAATAGTTGAGCGCGGGACAGCCCGAACAAGTTTGGTTAACAGTGCCGGCACGACCCGCTGGGGAGCGGACGCTGGACGACGAGGGAGAACCCTGAATGCGCCTTCCTGCGCTTGCGCGCGCCCTGATCATCGCCGCCATTTTCACCGCGCCCGCCTACGCAGACGGACCGGCCGTCGCGACGCCTGACGTGGCCGCGCCTCCCGTTGCGCCGCCAGCAACACAAGCGCCTGTGCGCGCCGCCCCGGTTCCAGCAGAACCTGCCGCAACGTCTGCGCCCGTTGGCCAAACCGGCGCGATCACGCTGCCGGGCTCGACCGGCCTCGCGATCAACGTGCCGCAAGGCTATCGCTACTACACAGCCGACGAGGCGCGCGGCTTCTTGCAGCGCAATGGCGCCGCCAATCCGCAAGGCGATATTCTCGGCCTTCTGCTGCCTGCCGGCGCCGATCCGCGCGCGCCGGACGTATGGGGCACGGTCGTGAGCTATCAGCCTGTCGGCCACATCTCGAGCGCGAGCGCCGGGCAACTGACCGCGCCAACGTTTGAAGCCGACGTGCGCGCCGCGCGCGTTGGGCAGAACCGCCCGTTCGAGGGCTTCGCGGCTGCGCCTGCGTACGCTGAGGCGGGACCGACGCTGACGTGGGCTGAGCGCTCAGCCGCGCCGGGCTCTGGCGGCCGCGATCTTCGCCACGAACAGCGTCTGCTCGGGCGCAATGGCGTCGCCGGTCTCACCACCGTCGGCAGCGCCGATCAGCTTGGCGCCGTCACTGCCGCTGCGCCCGACATGCTCACGATGGTCGCGTTCGGCGCTGGCCAGCGCCACAGCGATTTCAACCCGCAATCAGATCGCGCGTCGGATTGGACGCTGCCCGCGCTCGTCACCGGCAATGCGCCCGCCGATCCGCAAGCGGAAGCGGCGATGGTCGCGGCTGGCCCAATCGACACGACGCAAACCGGCGGAGGCCTGCTCGGCGGCATGTTCCCGTGGATCGCCGGCGGCGTCGCAGTGCTTGCGGGCCTCGGATATCTCGCCGCACGCGCGATGAACCGCGGCCGCCGCGAAGAAGCCGATCTCGACGACGACAGCGATCCGAACCTGACGCCCTCGGAACGCACCTAAGAGCGCTTGATCACGCCGGCCTCGATCACGATCGGGACCTGCGTGAGCCCGCGCTCACTACCGGCCGGCCCGCCCGCGCATGCGCCTGTTTCAATCGCGAACGTCGCCGCATGCGCGGTGCACAGAATGAAGCGGCCCTGCAGCACAAGCACGCGCCCGTCCATCCGTTCGAGCGGCGCGCCGGCGTGCGGGCAGCGGTTTTCGTAGGCGCGCACCACGCCATCGCGTTTCGCAAGCAGGAGAGAGAAGCGCGCTTCGCCGCTTGCGAAGTCGCGCACGATCGCGCCGGCTTCCGGCACGTCCGCTTCGTTCGCCAACGCATCGCCGGATCGCGGCGCGGCGGGGTTCATGCATCTTCCCGGCTAAACGGACGCGCGAGCAACGCATCAATTGCGGCGTCCACGCTGAGCCGGCCCGCAAGGATCGCATCCACTGCCGCACAGATCGGCATATCGACGCCGTGCCGCGCCGCGAGCGCCGCAACCGCCGGCGCGCTCGCCACGCCTTCCGCCACCGAGCGGCGCTCGCCGACAATGTCCGCCAGCGCACGCCCTTGGCCGAGCGCTGCGCCAAGCGAGGTGTTGCGCGATGAAAGCGAAACGCAGGTCAGCACCAGATCGCCCAGCCCGCACAGGCCATTGAGCGTCTCCGCCCGCGCGCCCATCGCAACGCCGAGCCGCACGAGCTCGGCGAACCCGCGCGTCACCAGCGCGGCGCGCGCGCCTTCGCCGAGCTGCTTTCCTTCCGCGACGCCGCACGCGATCGCGATCACGTTCTTCACAGCGCCGCCGATCTCGGCGCCAACGAGATCGTCCGTCAGATAAGGCCGGAAGCGCGGCTGGCCGAGCGCCGCAACGAGCGCGGCGCCGAGCGCTTCGTCCTTGCACGCAATCGTCGTCGCGGTCGGCAGGCCGCGCACCACATCCTTGGCGAAGCCCGGCCCCGAGAGCACGGCGAGCCGCGCTGACGGCGCCTCTGCGGCGGCGACTTCCGTCATCAACGCCAGCGCGCCCTGCTCCACCCCCTTGGCGCAGAGCACGAGCACCGCGCCGGGCTTCAGCGCCGGGGCAAGCTGGCGGAGCACCCGGCGGGCATGCTGGGCAGGGGTCGCGAGCAGGACCGCGTGCGCCCGTGCCGCCTCGCCTAGGTCGCCCGTGGCCCGGATCCCCGGATCGAGCGCCGCGCCGGGCAGGAAGGCGGTGTTGGCGTGGGCGGTGTTGACCTCAGCGACCACCTCCGGCTCGAAAGCCCACAGCGTCACCTGGCGGCCGGCGATGGCCGCTACCTGGGCCAGGGCGGTGCCCCAGGCCCCCCCGCCGACCACTGCGACCGACCCAATTGCCTGCTTTTCTGCCAAATCAGCTGAATCCTTCATTGAATGTTCAATAGAAACCCCCTACCCAATGGGGATGGATGAAAAGACAGCTACCCGCGATCGCATCCTAGAGGCCGCCTCGGCCAGGATCATGCACTACGGCTACGGCAAAACCACAATGGCCGAGATCGCGGCCGATTGCGGTATGTCGCCCGGCAACATCTATCGCTTCTTCGAGGCCAAGATCGACATCGCCGAAGCGATGGCCCGAAAGCACTACGCTGAAGAGCAATCCGAGCTCGCCGCCATCGCGCGGCGCACGGACCGGCCCGTCGAGTGGCGGCTTCGCGAAGTGTTCCTCACGCGCATGCGCGAGGGCTACGATATGATCAGCAAGAACGCGAAAATCCTCGAAGTCGCCGAGGTGCTTTCGCGCGAACGCCCGCTGTTTTCGAACCAGAATCTCGCCGCCGAACGCGTCTTCATTGGCGCGATGATCGACGAGGGGGTCGCCAACGGCACGTTCGGGCAGTGCGATTCCGAATTTGCCGCCGAGATGATGCAGGCGGCCCTCATGAAATTCAGCGTGCCGCAGATGTACTCCCGGCTGACCCTCCCCAAGCTGGAGCGGGAGCTGAACGGCGTGCTCGATCTGCTGCTGAACGGGCTCTATGCGCGCGCCGGCGCGACCGCCGGAAAGGCCGCGGCGATCACGAATTCGTGATCAGTGAATAAAACCAGATTTATTCATTGATCACCCGCCAGGGATCAGCTACATAGGCTGCATACCGCTGACGGAGTAAGACCAATGACCCGCACCAACCAAGCCCACGTTTCCCCGATCACCTTCACGGCCTTCGTGCTCGCCGCTTTCGCCCTCGTGGCGGTGGCCGCCTCGCCCCTGATCGCGATCGCGACCCAAGTCGTCGCCTAATCCCAGCTCTCACGGTCCCGCATCGCTCACCGCGGCGGGACCGCCCCCAAGCGCCGACACCCCCGTCGACGCGGTTGCTGCGGGCGCGAAGACTGCCCTCTTCGCGCCCGCCTTTTTGTCTGCATTAATGGCGGGAAATTTAGACTTTCCGATCCGTTTTTGCATGGCTGGGGCCAGGACGCGCGCCTTGGGTTAACGACCCAAACACCGTACCTACTGCAACGCACAATGATGTTCGCACTTGCAGCATCAGCATTTTTTGGAAGGAGGCTGACATGACCAGCTTGCTCGCAACCCGCGCGATGACCGTGGTGGTGGCGATCGCGCTCGTCGCAGCTGCGGCGACCCCGATCGTCCAGCTCGCGGCGCGTATCGTCGCCTAAGCCTTCGCGCCTTTGCGCCCGGCCTTATGGGTCGGGCGCGATAGCGCGCCGGCCTCGTCGAGGGGCCACCGCGGCCTAGCCGCAACGTCCAGGCCGTCGCTGAACCCGGCCCGCAAGCGTTCAGCCCCGGCCAGAGCAATCATCGCCGCGTTGTCCGTGCAGAACCGGAGCGGCGGCGCGAAGAACCGGTAATTCCGCTCGCTGGCCACGGCCTCGAGCCGCGCCCGGATCGCCTTGTTAGCGGCGACGCCGCCCGCAACCACCAGCCGACCCTGCGCGCCCCACATCGGATCTAACGCGTCCATAGCGTGGCGCGTCCGGTCCTCGACCACATCTAGAACCGCTGCCTGAAACGCCGCGCAGAGATCGGCCTTGTCCTGCTCGCTGAGCGCGGCGCCGAGTTGCGCGACTTCGCGGGCGACAGCCGTCTTCAGTCCCGCAAATGAGAAATCACATCCGTCCCGGCGGAGCAGCGGCCGGGGCAGGTCGAATCTTGTTGCGTCGCCCCGCGCGGCGAGCGCCTCGACCGCCGGCCCGCCGGGCATGCCAAGATCGAGCAATTTCGCTGTTTTATCAAACGCTTCGCCAAGCGCATCGTCGAGCGTCGAGCCGAGCCGGCGATAGTCGCCAAGCCCCAGCACCGCCACGAATTGGCAGTGCCCGCCCGACACGAGCAGCAGCAGGTACGGAAACGTCACTGGCCCCGCGAGCCGGGGCGAGAGCGCGTGGCCTTCGAGGTGGTTCACGGCGATCAGCGGCAGATCGTGCGCCATCGCGATCGCCTTGCCTGTGACGAGGCCGACCATCACCCCGCCGATCAGCCCTGGCCCGGCCGTCGCCGCCACGCCGTCGAGATCGCCGAAGCCAATTCCGGCCTCCGCCATCGCCGCTGCGATCGCGCCATCGAGCCCTTCGACATGCGCGCGGGCCGCGATCTCGGGCACCACGCCCTTATAGGGCGCGTGCGCCGCTACTTGGCTAAGCACCACGTCGGCGCGCACGACCGGCCCGTCCGGCCCGAGCGTGACGACCGCCGCAGCGGTCTCGTCGCAGCTCGTCTCGATGCCGAGGATCGTTATGGGGCGCTCATTCTCCATGTGCGGGCTTTCTAGGCGCGCACGCGCCAAAAGACACGGGGAGCGTGGCGCCGCACGCCGCGCTGCCGTAAGCCGGGGCACATGAGTTTGAGGCTACGCATCGGCGCACGCGGCTCGCCCCTTTCGCTCGCGCAAACCGGCTTGGCGCGCGACGCGCTGGCGCGCGCACTCGATATCGATGCCGGCGCGCTCACGATCATCCCGATCACCACGACCGGCGACCGCATCCAGGACCGGCGCCTCATTGAAGCCGGCGGCAAAGGGCTTTTCACGAAAGAGCTCGACGAAGCGTTGCTCGACGGGCGCATCGATTGCGCGATCCATTCGATGAAGGATTTGCCGACGAAGCTGCCGGACGGGATCGTGCTCGCCTGCGTGCCCGCACGCGAAGATCCGCGCGATGCGTTCGTCAGCGCCAAAGCGAAGACGCTTGCGGATTTGCCGGCCGGCGCGCGCGTCGGCACCGCAAGTCTGCGCCGCCAAGCGCAAGTGCTCGCCGCGCGCCCCGATCTCACGGTCGCGACGCTCCGCGGCAACGTCGACACGCGGCTGAAGAAAATCGAAGCGGGCGAGTTCGACGCGACGTTCCTCGCGCTTTCGGGCTTGCGGCGCCTCGGCGTCGATGAACGCGCAACGAGCGTCGTCGAGATCGACGCGATGCCGCCCGCCGCCGGCCAAGGCGCGCTCGCGATCACGGCGCGCGCCGGTGATGAGACCACGTTGCGGGCGCTCGCAACGATTGAAGACCCGATGGCGCGGCTTGAAATCGAAGCGGAGCGCGCGTTTCTCGCCGCGCTCGACGGTTCATGCCGCACGCCCATCGCAGCGCTCGCGCGCGCAGGCGGCGGCGCGTTGATTTTCCTTGGCGAAACGCTCACGCCCGATGGCAAGAAACGCTGGCGGCGCAGCGAAACCATCGCGCTCTCCGGCGCAGGCCACGCCGAAGCCGCAGCGCTCGGCGCGCGTCTCGGGCGCAGCATCCGCGACGAAGCGGGCGATCAGCTGGTGTTCGACGTCACATGACGCTCCGGCTCGCCGTCACGCGGGCCGAACCGGAAGCCTCGCGCACAGCGTCGCGTATCGACGCGCGCGGCGGCAGCGCCGTGCTCGCGCCCCTGCTCACGATCGAACCGAACCCGCAGCTCGACGCTTCGCTCGACGGCGTGCAGGCGCTCCTCTTCACCAGCGCGAACGGCGTGCGCGCATTCGGCGCGCCAAAGCGGGATGTCGCCGTGTTCGCTGTCGGTGAAAACACGGCGTCTGCTGCGCACAACGCCGGGTTCAAGAATGTGCATACCGGGCAAGGCGATAGCGAAGCGCTGGCGCGCCTTGCGATCGCGGCGTGCGATCCGGGCGCCGGAAAAATCATTCATGTTTCCGGCATGCACATCGCAGGCGACGCGGTCGGCGCGCTCGTCCAGGCTGGGTTTTCCGCGGAGCGGCGCGTCGCTTATGAGGCCCGCGCCGCGACAACATTACCGTCCAACCTCGCCACGCGCCTCGCCGCAACGCCCCCGCAGCTCGACCGCGTGCTGTTTCACAGCGCGCGCGCTGCCGAAATATTCACAGCACTCGCCAAGTGCGAAACGCCCGCGCTGATGGCGGTCTGTCTCAGCGAACAGGTTGCATCTGCTGCGAAACTTTCCCCTTGGGCGCGCGTGATCGTGGCGGCGCGGCCACGGGAGGATGCGCTCCTTGAGGCGGCGCTCTCCTAGAGCGGTCCCCGGCGCTTGAGGGGCTACCCCTCCGGGCCTAAGTTTCCGATTCGGTGAAAGCGCTTCGCGCAGGCGCCGACCCAGGCAGAATCCCAGGGTTGAGGGCGGGGAAGACCATGAGCAACAACGACGCGGCCGGCCACGGAGAGCCGATCGATGTCGAGTTCGAGCCGGCCGAACGCCACCGCCCATATCGCCGTTCGCCCGAGGGCGTCGGCTATGGCACCGCGTTCACACTGGCAGTTCTCGCAGCAGGCGGCGGCGCAGCCGCCGGCGCGCTCGCGCCGCGCGTGCCGGAAATCCGCGCCGCGATGGATCAAGTCTTGCCCGAACCTGGCGTGCAGCCGGCGTCGGCTTCGATCCCGGCGCCGAACGCGGGCGCGCTCGAACAGCGCCTCGCCGCGATTGAGTCCGTGGTGAATATGCCGCTCGCGGAAGCCGCGACGGCGAGCGGCGGCGATCCCGCCAACACCGCGGCGCGCGTGTTCGCGATCCAGGCCGGCCTTCGCGACGTGCAGACGCAATTGCAGACCATCCCCTCGTCCACGCAGATCGCGGGGCTAACGAGCGAAGTGCAGCGCATGCAGCAAGCGCTGCCGGCGATTGAAGCGAATTCGCGCAGCGCAGCAGAAGCGGCGCGTGCTGCGTTCGCGGTCGCGGCCGCCGCCGAAGCCTCGCGCTCGTCGGGGCCCTTCGAACAGGCTTACGCGTCGTTGCAAGCGCTGTTGCCGAACGATCCGAACGTCGTCGCGCTCGCGCCGCTCGCACGCACCGGCGCGCCAACGCGCAATGAATTGCGCGATCGCTTCCTCGATATTGAAGTCGATATCATTCGCGCCGCGCGCCAATCGCAGGCGGGCGCGGGCTTCTGGGGCCGCATTCAAGCCGCACTCGCGCAATGGGTGACGGTGCGCCGCCGCGGCGAAGGCGATACGCCCGCAGGCGTCGTCGAGCGCGCCGAAGCGCGCTTGGCGGCAGACGATCTCGCCGGCGCGATCCAAGAATTGTCGCGCCTTTCCGGCCCTGCCGCGCAAGTCGCCGCGCCGTGGCTTCGCGACGCGCGCAAGCGGCTCGATATCGACACGCGCCTCGCTGCAATCCGCACAGAACTGTCGCGGAGAGGCTAAGTCATGGTTCGCATCGCTTTTCTTCTCATCATCGCGGTCGCGGCCGCGCTTGCTTCGTGGCAAGCGGCCGGCGATCCCGGCATGGTCGTCATCGAATGGGGCGGCTACCGGATCGACACGACGGCGCTGTTCGGTCTGCTCACGATCCTGCTGATCGTCGCAGTCTCGTTGCCGCTGCTGCGGATGATCATGTTCTTGATGGATGCGCCGGGCCGCATCGGCAAAGCGAGCGAACGCTCGCGCCGCCGCAAGGGGAACGAAGCGCTCGCGCTTGGCCTCATCGCTGCGGAAGCGGGCGAATTCGACGAAGCCCGCAAGCACGCCGACCGCGCCGAAGATCTGATCGACGAGCCGCGCCTCGCCAACCTGCTGCAAGCGCGCAGCGCGGAAGTCTCCGGTGATTTCGCCGCCGCCGAGCGTGCGTATAGCGGCATGCTGCAGAACGAGGACACCGAACTTCTCGGCCGCAAGGGTCTGCTCACGGCTGCGCTGAAGCGCGGCGACCGCACGGCGGCGATGACGCACGCTGAAGCGGCGCTCCGCGTTTCCAAAACGGCTGCGTGGCCGTTCCAAACGTTGTTCGAGCTCAAGGTCGCCGCCGCCGAATGGGAAGGCGCGATCGAAGCGCTCGAGCAAGGCGAGAAGCGCAAGCTGGTGGAAGATAAAGTCGCGCGCCGCCGCCGTGCCGTTCTGCTCACCGCCGCTGCGCTGAAGGCCGAGCGCGAGCGCCGGCCCGATAAAGCCGCCGACATGGCGCAAAAAGCGTTCCGCACCGCGCCCGGCTTTGCGCCCGCCGCCGCCGTCGCCGCACGCTTGCTCGTCGCGGACGAAAAAGAAGAACGCGCTGCCGCGATCTTGGAAGAAGCGTGGGAAAACGCACCGCATCCGGCGATCGCGCACGCTTACCGCGATCTCAAGGCGGGCGAGCCGCGCGATCAGCGCGCGCAACGCATGGCGGGCCTCATCGAGCGCCGCCGCGATCACCGCGAAAGCCGCATCGTGTTCGCCGAGCTGGCGATGGAGCGCGGCGATTGGAGCGCGGCGCAAACCGCGCTCGAAGACGCGTACCGCGAACTGCCCTCCTCGCGCATCTGCGCCCTTTTCGCCGCCAACTGCCGCGGCAAGGGCGATGAGAACGGCGCGCGCACGTGGCTCAACCAGGCTGCCAACGCGCCGCGCGAGGCTGATTGGTCGGATCTCGATCCGGAAGGTCCCGCGTTTCTCTACGACGACAACGATTGGGCGCGGCTCGTCTACGTGTTCGGTGATGCGGGTCAGCTGATCCATCCGCGACTCGAACGCGGCGGGCGTGATGCAGGCCAAGGCTCGGTGCTCGCGCTGCCAGCAGCGCCCACGCAAGCGCCGCCCGTGCGTGAAGCTGCCGAGCCGATCGTCGAAGAAGCGCGCCCGCTCTAGCGATGGCGGTGCGCGCCGACGCCGCGCTCGTCCAACGCTTGATCGCCGCGCAGTTTCCGCAATGGGCGAATCTGCCGGTCACACCCGTCGCGCATAGCGGCTGGGACAATCAAACGTTTCACTTGGGCGACGCGATGAGCGTGCGCTTGCCGCGCGGCAAGCACTACGCGGCGCAGGTCGAAAAAGAGCAGCACTGGCTGCCGAAGCTCGCGCCGCTTCTGCCGCTGCCGATCCCGGCGCCGATCGCCCTCGGCGCGCGCAGCGAAGATTTCCCCGCCGCATGGTCCGTCTATCGCTGGCTGCCCGGCGATGCGCTCGCGCAATCGGTCGTGCAAGCCCGTATCCAATTCGCGCGCGATCTCGCGCACTTCCTGTGCGCCCTCTATGCCATCGACGCAACCGGCGGCCCAGAAGCCGGCGTGCAATCGTTCCATCGCGGCGGTGATCTCACTGTATACGATGCGCAATCGCGCGAAGCGATCAACGCCTGCGGCGCCTCGATCGACGTCGCCGCCGCCACGCGCATGTGGGACGCGGCCTGCGCAAGCCAGTGGCGCAAGCCGCCGATTTGGCTGCACGGCGACATCGTATCCGGTAATCTGCTCGTCGAACACGGCAGGCTCAGCGCCGTGATCGACTTCGGCACATGCGCCATCGGCGATCCCGCCTGCGATCTCGCCATCGCGTGGACCTGGTTCACGGGCGAAGACCGCGCCGCGTTTCTCGATGCGCTGGCGTTCGACGAAGACACCGTCGCGCGTGGCCGTGGTTGGGCGCTTTGGAAGGCGCTCATCACCTTGCCGGACGAAACGAAACCCGCCGCGCAACGCGACGATGCGCGGCAAGTCCTTCGTGCGCTCGGCGTGGCCTAGGCCGCGACGGCGGGTGTCGGCCCCGTATAGATCGAGCGCGGGCGCACCAGCCGCCGCGTCGCTTCCTGTTCGCGCGCGTGCGCGATCCAGCCGGCGATCCGCCCGCACGCGAACACGCAGGTGTACGCGGCGCGCGGGATCTGCACCGCTTCGAGCAGTAGCGCGGTGTAAAACTCGACGTTGGTTTCAAGCTTACGCCTTGGATAGCGCGCCGCGAGCCGCGCGAGCGCCGCGCCTTCGATCGCCTCGGCGAACTGCAGCCGCCCTTGCGTCTTCGGAAGCTGCGCGACCGCGCCCTTCAGCGCATCGGCGCGCGGATCGCGCACGCGGTAGACGCGGTGGCCAAAGCCCATCAGCCGCTCGCCACGCGCAAAGGCATCGTCGATCCACGCTTCCGCGTTTTCCGGCGCGCCGATCGCATCGATCATGTCGAGCACCGGCCCGGGCGCGCCGCCATGCAGCGGCCCCTTCAGCGCGCAGAGGCCAGCAATCGCGGCCGAGGCCAACCCCGCTTGCGTCGATGCGACAACGCGCGCGGTGAACGTCGAGGCGTTGAGCCCGTGATCCGACACCGTCACGAGATACGCATCGAGCGCACGCGCTTCCGCTTCGCTGGGCGCGACGCCACGCAGCATGCGTAGGAAATCGTCCGCATGGCTGCGCGCGGGATCGGGCGCGATCGGCGTCAGCCCCTGCTTCAGCCGCGCAAGCGCCGCCGTATGCACCGCGCTCGCAGCGACGAGGCGGATCGCCGTATCGAGGTCATCACCGTCACCGACATGCGCCAGGCCGACACGCAAAGTCTCGGTCGCGCCCTGCTCCAGATTGAGGCCCGGCAGATGCGCGAACGCATCGGCGCGCGCCCGCCCAATCGTCGCGGCAAGCGCTTCGGCGTTCGGCAGATCGTCAAAGAAGTCGCACCACAACAGGTGGATGACGTCCTCGAACCGCCAGCGGCCCGCGAGTTCGCTGAGGTCATGCCCGCGGATCACCAGCCGGCCGGCCTCCCCGTCAACGTCCGACAAAATCGTCTCCGCCGCGACGACGCTTTCAAGACCCGCATCCCATGCGCCCATGACCCAATCTCCTTTGACTTTCACGGCCTCAAAGTGGATCATGGGTTGATTTCGTCAATCTTGATCAAGATAATCAATCTATGAGCTGGATCGATCGTGAGACCGCGCTGGCACGTCTCGGCGTCAAGCCGCAGACGCTCTACGCTTATGTAAGCCGCGGCCTCGTCACTGCGCGACCCGCCGACCACGATCCGCGCGCCAGCCTCTATGAATCGGGCGACATCGCAGCGCTGGTGCGCCGCCGCCGCGCAGGACGCCGGCGCAGCGACATCGCCGCGCGCGCCATCGCCTGGGGTGATCCGGTGCTCGAAAGCGCAATCGCGACCGTTCGAAACCACCGCCTGATTTATCGCGGCGTTGACGCCGTGACGCTTGCCGAGCGCGCAACCCTGGAAGACGCCGCGCGCCACCTCTGGGGCCAGGCGCCGAGCTGGCGCCCGAAGCGTGAAGCGTCGCGCGCGCCGCTGCCTACGGGCGCGACGGCAAAGGCGCGCGGCCTTGCTTATCTCGCGCGCCGCACGGCCGAAGACGCGCCCAGCTTCGGGCGCGCCGCGCCCGCGCTTGCCGATGAAGCGGCGGAGCTGCTCTCAGGCGTCGTCGATGCGTTCGCGGGCGCGCGCGGCGATGGGCCCGTGCATCAGCGCCTCGGCGACATGTGGAAGATCCCGCGCCGCCGCCATGACGTGATCCGTCGCGCGCTGGTGCTGGTGGCGGATCACGAACTCAACCCTTCAACGTTTGCCGCGCGCATCGCCGCGTCCACCGGCGCCCCGCTCGCGGCCGCGGCGCTGGCGGGCTATGCGACACTCACCGGGCCGTTGCACGGCGAGGCCGCCGCACGCGCAATCGTGTTTCTCGAAACCGCCGAACGCGACGGCGCCGCGAAAACCGTGAAGGAAGCGCTTGCGCGCGCCGAGATTCTCCCCGCCATCGGGCACAATCTCTATCCGCAAGGCGATCCGCGCGCGGCCTCACTGCTCGCTGCATTGAAGCCCCGCGCCGCCGTCGCCGAAGCGATCGCCGCGGCGGAAGACGCGCTGGGGCAAGCCGCGAACATCGACATGGCGCTCGCGGCGTTCACGCTGCAATTCGATCTGCCGCGCGAGGCGCCGTTCGTGCTGTTCGCCGCCGGCCGCATGGCCGGCTGGATGGCGCACGCGATGGAGCAGCGCGCGATGGGCCGCATTATCCGCCCGCGCGCCAACTATATCGGCCCGGAGCCGGCCGCCGGTTTCGCCACGTCGTAATCGCGGCGCGCCGCGCCTATATGCGGGTCTCGACGGAGAACGACCCATGACGCGCATGCCCGCGATCTTCTTTGGCCACGGCTCGCCTATGAATGCGCTGGGCGGCCCGTACGCGGAAGCGTGGCGCGCGCTCGGTCTGCCCAAGCCGCGCGCAGTGCTGATGGTCTCCGCGCACTGGGAAACGGAGGGCGTGGCGGCCACCGCGATGGAGGCGCCGCGCACGATCCATGACTTCTACGGCTTTCCCGAGCCGCTCTATGCGATGCGCTACGCAGCGCCTGGTGCGCCGGCGCTTGCGGCGCGCGTAGCTGAGCTGCTCGCGCCAGATATCTTGATGCAAGATCAATCCTGGGGCCTCGATCATGGGACCTGGTCTGTGCTCATGCACGCATTCCCCGGCGCTGACGTGCCCGTTGTGCAACTCAGCCTCGATATGCGCCGCGATGCGCGCGCGCATTTCGCGCTAGCGCAAAAGCTCGCGCCGTTGCGGGACGAAGGCGTGCTGATCGCCGGCTCTGGCGACGTGGTGCACAATCTGCGGCTGATGACGCGCACGCCGGATGCTGCGCCGCTCGCCTGGGCGACGCGCTGGCATGACGCTGCAAAGGCGGCGATCGTGGCCGGCGATGTCGAGGCGCTTATCGCGCCGCGCGGCGAAGATGCAGCGCTCTCGATCCCGACGGCCGAGCATTACTTGCCCCTGCTCTACGTACTCGCGCAGCGTACCGCGCATGACCGCGTTTCGTTTTTCACCGACGCGATCGATCTTGGGTCCATCAGTATGCTCGGCGTGCGGCTCGACGCGGCCTAAGGCTGCGCCCATTAGCCGGCGCGCGCCCGGTGGCGTAGGATGGCGCCATGCTGATCCACCCGACAGGCCGGTTCGACAACGCGGCCGCACCGAACACGCACATCGAGGCACGCCCGCTTGCAGCGGCGATGGGCGCAGAAATCTGCGGCGTCGATGTCGAGCGGATCACGGATGCGCAGTTCGCCGAGGTGCGCGCCGCGCTCTTCCGGCACAAGATGATCTTCTTTCGCGGCCAAAACCTCACGCATCGCGGGCAGCACGCTTTCAGTCTGCGGTTCGGCGCGTTTGCAGAAGACGCCTACACCAACGGCGTGCCCGGCTTCCCAGAAGTCCAGCCGCTCGTGCGCGAAGCGGATGCACAACGCGGCGGCCTCGTGTTCGGCGGCGGCTGGCACACGGATTCGCCCTTCCTGCCCGAGCCGCCCGCGATCTCCATGCTGTACGGCGTCGATATCCCGCCGTTCGGCGGCGACACGATGTGGGCCAATTCCGCGCTCGCTTACGCCTGCCTCTCCGACACGATGAAGGTGATGCTGGCGCCGCTCAAAGTGCGCATGTCGATGGCGCGCGTGCTGGCGGCCGCGCAGGCGCACAACGCCGCCGATGGCTCCGCGATCGGCCGGCTCGCCGCAACGCGCGAGCTGGGCGCATTGCCTGAGGACATAAGCCGCAAGGTGCGCGGCGCGGCGCATCCGCTAGTGCGCACGCATCCGGCGACCGGCGAAAAGGCGCTCTATTGCGATGAGACCTACGCCAGCGGCATCGAAGGGCTGACGCCAGCCGAGGCCGAGCCGATGCTGAAATTTCTCGTCGCGCATATCACGCAGCCCGCGTTCACCTGCCGGCTGCGCTGGGCGCCCGGCACGCTCGCGCTCTGGGACAATCGCATCTGCGTCCACCAAGCGTTTGACGACTATGACGGCCATCGCCGTGAGCTTTACCGCACCACCGTCGCCGGCGAGACGCCGCGCTAGCGCCCCAACCGGTGACGCGCTGGCGCGGCGTTGTGATCGCCAAGCTTCAGAGGATGAAGTCCGCCGCGGTGAGCGTGACTTGGCCAAGCAGCGCGAGTTGGAACTCCGCACCGGTCGCGCCATTCGTACTGGCTTCGATCACCGTGTACCACTGCCCGCTCGCATCCACGACATGTGCGTAGTGCAGGCCGCCATTGGCTGTCGCGTTGGTGAAGGCCGCCTGCCCAAGGAACGTGAACGCCTGATCGCCGCCGTTG
>Ga0268299_1003143_pt1 | contig 16353 bp, 10 predicted proteins | sample NOBtaG_FD_193484 | JGI IMG/M metagenome (GOLD analysis project Ga0268299, IMG submission 193484) | Activated sludge microbial communities from bioreactor in Nijmegen, Gelderland, Netherland - NOB reactor | ecosystem: Engineered > Bioreactor > Aerobic > Activated sludge | place: Netherlands...
CCTTGCTTATTTACTCCATATTTGATTACTTGAGTTTCATTACAGCTTGGACATTTCACTTGTATTGTTGCCATTTTCTTTTTCCTTGTTTTTGTTTTTTCTTTTTTGTATTTTATCACCTCTTTTTTTATAAACAACTTCTTTGGAACACGACCATTTGAGTTTATATAATAATTTTATTATTTCCATTCTCCTTGAAGCTGAAAAGCTGCCCAATAAAACGGACTTTTATATTCTTTCCATAGTTCTAACTGGGTGTCCCGTAATGCTACACTAGGCGATTTACCATCTTTTAATATTTTTTGATAAAAACTTTTCATTAGTTTTGTATTAGCAGCACTATCTCCATTCCATAAACTTACCATAACTCTAGAGGCTCCAGCATAAATAAACCCTCTAGTTAGTCCTGACAATCCTTCAGCTTGAGCATTTTCACCTATATTAGTTTCACAAGCACTTATAGTTACTAATTCTACAGGCAATTTTAAGTTAAAGATTTTATGTGTCTGTAAAAATCCATCTTCTAACTTGCCTTGCTCATTAACCAAAGATAGTACAATTCCTGATAATTCTGGATGAATGCTATTAGCTAGTCCATAAGTTGCAAAGTGTATGACTCGATAATCAGAAGCCTCTTTAGCCAATAAATTAGCTACTTTAGCATCAAATCCTAAAACTTGTTTGCTTTGATCTATTGGAACTAAAGCACTTATTTCTTTAACTTCATCATCTTTATCTTTAAGTCTGGAAATATTTAAGTCTAATACTGGTAGTCCTACTTCTTTAGCAGATTTTTTGATTAAAAGGCTAGTGGTTTCTAGTTCTAAGGCCCCATTATTGTTTATTTTATTTGAAGCACTTTTATTTGTTACTCTACTATCGCTAGCTGAAAAAACAGGATCAGCAACTAACATAATTGCTTTAGTATTTTTATTGTCTTTAGCTTCTTTTCTTAATGTGTTTATTGTTGATGCAGAAGGAAGAGAAACTATTTCATGTTTTAGGATTAAAGGCTCATAAACATCTGCTTTATTAGGATCTGGTAAAGCATTAAAGGGAATATATTGTATTGCTCCATCAGTAACTATTACTAGTCGTTTTTCTGCTAATTGATCTGCAACAGGAGATAAAAGCAGTTTACTTACTTCTGCTGCTACTTTTGGATATTCATTTTCAGCTAGATCTAAACTTATTGGCCGTCCCCCAATATTTTGTCCTCTAACTAGCAAATTACGAGCAACTAGTAAATCTCTTAAATACTTTACTTTAGACTCTATTTCACTACGTTTAGGAAGAAAGAAGCTTTTTACTTCCGTTTTTGAAATTAACCATAAATAACTATGATCTGTTCCTAATTCATACTCTAACAGCAATGTATCCGTATCTAGTTGCTGTTGAAGTTCAGCTAAACTAAAGGCTTTAGGCTGAGCAAATTCTGTGTAATGAGGATTTTGTTTTTGCAAAGCCGTTTGACAAGCTTTTAATTTATCATTAAGGGCTTTTAGCTCATTTTCTGCTGCTGTAATTTCAGTAACAACACTTTCATTTATATTTAGCTTTATAAGTCTTTCAGTCTTATTACTAATTAATTGTTTTAGCTCTCTTTCTTGAGAAATTAAGTCTCCATCTAAAGAATAGCCTGTTAAATCCAGTAAACTATGAGCCTTTGCTTGTTCATTAATGGCTAATGCTGTAATGTCATTACCTGCTTTTGGGTTTAATTGGTGTTGCTGCATTAGTAAATCAACATAAAGTTTATAGTAATCTGTTGTTGTATTTGAATAAGAAATTTGTAATTTTTGGTTAATTAAGTTACTTTGTAAAGCTTCTACTAAAGAAATGGCTGTTGTAATATTGCCTTGAGCAGTTTTTATATCTCCACGCCGAAATTGGAGTCTTGCTAAACGGTAGCGAAATTGAGCTTCCCGAAGCTGATCTTTTAGTTCTTGTGAAACATTAACTCCTTCTTTATAAGACGCTAAAGCTTTTTCCTCTTCATAAACAAATTCTAAGGCTCTGCCTAAATGATAAAAAATATTAGCCTCAAGATCTCGATTTCCGCCACGTTGGTTTAATTTATAAGCTTCTGTAAAAAATCCTACCGCCTTTTCCCCATCCCCTAAATCTAAGTGTGTTTGTCCAACAGCTATAGCTGTTACAACTGTATTTGCTAAATCATTATTAGCACGATGCAATCTTAAAACATCACTATAAATTTCTATAGCTTTGCTGCTGTCTCCATTATCTCGATATATATTTGCTAGATTATTTAGCACTTTTGCTTGACGAACTGGATCTTGTTTTTCTTGTGCTAAGGCTAGAGCTTGTTCAAAATAGCCTTCTGCTTTAATTAAATCTTTTTGTTTATAGCAAATTTGTCCTAAATTATTTAGGATTTCTATTTCCTGTTCTAAAGAGCGAGAAGAACGAAGGTTTTGACTTTTTTCTAGTGCTTGTTGATAGTAATTTGTTGCTAATAAAAAATCCCCTACTTCATCATAAATAATTGCTAGAGCGTTAAGGATGTTGATTTCTCCTTTTTTATCAGCAAAATCTCTAACCCCTTGCAAAGTCTTTTTATAAAATTCTATTGAGTCTTTAATCTCTGCTAAAGAATAATAACTAGTAGCTAATTCTTCCGCAGTTTTAATAGATTCTTCTTTCTCTTCTAATTCCTGCCAAAGAGCTAAGGCTTGTTTGTTATAGTCAATTGACTGTTTTCTCTCTCCTTGACTATTGTGAAAACGGGCTAAAAAACTTAATGTTTGAGCAATAACTTCTTTATTATTCGTTTCTTTACCTAAGCTTAGTGCTTGGCTGTAATATTCTAAGGCTTGTTCGTCAACACCCATTGAATAATAAACAAATCCTAAATTTTTTAGTCCTCTTGCTTCACGGGATTTATCATTGTTAGCACGTCTAAAATCTAATTCTTTAGTAAAATACTTTAAGGCTTCTTGGTAATTAGAGACAAAAAAATAGCTTTCTCCTAATTTTCTAAATACATCTGCTTCAGCTATTTTATCACCAGACTTTTCCCAGTATTTTAATGAAGCTAAATAACGCTCAACAGAAGCTTGAAAACCTACTTTTGTGCCTATTTTTTGGAGTAAATTAGCTTGTGTGGTTAATTCTCTAGCTTGACATCGATTTCTATCTTTTAATAGCCCTCGGCGAAGTTCTGAGACTTGTATTTTATAAGTGCTTTCACTAGTTGTATTATCTAGCGCATTAACTTCTAATTTATAGCTTCCCGTAAGCTTAGCAATAATTTCTATTACTTCTCGCTGATTTTTTTTATTGTCTGTTTCTAAACGAAAAACATTTTCCCCACTAGGAGCAATTAAATTAACCTCTACAGCTAATTTTTCTGTTGCAACAAAAATCTGTAAATATTGTCCTCTTTTAAGACTAATTTGATATTCATCTGACTCTAACCCTTTAATTTGTTCTTGAATTTCTTTACCTACTATACTAGATAGCTCTACATTAGGGCTTTGCGCATAAGTTAAATTGCTTATCATTAGTACTAAAACAACTGTAATAAATTGAAGTGTAATATTTACAGACTTACTTCTAAAAGACATTATGTTAAACTCCTAGGATATTTTTTAGATGTGAAAAATGATTATAACAGCGAGAAAGATTTTAAGAAAAAAATTTAGGCTAGGATAAGTTAATTTTATCCTAGCCCAAGATTTTGGTAATTTTACTGTTAGATTAAAAGTTAGTTTTCATTACCTTTAACTTTTACATTAACTTCCACATCTGGTATGTCTAACAATTCATCGTCTTCTTCTAAGTCCATATCTGGATCATTTAAGGCTGGGTCTGTTTCTAAACGAACACGACGATAATGATCCATACCTGTACCAGCAGGAATTAAACGTCCCATAATTACGTTTTCCTTCAAACCTCTTAAATAATCAACACGTCCTGAAATAGAAGCTTCCGTTAAAACCCTAGTAGTTTCTTGGAAAGATGCCGCAGAAATAAAGCTATCTGTAGATAAAGAAGCTTTAGTAATACCTAATAGTAGAGGTTCTGCTACTGCTTCTTGTCCGCTTTCTTCCCTAACACGACGGTTTTCATCCTCAAATCTAAAGCGGTCTACTTGTTCTTCTAATAAAAACTCTGTGTCTCCAACTTCACGGACTTTAACCCAACGCAACATTTGACGTACAATTACTTCAATATGTTTATCATTAATGTTAACACCTTGTAATCGATAAACTTCTTGGATTTCATTGACAAGATAGCGTTGTAAGGCTTCTGGCCCTTGAACAGCTAAAATATCATGTGGGTTAAGAGGCCCGTCAATCAAAGGTTCACCAGCTTTAACTCGATCATTTTCTTGAACATTGACGTGAACACCACGAGGAATAGAATATTCTTTTGTTTCGCCATCATCTCCAATGATCTGAATTTTACGTTGCCCCTTTGTGACATTACCAAATTTAACTACACCGCTAATTTCTGTCATTACTGCGGTTTCTCTAGGTTTACGAGCTTCAAATAGTTCTACTACTCTAGGTAAACCACCAGTGATATCTTTAGCACGAGTAGTTTCACGAGGAATCTTAGCAATAACATCACCTGGCTTAACTTCTTGCCCATCTTTAACCATTAAATTAGCTCTAATAGGCATTTGGTAAATGCGCTGACCCTTGCCAGTTTCGTCACAAATTTCAATTCGTGGCTGTCTCTTTTCATCTGTTGAATCAACTACTATATAAGAAATATTACCTGTAATTTCATTGGTTTCTTCTTTAATAGTAATACCTTCGATTAGGTCTTTATACTGGGCAGTACCTTTAACCTCTGTTAAAATTGAGAATGTGAAAGGATCCCAAGTAGCTATGGTTTGACCTTCTTCTACCTTACCACCATCAACCACATTTAATGTTGCACCATAAACAATTTGGTAGCGACCTGCTTCGCGGTTACGTTCATCAATTACAACAACTGTACCATTACGATTCATTGCTACTAAATGTCCATCTCGATTATGAACAGTCTTTAAGTCAACAAATTTAACTGTACCTGCTTTTCGTGCTTCGTGAGAAGATTGCGCTGTACTACCTGTAGCAACACCTCCAATGTGGAAGGTTCGCATTGTTAATTGTGTTCCAGGTTCGCCAATTGACTGTGCTGCAATAACGCCTACAGCCTCACCTTTTTCTACAACACGTCCTGTAGCTAAGTTACGGCCATAACATTTAACACAAACCCCACGACGAGCTTCACAAGTAAGCACTGAACGGATTTTTACCCGGTCAATTCCACCTGCATCTTGGATCTTGCTAGCTAAATCTTCATTCATTTCTTCGCCAGCAGGAACAATTATTTCATTAGTTACATAGTCAATAACATCTTCTAAGGTGACTCGGCCAATAATACGATCTCTAAGTGGTTCAACTACTTCACCACCTTCAATAATTGGTTCTGCCCAAATTCCCTTCCATGTACCGCAATCTTGTTCAGAAACAATTACATCTTGAGCCACATCCACTAGACGACGTGTTAAATAACCTGAGTCTGCGGTTTTTAATGCTGTATCTGCTAAACCTTTACGCGCACCGTGTGTTGAAATAAAGTATTGCAACACATTAAGCCCTTCACGGAAATTAGCCCGAATTGGAGTTTCAATAATTTCTCCAGATGGTTTAGCCATCAATCCCCGCATACCTGCAAGCTGGCGAATTTGTTGTGCTGAACCCCGCGCACCGGAATCAGCCATAACCATAATAGGATTAAGTTCTTTAGAATCTTTCTCCCGCTTGCGCATTGAATCAAACATTTCTTTAGCAACTTTTTCTGTTGTTTCTGACCAAATTTGAACAATACGGTTATAACGCTCACCTGTAGTAATAACACCGTCTTGGTATTGTCTTTCTACTTCAATAACTTCTTTTTCTGCTTGTTGTACTAGCAAAGGTTTAGATGCTGGCGTTACTAAGTCATCAATACCTATAGAAATACCTGCTCTAGTAGCATAGTAGAAACCTAAGGTTTTTAGTTCATCTAGCATTTTTACTGTCTCATTATGACCATATCTTAGATAACAGTAATTAACTAATTGCTGTAAACCCTTTTTCTTAAGTAAGCCATTAATATAAGGCATGCTCTTAGGTAAATGATCATTAAATATTACCCGTCCAACAGTTGTGCTAATAACACTATTAACATCCACAACTTCTGCACGAATAATATCTTGAGAATCTCTAGCATTCTCTAAATTCATTAACCTTCCTCGATAACGCAGGCGTATCGGAGTATGGGTAGAAACTACCCCTCCATCTAAAGCTAGTAAAACATCCTCAATAGAAGCAAAACTCTTATCTGCGCCAATAGCATCTAGTCTTTCTTTAGTTAGATAATAACAACCTAAAACAACGTCTTGTGTTGGTACTGCAATAGGTTGACCACTAGCAGGGCTAAGAATGTTGTTAGATGACAACATCAATACACTTGCTTCTATTTGTGCTTCTGGTGAAAGTGGAATATGTACCGCCATTTGATCGCCGTCAAAGTCAGCATTAAAAGCTGTACATACTAATGGGTGTATTTTAATCGCTTTGCCTTCAACTAAAACAGGTTCAAAGGCTTGAATGCCCAAACGGTGAAGCGTTGGAGCGCGATTAAGTAATACTGGGTGATCTCGAATTACATCTTCTAAAATTTCCCAAACTACTAAATCTTGCTTTTCTACCATTTCCTTAGCTTGTTTAATGGTAGCTGCATGACCTTGTTTTTCTAATTGATTATAAATAAATGGCTTAAATAATTCTAAAGCCATTTTCTTTGGTAGTCCGCATTGATGTAATTTAAGACCTGGGCCAACAACAATTACCGAACGACCAGAATAATCTACCCGCTTACCTAAAAGGTTTTGACGAAAACGTCCTTGTTTACCTTTTAAGGTATCAGAAAGGGATTTTAGCGGACGATTATTTACACCACGAAGTACACGCCCTCTACGTCCATTATCAAAAAGCGCGTCTACTGCTTCTTGCAACATTCTCTTTTCATTACGTACAATAACTTCAGGTGCTTTTAACTCCAGTAACTTTTTCAAACGATTATTACGATTAATTACACGTCGGTAAAGATCATTAAGGTCTGAAGTAGCAAAACGCCCACCATCTAATGGAACTAAAGGTCTTAGTTCTGGTGGAATTACAGGAATAACATCCAATATCATCCACTCAGGTTTGTTTCCAGAACGACGAAAAGCATCTACTACTTTTAAGCGTTTGGAATGCTTAAGTTTCTTTTGCTGGGAGGTTTCCTCTTTCATTTTTTTACGTAATTCTTCAGAAAGACTATCTACTTCCACTTTTTGCAAAAGTTCTTTAATTGCTTCAGCACCCATCTTGGCAAGAAATTTATTATTGCCATGGTCTTTTACTAGTTGACGATATCGTTCATCTGAAAGTAGATCTCGCTCTTTTAGGTCTGCAATATCGCCAGCATCAATAGTTATATAAGACTCAAAATAAAGGACTTTTTCTAAATCACGTAGTGGTATATCTAATAAATGACCAATTCTTGAAGGAAGACCCTTAAAAAACCATACGTGAGAGCAAGGACTAGCTAGTTCAATATGTCCTAAGCGTTCTCGCCTTACTTTTGCTTGTGTTACTTCTACGCCGCACTTATCGCAAATCACTCCGCGGTGTTTCATGCGCTTATATTTACCACATAAACATTCCCAGTCTGTTACTGGGCCAAAGATTCGAGCGCAAAATAGTCCATCACGTTCTGGCTTAAAAGTACGATAGTTAATGGTTTCTGGCTTAGTAACCTCTCCGCGAGACCAAGAGCGTATTTTTTGTGGAGAAGCAAGCGAAATACGAATTGCTTCAAAGTCAGGCGCCAAATTTTGTTTTTCCTGTGTTCTAAACACTATTACACCTCCTGAAATAGGCAAGAATAATTACTTATTATTCCTCACTAACGGTTCTCTTAATTAATTCCACATCTAAACAAAGCGATTGTAGTTCTCGAATCAATACATTAAATGATTCTGGTAGCCCAGGATCAAAGTCAGATTCGCCTTTTACAATTGCTTCATAGATTTTTGAACGGCCAGCAACGTCATCTGATTTTGCGGTTAATAACTCTTGTAGAATATGGGCTGCTCCATAAGCTTCTAATGCCCAAACTTCCATTTCTCCAAATCTTTGTCCACCAAACTGAGCTTTACCGCCTAAAGGTTGTTGAGTGATTAATGAATATGGCCCAATGGATCGAGCGTGTATCTTATCATCAACTAAGTGGGAAAGTTTCATCATATAAATGTAACCAACCGTTACTTTTTGCTCAAATGGTTCGCCTGTCATACCATCATAAAGTGCTGTTTTTCCGCTTTCTGGAAGTTGAGCGCGGTGTAACATTTCTTTGATTTCTACTTCACTTGCACCATCAAAAACAGGTGTAGCAAAAAGTAAACCTAAAACTTTTGCGGCCCAACCCAGGTGCGTTTCCAGGATTTGCCCTACATTCATCCGTGAAGGTACTCCTAAAGGATTAAGCACAATTTCTACTGGAGTACCATCTGGCAAGTATGGCATATCTTCTTCTGGTAAGATTTGAGCAATAACACCTTTATTACCATGACGGCCTGCCATTTTGTCACCAACAGACAGTTTACGTTTCATAGCAATAAAGACTTTTACCATCTTTATTACACCTGGAGGTAGCTCATCACCTCTTTTAATCTTATCTATCTTATCTTTATAAAGTTCTTCCAAGATATCTATTTGGCGATTAGTACGATGTTCTAAATCTTGTACATCTTTAGCAGCATCTATTTTAGGATTTTGCACTTCTACTTTGCTAAATGCTTCTACTTCTACTGATTCCAGAACTTCTCTAGTTAATAAAGTATCTTTTTCTAACAAAATTTTCTTGTTATAAACTAGATCTTTAGCTAATTTTTGTCCTTCTAATACTTCATAAATACGCTTGTTGCGTTCTTCATGTAAGATTCTAGTTTCATCATTTAGATTTTTACGTAACTTAGATTCCTCTACATGTTCAATTGTAATACTACGTTTATCTTTTTCAGCACCTTTACGAGTAAAAACCTTAACATCTACAATTGTACCATCAATGCCCGGAGGACAAGTTAAACTAGCGTCTCTTACATCACCAGCTTTTTCACCAAAGATTGCTCTTAACAGTTTTTCTTCTGCCGTTAATTGGGTCTCACCTTTTGGAGTAACTTTACCAACTAATATTGAACCTGGTTTAACTTGCGCACCTATTCGGATAATCCCAGAGTCATCTAAATCTCGTAACATACTTTCAGAAACATTTGGTATATCACGGGTTATTTCTTCTGGCCCAAGTTTAGTATCACGCGCTTCTATTTCTAACTCTTCAATGTGGATAGAGGTATAAGAATCTTCTCTAACTAATTTTTCTGATACTAAAATAGCATCTTCAAAGTTATAGCCGCGCCAAGGCATAAAGGAAACTAAAACATTTCGTCCTAGTGCTAGTTCTCCACCATCTGTACAAGGCCCGTCAGCAATTACTTCACCTTTATGAACATGTTGGCCTACAAAAACAATGGGTTTTTGGTTAATACAAGTATTTTGGTTAGATCGCTTAAATTTAACTAACTGATAAATGTCGGCTGTAACCTCACGTGACAAACTACCATCTTGTTGATGGTCAACACGGATAATAATTCTTTCTGAGTCAACACTATCTACAATTCCATCACGTCTAGCTACAACTACAGCACCACTATCTTGAGCAGTAACTTTTTCCATTCCTGTACCAACAAAAGGAGCTTCTGCTCTTAGTAATGGTACTGCTTGACGTTGCATGTTTGAACCCATCAAAGCACGGTTAGCGTCATCATTTTCTAAGAAAGGAATTAACGAAGCTGCAACAGAGACTAATTGTTTTGGAGAAACGTCTATATAGTCAATATCATCTCTATGGGTAAGAGTAAAATCACCTGCTTTACGGGCAGCAACACGCTCAGAAGCAATATTCATTTCTTCATCTAGTTCAATATTAGCTTGTCCAATAGTATGCTCATCTTCTTCCCAAGCAGATAAATAAAATGGATATGTTTCATACTCTATTAATTTACCATTGTTTGGGGCAATAGTTTTATTGGTTGCCTCAACATCAGTTTTAGAAACATGATCACCTATTCGGAAATCAGAATCTCCACTATTAGTAATTCTTACATAATCAATTACTTGAGCATTTACAACCTTACGATAAGGAGATTCTATAAAACCAAATTGGTTAATTCGTGCATAGCAAGAAAGAGAAGAAATTAAACCAATGTTTGGCCCTTCAGGGGTTTCAATAGGACAAATTCGGCCATAGTGAGTAGGGTGTACGTCCCGAACTTCAAAGCCTGCTCGTTCACGAGAAAGACCACCTGGGCCAAGGGCTGAAAGTCTACGTTTATGAGTAATTTCAGAAAGTGGATTTGTTTGATCCATAAATTGAGAAAGTTGGCTAGAGCCAAAAAATTCTCTTACAGCCGCCGTAACAGGTTTAGCATTGATTAAATCCCTAGGCATAGCTGTTTGCATTTCTTGGTGAATGGACATTTTTTCTTTTATTGCTCTTTCCATTCTTACCAAACCAACGCGAAATTGGTTTTCTAAAAGTTCACCCACAGCACGAACCCGACGATTACCTAAGTGATCTATATCATCTGCCTCGCCTATATTACGTTTAAGTTTTAAGACATAACGAATTACATCAAAAAAGTCTTTTGGTGAAAGTATTTGAGCATCTAAATCGCTATATTGCTCATAACCCATTTTAATGTTGAACTTTAGACGACCAACACGCGAAAAATCAAATTTTCGTTCATCAAAAAACATTCCATAAAATAAATTCCAAGCTGTAGCAATTGTTGGAGGATCGCCTGGTCTCATTTTACGATAAATTTCAAGTAGTGCATCTCTGGGAGTTTTTACAGTATCTTTTCTTAAGGTTTGACTAATTACTCCTCCAACTTCATCTCGTTCAGGGAAAAATATTTCAAATTCGCCTATTCCAGATTCAATAACTCTAGCACAATCACGTGCATTTAGTTCTTGATTGCTTTCAACAATAAATTCACCTGTTTCTGTATTGATAAGGTCATCAACAACAAAAGCACCTTCTAAATCTAAAATATCTACAGGAATTTCTGTTACATTTGCTTTTTGCAAGTTTTCATAAGCAATAGCAGAAATCTTGCGACCTGCTTTTATAATAGTTTCTCCAGTATTTGGATTTGTTATAGCGGTAGAAACTTTCATATCCAAAATTGCAGGAGATACGGCTAACATTAGCCTGCCTTCTCGGATATAAATTTTATTTGTTTCATAAAAAATCCTAAGAGTATCACCATCTGAATAACTTGAATGCTTTATTGTTTCTTCTATTTCATTATCTGAAATTTCGTTTCTTCTCCATTTAGTGATCTCTAAAGACTGAATCAATCCTAAAGCTCTTAAAAAGATGGTAGCTAAGAATTTACGCTTACGGTCAATACGTACATAAAGTAGATTTTTAGCATCATATTCAAATTCTACCCAAGAACCACGATAAGGAATTACTTTAGCTAAAAAGGCTGGATTTTTTTCAAAAAATACCCCTGGACTACGATGTAATTGGCTAACAATTACTCTCTCTGTTCCATTGATAATAAAAGTACCATTGTCAGTCATTAAAGGGATATCCCCAAAGTAAACTTCCTCTTCTTTTATATCTCTAATGGCTTTATAGCCCATAGATTCATCTTTATCCCAAACCGTCAACCGAATTTTTACTTTTAGAGGAACAGCATAAGTCATGCCTCTTTCTTGGCATTCTTGAACATCATATTTATGTTTTAGCCCAATAGGTTCACCGCAGTTATCACATAATTTAATTATATTTTTATTAAAACTACCACAACTACGACAAAGCACATCCTCTGAGGAAAGAGGGTTAACCCTAATTGTAGAACCACAACTACGACAATTAGAACGTAAGTGATAAAGACCTTCTTGACGACCGCACTTACATTTCCATTCTCCAATAGAGTAATCAACAAAGTCTAATTGTGAAGTATCTCGGAAATCGCTAATAGGAAAGACTGAGCGGAAAACTGCTTGCAATCCAGCATTTTCCCGCTCTTCTGGTAGTAAATCCATTTGTAAAAATCTATTATAAGACTCTCGCTGGATTTCAATTAGATTTGGGATTCGTACTGTAGTATTAATTTTAGAAAAATCATGCCGGGAACGTCCCCTGGCACTATTGACTTGCATTTGAGATGACATATGCATTCCTTTCGTGAGGCATTAATTAGCCAAACGTATCTCAAAAAAGTTTATGCCAAATTCCTTTGGCTTAACTTTTTGAAAATGTTCCTTTGCAGTTAAGATTCTGAGATGCGAGAAGATATGTGTAGCTTGCACTTTATAGGTTTTTTTCTGTTTACCAAACAATAGATAAAACAATAGATAAAACATTTTATTAAGTATAATAACTAGTATTTTTAGACACAAAGGCGAAGAGCGCAACTAAATTTATTTAGTTATGCTCTTCGCTTTGCTAGAAACATTTTTTCGTAAAAGTTTAATAATATACAAAATTTGCCTGTGTAGCAGCTTTAATGTACTTAAAAATTTTAAGCTAAATAAGGAAAAATTTTTTACTAGCTAAAGTAACTTTTACTACATTAGAAGAAAAGTTATTAGATTTTAGTCAGTGAAAGTAGCTCACTGACTAAAATAAACTACTTAATCTCAACTGTTGCCCCAGCTTCGGCTAATTTCTTTTTGATAGCTTCTGCTTCATCTTTAGAAACAGCTTCTTTAACAGCTTTAGGAGCAGCTTCAACTAAATCTTTAGCTTCTTTTAAGCCTAAAGAAGTAATTTCACGTACTACTTTGATAACATTGATTTTATTTGCACCAATGCTAGCTAAGACTACATCAAATTCTGTCTTCTCTTCAACTACAGGAGCAGCCTCAGCAGCAGCAGCAGGAGCAGCAGCAACAGCAGCAGCAGCGGCTGAAACACCAAAAGCTTCTTCCATCATTTTGACTAATTCAGCAGCTTCTAAAAGGGTTAAACTTTTAACTTGATCTAAAATTCCTTGCAATTTTTCTGACGCCATGAATAAAAATCCTCCTTGGAAACCGGTCAGGCAAATTTTTATTAGTTAAAGCCAGACTCGGATATAATTAATTTAATTTATTGAGATTCTTTTTGATCACGAATCTGGCCCATCACCACAGCCAAATTACGAGCTACTCCAGAAGTAGCACTAGCAATTCGCTGTGCTCCAGAGTTAATTAAAAACATAAGTTTTGAGAGCAATTGTTCTTTAGAAGGCATATTTACTAAAGCTTCTAAATCTTTAACATCAATAGCACGACCCTCTACAATACCAGCCTTAAAACTAAATTGAGCATAGTCTTTAGCAAACTTTGAAACAAGTTTTGCTAATGTGACAGGATCATCAAAAACTGCTATTGCCGTTGGCCCGGTAAAGTTTTTATTTAGTGCATCCATTGCAGTTCCAATAGCTGCTTTTTGGGCTAAAGTGTTTTTAACAACTTTGTATTTAACATTGTTTTTACGCATTTCACTACGTAAAACTGTGTCGTTAGCTACAGTTAGTCCTTGGAAGTTCACCAAAAAAACATTATTAGCTTTATTAAAATCCGCCTTTAGAATATCTAATTCTTCTTGTTTACCTTTTTTATCCATTGAAAAATCTCCTAACTGTAACTATAAACCGCTACTATCAATTTTTATGCCTGGGCCCATTGTAGTACCAACGTAAACACCTTTTACATATCGGCCTTTACTAGTTTGTGGTTTAGCCTTTACTACAGCATCTACTAAGACTTTAGCATTTTCATAGATTTTTTCTTCTGCAAATGAAACTTTGCCTACAGGAACATGTATTACACCTGTTTTATCTACACGAAACTCTACTTTACCAGCTTTTGTTTCTGTAATAGCTTTAGTCACATCAAAAGTAACTGTCCCTGTTTTAGGATTTGGCATTAAACCTCTAGGGCCAAGTATTTTTCCTAAAGTACCAACTACTTTCATTACATCTGGTGTAGCAATAACGGCATCAAAATCTAGCCAACCTTCCTTAATTTTGGCAACTAGTTCTTCTCCACCAACTACATCAGCACCTGCTTCTCTGGCTTCTTTTTGTTTATCTCCGCTAGCAATAACACAAACTCTTTTTGATTTACCAAGGCCATGAGGAAGTACAACTGTTCCTCTTACCATTTGATCTGCTTTGCGAGGGTCAACCCCTAGAACCATAGTAACTTCAAGTGTCTCATCAAATTTTGCAAAAGCAACTTTTTTAGCTAAAGATAAACCTTCTGCTAAAGCATAAGCTTTTTGCACATCAATTTGAGTAAGAGCTTGTTTATACTTTTTTCCGTCTTTTGACATTTTACTCCTTAAAGTGAGGTAAATACGGTAACAGCTTTTTACCTCCCTCACCGACATTCATAAGCCCCTTGGCTTACTACATTAGTCTACTATCTCTAAACCTAAGCTTTTTGCTGTACCTTCTATTGTTCTCATTGCAGAATTAACATCTGTACAGTTAAGATCAGGTAATTTTGTTTCAGCAATTTCTTTTATTTGACTACGAGAAATTTTTCCTACTTTGTCACGATTTGGTTTTGCAGAACCTTTAGATAAACCAAGTGTTTTCTTAATTAGGTCTGCGGCTGGAGGTGTTTTTGTTATAAAAGTAAAAGAACGATCCGAGTATATAGTGATGACAACAGGAATATTAATATCACCCATTTGAGCCGTTCTAGCATTGAACTGCTTACAAAATTCCATAATGTTTACACCATGTTGACCCAGGGCCGGGCCAATAGGTGGTGCTGGATTAGCTTTTCCTGCTGGAACCTGCAATTTCACATAAGCGGTAATTTTTTTCATATTTTCCTCAAAATTTTTATAACTAGAGAGTTATAAACCATCTAAAACTAAGCTTTAGGCAATTTACCTTATATTATTCTTCTGTAAATGTATGTTTTTCCACTTGAAGAAAATCTAATTCTACTGGAGTAGCACGCCCAAAAATAGTAACCATAACTTTTAGAGTATTTTTGTCTCCATTTACTTCTTCAACAATCCCAGTAAAACTAGTAAATGGCCCGTCTATTATACGAACCGTTTCACCAGAGCTAAAAGTAAATTTTGGTTTGGGTTTTTCTGCTGCTTCAGTAACATGATGAACTATTTGGTCTACTTCTTGTTCAGTAAGTGGTGTTGGTTTTTGCCCACCTACAAAACTTGTCACCTTAGGAGTGCTTTTAACTGTATGCCATGCCTTATCTGACATCTCTCCTTTTTCATCACATTCTATTTCTACTAAAACATATCCTGGAAAAATCAGTCTTTTTGTTTCTACTTTTTTATTGCCACGCATTTCCACAACGGTTTCTTCTGGGACAAGAACTTGAACTATCTCATCATCCATTGTGTAAGCCTTAATTCGATTATCAAGACTTTCTTTGACTTTTCTTTCAAATCCAGAATATGTATGAATAATAAACCATTTTTTTGGCATTATTTACCACTCTATCATTTTTACAATCGCTGTTTATCTTTTGCTTAGGATGGAAATGGCAGGTATTTTACCTTATGTTAAGAGATCTGTTAAAAATTTGAAAACTAAACTTATAATATAGTCTGATCCCCACAAGAAAAACCCAAAAAAGAACACAGCTATTAATACTATTACTGTAGTGTTATAAACTTCCTGGCGCGACGGCCAAGAAACTTTTTTTAGTTCAGTTTGTACATCTGTATAAAACTGCTTAACTTGTTCCACTTTACCAGAAGGTTCTGGTTTTGGACTGGTGACTTCTGTCACTTCACTCATTGTTTAATACCTCTTAAAGTTTTACTGATTGAGTTAGGAAACTAAATCAGTAGCAGGGGTGGAGGGGATCGAACCCCCAACCTACGGTTTTGGAGACCGCCACTCTGCCAATTGAGCTACACCCCTAGGGATTCTTAAACTAAAGAGTTTATTTTGTCTCTTTATGTGCTGTATGTTTACGACAAAAACGACAGAATTTAGAAAATTCTAAACGACCTGTAGTTTTCTTTTTGTTTTTGGTTGTAGTGTAGTTACGGTTTTTGCAATCACCACACTGTAAAATAATGTTATCTCTTGGCATAAATTTTTACCTACCTAAAATCTTCCACATTCAGCATAAAGAAAAACTACTCAATAATTTCAGAGATAGTACCAGCCCCAACAGTTCTACCACCTTCACGAATGGCAAAACGAAGACCTTTTTCCATAGCAATAGGAGTAATTAAAGTAAC
>Ga0268299_1003144_pt1 | contig 16348 bp, 7 predicted proteins | sample NOBtaG_FD_193484 | JGI IMG/M metagenome (GOLD analysis project Ga0268299, IMG submission 193484) | Activated sludge microbial communities from bioreactor in Nijmegen, Gelderland, Netherland - NOB reactor | ecosystem: Engineered > Bioreactor > Aerobic > Activated sludge | place: Netherlands...
GCCTGCTAGTCCCGGACGAAGCGCAGGATGCGGCCCGCCTTCGAGCGGCGCTCGGCACCGGGAAACTCCCGGCGCCGCTCGCTGCTCGTGTAGCCTTCCTCGCGCATGGCGGTGCGGAACCGGCCGCAGTGCGCGCGGCCGGGGTCGGCCACCATGACCTCGGTCGTGGGGGTGGAATGACGGCCGATGAACGCCGCGAGCTCCGCCGGGTGGCCCCGTTCGTAGAGCACGTCGCTCGCGACGATGAGGTCGAATCGGCCGAGGTCGCGGTTCTCGCCCGTCCACGAGGCGCGTCGATAGGCGATGGGCGGAAGGTCGTTCAGCGCGGCGTTGCGTCGCAGGAACTCTTCCGTGAGGGGGTGGTGATCGGTCGCGGTGACGTTGACGCCGCGCCGTTGCAGCACGAGGCTCGCGATGCCGAGTCCGCAGCCGACCTCGACGACGCTCCGTCCCGCGATCGCGAACCGGCTCATCTCGTCCGCGAGCGCCAGGCCCGCGGGCCACACGAGGCCGAAGAGCGGCCAGGACGCGGACGAGATGCCGGCGCGCGCGGCGTCGCCGTCCGGATCCCAATACTGCCGGCGATCGAGGAGCGCGCGAATCCGATAGTCGTCGGTGCCGATGCGGTGGGTCGTCGTGTCGACGGCGTAGCCGAGCTCGCTCAATTCGCGGGGGCCGCGGACCCTCCGAAACGCATGTGGTTGTCGACCGACCGGACGCCGGGCGTATCGCGGGCGATCCGCTCCGCCGACGCGCGGACGCTCTCGGTGACCTCGCCGTCCAGGCGCACGACGCCGGCCTTGGTGTCGACGGTGATGGTCGACTTGCTGGCCGCCGGGTCCGCGCTCAGTCGATCCCGAACGTCCTTGGTGATGGCGCTGTCGTCGCGGAGGACGACTTCCTGCTTCGCCGCGCATCCGGTCGTCGCGATCGTGGTCGCGAGCGCGATCATCACGGCGAGGGTTCTTCTCGAAGCTTTCATGGTGTCTCTGCCTTTCGCATGCGCGAAGACCCCGTGCGGCGCGTCGTGGACGCGTCGACGATCGTTCGCAGGCTCGGAGGATGGGGCGTAGCGCGGGGTGCGCCGCCTGCGGTTCGTGCGTGGGAGCCGTGCGCGAGCGAACGACAGAGCTGAAGCTGATACGACCGTAGTCGCCGAGGCGGCCGGGCACAAGCGAAGCGGGCAATCATTCGTAGTCGCGATGACGTCCATAAGCGCCATGGCGGGTGCGCTGCACGGCACGAATTCTCGTTGATGGTGTGCGTCGTGCGTGCGAGGACTCGCATGCCGGCTCGCGTGTGCGAGTCGCGCTTTCTGATCCGTGCGCATCGCCCGACACCCCCTTCCGCGCTCGTTGATCCTCACGCTCGGCGTGCTCCTGCTCGTCGGCGTCGTGACGGCGTCGACCGCGCACGCCGCGTGCAATCTGATTCCGCAGGCACAGCCCGCGTTCCGCGGCGCTCTCGGCACGCTCGATCGTCCGTACGCCGCGCCCGGCGACTTCGTCGACATCACCATCCGGCAGCAGCTCTGCGACGACACGTCGCCCGGCATCAGCTTCGACCCGACGCAATCCGAGGTGACGCTCCTCTTCACGCCGCCCGGCGAGGACGCCCGCGCCGTCGTGCTCACGACCGCACCGTGCGCGAGCCTCGCCGCCCGCCTCGACGCCTGCGGGGACGCGCCCGGCATCGCCAACGACGGCGTGTCGTGCCTCCAGGTGAACGCCCCGGGCGACCCCGTCGGCCTCTCCGCGCCGTTCGTGCTCGGGTCGACGCACCTCCGCTTCCGCTTCCCCGATACCGACGCGCTGCTCGCGCCCGCCGGCGACCGTCGCGGCTTCACCGGTCCGGTCACCATCGCGGTGAGCTCCGCCGGCGCGCCGCTCCCGTGCGGGCTCGCGACCGCCAAGTGCGCGGCCCAGGCAGGCAAGCTCGGCCTCCGCGCCTGCGTCGACGACCTCTACGACGCCGATGGCACCTGCCAGCCGAACGTCGCGGAGACGTTCTCGCACTTCATCGCGCTGCCGCGTCCGAACGACTTCCAGGCCGACTGCTACGAGACCTCGCCGCCCTGCACCTCGACCGCGACCGAGATCCGCTTCGCGCTCGATCGCGAGGGCAATCTGCTGTTCCCGGCGCACTGGCAAGGCATCATCCCGGCCGGTACGCGGCCGATCCCGCGCCTGCTGCGCGTGACGGCGCGCCCGCCGGTGCCGATCGCGGTTCCGGATCGCGCGTTCCTGCGTTCGTTCACGCCGGAAGGGCAGCCGTTGCCGCCGATCTTCGAGCCGCAGGCCGATCCGACGGTCGGGACGCCGGGGGCGATGACGCTCTTCGGCACCGCCGACGCGCCGTCGACCGTGCTCCGCATCGCGCACCGGCGCGGTGTCTGTAGCGGCGGCCTCGACGGCACGGCGTGCGAGGTCGACGCGCAGTGCGGTGGCGGCACGTGCGGCGACGCGTGCGTCGGCGGCGCGAACGACGGACTCGCGTGCACCGTCGCGAAGGACTGCCCGGCCGGGCGCTGCGGCGCGCTCTATGACGCCGCCGCGCTCGCGGCGCTCACGTCGAACGCCGGACCGCTCGCGATCCCGCGCGTCGCGTCGGTCGCCGGCGTCTGTCAGGCGCCGCCGTTCGACGCCTGCGCCAGCAACGCCGACTGCGGCGGCGATCCGTGCGTCTCGTACGCGTTCCAGGCGCAGGACCCGGTCGCGCTCGAGAGCATCAACAACGGCAGCTCCTCGGTCTTGACGCTCACGGCGTCCGAGGCGCTCGCCATCCAGGACCGCACCGGCGACGGCGATTCCGGCGACTTCACGTTGACCGTCCGCAACCGAACGACCGGGCAAGTGCAGCCGCTCGGCGGTGCGTCGGGCACGAACGGGGCCGGGCTGCCGAGCTGCGGACTCACCGGGACGCCCGTGTCGCGTGCCGTCGTCGCGGTGCCCGTACCGCCGTTCACGTCGACGGCGCTCGCGACCGAGAACGACGTCGTCGCGTTCCTCGAGAGCGAGAACGGCTCCGGCTACTGCGACCAGAACGGCGACAGCGATTTCAACGACGCCATCCTGCGCGTCTTCACCGTGCCGGGCGACGAGCGCACGGCGAGCCTGACGCCGCCGCGCGCGGCCGATCCCGCGCTCCGCGTGAACGGGCAGAGCCTCGCGGTCTCCGACGGCACGGTCTTCTATCGCGCGTCGGAGGCGGCGATGGCGACGCGTGGTCTCGAGCGCGTGAGCGTCGCGACCGGCGCTCCCGGCGACGAGGCGAACCAGGGCGCGTTCGATGCCGAGCTCTCGGAGAACGGACGGTGGGTGGTCTTCTCGAGCGCGTCCGACAATCTGATCGGCCCCGCCGCCGACAACAATGTTTCGTACGACGTCTTCGTCCGCGACCGCCTGAACGACACCACGACGCGCGTCAGCGTCGACCCGGCGGGGAACGAGGTGCTCGCTCCGGATACGAGCGGGCTCGTCGGCCTGTACGGCTCCATCTCGGCCGACGGACGCTTCGTCGCGTACATGGGCTACACGAACAACATCGTCCCTGGCGACACGAACGTCTGCTTCGGACCCTCGCCGTGCAGCGACATCATGCTGCACGATCGCGACACCGACGAGGACGGCATCTTCGACGAGCCCGGCGCGACCACGGTGACGCGGATCAGTCTCGGACCGGGCGACGTGCAGGCGGACGGCCTCTCCGAGCGGCCGATCATCTCCGCGAACGGCAAGTTCGTGGTGTTCCAGAGCTACGCGACCAATCTGGTCGCCGGCGACACCAACAACGAGCCCGACATCTTCGTCCGCGACATCGACGCCGGCGTGACCGAGCGGGTGAACGTCGCGAACAACGGCGAGGAAAACACCGCCACTCAGTCGGAGCCGCGCGTCTACGACATCTCCGACGACGGGCGCTACGTCGCGTTCGACCTCCGCACCACCAACCTCCCGGACGGCGGGGAGTTCAGCCACCAAGGTCCCCAGATCGACGTCTTCGTGCGGGATCGTCAGACGAGCACGACCCATCAGATCTCGTGGCATTGGGAGCTCTACGACTCGCAGTTCGTCATGCAGCCGCGCCTCTCCGGCGACGGCCGCTGGATCACGTTCACCGACCAACCCGACTTCAGCGGCCAGGTGGACGTCCGCGTCCGCGACTGGATCGACGGCTGGCAAGCGGAGCTCGTGAACGTGCCGGTGGGCGCGCCGATCGGACCTCCGTATCTCTGCCAGCTGCCGGACGTGTCGAACGACGGGCGCTTCGTGACGTTCTGGACCGACGGGTCGACCCTGATCGACGACATCGACGGCAACAACTCCTACGATCTCTTCGTTCGCGACATGCTGGCGGGGACGCTGGAGCGCGTGACCGTGCGCGCGGACGGCGCCGGCGGCAGCGGCGAGATCAGTCCCGGATACTCGACGATCGCGCCGGACGGCCGCGAGGTCCTGTTCGTCTCGAGCGCGATCAACCTGCTCGGCCCGGCGGTCGACAGCAACAGCGCCCCGGACGCGTTCGTCCGCGGCGTCGACGCGGCCGACCCGAACGGCGTCGACGCGCTCCTCTTCGCCGACGGCAGCCTCGACGACACCGTGCTCGAGGCCTTCGACGCGGCGGCGGCGAGCGTGACGACGCTCTGTCCCGCGACCGACGTTGCGGTGCTCGGAGGCGCGGCGGCGTTCCTCCGCCCCGAGTCGGCGGCCGGCACCGGCGCCTGTCCTGGCGGGTCGTTGAACGGCGACGGCGACGTCAGCGACGACGTCGTGCAGTACTGGCCCGGCAGCGGCGCGGTGCAGAACCTCGGGAAGGCCGCGACCGCGGTCGCCATGACGTCGACGCACGTCGCGGCGATCGTCAGCGAGGCGGAGGAAACCGGCGGCGGCAGCTTGAACGCTCCCGACGGCGACGAGACCGACGGGGTGCTCGCGGTGCGGGCGCGGAGCGGCGGCGCCTGGACGAACGTCGGGCAGGCGGCCGAAGATCTCAGGGCCTGCGGCCCGGTCTTCGCGTTCCTCACGCGAGAGGCCGATCAGAACGCGACGTCGCTGAACGGCGACGCCGATGACGACGACCGGGTCGTCCAGCTCTACGTGCCGGCGACCGGTGTCCTCATCAATACCGGCCAGGCGGCCAACGAGATCAACTGCAACGACCAGATCGTCGCGTTCCGCACCGACGAAGCCGCGCAGGGCATGACCAACCTCCAGGAGTACGGCAACGTCGCCGACAACCCGGTTCCCGTCATGCAGGGCTACGACCTGACGCGACCGGAATGCCTGACGGTCGGTCATCCCGTGGACTGCCTCGCCAACAGCAAGCAGGCGGCCCAGACCTGCGACCTCGAAGCCTGCGATCCGCGCGTGCCGTACCAGATCCTCGGGACGCGCGTGAAGTTCATCACGTTCGAGTGCGATCAGCGCGGGCCCTGGGGCATCTACTGCGAGGGCGGCGGCGGCGGCACCGACATCAACGGCAACGGCAGCGACGGCGAGGTGATCCTCCAGCTCTTCGACGTCCACACGCGGACCGTGCAGGTGCTCGGGATCGCGGAGGGCGTGCCGAGCGGCGGTGACGGCCCCGAGGACGAGCACGGCACCGTGCTCCTCACGTCCGGACGCTGCATCGAGACGATCGGCGGGTCGTGCGTCACGAACGACGGCTGCGGCAGCGGCGAGTTCTGCGTCGCCGGCGTCTGCAAGCGCGAGCATCGCACCTGCCTCACGGACGCCGATTGCCCGGTCGGCATCCCGTGCGACGAGTCGGGCGACGACGGCGTCATCGTCGCCGCGAGCCCGGACACCGACGGCGACGGCGTCGCCGACCACGTCGACAACTGCCGCACGACCGCGAACGCCGACCAGCTCGACGACGACGAAGACGGCGTCGGCGACGCCTGCGACCTCGCGACCTGCGGCGACCTCGTGCGGACCTACGACGAGGTCTGTGAATTCGGCGGCGACGACGCGGCCTGTCCCGGCGCGTGCGTGAATTGCCGCTGCACCGTGTGCGCGAACCTCGTGGCCGATCCGAAGGCCAAGGTGCAGGTGAAGGCCAAGAAGGAAGCCGGCCAGTTGAACGCCAGCGCGATCATCCCGCTCGGCACCTACGCCGACGAGCCCGTCACGATCATGCTGGCCGACAGCGACTCGCCCCTCGTCGTCCGCGAGTCCCTGAGCGCGGTGCCCCCGGTCGGGAAGGCCCCGTTCAAGAAGTGGGTCAAGAAGACCAAGGCCAAGAGCGGCATCGTCCAGGTCCAGCTCCAGACGACCAAGACGCCGGGCGCCTACAAGGTCGCGGTCAAGGCGAAGCGCTGGTTCACCGCGGCCGCGGCCAATCAGCCGGCGGCGTCGTCGGACCTCACGGTCACGATCGGCACGCAGTGCTTCCGCCTGACGGTCACGAAGAAGACCGACTGACGGTTCACGGCGCGGCGCAGAAGGCCGACCCGAACGTCACCGCTCCGAGCTGAAACGTCGCCGCGCTCCGCGGCGCCGTGAGCGCGACCGCGTCTTCGGCGGCGCAGATCGCGCTTCGCGCGAGGCACGTCGCGTACGCCGGCGCCGAGTCGAGCGTGCCGCCGGCCGTTCCGCAACCCGCCGCGAGCGCGGCGACGGCCGCGGCGGTGCACTTGCCGACGACCGCGTCCGCGAGCGCCGCGCGTCCATTCGCGATCTTCGTGGGTAGCCCGCCGCACGTCTGTCGGGCTTTCGCCAGGCACTTCGTGTCGCCGGGCTTCCGCTCGACGCACGCGAGCACCGTCTCGTGGCACTTCACCAGGCTCTTGTAGGCGGTGCCCGCGAGCTTGGTGGTCGCCTTGCCGGCGGCCTTCGCGCACTGCGCGACTTGCTTCGCCGTCGCCGGCTCGGCGACGCCACCCCCGTCACCGCCGTCCGCGATACAGGGAAGCGCGTCGAGCGTGTCGCTCGCGATCGCGGCATCCGCGAGGAGCGCACGCAGGCCCGGAAGTACGCGGCTCGCGATCCGCGCGGTGGCGCAGGCGTGCTTCGACGCCAGACACCGACCGAGGCTCCCGAACCCATCGAGCGGCCCGCCGCATGCGGCGGCGACCTTACCGTCGCCATAGCCGAGGCCCGCGTCACTCGCCGCGTCGGCGAACGCGACCCCGCTACACGTGGCCGGGACGGCCGCCGCGAGCGCGTCCTTGGCGGCCGCGATCCTCGCGAGCTCCTTCGCGCAACCGGCACCCGCTTTCGCTCGGCACGTGGCCCGCTTCGCGGCGTCGACCGTCTGCGCGCACGCGAGCAGGCTCGACCCGCACTTGCCGAGGCCATGGAGGGCGCCGCCGACGAGCTTCGCGCCGGCAGCATCGATCTGCCTCTGACACTCGACGACGCCCTTCGCCGCGTCCGGGTCGCCGAGCCGCGCCGTCGCGTCCTTCACCGTCACGAGGTTCGCGCAGCGCGCGACGTTCCCCGCGGCGTCGGTCGCGGTGAACGTGACGATGGTCTCGCCGACCGGAAACACGGCCGGCGCGTCGTTCGTGAGCCCCGGCGCCGGGTCCACCGAGTCGGTCACCGTCGCGCTCGCGAGGAACGCCTGCACCCCGGCGTCGCTCGCCGCGACGCCGTCCGGCCCGACGGACGTGACCGTGACGTTGCCCGGACACACCGGCACGGGCGGCGTCGTGTCCGAGCACGTCCCCTCGGGCGTCGCGCGAAAGACCACCGCGTCGACGAACGCCGGGGGGCCGTCGTAGTCGGTGCAGTGGAAGTCGGCGTCGGTGTCGGCGCGCGCGTACTCCTGGTCGTCCATGTGGACCTGGAGCTCGTGCAGTCCGGCCGCGATGGGAAACCGGATGCCCTTCTGGTCGACCAGCACGCCGGCATCGTGATCGACCCCCGCCCGCCCGGAGTACACGAGCCGCCCGTCGATCCGGACGGCGAACAGATGTCCCACGTCGTCCTCGTCCTCGGCCGTGAAGAACGAGAGATCGACGTACTGGGCCGGCGCGTCGAGCGCGAAGCGATAACGGTTCCACTCGACGTCGACGCTGCCGGGCACGGCGACCGGGAGCACGCCGTCGTCGCCCTGGACGCCGCCGTCCACGCCGCCGGCGGCCTGCGGGCTCGCCGAGCCCGAGCCCTTGAACGTGACGAACGCGTCGCACGACTCCGTCGCGCGCGAGCGCTCCTGCGCCGCCTGGAAGAAGATCGGCGTGGTGCGCGCCCACGTGTTGTCGTCGGTGTGCGCGTAGCCGAGCTTCCCGGGATCGACCTGGCCGTTGCCGTCGGCATCGAGCGGCTGCTGGTTCAGGTCGTAGAAGTCGTCGACCCAGGTGTAGTCGGAGAAGGGGACGACGGCGAAGACGACGTCGCCCGGGCGGACGACGACGTTCTCGAACGTGTGCGTGAGCGTCGCCGAGCCGTTCGTGTTGGGGAACACGCCGAGGAGCTCGCCGAGCTTCCCGGGATCGCCCGGCAGGTCGTCGAGCCAGAAGAACGGGACGTCGGTCGCCGTGCTGAGCGGCGTGCCCGGGTTCACCCGGTAGAGCCGGAGCTCGACCGGCACGACGCCGGTCGTGCCTTGCTCCGCGGCCGCCGCGATCGTGAAGTCGCGCGGCGTCCCGACCTGCTGCGCCTCGACCATCTCGCCCATGCCGTGCTCGACGCGGAAGCCGCCGGGCCCCGGAAACGGGCGTGCGACCGTGGGCGCGTTCTCGAGCGGATCGGGCGTGAAGAAATCGACGCGGCCCTTGTGCACCGGGCCGATGCCACGGAAGCGCGAGAGCGCGTAGGTGCGACGGCGGCTGAGACCGTCCCAGATCGCCGGACGCGTCGGGCCGTCGGCGTACACGACGGTGAGCGCGCGCGAGCCGGCGCCGCGGCTTCCCGGGAAGCCGTTCGGCGCGAAGCGGCGGCCGCTGTGCGTGTCGGAGCCGCCCATCTCGGCGAGCATGTAGCCCTCGCGGAGGCCGCGCGACGTCACGTAGCGCTCGGGAGTGTGAAACGTCTCGTGGAAGCAGAGCGACGAGAGCGCGTCGACGAAGATGTCGCCGGTGCACGATCCGCCGCCGTGGTGGTGCTGGGTCGAGCCGAGGCTCGCCTCCTGCTCCGCGTACCATTCGACGCCGGTCACGCCGTAGGCACGGCGCATCGCCTCGCACTTGCGCTGCGTGCACGGCTCGCCGCCCGGGGCGATGCTACAGGTGCCGCCGCCGTGCTCGAAGTCGTACCATTTCGCGAGATGGTCCGACGTGCCGCCTTTGTCGATCGTCGCCGCCGGATGGTTGTACTGGATCAGGAGATCGTACGATCGATCGGGATCGTCGCGCTGGTGGATGAGCTGGCCGAGGATCTCGTCGGTCCAGTCCTTCGAGCCCGTGTAGTAGGTGAGCCCGAGCGCGGAGGCGGTGGCGCAGATGGTGCTGTCGCCGTCGCCCGGCTCCCAGACGTCGTCGTGGTACGTCCAGCCCGTCGTGCCGTCGAAGAAGTAGTTGATGTGGCCGGGCGTGTCGTCGTCGCTGTTGAAGTCGTTCGGGAAGGGCGTCTGCGCGCTCGCCTGCCAGCAGCGCGCGTCGGGCGCCCACTCGTAGCCGGGGAAGGTGACGAAGGTGATCGTGCCGGTCGGCGTCACGCGCTGCCGGCCGTTCCAGTCGTCGGCCGCCGCCTTCATCGCATCGGCGATCTCCTCCCCCGAATAGGGCGGCGTCGGTGCCTTCGGATTCCCGACCGGCCGAAACGGCAGATACGGCTCGCACTCGCGAAGGCCGGCCGATGCCGCCTCGGCATGGTCGGATTGCAGGCTGAAGTCGAGCCCGTAGTCGAAGAGCATCGATTCGTACTGGTTGGGGAGCGAGGTTTCCCGGTCCGCGTCCTGCGAGAGGCAGCTGTGCCAGTGGGCGTCGCCGAAGAAGAGCCGCTTGTCGCGGAACGTCTGGGAGGCTGTCGCCGGGGTCGGCGCCGAGGCGAGCAGCGTCACGAGGAGCGCGAGCGCGGTCCCGGCGCGCCGCGATCGAAGGTCGCGGGTGGTCGATCGATGCATGAACGGGTCTCCCTCGAAGGGACCCCGCTACTTCCGAGGTAGCGGCGGCTACTTCGGAGCGACGGCCGGTGCTGCGTCGCCGACGCCTCCGCGTGCCCGCTCACTCGTATTGCGTCGGCGCCACGCCGTTCCAGCGCTTGAACGCGCGGGAGAACGTCGCGACGTCGGCGAAGCCCAGCAGGAAGGCGATCTCCTTGATCGAGTAGCGGCGCTCCGCGAGGTGGCGGCGCGCGAGCTCGTCGCGGGTCTGGTTGAGGAGCGTCTTGTAGGTCGTGCCTTCGCGGGCGAGCGCGGCTTGGAGCGAGCTCGTGCTCATCGAGAGCCGCCGGGCGATCGTGCGCTCCGTCGGACCGTCGGGCATGGTTTCGACGAGGAGCGCGTGGACGCGGTCGGTGAGCGTCCGGCGCTCGAGCGTCGAGAGCTCGGCTACCAGCATCGCGTCGGTGCGCTGCGCGAGGGCGAGGTCGGCGTCGGGGAGCGGCAGCTCGAAATCCCGCTTCGCGTACTCGATCACGTTGCGCGGCGCGGCGAAGACGACGGGCGCGCGGAACACGCGCGCGTAGAGGTCGACCGACGGCGGCGCGGAGCGGCGGAGACACACGCGGAGCGGCTCCACCTTCCGATGGCCGCCGGTGAGGCCGCGCGCGATCCGGGCGGTCACCGCGAAGAACGCCTCGATCGCCTCCGGCGGCGGCCCGTCGGGCGACACGACGTCGATCGCGAACAGGTAGCGATCGGCGGCTTCCTCGAGCCGGACGTCGACCGCGTCGCTGATCATCTTCTGATAGCGGACGATGCGGCCGAGCCCGGCCTTCAGGTCCCGGCTCGCGAAGAGCGCGTACGCGAGCGCGCCGAACGTCGAGACCGTCACGTGCCGCGGCACCTGGAGCCCGAACGCGGGATCGCCGGTCACCTCGATGGCCTTGCGCCAGAGCGCGGTCGCCGCCGGCTGCGGGACGCGCTCCTGGGCGTTCCGGATCGCGCGGAGCCCGACGCCGGCCTCGAGCGCGAGATCCGTCCCCGGGAGCCCGTGCGCGTCGAGCGCGCGGATGATCGCGTGGATCCAGTTTCCCATCGTGGACGGCGTGTGCTGCGGTCGGCGGGAGACGTCGGCGCGTGGCATGCGCCGACGTCTTTACGGCTCGGCGGAGCGGGCCGTAAAGCCCCCGATCAGTTCTCGAAGCAGTAGAGGCGGAGCTCTTCGTTGCAGGGCATGATGTCGACCGCGTCGGTCCACCCGCCGCCGGTGGTCATGAGGCTGCCGGCCATGCCCTCGGCGGCGCCGCTGCCGTTGTTCCAATCGGAGCACCGGAGCGCGAAGGCGGTGCCGTCGGCGAGCGTCCCCGTCCATACGTTCTCGTGCCCCAGGAGCCTCACGCCGAGCTCCGTCTTGTCGATCGCGTGCTGGATGCTGCCGTCGGTGAGGTCGGCGAGGCTCGTCACGACCACGCTCGTGCCGTCGACGAGCCGATACTCGGCGTCGGCGATCCGGTCGCGCGCGTCGACGTCCGACGTCGAGATCCAGACCTTCCAGTCCCCACCGAGTCCCGCCGCGGCGGCGCGTTCTCGGCAGATGGTGTCCCCGTCCTCCGGTCCGCCGAAGTTGCCCCCGTGCGTGGTCGACGTCACGAAGACGCGGCGCCAGGCTGGCTTGCAGAGGGCCGTGTCGTACGTGCAGCCGGCCGCGCACGTGAGCGCACCGCTCCGGAGCCCGAAGTCCTCGCAGCGGCCGGCGCCGAGGGCTCCGAAGTCGCAGTCCTCGCCGTCCTCGACGATCCCGTTGCCGCACGCGACGGCCGTCGCGAGGTCGGCTTCACAGGCCGCGAGGTCCGCCGCGTGGTCCGGCAGCGTACCGCCGCCGAGCGCGGTCGCGAGGTCGCCGGTGTGGCGGGTCACGAACGTGCCGACCGCCGTCGCGTCGCCCTCGCTCGGACACACGCCTGTGCCCGCGCGCGTCTCCGCCTTGGTCCACGTGCGCGCGTAGGACGCGTCGCACGCCGCGAAGTCGGGCGCTTTGCCCTGCTTCGCCGCCTTCGCCGCGGCCTTCAGGCGGCAGAGCCCGTACTTGCCCGCGGTCGTGAGCTTCGCCGCCCGGCAGGCGTCCGGCGCCGTAGCCGCCGCGACGCCGCTCGCGGCGAGCGTCACGCTCAGCAGGCTCATCGTGCCGAGCATCGCCATCGCCGTTCCCGTTCGCTTCGTGATCGTCGTCTTCCGCACATGTCGCTCCTTCGAAAATTTGGTGCGGGAGTTATCGGCGCGACGCGCGCGAACGGGAAGCTCGATACGTTTGCCGGATGCCCGAGTGTGTTTGCTCGACGCGTGCGCGCGCGGGACCCGACGTCCCTTGCCGCTCCGGAGGCACTCGCGTAGCACTGGCCGCCCATGAGCATCAGGGCGCTGCTCGGACGGGCGCTCGGGCCGTTGCTGTTGCCGGGGCGCCTCGCGACCTTCTTCCGGCGCGCGCCGGCGATCGAGCTCGGCATCGCCGATCTCCACCGTGCTCTCGCGACGCGCGAAGATCGGTTCCTCGCCATGGCGCGCCGCGAGATCTTCGCGCGGCCGAGCGGCGTCTACGCCCGGCTGTTGCGGCATGCCGGCTGCGCGTACGGCGACCTGGAAGCACGGGTTCGCGCCGACGGCATCGAGTCGACGCTGACGTCGCTCGCGGAAGAGGGCGTCCGCCTCAGTGAGGCCGAGTTCCGTGGCCGTGTCGACGTCGAACGTTCCGGTCTCCGCTTTCGCGTGCGCCCCGACGACGTCGCGCCGGCGCGCTTCGACGTCGGCCTGCTCGCGAACAGCTCGGGCAGCGGCGGCTCGGTGCTGCCCTGCCAGTTCCCCGTCGAATGGCTCGCGCTCGAAGCGTGCGTGGTCGAGACGTTTCTCGCCGCCCACGACTTGCGCTCCCACGTCCACGCGACGGATGACGCGCGGCTCACCGGTGGCGCCGGCGTCAAATGGATGGTGCTGCTCGGCCGGTCCGGGATCGCCTGCGCGCGCTGGTTCGTGCGCGACGTTCGGCTCGAAGGCCGGCTCCTCCGCGCCTATCACGGCATCGTCGCACGCGAGCTGGCGTTCGTCGGGTCCCGCATCGGCGCTGGATTCGCCGGGCCTACCGTAGCGACGGACACGGATGTGGTGGCGTGGATCGATCAGCAGCGTCGCAGCGGACGCCCGTGTTGCATCCGCACGGCGGTCAGCCGCGCCGTCGACGTCGCGCGGACCGCGAACGACGCGGGCGTGCGCCTCGACGGCACCGTCTTCCTCGCGAGCGGCGAGCCGTTGACCGGCGGGCGGCGGCGGATCATCGAGGCGAGCGGAGCGCGCGTCGTCCCGCAATACGGCTTCATCCCCGGCGGCCTGCTCGGCGTGGGATGCGCCCGGCCGAACGCCGCCGACGACATGCACGTGATGGCGCACGTGCTCGCGGCCATCGGCGCGCCCGGCGACACCGGGCCGCGCCGCCGGTTGCTGGTGACGACCCTCAACGCCCGCGCGCCGTCGATCATGGTGAACGTCGAGAACGGCGATCTCGCCGAGATCGGCGACCGCGACTGCGGCTGCCTCCTCGGCGCGCGCGGGCTCGCGACGCACGTGCGCCGGGTCGGAAGCGATCGGCATCTGACGCTCGGCGGGGGCAAGTACACGATCGAGAACCTCGCGCGCCTCGTGGAGCAGACGCTGCCGGAAAGGTGCGGGGGCACCGTCGGCGACTATCAGTTGGTCGAGGAGCACGGCGGCGACGGGCGCGGCCACGTGACGCTCCGGGTGCACCCCCGCGCGGACGTACGTGACGACGCCCACCTGCTCGCGACGTTGCGCGGCGAGCTCGCGGCCGGCTCGCGCGGGAACCGCTTCGTCGCGAGCGCGTGGTCCGAAAGCGGTGCGCTCCGAATCGTACGGCAAGCGCCGGCCGCGACCCCCCGCGGCAAGATTCGCCCGGTGCTGACGCTGACGTCGGACCTCCGCGACGTCGCCGACGAGTCGTGACCTACGCGCGGAGGAATCGCAGGAGCTCGCCCGAGCTCAACGCCGTCTGATCGCGCGTCGACTCCCGTCACTGCCCCTTCGCCACGAGCTTGCCGTCGGTCTGCGTCGCGAACGGCGCCGCGAACTGCGCCTCCCAGCACGCTCCATCCATGAAGCCGAGCTGCACCGTCAGCGGTCCGGCGAGACCGCGCGCCGGCGGCAAGAGCAGGCGCGCGCCGCGCGCCTGGAGCTTGATCGACGACCGTCCGGCACTGCCGGGCTTCAGCGCGATCTTCTCCATGCCGTCGGGCTCGAAGCTGCGGCTCTTGTACGCGAACGACCCGGACTTCGACGCGGTCCAGCACGGCTTGCCGTTGCACGTCCCTCCCGGCGGCACGACGACGCCCGCCCGGAGCTCGGCGCCGTCGTACACGCACAGGCGGTAGCGGGCCGAGGTCTGCGGGGCGCCGAACGCCGACGCCGGCGTGTCCGCGCCCTTGCTCCACGTCCACTGGAGGATGTCGCTCTTCGGATCGCTGCCGTCGCGAATGACGAGCTGCGACTTGCCCGGCGCGATCGGCCGCCGGCAACCGTCGAGCGGTGCCGCGGGACAGCCGAGCAAGCACTCCGACGAGCAGCTGTCGGCGCTGACGAGGTTGCCGTCGTCGCACTCCTCGCCGGCGGTGACGATGCCGTTGCCGCAGCCGGTCGGCCGACAGTTGCTGTCGCACCCGTCGCCGTCGATGGCATTGCCGTCGTCGCAGAGCTCGCGCGTCCCGGCCTCGTCGAGGAGGCTCGTGACGTCGCTCATCGTGAGACCCGACGAGCGCGGCAGGTCGATGACGCGCGCGGGCAACCCGCAATCGGTGTCGACCTGACACGTGCGCCCGACCCGCCCCGTGGCGCAGGTTCCCCCGCCGCAGGCTCCGGTCGCGAGCAGCTGGCCCTGGAGGCTGCGCTCGTACCCGCGGGCGGCGAGCTGCGCGAGCGTCTTGGCTACGTCCACGCGCCCGAGCACGTCGAGTCGCGTCGCCGCCGCCGAGCCGAGCTGGAACTCGGTCGGACGGTCGCCCGGATTGGTGAAGAGCAGGACGAACGCCCCGACGTCCGTCAGCCGACCGGCGATCTCGTCGAGGACGGCCTGGAAGGCGGCGGTGCGCGGCGTCGACGCCCAATTCAGCGGCGGCTCGAAGTCGCCGTCCGGAGGCGCAAGGCGGCTCGGATAGTCGTCGTCCTCGTCGGTGTAGACGATGAGGCACGGCGTCGCGTCGGGACGCCACGTGAGCTCGTCGAGCGCCACGCCGAGCGCTTCGCTCGTCGACTCGACCTTGCCGCTGCCGGCCACCGTGGCGAGGGCGGCGCGGTACTTGGCCGGATCGTCCGTCAGATCCTGGAGCACGGTCGGATCGTTGCCGCCGTTGCTGCCGAAGCGGATCAGCGCGAAGCGGGGATCGACGCCGAGCGTCTGGAGCTCTTCGGGAACGGTCGCGAGGTCGACGCGCAGTTTCTTCAGCCGTGCCTGCATCGACGACGAGTTGTCGAGGATCAGCACGACGTCGGCTTTCACCTCGTCGATGTCGTCGTTGCCGCAGTTCGGCGGCGGCGCGATCGTCGGGGCCGCCGTCGGCGTGGGGCCGACGCTCGTCGGCGTGACGGTCGCCGTTTGGACGGCGGTTCCCGTAGGCGACGCCGTGGCCGACACGGTCGCCGTCGTGGTCGCCGATGTCGTCGGTGTCGCCGTCGGGGTCGGGGTCGCGGTTCTCGACACGGTCGGCGTCGGCGACGTCGTCACCGTGGGCGTCGCCGTGGTGGTCGGCGTCGGAGTCGGCGGCGGCGTGCCGCAATCGACGCAGCTCGACGCCGACGCGACGATGATCTCGCCCCCGAGCGGACCCGTCACCGTGACGTGGATGAGATTGACCGTGAGGCCGGAGGTGTCGGTGCCGTTGCCGGTCGTGATCTGCTCGTTGAACGTGACGCTGCCGACGCCGATCAGCGGGATCGTCGTGTTGGGCGCGGGGTCGTTGCCGATCGGGAGTCCCGCGACCGTGATGTTGGTGAGCTGCGTGCCGGCGGCGCTGCTGCTCGCGGTCGAGCCGTTGCACGTGCTCTCCGCGTGCGCGCGGACGACGTTCGCCGTGATGAGGCCGCCGAGGAGACTGACCGCGCTGACGTCGGCCTGGCTCTCCGACGAGGCGTCCGTCACGCCGACGATGCCGGTCGCTTCCGTCGTGAGGTCGCCGGTCGCGATCACGTTCAGGATGTCGGCCTCGAGCACGGTCTGGGTCGCGAACCCGCCGCCGGGCGGCAGCGCGACGTGCGAGAACGTGAGGTCGAGGTTGCCGACGAGATCGACGTAGGCGCCGGTCGCTTC
>Ga0268299_1003145_pt1 | contig 16348 bp, 18 predicted proteins | sample NOBtaG_FD_193484 | JGI IMG/M metagenome (GOLD analysis project Ga0268299, IMG submission 193484) | Activated sludge microbial communities from bioreactor in Nijmegen, Gelderland, Netherland - NOB reactor | ecosystem: Engineered > Bioreactor > Aerobic > Activated sludge | place: Netherlands...
GCCAACCCTTGATCAGTATTCCCTTGCGCTTCCGCGACCAACTCCGCTGCCGTGAGGCGCGGCACCACACGACCGTGACTGTCACGTTGCACCAGCGGTTCGATGGAGAAGGTTTGGTTGGCGACGAGAGCCTGGACTTCTGCCAGATGCGTGTAAAACTCCGTCCGGGTACCGAGATCTCCGAAACCTCCTGTATCGTCATTGAAGTCGGTGGTCTTATCGAGTGCATTCGGCACAAAGAGTGTCCGTAACGCATCCAATGCCAACTCAAGCGTATCTCCTTCGGCGACGTGCTCTTCGAATGTGGCAGCAAAAGTGTCGGCCCGAGCGTTCGAGGAAGCTTGCAGGATACCTTCGATATCTGCCTGGATCAGGTCGGGATCAAGACTTTCAAAAAGTGTTTGCACAGCAAGTGAATCCATCAGCAGTGTGAGGCTATGCGTGTTCCCGAACTGAAGCTGTCCCTGCTCATTGCGTCCTTCGATCTGCGGTTGACCTTCGATCATGACCGAGATTGATTGGGCATGGATGCCGGAATTGGCCACAAAAAAGACATCGGTCCCCGTCAGACCCTTGCCGACGAGCTGCGTGATCTTGTCAAAAGCCCCGCCGCTCCGAGCCTCCCCCAAACCGGTCGACCCGATCGACAGCGTCCCGAATGTCACAAACTGCGCTTGCATCGCCGTCCGCGCCTGATCGTATGCCGCCTCGCCATAGATATTGCCGGCTGCCCCGCTCAGAAAGCGGCTGCCGGTTGGATCGAAGGCTAAGAGACGTGCCTCCAGATCACTCAGCATCCGACGAATGCTCTGTGCCTCAGGCTGCCCAACCTGTCCTTGTTCGACGATCCGACCGCGTCCGGCCCCATTGAAGGTAACGGTTTGCGCCACCTCCGTTTCATGCAATTCCGTAAAGACAGTGGCCAAGTGGCCACCGAGCGAATAGCCAGTCACATTGAGAATGGCTCCTGGTGGGAGTTTCGCAGGGTCAGCCTTAAGCTCGCGGTAGTACCGCTCCAGGCTCACAAGTTGGGCAAAGGCAAAGCCATGATCAAAAATCTCCCCATCCGCGCCTGATCGGCCATCACGCTCCCAGTCCCCACCCTGGATTTGATTGGGAAACTCTGTGCTCCGTAACGAGAGCGTGTAGGTCTTGCCGGTCGGATCGCTCAGATCTTTTATCAATGTCGCTGAAAACCCTGTCGCGTCGTTAGCATGGTGGTCCACGATCTGATAGCTGGAGACAAAGGCCTGTGCGCTGCCGGTGATTTGATGGGCATTCAGCACTCCAGCTAAATCCACAAAGCGGGTCAAGCCGGTGAACTGATCAATGGGAATCACTTGGCCATTGTTATTTCCCTCAACTAGCCGCCTTATTACTGCAGCTGGATCTTGGAAATCTATTCCATGCAAGTAACTCTCAGCCGCCATTTGCTGTAGAGCAAAATTCAACCATGTCGAGACTTCAGTTGCCATTGGTCAGTTCCTTGAAACTTTGTTCATAGTTCTTTGGTTTAAGAACCTTTCCCACAAACCAATAGGTAAAATCGAAATCCTTATTGCGGCCACCTCGGTAACCATATAGTGGACATGCTTGCCCAGTCAGCCACCAGATCCCAGTCAAATTGTTGCGAATCATTCCACTCCGGATAAATCCACGACGAACACCGAGCACTTCATTCGTTTCACGATCCAGAACTATGAGCTCTCCTCCAGCGATCCCAAGTTCACGATCATGAGGACGAGAAATACCACGCCACGTAATTCCGTACCGGCTCTTAAGGCTTTCAGTGATACTTTTTTGCATTGACTCCAGGTGCCGAGAATCATATCCAGCAAACCGTTCATAGCCTACAGGCATCCGTTCGTCTCCACCGTGTCCACTAGCCTGCTTAACACTGGGGATTGACCTAGGAGGTTGGACCGGACGTTCGAGGTAAGAGTATCGAAACGGGGACACAAAATCATATTCGCCCATGTTTGCTTCTCCATTCGTATGCCCATACGGATCCTCCAACGCGTATAAATGACTCAACTCATCGTCCGTCGCTTCCTTCCGTGGCCGCATCATGTAGAGACCTTCAACGTTCTCCACCGTCTTGTAGATAAACTCCCCTGCTTCTGCCTTACATAGATGGTCGAAATATTGTTCCGGTGTCATACCAGGCTTATAGCCACTATCCTCAGGAACTGGATTCGGAATCTTGATCGAATGGGCAAAACGACCCTCTTCTGTCGCGAGCGGATCGGCCGGCTTTAGCTTTAGAATGTCGCAACGCCGGTTTGCCGGATCGATCTTGTGCGTCCTGCAGTAATCCGCCTTCTTCTTCATCGCCTTATCGAACCGTTCTGCGACGGTTTCCTCGGCAAACACTCCTGCTGAGGCACCAGTGACCAATACCAGCACGAGACTAATCACGACTATCCCCAATCTGCCTACTGTCGTCAGCGACATTGGGCTAGTAGATTTCAGTCTGACGGTGCGCGCACTGGTCGTATCGTTCGATTCACGCATAGACTCCCACTCCTTTGTGATGGGGGACAGACAGCCAGGATGACACCAGCATGGAAGCAGCCCGCTTCATGTGTGTTCCTAAGTAGAAGATGCGTGAGTCTAGAAAGCCATGGGCGTGCTGTCAAGAACCCTGGGACACACCCGCATGGCCGGAGCCAAGGTGACGGACTCTACAGGAAGGCCGCTCAGGCCGAACACTATTCAAAAGAGGGGGAGTGCTTGAAGCTGGGCTACCAGGACAAGAGAGCAGGAGCCATGCTTGACCGACTCGCTCAGTGGTCAACGACGCACCAGCAACCTCACACCAAGGGCGTGCGTACATCCTCCCGGCACTTCATATGACGGCACAGGCGGTGAGACCACAACATCGGCGGGAGTGAGGCGCATGTGGAGGGGCCTCTCCATCGTGACTGTGTTGGTGAAGCAAGGGATGCCTGGCGTGAATCAATGACGTCCGCTCGACCGTGAAGACAGGTCCTGATCCCGGCTATCCGGTTCCGTCACCTGATTGTGACACACATTGGTATCCGACCCCTTACCTTCAACACGATCAACGAAGGGCTGGAGCCCATCTTTGAGGAGGTCCACTGCCTTCCCGACACACTCGTGGTTGGTACTCGCCATGGAGTCGTTCCGTTTGAGATCGTGCGTGCGGCTCAGAACCGATGCTTACCTCGGTTGCTCACCATCGCTTAAGGCCCGACGCACCATGTTTGCGACCGCCGAGGACATATTGATCGGGGTCAGCCGCACGTTGGGATGCCCTGCAGCGAACACCCGGAACAGCTCGTCCGCAAACGCCTGCCCAATTTCAGCCACTCCCTCAAAATCCAACACCACCCGCTTAAATCGTTCAAATCGATGCGCGACTCGCTTGGCCTGCGAACGAGAGACCAGCTTCTCGCCTTCATGCTGTGCCAGTCGCACCGGCACAACCGTCTTGTCGAATGAGTACTCGTCGTGATCGCTGAACTCGTCGAAGACGGATTGCATGGCTCGGGGGCTGTCATTGGCGAGACGCATCAGGACCCGTGTGCCTTGCGCGTCTGCGGACCGCTCCGTCAGAAAGTCAAATGATCCCCGGTCGTGCCGAAAATGGAGATGGCCCGACTCGATCTCAAACGCATCGACCAAGCGGGAGGTGAAAAAAATGCCCTCGCCCGAATGGTTCTGAGGCGACGTCGTCAGCTTCCCCTTCGCCAGCTCAAGAATCGCTTCTCGAGGATCGTACAGATTGAGTTCACGCTGGATCTTCAAGAAAATGCCCTCTCCATCGTGACTGTGTTGGTGAATCAATGACGTCCGCTCGACTGTGAAGACAGGTCCTGATCCCGGCTAGCTGGTTCCGTCACCTGATTATGACACACATTGGTATCCGACCCCTTACATTCTTTTCAATCCTTGTTTTGATGGAACTGCCTTTCAAACCGATGGCGGCACGGCGGCCTATGTGAAGGTGATGGAGTTTCAATCCTTGTTTTGATGGAACTGCCTTTCAAACAGTTCGCCGATTGCGCGTCCGGTGTCGTGACCTGCAAGTTTCAATCCTTGTTTTGATGGAACTGCCTTTCAAACAGCCGAGATGTACGAATCCACCACGGCGGTGAAGAAGTTTCAATCCTTGTTTTGATGGAACTGCCTTTCAAACGAAAGACAAGGTGGATGCGAGTTCAGGCGCATTTAAGTTTCAATCCTTGTTTTGATGGAACTGCCTTTCAAACCCGCTCGGCGATCCGACCGGCAGCTATCTGGCTGCCGAGTTTCAATCCTTGTTTTGATGGAACTGCCTTTCAAACCACGGTGGTGATGTTGGCCGTGAGCGTGCCCACTTGTTTCAATCCTTGTTTTGATGGAACTGCCTTTCAAACAACCGTTTCGTCGGGTGGATCGTGGTCCGCGTCATCGGTTTCAATCCTTGTTTTGATGGAACTGCCTTTCAAACAATGCAGACACTCACAGGTCATGCCGAGATAGTTTTGGTTTCAATCCTTGTTTTGATGGAACTGCCTTTCAAACCGGTGAACCCTCCTGATTTTGTCCGCTATAGGATTATGTTTCAATCCTTGTTTTGATGGAACTGCCTTTCAAACCCCGCAGATTGTGCAGGCGCGCGTTGATGATGCCAAGGTTTCAATCCTTGTTTTGATGGAACTGCCTTTCAAACATTAGGCTCTCGCAGTAACTCAGGCCAGGGTGCTCGTGTTTCAATCCTTGTTTTGATGGAACTGCCTTTCAAACCTCGGGGATGCCCATCGCCTTGAGGGCCGACGGTGAAGTTTCAATCCTTGTTTTGATGGAACTGCCTTTCAAACATAGTGTTTTTGTAATTGTCGCTTGCATACAGGGCATTGTTTCAATCCTTGTTTTGATGGAACTGCCTTTCAAACCTGGTGTCGTACTCCCGATGACTTGATTCGCGCAACGGTTTCAATCCTTGTTTTGATGGAACTGCCTTTCAAACATCGAAAGAAGCGTAATGACGCTATTGTTTATCTATAGTTTCAATCCTTGTTTTGATGGAACTGCCTTTCAAACAATCGTTAGAGCAATGCAATGAAGCTCGCGAAGCAATGTTTCAATCCTTGTTTTGATGGAACTGCCTTTCAAACTAGATTAACCCGTAGGAGGGGGAGCCATGGAAAAGATGTTTCAATCCTTGTTTTGATGGAACTGCCTTTCAAACCGCCTCTTCGTCACGGATGCACCCATTGAAGTTTGTCGTTTCAATCCTTGTTTTGATGGAACTGCCTTTCAAACCAGACGGAGACACATATTTCCCAGTGCTACCACTAAGGTTTCAATCCTTGTTTTGATGGAACTGCCTTTCAAACGTCGTTCACGCTCCAGAACCCGGCGCTGTCCACCGTCGTTTCAATCCTTGTTTTGATGGAACTGCCTTTCAAACCGCTCACCCCCCAATAGCTGAATATAAACAGGATCTTATGTTGCAATCAGCCACCGCCTTTTTACATCCCGGCTCATCCTTCTCGACTACTTCTCGCGGCAATATCGCACCTCCTTTCATCGCTAGACGACCCATAACTGACGCCCCTTCAAGCTTTTCTTAGCCGTCGCTCACTTCACGCAAATATTTCTATAGCAACAATCCAGACAGCGCACGGCATGGGACGTGCGTTTCGGAAACTGCCCTCGCTGAATAATGCCCACGATATCTTTCACCATGGCCGCCGCTTCCCGCCGCTCTCGCTCCCCGATTTCGATCTCTTTGACGACGTTGCCGTTCCGCACATAGCAGACGTATCCACGGGTCACACGCGCTTGGTACGTGTCCTCAATCATCATCCCATAGAGGATGACTTGATACCGATGCGTCCGATACACTGCATCCTTGAACTCCGTAAACTTATAATCCAAGGGAGCCAAGGTCCCGTCTGCCAACTGGAGCACCTCATCCACTTTTCCTTTCAGATGATACCGATCCGAGACCAGATACACATCCACGTCCTTCGCGACACAGCCGAGCTTCTTTCGCACATAGTCCGGATTCCGGATCTTTCGGTGCTCGTGAACCTCTCGCCCCTTCAGTACGATAAAGCGCTGATCCTCATGCTGCGCAATGCCCAAGCAGTTCATGAAATAGATGAACCGAGGGCAATAGAGGTACTCGATCACCTCAGACGGCGTGATATAGAGGCCCTGCGTCTCCGCGGTATTCATGCCGCATCAGAAGAACTTGGCCAGCACCTCGTCGGACACCAACTCTTTGTCGAATGCCTGTCCGAGCAGTGTCACCTTCTTGAAATCCTCGTCGCACATCGGGAACATATAGAGCGAGTCCTGCTCCAGCGTCATCAGCTCCTCGCACTGGAGAGCCAAGGCATCCATCTGACTACGTTCCAGATTCCCGAGAAAGACGCTCTTCTGGACTCGGTACAGCCCCGCTTCCTTACACGCCTTCGCGATCTTCGTCCGCTTCGGCGTCGCCGACACATCGTACACCACCCAGGTCAGCATCCCCCGCCTCCTTGATCAGCTCGTTGGCAATCCGGTGGCATTCGAATTGGATGATATCCCGCTGTTTGATATTCCGGTTCCGGTAGCGGACGCTGGTCTCAAAGGTCTCATTCAGCGCTTCGATCAAGGCCGCCTTACCATCCTTGGCAAGCGTCAACCCACCGGGCACCTTCTCAAACCACTCCTGCTTGACCTTCCGGCCCGTCAGCAAATACACCACCGTCTGGTCCGCGAGGTACCGAAACATCTCCATTAAGTCAAAAACCAGTGACTTCTTGTTGTAATTGTCCGTGTGCACGAATCCCACGTAAGGATCGAGCCCGGCGATCAGACAGGCTTTCTCCACCATCGAGTACAGCACGCCGTACCCATAGTTCAGCAGGCAATTGAACTCATCCTTGGCAGGCTGCCGTGACCGCCCGTCAAACCGGTACCGGTCCGGCATAATAAAGCTCAGCGCTTCGAAATAGGTCCGGCCGCCAGCTCCCTCCAGCCCCATGATCGTGCCTCGTTGTTCCTCCAGAGTGCCCGTCAGCGCGGTGAGTTTCTCCCGACTCTCCGCCATGCGCCCCGCAAAGACCAATACCTCCGCCTCCTTCTCAGGCCGCGCATGTCCCAGCTTCTTCAAGAATTCGATCTGGCGGTCGAACTTCGCCGCAATCCACTCTTGTGACAACACCAAGCCGCGCACGTCGTCGGCATATTCCAGTTGTCGGCGCCGGATCAGCGTCGTACTTCCCAGCTTCGAATGCCATACCCGGCCGTAGGGATCACCGTGCTCGTCGAGGAACAAGATGTCGATATTATGGTCCATTGCCGCCTTGATGGCATCGGTCGAGAGGAACGCACCGGTCGTGATCATGATGCTGTCCACCTTTCGCACCGACACCTCGAACTGCTTATCCTCATTCTTGACGAGAAAGCAGTCGCCCTGTTTTCTGAGATAGGCGCCGAAGCTGTTGATGACCAGTTGCATCGCTGCGTCCTATTCCAGCCGTCGCCCCAACTCAGTGATAAACTGCCGGGCCGCTTCGATCCCTGCTTCCGCCTGTTCACGGCCTATTTCTGCAAAACCGTAATCGCCTTCGGCGCGGTCCTCAAACCCGTCGCGGAGAAGATGAAAGTAGCGATCAGGCACGTCTCCGGATTTCACGAAGTGTTCCTGAAAGGCGGCAATGACTCCCGAGTGTTTGGAACGCCGAAGGTCGCGCGTCAGCAGCATAGCCTGTGCCACATAAAACATTCCGTAATAGGCCCTGGACACCGCGAAGTCATAATCACCATCCTGAAGCAAGCGTTCCGCAGCCTTGATGCTTCGCCGTGCCTTGGCCAGTAAACCCACAATCTCCTGCTTGCTCATAACGGAATCCCCTCCTCGCGAATGTTGGCGAAGATCGCGTAATCGCCTCGCTCACGGGCCTGCGCACGATCCACGAGGAGCAACGAGATCACAAAGCTGTGCTTCAACGAGACCTCGCCGGCCAACCGGCGAATGCGGCGCTTGGTCGCTAAATCGAGCCGTTCCAGATCCAGCTCAACCAGCACATCCATGTCTGATTCCGGCTCCGCATCCCCGCGCGCCCGAGAGCCGAAGAGTGTCCACCGCATCGACACGCCGGGCAATCCTTCACGCACTCGTTGCTGCAGATCAGCCAGCGCTGCCTGCTCCTGTGCCGAGAGTGTATCGATCGTCCTCATAGAATCCCTCTCCGACTAGTTGATTTGCAGATTCACCGATCCGCCGAACCGTCCCGAAGCCACGCGAGACGGACTTGCCAAGCCCGATGAGATCGGGCAATTCAAAGTTGACCGCGAACGTGCCCTTGAAACCGGTCCTATGTTTATCCATCAGACGGAGCTATCCACCCGTCTTAACCATCCATATCCATGACTGACAGCGCGCCCTATAGCCATATCGTCGGGAATGTCTGCGTTGGTCAATAAAGTCCCCAAGAATCCAACAAACGTTTGGTCTTTATATTTGCATGGAACAGCTCGGTGGATTTGGACAGTCGCATAGAGGCGACCGGGAAATTCTACTTTTAGACCCCGCAATGCGGTCAGCAAATTTCCCACGGCAATCCGATCACGCTCGTCAGCTTGTTGGTTCCGGCTCATACTTCGGTAAATCTCATAGTTGTCCTGGCTAAAGGGGAGCCACGGACTTGCAAAATAGTAACGAAGCAATCGTTCAGCCACTCCAACCTCTTGGGTTATAAAGCGCATCTCGACATCTGAAATGCTCGTCGTCACACTGCCAAGCTGCAACGGCCGGTCAAGCAAGGGCAAACGTGCTAGCAAATGCGCACCTTCGTGGAAGCCAACCAAAATTCCATTCCCTTCGCGCCAGCGGTAATGGACCAGGGGGTAGCGATAGACAAGACCGCTCTGCCCATGTTGGTGAAGCAGGGGCTCATCAGGGAAAAGGCTTGCCAGTGCCCCCCTTAGGAGATGCGGCCGTGAAGAGCCATTTGAGGACCCAGCGAAGTGTAACTGCAAGCAGACTATCGGTATCTCACTCATAGAATGAGCACTCCATGCTCATCACGACTGTCTGGCAAAGTGAGTCCGCGGCGCGCATCATAATAGCCTTCCCTAAGTATCCAGTGGCCCTGCCAGTGATTCGCGATATCCTCTGGACGAAATCCCCTCTTCACATACACGCTGACAGAAATCCGAGCAATGCGTCCCGCTAACCTTCGCCAGGCTTCTCGGCGTTGCCAGCGGTTCCCCACTCGACTAGCCGCCTCCATTTCTTCCTTAAGCGCCGTGTCTTGTTCCAAGACAAGTAACTCTACTTGCTCCTTTCCCTCACCACGTAAAAGAGTTTGAATTGGCTCGTCTTCCTCCCATCGTGCAAACCGTTTTAGATGCTCTACTCCAAGATTCTTCTTCTCTGACAATGCCGCAAAGTAGCGGTTGGCGAGATCGAGGATTTGCTCTTCCTCGACTTGGTCCATGCCTTCGATGATGCGACGGGTTTCTTGTAGATGCACAGGGTCGTAAATCATTTCCGAAAAACGACGTCCGTTCTTGGCGAGTATATCCACGATTTCGACAACACAGCGTCCCTTGCTCCCCGCTCTATTACAGCGCCCGGCTATCTGGATCAAGCTGTCAAGCGGAGCAAAATCCCTGATCACCACATCCATGTCAATATCTACACCAGCCTCAATGCACTGAGTAGACACAACAATGCAGGGGCGTCCTTCGGCGATTTGCTGTACAGCTTTTAATCGGTCTGATGGAGTAACGTCTGCACTGAGAAATAGAAGCGGGGCATCCTGAAATCCGCCTGGCCATCCCGCCTCTAAAGCGTCTCTTACCGACCGGGCACTTGCTCGGGTGTTGAGCGTCAACAACACTCGGCTCTGGTTTGCCAGCCATGTCGGTAAGCGCTGACATACCTCATCAAGGAATTGTTGAATCGTGATCTTTCCCCCAGTTCGGAAGGACAGAGCGTAGCGCCCAAATGCCTTGAAATAGAATTCATGATTAGGAAGTAACGGTTTCACTCCAGCCACAAACGAAGGCAGGGTCGCAGACATCAGAAGGACCCGGCTGTTGCCCATCTTGGTCAATCCGCGCAGTAGAGATTCCAGCGGTTTCCAGAGCTTGCACGGCAACGATTGCACTTCGTCCATGATAATCAGGGCATCACAGAGATTATGAAAGCGCATCTGATAACGTGCCTTAGGACTCATCACTGTCAGTAGGAATTGGTCATAGGTGGTAATGACCAGTTCAGTTCGCCAGGTATCAATAAAGAAGGCTTCAGCGCTTTCCTCCAGATCATCGCTATACCGACGGTCCGAAAGGGAATGCACGGTGAGGAACCAGGTCCCATCGGGTTCTTCGCCGCCTTGCCGTAGCAGAACCTCATACTCACGAGCCGTCTGGTCGATTATCGAGAGAAAGGGCAAAACTATAATGATTTTCGGTGGAATGCCGGTGTCATCAGCAATCCGCTGGCGCGCCTTCAGTGCCCAGGTAGCCGCCATCAGGGTCTTACCTATCCCTGTCGGCGCAGTCAGACTGAAGATGCGCTCAGTGGTCACCTTGTCGATTTCTCCAATCAACTTCAGTCTTGCCTCCTGGCGAACATCATTAACTCGCGTACATTTCGGTGTACCGATTCGCTCCTCCACCCAGATGGATTCCCACAACCTTCGTTTTCGTTCCAGATGCGCCTTAGGATCCGGCACGGCCAAGAAGGCTTTATCCGCTTCAAGCAGAACTGAAAATAGCAATTGAGTCCTGAGTCGGTGTTCGACCGCTTGCTCAAGCACGAGCGCATCCAAGAGCGGCCTTATTTTATTATCTATATACCCTTTTGCCTTTGCCCAGGGACGTTCATCTAGTGCCAGGTCTGATACCTCGATGCCTGTTGCTTCTTTCAAGCCCTCCCTGTCAAGCATGGGGCATTGGCGTTTGAGTAATTGAGCGATCTCGCCCCCACCAACATCTCGCATTTCTTCCATCATGGGAAGCGCGGAATGATGGCCCCGCGCCGAGGCTGCCACTGCCAATGCCTCTAAGGGACTCCACTCATCCCGCTCAGCAAGCAGAAGGATAAGCAATAAGGAAAGTGGTGTATGGGCTTTCTCCTTTCGATCACCGCGATAGCCTGCCGGGTTGGAAATGTATGCCTGAAAAGCACGTGTACCTTTCCCTAAATCGTGTACACGAGACAGCAGCCCACAGAGCCTCCGCACATCGGGTGTTGCTACGTCCTGCGTGTGCCAAGCAAAGATTCCTTCCATCGCGGAGAGAATCTGTTGTATGTGTTCACGAAACAGCAAATGGGGGTGTGAGTGAAGTCTCATCACAAAAACACAATGACAGCATCGCCTGCTTTGAAAGCATCGGCCGTGTGAAGGGGAACCGACCGGGCATTCCGCTCAAGATAATAAGCTGCATGACTAAATACACGATCCGTCGTCACGGCTCGTGGCATACGCATAGCGTGGAGGACCAATTGTTTCTTGAAGATCGTGTCCATATCCAAATCGCCTGCTTCTCGTGGGAAAACAGTACAAACATGATGTACCCCGTCCGGGAGACTCTTTCCTACACTCGTTTCCTCCCACACAAGATCAGCCATCAGTTCAGAAAGTCCAAGGGAAGGCTGGAAGTGCCAACGTCGTTCTTTAAGGCGACTCTCCAGTTGCGAGTGATATGGTTCGGCTAACGCTGCCCAGATTTGAAAAGCCGGATTTACGAGCCATTCCTGGGCAATAAGGGTCGCCTTCTCCGGCTTGGTTTGTTTATCCAACTTTTGGGTACCCTTCACGAGTCTTGGCAGTGCCGCCGGTGGGTCCTTTCTCAGCTTAGCCTTGTGCCAGTGGATGTCAGACATCGGTCCAGATACAGCGATCCTGGATGGCTCTAGCTGCGTTTGCGGAGTATCCTTGGTGAGACCCAACACGGCTCCAATTAACCCAAGCAGTGCCGTCCTTGGAGGGATGGGATAGGTAGGAGCACTTGCGTTGGCCTCCGCCCGCAAAAAATGGCCAAACCGCCCTTGAATGCGAAACCGAATGATGTTCATGAGTCAAACTTGAGATCTTTCCAGGTGTTTGGCGGATCCTGGATTATTTGGATGTCAACCGATTTAGCGTAACTCACCTGTTTGATGCGATTGTTTTGCCCTTCAAGACGTTCCAGCAAAGTTTTGAGATTAATCTTGTAATCGTTCGGTGAGGACCAAGCCTTCTCCGCCTTCCCATTCGCTCCTTCGAGTCGGATATAGTCCTGAAGGCGACCGAACTGAAATTCTTCGCCAGGTTTGTATTCCAGATCAATGAGCAAGTGCGGGACCTGGCCACGCTTGGTGCGAGTATTGGCCGCAGAACGTACACCGTTCCAAACGGCCTTGAGGAAAATCGCATAGTCGTCATCGTTCAATCTGGACAGCTTCGCAGAGTGTTCATTGGCTACCCCTGAGAACCCAATCAAGGCATAACGAAGCCCAAAGTAAGTGGTAAAGGTCCCTTGAGTTTTCCCCTCCTCGCTAGCAAAAACCGAGGTGCCATGGATGTCCACCTCTTCAGCCTGATGAAGAACCTCCCCCATGTTGATCTGAACTGCCCCTGTTAGTGTTTTCGGTTCCGGCTTAGGCTCCCATGTGCTTTCCGTTCCAGAAGGTTCCTTGATCTTCTCCGCCTTGAAAGCAAACGAACTTCCAAAGAGTCGGGCATCAATGAATGCTTTCAGAAGGATATCTACCAATTCTTTGCCTTCAGCCTTTGCCTTCTTATTTGCGGCAAGGTAATGAACTACCCGGCCCGTCAAGTTGGTGGTTCGTCCCTCGATGTTATCCACAAGGATGTCTTTCCCTTGGCTCTTCAGGTAATCACGCACAAAGCGTTTGAGCCGGACATCTGTGACGTAGTGCGTGCCGTCAGGCAGAACCCGAGGACGATTTTCGTCGGGATCCCCGTTTGGATTTCCCATCTTGATGTCGTAAAGGAACAAGAACTCTCTACGCCCCGTAAATGTTTCACTGTCGCCAGTCATTGCTCCCTCCATCGTGCTTATCCCCCACCCCACTCGGGAGAATACGGTTACTCAAGGATTGCCCTAACAGGAGAAAATAGCACGTCGCTGTGTCATCGAGATCAATTCGATCCCCTAAGCGAACTCCCAAATCTCCGATCTCTTCGATAAGGGCACGCACCTGTGGGCTTTTCTCCGTCTCGTAGGCCAATAGTTTCTCTCGAATCTTCACATATAACGGCGGCAAGTCTTGCCCTGTCAGTGTCAACCGCTTTAGCCAAGTTAAAGCATTAGCCCCCACGTTCACGCCTCTTGCCCCTTGGACTTGGAGTACCTTGCCATAGAGCACTCCCAGCAAGAATGCATACGCTTTCTCCTGACTGTCGATCCCGCTTTCGAGACCAAAATACGGCTTAAGCCTTTCCAGTGTTGGCTCAAAAGCTCGTTCAGGCATTTCCATCACCCCCAATCTTCGAAAATAGTAAAGCCACCACGCCAAGTGGCGCGCCCAACCAGCAGCTGTAAGGTACGGACCCTTTTTCCCCTGTCCCTCGTAAAGCAATCCATATGCGCTTCCGTCCTCAACTGCGCCCATCCAATACCAGCGGGCGGTTGTAAGTGCCTCATCCCAGAATCGCTTTTGGGGCAAAGGCGTCCCCCCATACACGCTTGCTGCTATCGACCGGCGCAATTGAAAGAGACGGTCGCTATCGTTTACCTGTTGAGCTTTCTTCCCTCCAGGCCGTTTAAAGAGATCACGAAAAGCAGAAAGAGAGAGGTTAGGCCGCAGTTGGGGAAGAAACATCACGGGAAAGATTTCATGTACCCATTGGCGTGTCAGTTCGTTCTGATGCGAAAGCTCAGTGAGTCTGCTCGGGGGAACGTCTGTTAAGACCCCATAAACTTCTTCAATGGTCTGGCCAACGTCAGCCCATAGGAAGGTCATATTGAGTAAAGCCTTCTGATCTTTGAGGACATCGAGAAGCGATGCCTCATCCTCCTCGACATCGGCAGGAATGTGTTTGACAAAATCCAGAACAGCGCTCAGTAACTCTTGTCGGGCCTGAGGCATTGCATTGGAAAAAGGAATGATTAACGCTTTATCCCCGGCCACACGGGCCATAAAGGGTCTCTTCTTGGAGACAGGATCTTGGTTGAGGACATGGTACTTGTAGATATAGAGCAGGTCGGCACAATCCCCGCACAGCGCGAATCCTTTCCAGGCATTTGCCAAGTCCAAGCCAGGAAACGCGCCCTCCCGGTCCACATTTCCTAAGTTAATACCGGCTCCCTTCACAGCATTGGGATAAACGGTGACCCCATCGGTACCACAAAGAGCGCACCGAGCAGCCTCCTGGGCAGATGCCGCTACTGTCACGTAACGGTCCCCCGCTAATTTCTCCTTCATTAAATAGTCCAGATATTCATGACGCTCACCGGGAAGCTTTCCGTTGCTGTCGGCAACAGTCAGAAGAACGGTTGACTTCTTTTCACCTATCGAATTGACAGCAGCATCCAGCATCGAAGAAAACTTTGCATCCCCCCAAGCCACCTCAGATCTATCTGGCAACCGCAATTGAGGGCGTTCCAATAGATCAAGAACCTCCTGAAAATACCCAGACCAAGATCTGCTCAATTGGGCAGCTTCATGAAAGGAATCGAGCGTTGTCTTGAGAATCTTTGCGGAAGGCCCTGCACCTTTTTGTTTACTGTAGCTTCGTTTTATGACTGGCCCTACTTGGGCCCCTTGTGAACCGGAAGGACGCATGAATGGCAAGCAGGGGGCTAGTTGGGGAGTCATTTCCCTAGACGATAGGAAAGCAACCTTGGGATCATTTGGCTCTGGCTCGATAACGTAGACTTCATTTACTTTTTCAGGATCCTCGACAAGAAACGGGAAAAGTACCTCGGGATGTTCATGGCGCAGCTTGCGGAACCATCCCTCCAAATACGCAGGAGGCATGCCATCACCAAGTTCCTTGAACAAATAATCCAAGGCCAATTGTCGCATTGCCTCAAGCATCAGAACCTCTCATGATTCTAACAGCGTGCATCAAACCCACCCCTACGCGCTCCCTGCCAATCCTCTGAACGCACCCCCTCCCTCAACCTTTTGCTTCAAGAGGCAAGGAGACCTGACGCCCCTCTCACGCCATGGCAGAAACAGTCAGCCCGCGTCCCGCAGACGGATACATCTTTTCACTTAAGAAAGCAACCGCGGCTCGACGATTCGTGGAAGTCGGCCGATATTTCGTGTCCGGTCCTGCCATTACACCTTGGACTCCGCGCGCTTTCCCTCCTCCTGCCACAACCGACCCGTCCCCGTTCCGCCGCACATGGGTCAGCGCAGGCTTGCGATACTCATCCATAGCGCCGTTCACCTTCCCTGGCTCCATCGAGAAACGTCATCTCTCCACCGGCCCGAACGACCCGTCGGTGTTGGGAGATCCGGATTTAGGCGACGCGTCGACAAGCATTGTACATGCCTGTACGTTTCCAATATATTCAATCTGAGGCCGTTATGAAACTTTCAATCAGCGAAGCGCGGAAACGGTTGCCGGCGTTGGTTCGGCGAGTCCAGCGAGATGCGGGCGCCCGCGTGGAAATCACCGTCCATGACGAGGTCGTCGCCGAGCTTCGCACTGTGCAACCTCACCCTGAGCCAGGAGCGGCCGCGAACGCACTCCTGCGACTGATGACAGGGTTGCCGAAGTCGCGCGGTCGGAAGCGCCCGATCTCTTCCCATGTGAAGCCTCATCTCTATAGGAAAGGTGGTGCGATCCGCTGATGGCCCTCCTCACCCTCGTGTTTTGCGATACGTCATTCTTCTATGCCTGTCTTGATCCGAGAGATACCAACCATGCACGCGCCCACGCGCTTGTGACCGAATCGACCTCCGTCGGCGCGACATTCTGCACCACCTGGCACATCATCAGCGAAACCGTGACCTTGCTGCGGTACCGGCGCAACTCTCGAGCGGCGCTCGCCTTTCTCACCGAGGTGAAGCCCGGGCTTCGCATCGTCACCTATGGCGACCGCGTAAGGGACGAAGCCGAACAGATATTTCGTACGTACGCTCGGGACCATCGCTTGTCGTTCTGCGATGCGATCTCATTCGTGGTGATCACCTCATTGCTCGATCATCTTCCCTGTTTCAGCTTCGATGAAGACTTCCGCACCCTCGGCCTGACCGTATTGCCCTGACAATCATGGTCTCTTACGGTTTCCAGACGCCCCATCCAACGGCGCAAACGGCACGCTGGGATTGTACTGGTTCGCCGGATTCAGCGGATTATCCGGGTGGTACCGATTCACCGGATTGAACGGATTGTTCGGGTTGTATTGATTGATGGGATTCGTC
>Ga0268299_1003146_pt1 | contig 16339 bp, 9 predicted proteins | sample NOBtaG_FD_193484 | JGI IMG/M metagenome (GOLD analysis project Ga0268299, IMG submission 193484) | Activated sludge microbial communities from bioreactor in Nijmegen, Gelderland, Netherland - NOB reactor | ecosystem: Engineered > Bioreactor > Aerobic > Activated sludge | place: Netherlands...
TCGACCGCGACGTTCACCGCCACGGCGACCTCGACGCACACCGCGACCGACACGCCCACGCCCACCGACACGCCGACGCCGACGGCGACGCCCACGCCCTCGGTGGCGATCTGCGCCGCGGCGCCGCGCAACGACTGTGGCCAGCCGAGCAAGGCCGTCCTCAACCTGCTGGTCGACGGCGTCGACCCCGCGAAGCGGCGGCTGGTGTGGAAGTGGCTCCTCGGTGACGTCGCGTCGGCCGACATCGGCGACCCGGTGTTCGGCACCACCAACTACCGCCTCTGCCTGTACGACGACGGCGCGCTGGCCATGAGCGCCGGCATCGCCGCCGGCGGCACCTGCGACGGCAAACCCTGCTGGACGGCGACGGCCAGCGGCAAGAAGTACAAGAGCAAGCTCGGCAACGCCGACGGCGTGACCCTCGCGGTCATCAAGATCGACCCGCTCAAGGGTGCGATCCGGGTGAAGGCCAAGGGCGCGGCGATGGCGAGTCCGTTCCCGCTCGCCGGCTCGGTCCGCGTGCAACTCGTGCGCAACCAGGGCGCGGCGGTGGAGTGCTGGGAGTCGACGCTGCCGTCGCCGGCGCTCAAGAACGACGGCCGCGTCTTCCGCGACAAGATCCCCTGACGTTTCCTCCCACCCGGCGCGGCGCCGTTCCGAGCTCCTTCCCTCCGCTCGGGCGGCGCCGCTTCGCCGGTCCTCGGGCGTGGAGCGCGTGGGCGGCAGGTCGGCGCGCCACGACTCGATCGCCGAGGGTCTGCCGTGGGGCGACCGAACGGGCAATTCGGCCGCGCCCAGTCGGTGTCAGCGCCGCGGAATCCTGCTGCGCCGGTGCGCCAGCAGAGTCGCGGTAGGAGTGAAAGTCCTCTGCTGGTAAGGAGATTCGCTCGCACCGCGCGAGCGGAGCGACGGCCGCGGACGGGGTAGGGAGGACTCCGGATCAGGACTTTTCCCGCCTGTCGCTCCGCTGTGCGGAGACGCACAGTACCCGCAGACCTTTAGCCCAGAGGAGGGGTTCCATGGAGGACATCAAGGGGGTCAGGAGTGCGGCCGCTTCGTGCCGCCGCCAGTCGGCGTCGCCGGTGTACCGCGCCGTCGCCGTCGTCGCACTCGCCGTCGGATTGCTCGCCGCCGCGACGCATCCGGCCGCCGCCGACAGCACCGGCGAGCGTCCGCCGTCGCAGGCGCTGACGGGCGCCTTCACCAACGCCGTCAACGCCTTCGCCTGCGACGGCGTCACCGCCGACGTCACGGCGAACAACCAGACGCAGCTCTACTCGGGCTTCGGCATCAGCCTGCCGCCCACCGCCATCGTCACCGGCATCCAGGCGCGGCTGCGCGCCAACGACGGCACGCGCAACAACCGGCGCTTCCGCGTCGGGCTGTCGTGGGACGGCGGTAGCACCTTCACCGCCGATCAACCGACCCGCAACATCCGCCGCAACGCGCCGCTGCGCGACTTCTTCGTCGGCGGCTCGGCGTACCTGTGGGAGCGCGCCTGGACCGGCGCCGAGCTCGCCGACGCCAACTTCCGCGTCCGCCTGCAGGGTCGCATGCCCGGGGGGAGCGACCCGATCCATCTCGACTGCCTCGCCGTCACGGTCTTCTACCGCCTGCCCGGCGCACCCAGCCTCAACCTCGCCAAGACCGACGGCCCGGACCCGATCGAGCCGCAACAGGAACTCACCTACACCATCTCCTACAGCAACACCGGCGAGTCGACCGCGACCGACGTCATCGTCACCGACGTCGTGCCCGCCGACACGACCTTCGTCTCCGCCAACCCCGCGCCGACCAGCGCACCGGCGGTGGGCGGCACCGGCACCGTCACCTGGAACGTCGGCTCCGTTCCGCCGGGCGGCAGCGGCACGCTGACGTTGGTGGTCGAGGTGGACGCCGGCCTGAGCAGCGGCGACGCCATCGTCAACGCGACCTATTCGATCGACAGCAACGAGAACGCAGCCACGCCCGGCAATCCGGTGACCACCACCGTGGTCAACCCGGTCGTCCTGAGCCTGGCGAAGTCGGACGCGCCCGATCCGGTGCAGCCCGGCGGCACCGTCACCTACGTGCTCACCTACACCAACTCCGGCAGCGTGCCGGCGACCGGCGTCGTCGTGAGCGAGGCCTACGACGCCAACGTGACCTTCCAGTCGGCGACTCCGGCGCCCGACGGCGGCTTCACCGACCAGTGGAGCATCGGCACGGTCGCCGCCGGTGCGTCGGGCGCGATCACCATCACCGCCACGGTCGCGACTGGGCTGGCCGACGGCGTCCTGCTCGGCAACAGCGCCGATCTCAGCGACGATGCCTCGAACTTCGCCGAAGCGGCGGCGACGACGACGGTGCAGAACGTCGCCTCGCTGTCGATCAGCAAGACCGACGGCCCCGACCCGGTGAGCTCGGGCGCGGCACTGACCTACACGATCAACTACCAGAACACCGGCACGACCACGCTCAGCGGCGTCGAGGTCATCGAGGCCTACGACGCCAACACGACCTTCGTCAGTTCCGTGCCGGCGCCCGACCTCGGCAGCGACGACACCTGGACGATCGGCACGCTCGCGCCCGGCGCCGGCGGCTCGATCACCGTCCAGGTCGACGTCGCACCGTTGCTGGCGAGCGGCACGCTGCTCAACAACCAGGTCTTCGTCAGCGACGACGCGGCGCACTCCGCCGCCGCCTCCGCTTCGACGCTGGTCACGGCGCCGCCGTGCGGCGACGGCGCCGTGCAGCCGGGCGAGGACTGCGACGACGGCGTCGCCAACGGCACCTCGGCCTCGTGCTGCAGCACCACCTGCGGCTTCCGGCCGGCGGCCGATCCCTGCGACGACGACGGCAACGGCTGCACCGACGACGTCTGCAGCGGCGCCAGCGCCGTCTGTCAGCACCCGGACAACGTCGCGCCCTGCGACGACGGCTTCTACTGCAACGGCGCCGACACCTGTGCCACCGGCACGTGCTCGCAGCACGCCGGCGATCCCTGCACCGGACCCGACGGCGACACCGACTGCGCCGAATCGTGCGACGAGTCGGCCGACTCGTGCACCGGTATCGATCCGGCGGCGACGCTCTGCCGGCCGAGCGCCGGCGAGTGCGACGTCGACGACTACTGCGACGGCGTCGACTCGACCTGCGCCGACGAGTTTGCCTCGCCGACCACCGCCTGCGGCTCGCCGGCGGACGACGAGTGCACCGACCCCGACACCTGCGACGGCGCTGGCACCTGCCTCGCCAATCACGCCGCGGCTTCGACGCCGTGCACGGACGACGGCCAGGTCTGCACCAGCGACGCCTGCGACGGCGCTGGCGCCTGCGTCCACCCGGCGGGCAATGCCGGCACCGAGTGTCGCGCCGACGGCGGCGAGTGCGACGTCGCCGAAGCCTGCGACGGCCTAAACCCGAGCTGCCCGCCCGACGGCTTCGAGCCGGCGAACGCAGCCTGCGGCTCGCCGGACGACACCGAGTGCACCGAGCCCGATGCGTGCGACGGCGGCGGCAACTGCCTCGCCAATCACGTCGCGGCTTCGACGCCGTGCACGGACGACGGCCAGGTCTGCACGGCCGACGCCTGCGACGGCGCGGGCACCTGCGCTCACCCGGCGGGCAACGCCGGCACCGAATGTCGCGCCGACGGCGGCGCCTGCGACGTCGCCGAGGTCTGCGACGGCGCGAATCCGAGCTGTCCGGCCGACGGCTTCGAGCCGGCCGGCGCGGCCTGCGGCAGCTCGGCGGACACTCCCTGCGACAACCCCGACACCTGCGACGGCAGCAATCACTGCCTCGCCAACCTCGAGCTGGCGGGCACGTCGTGCAGCGACGGCGACGCCTGCACCTCGGGGGACATCTGCGATGCCGGCGGCGCCTGCGTCACCGGCCCGCCCACCCTCTGCCCGCCCTGCTCGATCTGCGACGGCGAGGACGGCTGCGTCGACGCAACCGCATTCACCTGCGAGCCGGGGGTTGCGGGCAAGAACGTGCTGGTGGTCGCCGACCGCGCCGACCCGCGCTCCGACCGCATCGTCTATCGCCAGAGGATCCAGGCGGCGACGTCGAAGGCGGACTTCGGCAACCCGCTCACCGGGAGCGGCTACCAGCTCTGCATCTACGACGACAAGGTGGCGCCGGGCAGTCCGGACACCCTGGTCTACGCGGTCGACATCCCGGCCGGCACCGCCTGGCGCGAGACCGCGGCGGGCTTCGTCAACCGCTCTGCGACCACCGATCCGGCCCTCAAGGTGGTGCTGCGCAGCGGCGCAGCCGGCCGCGGCCGCATCGGGGTGCGCGCCAAGGGCGGTGCGCTCGGCCTCGTGCCCCACAACTCCGGCGTCTTCTTCAGCCAGAGCGAGGAGGTCACCGCGATCCTGCTGCGCAACGACGGCGGCCGGTGCTTCCGCACCGACTTCCCCCGCCCGTGGCGCAAGAACGCCGCCAACGGCTACCGCGACAAGGACTGAACTCCAGCGCGATCGGACCGGTCGGAGCATTGCGCCCGATCGGTCCGATCGCTCTCGCAGCCGTCGAACCTCCCCCGCCGCCGGCGCCGCCGCTGGCGTCGCGCCGCTGCCGTCCCTGGACGGGCGGGCCGGGAAGCGCGCTGAACGACGTTCATCGCGCTTGAACGCCTGCGACGCGGATGGAGGGTCTGTGACGGCAATCGAGCTCGGACGGAGAACGCTGGCGCTGGCGCTGACGGTGCTGCTGTGGAGCGTGGCGGCGGTGGCGGGCGCGACCTGCGTGGGCGACTGCGACGGCGACGACGAGGTCACCCCCGCCGAACTGCGCCTCGGCACCGCGATCGCCCTCGACCCCGGCCAGGCTTCCCTGTGCCCGGCGATCGGTTCGGAGGGGGTGGTCACGGTCGCGGATCTGGTGGCCGCCGCCGGCAACAGCATCGGCGCGTGCCCCGGCGCGCCCACCCGGACCCGCACCGCGACCGCGCCGCCGACGCCGACCGGCACCCCCAGCGGAACGCCGACCCCGACCACGGCGCCGGCGACCGCGACCGCCACCCCCGGGGGGACGGTCGTGCCGGGTTGCGACAATGGCGTCTGGACCTTCTCCTACGCCGATGCGGTCGGCACCAACGCGGTCACGTCACCGGTGCAGGTCACCGCCATCGGCGCGAGCGAGGCCCGCGATGCGCGCACCGGCCGCTACTCCTGGCTGCTCAACGGCAGCGAGTGCGTCGACGGCGTCGTCTTCCACCGCGGCGTCTCGCTCCAGGCGGTCCTGCAGACCAGCGCCCTGGTCCCCGGCACCTATCCCCTCACCCCGCCCTTCGCCAATCTCCTCTACCAGGAGATCCAGGAGCCGCTGGTCTTCATCCGCTCCTGGGTCAACGTCGCGGGCGGCTCGCTGACCATCGAGTCGGCCTCGGGCAACGGCATCGCCTTCCGCCTCAGCGCGCCGATGGTGCCCTCCACCATCGTCAGCCTCAACTCCGTGCCGCAGGGCACCTTCACTCTCGAGATCAGCGGCACGGTGAACGAGATCGTGCGCCAGTAGCGGGGCGCGGTTTAGAGCAGACCCAGCTTGCGCGCGATCACCTCGGCGGCGAGGCCGAGGAGGAAGAGCGCGCCGAAGCGGCGGGTGTGCTGAAAGGCCACCGCCGAGTACCACAGCGGCCAGATGTTGGGCGGGTACTCCGGCGGCGGCGCGGCGGGGCGCGGGTGGCTGTAGATGCGCAGCGCGCGCAGGTACCAGGGCAGGGCGCCGAAGACGGTCAGCAGCAGCCAGGAGAAGGCGCCGCTCATCACCAGGCCGGCGACCAGCGCGTACTCGAGCGACAGCATGACGATCGTCGCCACGCGCGCGTCGGTCTCGCCCAGGATCACCGGCATCGTGCGGATGCCCTTGGCGGCGTCGGCTTCGAGCTTGTCGATGTGCTTGCCGAAAAGCACCGTCGTCGCCGCCAGCGCCACCGGCAGGCTGGCGATGACGATCGAGGAGGAGATCTCGCCGGTGATCGAGTAGTAGCCGCCGCCGACCATCAGCGGGCCCCAGACGACGATGACCGCGACCTCGCCCATGCCGATGTACTTGAGCGGCCAGGTGTAGAAGAGGACGAAGAAGGCGCCGGCGCCGACCAGCCAGAGGATCGCGTCGCCGCGCTGCGCCACGATCACCAGCCCGGCGGCCAGCGCCACCAGCCCGGTGACGGCGGTGTAGAGCAGCACCTGGTTGCGCGTCATCAGTCCGTGCTCGAGCGGCTGCGGTCCGTACTGCGAGCGGAAGTAGTTGTCCTTGTCGACCCCTTTCCAGTGGTCGGTGAGGTCGTTGACCAGGTTGTTGGTGGCGTGGGCGAACAGCAGCCCGACGGTCACCATCAGCCACAGCAGCAGGTCGAACTTGCCGTCGCGCGCCGCCAGCAGGCCGGCGATGATCGCCGAGTTGAGCGTCATCACCAGCACCGCGGAACGGGTCGCGATCAGCCAGCGCGAGATGACGTCGAGCGCGTTCCACTCCTCCTTGCTGACGCGCGGAATGACGGTGACGGCCCGAGCCCACATCGAGGTGTTCATGCGACCGCTATAGCGCAAAGGAGGGCACGGGCAAGGCGCCGCGCTCAGGCGGGTTCGGCGGTGTGCTGCACGACCTCGATGCGGTTGCCGTCGGGATCGCGGGTGAAGAAGCGCACCAGGCCGGGGATCTCGCGCTCGCTCTCGAAGGGCGCGCCGGCGGCGGCGAAGGCGGCGCGCGCGGCCTCCAGATCCTCGACCAGCACGGCGAAGTGGCAGCGGCTGGCGGGCTTCGCCGGTCCGACGGAGAGGTGCAGCTCGCGGCCGTCGGCGAAGCGCAGCCAGGCGCCGGCCCGCCCCGGCGTCCCGGCGCGCTCGATCTCGACCAGCCCGAGGAGGCGGTAGAAAGCGAGCGCGCGCGGCACGTCGGTCACCTCGACGTTGACGTGCAGCAGCGTGGTCATGCGGGGTCTAGTGCCACACCCCACCCCCGCCGTCGACCGGCGACACTGGGCGACCCGTTTGCGCGCCTGGCGCGGGCGTGCGAGCAGGCTTGCATGACCGCGCCTCTGATCATCGAAGCCGCGCTCAACGGCGCGACGCCCAAGGCGGTGAATCCGCACGTGCCGCACGGCACCGAGGAGGTCGTCGCCGCCGCCCGCGCCTGCCTCGACGCGGGCGCGACCATCGTCCACCACCACAACGCCGAGGGACTGCTGCACGGCCGTCACGCCGCCGAGCCCTACCTCGCCGCCTGGAGCCTCATCCGCCAGACCCACCCGGGCGCGATCCTCTATCCCACCATGGGCGGCGGCGGCCCGCACACCGACATCCGCGAACGCTATGCCCACATCGAGGAGCTCGCCGACGCCGGTGCCCTCGGCATGGCGATCATCGACCCCGGCACCGTCAACCTCGCGCCCGCCGGCGCCGACGGCCTGCCGCTGCCGATCGACCTCGTCTACCAGAACACCCACGCCGACGTGCGCGCCATGATCGACGTCTGCCGCGCCCGCGACCTGGCCGTGCACGTCTCGATCTTCGAGCCCGGCTTCCTGCGCACCGCGCTCGCCTATCGCGCCGCCGGCCTGCTGCCGCGCGCCAAGATCCAGCTCTACTTCGGCGGCGCGGCGCTGCCCTTCGGCCTGCCGCCGACGCCGACGAGCCTGGAGGCGTACCTCGCCATGCTCGACGGCAGCGGCCTGCCGTGGATGATCGGCGTCATCGGCGGCGACGTCGCGCCGACGCTGGCGGAGATGGCCATCCGGCGCGGCGGCCACGTGCGCGTCGGCCTCGAGGACTACGCCGGCTCGCGCCAGCCCCGCAACCAGGAGCTGGTCGCCGAGATCGCCGCCCTCGCCCATCGCCTCGGAAGGCCGCTCGCCACGCCGGAGGAGGCGAAGGCGATCGTCGGCTGAAGGTCGCTCTGCCGACCCGCCCCGATCCGGCAGGACAGCGTCGCGCCATTGATTCCGCGCCCCGATCCAGCAGGCCAGCGGAGCCGCGACCGTCAGGGAGCGGTTGGCTGCGTGCCAGCGCGAGGCCAACCGCTCCGTGACGGTCCGCGCGTGTGCCGGATGGGGGCGCGCGATCAGCCGGCGATGCCGTAGAAGCGCGCCGCGGTGCGACCGAGGATGGCGGCGCGCTCGTCGGACGAGAGCGCGGCGAGGTAGTCGCGCACCACGGCGGTGGTCTTCTCGTACGAGCCGGCGAGCAGGCAGACGGGCCAGTCCGAGCCGATCATCAGGCGGTCGGCGCCGAAGCGCTCGAGGGCGCAGTCGAGGTAGGGGACGAAGTCCGCCGGCGTCCACGCCCGCCAGTCGGCCTCGGTCACCAGCCCCGAGAGCTTGCAGCAGACGTTGTCCGCCTCCGCCAGGGCGCGGAAGTGCGCCCGCCAGGCCTCGAAGCCGCCACCGCGGATGTCGGGCTTGCCGAGATGGTCGAGCACGAAGCGCTGGCGCGGGAAGCGCCGCACCAGCTCGACCGCCGCCGGCAGTTGCCGCGCGTACACGAGAATGTCGTAGCTGAGGCCGAGCGGCTCGAGCGCGGCCAGGCCGCGGCCGAAGTCGTCGCGCAGCAGAAAGCGGTCGTCGGGCTCGTCCTGGGCGATGTGGCGCACGCCGCGCAAGTGGGAGTCCGCTGCCTTCTCGCCCAGCACGGCGGCGCAGTCGGGCGCGCGCAGGTCGACCCAGCCGACCACGCCGCGGACGAACCCGTGCCGGCGCGCGAGCCCGAGCAGCCAGTCGGTCTCGGCCGTGCTCTGCTCGGCCTGCACCGCGATGCAGCCGTCGAAGCCGGCGTCGGCGAGCAGGGGGGCGAGGTCGTCGGGCAGGAAGTCGCGCTTCAGCGCCGCCATCGAGTCGTCGATCCAGGGATGCGTCGCCGGCGCGTAGCGCCAGAAGTGCTGGTGCGCGTCGAGGCGCATCAGCGCTCCCGGGGGATCGGCGTGCCGCCGCTCGCGCTCGACTGGTAGCAGGCCTCGACCACGGCCATGGTGCGGAAGGCGTCCTCGACCGGCGACACCAGCGCCGCGTCCTCGCCGGCGACGAAGCGCTGCAGGTTCGCCATCGGCCCTTCGAAGGCCTCGAGGAACCACGAGCCGCGCAGCGGCACCTCCGTCCAGTCGGCGTCGTCGAGGGCGAGCTCGAGCGCGTCCGGCTCGCCGTACGGGTAGTTGAGGTTCACGCCCATCTTCGCCAGCGCCGCGCCGCGCGTGCCCTCCACCTTGAGCTGCGAGACCGCGTGGCGGGTGCCGAAGCCGTGGGTGTGGTTCATCGTCAGGCTGACGCGCAGATGGTCGCCGTGGTCGAGGATGATGCTGGTGCGGACGTCGGGATAGTCGGGCAGCGCGGGATGCCGCACGCCGCGGGCGTAGACGCCGCGCGGCTCGCCCACCAGCGCGCGCACGAGATCGAGGTAGTGAACCGAGTGCACCAGCACCTCGAGGCGCGGCACGCCGCGCAGGAAGGCCCAGTAGCTCCAAGGGGTGTGCAGGTTGAGCCGGACCTCGACGTCGGTGATCTCGCCCAGCAGGCCCTGTCGCACCGCGTCCGCCAGCGCCAGCATGTTGGGCGCGAAGCGGAGCTGGAAATTCACCGCCGCTGTCAGCCGGCGGGCGCGGCAGACCGCGAGGATGCGGCGGGCGTCGGCGAGGTCGCGCCCCATCGGCTTCTGCATCAGCACCGCCGCCCCCAACGGCAGGCGCTCCAGGATGGCGGCGATCTCGCCCGGCGGCACGGCGAGGTCGAACACCGCGCCGGGCGCGGCCGCGGCCTCGTCGAGCGAGGCGAACACGGGTAGAGACGCGCCGCCGCGCTGCGCCACCTCGGCGGCGCGCGTGCGGGCGGCGCTGGCGTCGACGTCGAAGATGCCGGCGAGCGGGAAGCCGAGGCGCGTGTACACCGGCAGGTGCGCGTCGCGCACGATGCTGCCGGCGCCGACGAGCGCGATCGGCCGCGGCGCCGACGGCAACGGCCAGCGCTGCCTCAGCTCGGGGAGCGACATGGGCGCGCTTCTACGCGAGGGGGGCGCGCGCGTCCATGGGCGCGGGTCGATCTGGCAGCAGCCTCGGAGCCGCGACCGTCAGGGAGCAGTTGGCTGCGTTCCAGCGCGATGCCAACCGCTCGCTGACGCTCGCGGCTCCGCTGTGGTGCCAGGTCGTGGCGGGGCGATTGGCTGGGCCTCGGCGCGCCAGTTGCGCTAAGAGACACCCGCCATGGCCGAACGCCTCGCCGAACTGCTGGTCGATCTCGCCGCACGCCGGCCCGACCTGCCGCTGTTCACGTTCCTGCACGCGGACCGCGAGGAGGAGAGCGCGACGGCGGCGCGGCTCCAGCGCGACGCGCGCATCCTCGCCACCCTGCTGCGCGAGCGCGGCGTTCGTCAGGGCGAGATCGTGCCGCTGGTCTTCGACCACGGCTACGACCTCGTGCGCGCCTTCTGGGGCGCGCTCTATCTCGGCGCCGTGCCGACCATCCTGCCGTACGTCTCGCGCGACGCGGGCGCGAAGAACTACGTCGACAACGTCCGCCAGTTGGTCCGCTTCACCGCCGCGCCGAACATCGTCACCACCACCGGCATCGAGCCGGCGCTCGCGGGCGGTCTCGACGGCATCGACTGCCGGCTCATCGGCCTCGACGGCGGCCCGCTCGACGGCCCCGAGGACGGCGGCGAGGCCTGGCGCGAACGCTCGCCGGCGCTGCCGCCCTACATCCAGTTCAGCAGCGGCAGCACCGGCATTCCCAAGGGCGTGGCGATCTCGCAGACGGCGGTGCTGCGCTACGAGGCGGCGCTGGCGGAAGCCTCGGGCGCGCGCGCCGACGACGTGATGGTGGGCTGGCTGCCGCTCTACCACGACATGGGGCTGACGAATCAGATGCTGCGCCCGCTGTCGGTCGGGCACGTGAGCGTGATGATGAGCCCGTCGGCCTGGCTCGGCGCACCCGAGCGGCTCTTCCTCGCCGTGCACCGCCATCACGGCACCGTCACGTGGATGCCCAACTTCGCCTTCGCCTACTGCGCCCGGCGGGTGCGCGATCGGCAGATCGCCGGCGTCGACCTGTCGAGCTGGCGACTGCTGGGCAACGCCTCCGAACCGGTGTTCCTGCGCGAGTTGGAGGAGTTCGCGCGCCGCTTCGCGCCCTTCGGCCTGCGGCGCGAGGCGCTGACGATCGCCTACGGGCTGGCGGAGCACGTCGCGGCCGTGACCCACACGCGCGTCGGCGCACCGCTGCGGATCGACTGGGTGGCGCAGGAGACGCTGGCGCAGGGCCGGGCGTTGCCGGCGGAGCCCCGGGCGCAGGCGAGTCGCGCGATCGTCACGTGCGGTGCGCCGATCCCGGGCGCACGCCTGCGCATCGTCGACGAGTCCGGCGGCGACCTGCCCGAGCGCAGCGTGGGCGAGATCCTGGTCGCCGGCCCCTGCGTCTTCGACGGCTACCACGCCGACCCCGACGGCACGGCAGCGGCGCTGCGCGCGGGCTGGCTGCACAGCGGCGATCTCGGCTATCTCGCCGACGGCGAGCTGTTCGTCTGCGGCCGCCGCAAGGACCTCATCATCTCGGCCGGCCGCAATCTGCACCCGAACCATCTCGAGGACGTCGCCGCCGCCGTTCTCGGTGCCGATTGCCGCTTCGCCGCCGCCTTCGGCATCCCCGACGCGCGCCTCGGCACCGAGACCCCGGTGATCGTCTGCGAGATGCGCCGCCTTCCCGACCAAGCGGAGCAGGCGCGGTTGCGCGAGGCCACGCGCGCGGCGCTGCGGCGGGAGCAAGCGGTGTACGTGAGCGACGTCCACCTGGTGGAGGCCGGTTGGATCCCGAAGACCACCAGCGGCAAGATCAATCGCTCCGCCTGTCGCGAGCGCTACCTGGCCGAGCAGCCGGAACGCGCCGGGATCGAGGCGACGGACGCACCCGCCGATGCGACGCCGGTGGAGGCCCGGCTGCGGCGCATCTGGCAGGAGCTCTTCGGATGGCCGGACATCGCGCCCGACGACGACTTCTTCGAGATCGGCGGGGACTCGCTGCTGGCGGCGGAGCTGATGGTGGCGATCGAGGAGGAGTTCGGCCTCACCCTGCCGAATCGGGTGCTGCTCGACGCGCCGACGATCGCCGGCCTCGCGCGCCTGCTGGCGCAGCCGCCCCTGCCGGCGCCGGAGGATCTGCTCGTGCCGCTGCTCCGCCGGCGCGCCCAGCCGCTGCGGCCGGCCTTCTTCTGCGTGCACGGCATCGGCGGCGGCGTGCTCGACTACCGTCCCCTGTCGCAGGCACTCGGTCCGGAACAGGCCTTCTACGCCATCCAGGCGATCGGCCTCGACGGGAAGGCGCCGCTCGACGCCAGCATCGAGGAGATGGCGGGGCGCTACGTCGAGGTGGTGCGGGCCGAGCAGCCCCGTGGGCCCTACCATCTGGGCGGCTACTGCTTCGGCGGCGTGGTGGCGTTCGAGATGGCGCGTCGCCTCGTCGCGGAAGGGGAGCGCGTCGCGTTGCTGGCGATCCTGGAGGGCTGGGCGCCGCGTCGCGCCGGCGCCGCCGGCGGCTGGCAGCTTGCGCTGGATCGGGTCCGCGGGCTGCCGTTCTGGCTCGGCGACTACCTGCGCCTCGAGCGGATGGAGCTCCGCGCGCGCCTCCGCCGCGTCGCGCGACGCCTGGGCAAGCGCGCCCTGCGGCTGGCCGGGGCGCGCGTCGAGCTCGAGGTCGGCGACTTTCTCGCGGGTGCGTCGCAGCAGTCGGCGCGCTTCCAGCGCGCCCTCGCTCTTCACCTCGAGGCGCTGCGCGCCTACGCGCCTCTCCCTTACGGCGGCGAGAGGTTGGTGGTGTTCCGCACCGCCCGCCGGCTGCCGCGCTCGCCGACCTGGGACCGCGGCTGGAGCGCACTCGCGAGCGCGCCGATCGAGGTCGAGACGATCCCCGGCGCGCACGCGACCATTCTGCAGGAGCCGCACGTGCGGGTGTTGGCGGAGAAGCTGGCGACCTACCTGCGCGCCTGAGCCGGGCGGCGCGTCTCCCCCTGGCCGAGGCGGTGGCGCAGGCGGTCGGCGGCGTCGAGCAGGCGGTCCTGCGCGCGGCGCAGGTTCCGATCGCGTGAGAGCTGCGCCGTGTCGGCACTCGCGAGTCGCCGCAGGCGCAGGACGCCGCGCGCGATCGCGACGACCCCCGTCCGCCCGGCGCCGGAGTCGAACGGGTCGCGGAAGCGCGGCTCGAGCTCCAGGGCTCCGGCCCAGTCCCGCCACTTGTCGACCTGGATGCGGGTGCTGGTGCGGATCGCGACCCACGGCACGCGCAGAGCGTCGGCGACGATCGCGCCGTGCAGTGCGGCGGTCAGCAGCAGGCGCGTGTCGCGCAACTGCGCCAGCGTCCGCTCGACCGACTGGGTCGCATCGATGAACTGCCAGCCGAGGGCGCGCGCCACCAGCCGCCAGCGCCGCAGGTCGCCGAGATGGTGGGGCATCAGCGAGACCCGGGCGGCGCGCCCGGGCAGCGCTTCGAGGCGCGGCACGAGCATCGCCGGATCGCCCTGCACGACGCCTTCGTCGAGAGCGAGCGCGGCGGCCGTGAGAGGGCCGCGCACGGCGGCGAAGTCCCACGCCGGAGTGGGTGTGGGGAGCGGGCCGTAGCCGATGCCGGCGCCGAAGACCACGGTGCGCTCGGCCGGCGGGACGTCGTCGCGCAGGATCGATCCCATGCCGACGAACAGGATCTCGTCCGGCACCTGTGCGAAGGCATCGCCGAACAGGCGCGGCCACAGCCACGCGTTCAGATCGTCGCCGAAGTTCGGAGCGTCTCCGCGGTGCCAGTGGTACCTCACCGCGGCGATTGTGCGCCCACACCCGCGCCGCCGGCAAGCGCGCCGGACTCAGGCGCGGTCGGGGCCGAGGGTGAAGTAGAAGGTCGCGCCCCGGTCGACCGCGGCTTCCGCCCAGATGCGGCCGCCGTGGCGTTCGACGATCCGCTGCACGATCGCCAGGCCGGCGCCGGTGCCCTCGAACTCGCTCGGGCTGTGCAGGCGCTGGAAGACGCCGAAGAGGCGCTGCGCGCGGCCCATGTCGAAGCCGGCGCCGTCGTCCTTCACGTAGTACACGACCTCGCCGTCGCGTCGCAGGCTGCCCACCTCGATGTGCGCCTCGCTGCGTTTGCTGGTGTACTTGAGCGCGTTGGACAGCAGGTTGAGCCACACCTGGCGCAGCAGCGTCGGGTCGGCCTCGCAGGGCGGCAGCTCGCCGATGCGCAGCTCGACGCGGCGGCCTGCGAGCAGCGGCTGCAGCTCCGCCAGCACCGTCCGCAGCATGGGCTCCGGCTCCAACCGGCTGGTGGCGAGCGGCTGGCGGCCGAGGCGCGACAGGTTGAGGAGCGCCTCGAGCAGGCGATTCATGCGCTCGGCGCTCCCGTGCAACACCTCGAGGTAGTGCCGGCCCTCCGCTGGCAGGGCGGCGCCGTAGTCCTCCAGCACCGCGCGCGAGAAGCCTTCGATGCTGCGCAGCGGCGCGCGCAGATCGTGCGAGACGGTGTAGGTGAAGGCCTCGAGGTCGCGGTTGGCGGCCTCGAGCTCCGCGGTGCGGCGGGCGACGCGCTGCTCGAGCTCGCTGGCGAGGCGCTGGATCTCGCGCTCGGCGCGCTGGCGCTCGCTGATGTCCTGCTTCACGGCGATGAAGTGCGTCACCTCTTCGCCCTCGGAGCAAACCGGGGTGATCGTCATCTCCTCGGTGTACTGCGAACCGTCCTTGCGCCGGTTCACGACCTTCCCCGACCACACCTGGCCGCGCGTGATCGTCTGCCAGAGGGCGGCGTAGAACGGCTCGTCCTGTACGCCCGATTTGAGGAAGCGCGGGTTGTGGCCGACCGCCTCCTCGAGCTGGTAGCCGGTGAGGCGGGTGAACGCGGGGTTGGCCCACACGATCGCGCCGCTCTGGTCGGTGATCACGATGGCGTTTGCCGATGCCTCCAGGGCGGTGGCCTGGAGCGTCGTCAGCGCCTGCGCCCGCTTGCTCTCGGTGACGTTGTCGAACACCGCGACGAACTCCTGCGGGCCGGCTGGGTAGACCGAGATCTTGAGCCAGATGCCCAGCGTCTGGAGCTCGACTTCGAAGGTGCGCTGCACGCCGGTGGCGACCACCTGCTCGTAGGTGCGCAGGACCTCGAGGTTGGTCTCGAGGAGTCCGGGGATGATCTCGCTCACCTTGCGGCCGACCACGTCGCGCAGGCCGGTGAGGGTCTCGAAGGCGGGGTTCACGTCGAGGTAGACGAAGTCGACCGCCTCGCCGTCGCGGTACAGCAGGCGGCAGTAGGCGTAGCCGTCGAGCATGTTCTGGAAGAGCGAGCGATAGCGCTGCTCGCTCTCGCGCAGCGCGCTCTCGGCCGCCTTGCGCTCGCCGATGTCGAGCAGCACGCCGTGCCAGAGGATGCTGCCGTCGGCCTCGCGCTCGGGGGTGAAGTGGGCGTCGATCCAGACCTCGCCGCGGGTCGGGTGACGGATGCGGTAGGTGTCGCGCCAGGGGGTGAGGGTGCGGGCCGCGTGCGAGACCGAGTCGCCGACGTGGCCGACGTCGTCCGGATGGATCAAGCCGAGCAAGGGGGAGATGTCGTGGCGGAGGTCCTCGTGGCCGAGGCCGGTCACCTCGCGCAGGCCGCGGCTGGCGTACGGACAGGAGCTCGTGCCGTCGTTGCCGGTGCGGAACGAGACGATCGCCCCGGGGATCGTCTCGGCGATCCGCTCGAGTTGCGATTGCAGCGCCACCTGGGTCCGCAGCGACTCCTCGACTTGGCGCGCGGCGGTGATGTCGCGCGAGACGCCGAGGACGCCGAGGATCTCGCCCGCCGCGCCGTGGATCGGCGTCTTGATGGTCTCCAGCAGCACGGCGGTGCCGTCGGCGGAGGTCACCCGCTCCTCGTAGCGGTAGGGCCCGCCGCGGCCGATGGCCGCGGCGTCCCTGGCGCGGAAGAAGTCGGCCAACGCGGGGTCGCCGAAGAGCTCGTCGTCGGTGCGCCCGGCGATCGCCGCGATCGGCCGCCCGACGAATCGCCCGAAGGCGGGATTGCAGGTCAGGTAGACGCCCTGCGGATCCTTCATCCAGATCGGCTCCGGCAGGCTGTGGAGGAGGGTCTCGAGGAACTCGCGCTCCTGGCGCAGGGCGGCCTGCTGCCGCCGCAGCTCCTCCTCCATCTCGACGCGCGCGGTGACGTCGCGACCGTTGATCAACAGGCCGCCGATGAGCGGGTCGGCGCGATGGTCCTGGACGGTGATCTCGAGCGTGCGCCAGCTGCCGTCCTTGTGGCGGATGCGCATCTCGGCAACGCCGGAGAGGTCGCCGCCGCGGGCCGCCGTCTGCTGGCGGAGGCGCTCGAGGTCGTCGGGATGGACGAGGGCGAAGGCGTTGGTGC
>Ga0268299_1003147_pt1 | contig 16337 bp, 18 predicted proteins | sample NOBtaG_FD_193484 | JGI IMG/M metagenome (GOLD analysis project Ga0268299, IMG submission 193484) | Activated sludge microbial communities from bioreactor in Nijmegen, Gelderland, Netherland - NOB reactor | ecosystem: Engineered > Bioreactor > Aerobic > Activated sludge | place: Netherlands...
CCGGGGAGTTCACCGGCAAGCCACGCGAGGTGCTGGGGACGGAAATCGGAGCAGCGCATGAGCGAGACCGGGCGGAGGCGGGGATGCACCGGGTGAAGGCCGGTACAAGTGACGAGACGCCCTCCGATACCCTGGAGGGCGCCCCGCGTTCCGGACGTGCATGGCCTTCGGAGGTCCCACCCCCCTTCCGTGCCTACTGCAGCGCCGGCCCGATGATCTCGGCGAAGCTCGCCCGCGCCCGGTTCAGGCGCGACTTCACGGTGCCGAGGTTGCAATGCGTGATTTCCGCGATTTCCTCGTACGAGCGGCCCTCCAGCTCGCGGAGCACGAACACCTCGCGGTGATGCTCCGGCAGCTGGGCCACCGCCGCCTCCACCTGCTCGCGCACGTGGCGCTTCTTGTACAGCTCATCCGGCGCCATCGAGGTGTCCTCGAACTCCAGCGGACGCTCCTCGTCCTCCCAGCCCTGCGTCATGGTCTGGAAGAGCACCAGCGGATTCCGCGAGCGGTTGCGCAGCTCGTTCTTCGCGAGGTTCGACGCGATGGTGTAGATCCAGGTCGAGAACTTCTTCGCGCCGTCGAAGCGCGCGATGTGCCGGTGCACGCGAATGAACGCCTCCTGCACCAGGTCCTCCGAGCGCTCCCGATCGCCTACCGTGCGGTAGATGAAGTTGAGCAAGCGATTCTGGTAGCGGTCGACAAGTACGTCGAACGCGCGCGACTGACCGCGCAAGTAAGCAGACACCAAAGCGCCATCATCGAGCTTCTTCAGCTCAACAAGCGACGTATAGCCAGTCCCGATGTCCTGCAGATTCAGCGCGACGCTTCCCATACTCTCCTCGTGGTGGAGATCTCGGTGGGTGCTTCCCCGCCGATAGGAAGTGCAGGGGTCGTGCCAAACCCCAAGCGCGAGCTAAGTCGTTATTTCACAACACTTAATGCGGCCTTAATGCAGGCGGTTCGTCCTCTTCCGCGCACACCGGTGTCACCCACGAAGGACACCGTCGAAGCCCGCTACATATAGAAGGGTCGCAATGGTCTTGGCATCTGTAATCTCGCCGTCCCGAACCATCGTCAACACGCGCGACATCGGCAGCGTGTGGACCTCCATGAACTCATCGGCCTCGCGCGCCGACGCGCCCTGCGTCAGACCGGTGGCCGCGAACAGGTGGATCTTCTCGTTCGTGAACCCAGGCGCGGTCCAGATGCTGGTCAGCGGCACCAGGCGGTCGCAGCGACAGCCGACTTCCTCAAGGAGCTCGCGCCGCGCACAATCCTCGGGACGTTCGTTGGGCTCGAGGCGGCCCGCGGGAATCTCCCACAGATACCCGTCGGTCGCGTAGCGGTACTGCTTGATCAAGAGTACCTGCGGATCCGGCCCGTCGAAGTCGCTGAGGACCGGCAGGACGGCCGCCGCCCCCGGATGGTGAATGAGCACCTGCTCGCCGGCGCTGCCATCGGGATAGCGCACACGATCGACGTGTGCATCGAGGAAGCGATACTGCCACTGCCGCTCGCCGCCCAAGCGGCCGGGTTGCTCGGTCATGGCTGCTCCGATGGATCGTCCGTCGCCGACAGCACGGCGAAATCACCGTGCCCCAGCGCCTGCAGCGGCGCCGCGATTGCCGTGGGATCGCCGACCGCCAGTACCAGCAGGCGCGACGGATCGAGCTGTTCGCGCGCCACACGGTGCACCTCGGCGTCCGTCACGGCCTGTACGCGGTCGCGATACGTGCGGAACCAGTCCGCCCCGAGCCCGTGCACGGTGGCGCCCGCCAGCGCGCCGGCGACAGCCGCCGTGGTCTCGAAGCGTATGGGAAACACGCCGGCCAAGTACTCCGTCGCCAACGACAGCTCCGCGGCCGACGGCGGTGCCGCGCGCAGCGCGTCGATCTCGCGCAGGATCTCCTGCACCGCGCGATCCGTCACCTCGCTCTTCACCGCCGTACTGACCACGAACGGTCCGGCGGCGCGGCGCGCGTCGAAGCCCGAGCTGGCGCCGTAAGTGAACGCGTGCCGCTCACGCAGGTTGAGGTTGATGCGTGACGAAAAGAGGCCGCCGAGGATCGCGTTCATCACGACGATCGCGAGATAGTCGGGATGCCCGCGCGCAATGCCGATGTGGCCCACGCGCAGCTCTGACTGCGGCGCATCCGCCTTCGTGATGATCCGCGTGCGGCGCGTCTCGTGTCCGTGCCGCGGCGCGGACACCGCGGTGCTCCGCGCTGCACGGGCATCGGACGCCCAGTCGGCCATCTCACGCTCCACCAGCGCGACCGCAGCCTCGAGCGTGATGTCGCCCACGAAGAACAGCGTCGTCGTGCGCGGCCCGTAGTGCGCGCGGTGGAACGCGCGCAGCATCTCGGCGTCGAGCCCCTGCACGCTGCGGGCGTGTCCGCCGATCGGCCGACCGTATCGCGCCCGGGCGAACAACGTGCCGGTGAAGCGCACGTCGGCGAGGCCGCGCGGCTCCGCCAGGAGCTGCGCCAACTCGTCCAACCGCTCGTCCCGCTTCCGCGCCACGTCGGCCGCCGGGAAGGCCGGGGCCCGCAGCACCTCGGCGAACAACCCGAACGCGGCCTCGAGCCGCGCCGGTGTCACGGTCACCCGCGCCACCGTGGAATCCCAATCCGCGGACGCGTCGAAGCTCGTGCCCCAGCTCTCGAAGCGATCCGCGATCGCCGCGCCGTCGAGCGCGCCGCTGCCTTCCGCGAGCGCGCGCGCCGTCAGCGCCGCCACGCCCTCGCGCCCCTCGGGATCTCCGATGGCGCCGGCATCGATCAACGCCAGCACCGTGACGATCGGCAGGCGTGGCATCCGCGCCACGATCACGCGCAGGCCGTTGGGAAGCGCCATCTCTTCCGTGTCGGGAAACCGATAGGGCCGTACCTGCCCCGGCGAGGGCCGCAGTACTGCGCTCATGCCGCCTCCTGCGCCGCCGGCTTCGGCACGTAGCTCAGGCTGGCGCGGTTGTCCTCGCCCAACCACGTGCGCGCGGCCGCATGGAGTGCCGCCGCGTCGACGGCGCGATACCGCCCCAGTTCGGTGTTGAGGCGGGCGGCGTCGCCGTAATAAGTAGCGAACTGCGACAATTTGTCGGCCCGCTGTCCGGCCGACTGCAGCTGCAACAGCCAGCTCGCTTCGATCAACGCCAGCGCGCGATCGCGCTCGGCCGGCGTCACCCCGTCGGCGCGCAGGCGGTCGATCTGGGCCACCAACGCCTCGAGAGCCGTGGCCACCGGCACGCCGGGCCGGGCCGTCACGTCGCAGATCAGCAGGTCCGCCCCTTTCGTCAGGTCGAACGTGAACGCCCCCGCATCGCTCGCGATCCGCTGCTCACGCACCAAGGCGCGCGGCAACCGCGCGCCTTCGCCCAACCCGAGCACGGCAGCGAGTACCGCCAACGCATACCAGTCGTCGCTCCCACACGCCGGAATCCGGAACGCCAGGAACGTGCGGGCCGCCGCGACGTCATCCTCGACCACGGCGCGGCGCCACTCCCCGAACCGCGGCGGCAGCGCCATCGGCGGCAGCGCGGGTCGCCCCGCGCCGCGCGGAATCGCGCCGAAGTGCCGCTCGACCATCGCCAGCGCCGCCGCCGGCTCGAAGTCCCCCACGATGCTCAGGACGGCGTTGTCTGGCGAGTAGTACGTGCGGAAGAACTCCGCGACGTCGTCGAGGCTCGCGGCCGACAGGTCGTCCATCGAGCCGATCAACGAATGGTGGAACGGATGCGTCGGCGGAAAACACAGCGCCGGCAGCCGCTCCCACCACGTGCCGTACGGCTGGTTGTCCACCGACCACCGCCGCTCGTTCTTCACCACGTCGCGCTGCGTATCGAGCTTCTCCTGCGTCATCGCCGGCAGCAGGCGTCCCATCCGATCCGCCTCCAGCCAGAGTGCAAGCTCCAGCTGGTGCGCCGGCACCGTCTCGAAGTAGTTCGTGCGGTCGAGCCACGTCGAGCCGTTGAGCGTCCCGCCGGCCCGCTGCACCAGCTCGAAATGTTCGTTCGCCCCCACGTTCGCGCTGCCCTGGAACAGCATGTGCTCGAACAGGTGGGCGAAGCCCGTGCGCCCCTCGCGCTCGTTCGCCGACCCCACGTGGTACCAGAGGTTCACGGCAACGATCGGCGTCGCGTGGTCCTCGGAGAGCACTACCCGCAGCCCATTGGCCAACGCGTGCGTCGCGATGGGCAGCTGCAGCGTCGGGTCAGCCACGCGCGACCGCCAGCAAGCTCTGTCCGAACGGCGGACGCAGGACGTGCCGCTCCCACGCGTGCACCCACGGGAAGATCGCGCGGTCGAACAACCGAACCGACGCCACCTTGAAGCCACGTTGTTTGAGCAGCACGAAGGACGCCCACCACGCGAAGTAGCCGACGGCGTTGAAATAGTCGAGCCGCACGATCTCGAAACCCGCCTCCGTCAGCGCCCGGCGAAGCCCGGGCTTCGTGTAGCGCCGGAAGTGTCCGAAGTCCTTGTCGATCGGCGCATACAGCTCCGGTCGCGCCGGCACGAAGAGGCACAGGTGTCCGCGCACCGGCGCCAGCAGCGCGCGCCAGCGTCGCAGTTCTTCGACATCCTCCCGGATGTGCTCGAGCACGTTCACGCTCACGATGGCGTTCCACCCGCCGTCCAGCGGCAGGTCCGCCGCCGTCCCGTGGATGACCGTGCGTCCCGGCTGCTCGCGCCGCAGCCGCTCGGCGAATCGCTGCTCGGGCTCGACGGCCGTCAGCTGCGTGATGCCCGGCACCCCGGCGAGCTCCGCCGTCAGCTGCCCGATTCCCGCGCCCACCTCCGCCACGCGACCGCGCAGGAACGGCGTGAACTCCGCGATGAGTGCCTGGCGATAGTTGCGCGCTTCATTCAGCGCCGCGAACTCGAAGTCTTCGGTGTCCGCGGCGGCGTTGGGTTGTTCCGTGTGCACGTGTGCTCCGTCCCTGCGGGGATTCACCATTGGACCACTCGGGCCAACGGGGCCTTCACCGTCTCGCCGAGGAAGTAGCCCGGCTGGCGCAGCAGCCGCGCCCAGGCGTCGTCGGTTCGGGTCGGCGAACTGAACGCCGTCAGGCCCTCGCGGCGCGCCACCAACTCGGCGCGCATCACATGGAAGGGATCCGACACGACCACGACCGTATCCATGCGGCGCGCACGAAGCAGCCGGGCCACACCCGCGAGGGACTGTCCGGTGGTGCGACCCTCATTCTCCAGCAGGATCGCCGAGTCCGGGACGCCGGCCGCGAGCGCGTAGAGCCGGCTCACGGCGGCTTCCGATGCCGTGTCGCCTTCGGCGATGCCCCCCGTCAACACCAATCGCGGCGCGACGCCGCGCTGGAACAGCGCGACCGCATGGTCGAGCCGCGCGCGTAGCACGGGCGAGGGCTTCCCGCGATACTGCGCCGCGCCCAGCACGACGATCGCCTGCGCGGGCTGCGCTTCATCGTGCATCGCCGCGTACAGCACCGTCGCCGCTGACGTGAGCCAGAGGCTCGCCACCAGCCCGAGGGCGAGGGCAACGCGACGACGCACGGACCAAGCGCGGAAAGCCATGTCGGAAAATACCCCGTCGCCCGCGCCGCAGGCATTGGGCGCGTCAGCGCCCGAGGCCAAGCAGGGCGAGCGCCGATGCGTCGAGGTCAGCCGTCAACTCCGACGCCGTCGCCGGCGACACCGCGACGCCATCCAACTGATGCAGGAGGACGCGACCCACCAGCGCGGGCGCGATGCGCGGGCGCAATGACGCCGCCTGAAGCAATGCCGCGGCGAGTCGGCCCGCTGCGAGGTACCGTGGCGCCGCCAGCTCCGGGGCACGTGCACGCAACGCCGCATCGTGCAAGAGGCTGACGAGCAACGCGCGGCGTGCGCGGCGCGCGACATCACCGGCCACGTCGCGCCACGCCTCAAAGGGATCCGCCGCCGCCGCGGCGGCGTCCAGCGCGCCGACATCCTCGGCGACCAAACGCTCCGCCAGCGCGGTCAGCAGCTGGTCCTTGCCCTCGAAGTGATACAGCACGAGCGCCTTGCTCACGCCCGCTGCGGTCGCCACCCCCTGCAACGAGAGTGCGGCCACGCCCGCGTCCGCACCGAGCGTCGCCGCGGCCTCGAGGATCCGCGGCGCAGTGTCAGCGCGTGACATCGCTGCCGCGCGACGGGGCTTGCACGCGGTAGCCGCGCTCCGCGAGCTGCGCCGAGAGGGCATCCTGCGCGTGCGGCTCGCCGTGCACCAGGAACACGTCTTCCAGCTGCGGCGACGTCTCCCGCACCGTATCCAGCCAGCGCTGGAGCTCCATGCGGTCGGCATGTGCGCTGTAGCCGTTGATGACGGCTACCTTGGCGTGTAGTTCCACCGGCTCGCCGTAGATCTTGAGGATCGGCCGCCGCTCCACGATCCGGCGGCCCAGCGTATGCTCGGCCTGGAACCCGACGATGAGGACGGTGGATCGCGGGTCCGACGCGCTGTGCGCGAGGTGATGCAGGATGCGACCGGACTCCGCCATGCCCGACGCGGCGATGACGATCATCGGTCCGCTGCGCCGCATCATCGCCTTCGAGTCCTCGACGTCCGGCGTGAACTGCACGAGATCGAAGTCGAAGAGCGAGCCGCCGTTGCCGTTCATCTGCCGGACCAGCGGTTCCGACGCATCGAACTCCTGCGTGTTCTCGCGGAAGACGTGCGTGGCTTCGTTCGCCAGGGGACTGTCGATGACGATCGGGATGCGCGGGATCCGGCCGGCGCGCGCCAGCGCATGCAGGTCGTAGAGGATCTCCTGCGTGCGTCCCACCGCGAAGGCCGGGATCAGCACGCGCCCGCCGCGCTGTGCCGTGCCCGTCACGATGCGCGCGAGGTCGTCGCGCGCACCGGCGATGCTCTCGTGCTCGCGGTCCCCGTAGGTGGACTCCATGATCACCCAGTCCAACCGCTCCAACGGCTCCGGGTCGCGGATGATCGGCAGCCCATGCCGACCGACATCGCCGCTGAAGCCGAGGCGTCGCACGCGCCCATCCTCTTCCCACTCGAGCTCCACGGACGCGGAGCCCAGGATGTGCCCCGCGTCCACGAAGCGCGCCTTCACGCCCGGCACCACCTCGAACGTCTCGTGATAGCGGTGCGGGCGGAACTGCGTCAGTGCGTCCGAGACGTCCGCCAGGGCGTAGAGCGGCTCCACGAACTCGCGCTTCCGCCGCGCCAGGAAATCGGCGTCCTTCTCCTGGATGTGCGCCGAGTCGGCAAGCATCACCTCGCAGAGGTCGCGCGTCGCCACCGTGCTGTGGATCGGTCCGCGGAACCCCTGCCTCACCAAGTACGGCAGGCGGCCGGCGTGGTCGATGTGCGCGTGCGAGAGCACCACGGCATCGATGCGGCTCGCGGCGAGCGGCAGCTCCCGGTTCTTCTCCCGTACCTCGAAGCGGCGACCCTGGTACAGGCCGCAGTCGAGCAGGATCGAGTGGCCTTTCACCTGCAGCAGGTGCGACGAACCGGTGACCTCGCGCGCGGCCCCGCTGAAATGCAGGCGCATCAGCGCTCCGGCGCTTCGCGCGCGAATACCAGCGTGAGCCGCTGGCCGTCCTGGGTCATCGTCGCGAGCGTCCATCCCCCCCGGCTGCGCTCGTTCAGGAGGTCCGTCAGCGCGTCCTCGTCCTCGCGCTGGTGCCGCGTCAGCCGATGGATCACCGCCTGATATTCTTTCATGCGTCCGAAGCTACTACCTTCTCGCCTATGCCGACCACCCCTGCGCTCCCCGGCCTGACCGTCGTCTCGCATCCGCTCGTGCAGCACAAGCTCTCGTTGCTGCGCGACCAGGCCACGCCGAAGAAGATCTTCAAGGAACTCGTCGACGAGATCGCCATGCTCATGGCCTACGAGGCCACGGCCGATCTCCCGCTTGCACCGGTCGAGGTGGACACCCCGCTCGAGACGACGACCTGCCAGCGCGTCGCCGGCAAGAAGCTCACGCTCGTGCCCATCCTGCGCGCGGGCCTCGGCATGGTCGAAGGCATCCTCAAGCTCGTGCCCAGCGCGCGCGTCGGACACATCGGCCTCTATCGCGACCACGACACGCTCGAGCCGGTGGACTACTACTTCAAGGTGCCGGGCGACGCGGCCGAGCGCGATTTCTTCCTGCTTGATCCCATGCTCGCCACCGGCGGCAGCGCGGCGAGTGCGGTGAGTTCCCTCAAGCGCGCGGGGGCGACGCGCATCAAGTTCCTGTGCCTCGTCGCCGCGCCGGAAGGCGTCGAACGCCTGCGGACGGCGCACCCCGACGTGCCGATCTTCGCCGCCGCGCTCGATCGCGAGCTCAACGCGAACGGCTACATCCTCCCAGGACTCGGCGACGCCGGCGATCGGTTGTTCGGCACCCGCTGACGCGCAGGGAGTGTGACGGCGCGCACGTTGCGCGCCGAGATGGCGTCGATGCAATGTTTGCTTCGACACACGTCCTCTTGTCTGGAATCACGAATAGTCGTATCGTTCGCGCGGGTTCGGTCCCCCCACGTTGCACGCATCTCGCCTCGCCCCCACCGAATGCTCATCAATCTGCTGCCGGATTTCTTCGCCGCGCTCCAAAGCGTCGATCCCGTCGCAGCGTACCATCGGTACTTCGAGGCCAACCGTCCCATCCTCGCGGCGTACTGGCACAACTACGTCATCGAGCCCGCGGGACCGCACTTCCAGGACGTCGTCCGGGAGACCGTCCGCGCCGACCGCAGCGACCTGCGCGCGATGCTTGAGCGCACCGACGTCGTCGCCCTCGCCAAGCAGGCCGAAGCCGCCTGCACCGAGCTCTTCAACATCGACTCCACCGTCGACGTCGTCCTCATGGCCGGCGTCGGCGCCGCCAACGCCGGCGAGCTCGTCGTCAACGGACGCGGCATCGCGTTCGTGTGCCTCGAGCATTTCACGAGCATCGCGAATCCGCAGACGCGCGGCCTGGGCCTCGACCCCGAGCTCATTCCGATGTGGCTCGCGCACGAGATGGCGCACTGCGTGCGCTACACCTCGCCGCAGAGCCGCGCCGAGATGCGGCGCGCCGTCGCCGGCGCGAGCGGCTTCTATAGCTATTGGGAGACCGGTCGCGTCGCGACCCTCCGCGAGCACCTCGTCAACGAGGGACTCGCCGTACAGGCCTCCAAGATGATCAGCCCGGGGCACGCGCCTTGGGAGTACTATGGATTCCAGCGTCGCCAGTTCGCGCGGGTGCGTGAGCTCGAAGCGGTGCTGTCGCGCGCGGTGGCCGACGACCTCGACCGGGCGGGTCTCGGCCTCCGCTTGCGCTGGCTCTCCGGTGGCATGAGCGACGAGGCACGCACGGTGCAACGTCACGTGCTGCCGGAGCGCGCCGGCTACTTCGTGGGCGCCCAGATGGTCGACGCGGCGATTGCCGAGCACGGCATCGCCTGGGCGCTGCGGGCCGAGGCCCGCGAACTCACTCTTTCGCCGACGCGGCCGCTCGCACAGCATAATCGAACGGGCGAACCGCTGAGGTGAACGCGCGCGACCGGCTCCGGGGCCGGCCGCGCGTCGTTCTTTCCGTCACTTCCCGACGCAGAACGTGCGGAACACGCGCGTCAGCACGTCTTCGATGTCGATCGCGCCCGTCAGGTCCTCGAGCGCGGTGATGGCGGCGCGCAGATGCGTACCCGCCACCGGCGCCGGCAGTGCGTCGGCCTCCCACGCGGCCACGAACGCCGCGACCTCTCCGCGGGCCGCCGCGATCGCGGCGGCGTGCCGGGCGCGGGTGACGATCGGCTGATGCTCCGACGGCGCCGGATGCGTGCTCGACACCGCCGCGCGCACCGCCGCGCGCAGCGCATCGAGTCCGCGACCCTCGCGCGCACTCACCGACACCGCCTCGGGGCGCGCACTCGGCGCGGCGTCCACCTTCGTCCGAACAAGCAGCTGCTGCGCACGCGTCGCGCCGGCCACGGCTGCCGCAGTCGCGTCGAGCGCCGCGTCCGTGTCCGCGCACACGAGCACCACGCCCGCGCGCGCCAGCCACCGCGCGCTCACCTCCACCCCCAGCCGCTCGAGCCGGTCGTCCGTGTCGCGCAGCCCGGCCGTATCCACGAGCCGCCACGGATAAGGGCGTTCGTCCACCAACGCCTCCAGCGCATCGCGCGTCGTGCCGGGAATCTCGCTCACGATGGCGCGCGCGTCGCCCAACAGCGCATTGAACAGCGACGACTTCCCGGCATTCGGGGCGCCAGCCAGCACCACCGGCACGCCGTCGCGGCCGAGCTCCGCCATCGGCAGCGTCGCCCCGAGCGCGTCGAGCTCGGCGAGCACGGCCTGCGCCGCCGCGCTCACGCGCGCCCGCGGCTGCGGCCCGTCGTCCTCCTCGGGAAAGTCGATGTCGTAGGCGAGCAGCGCCTCGACCTGTACCAGCGCATCGCGCAGCGCGGCGAGGCGCTGCGACAACGCCCCCGAGAGTTGCACCAGCGCCGCGCGGTGCATCGCCTGGGACCGCGCGTCGATGAGATCCGCCACCGCCTCGGCTTGCAGCAGGTCCAGCTTGCCGTGGCGCACGGCGCGTTCGCTGAACTCGCCCGCCAATGCGGGCACCGCACCGGCCGCCACCACCGCGGCCAGCACCTGCGTGCTCACGTAGTGGCCGCCGTGGAGCGAGAGCTCGAGCAGGTCCTCGCCCGTGGGCGACGCGGCGGCCGCGAACCACGTCGCGAGCGCATCGTCGAGCATGCTGGCGGCATCGTCCACCGCGTGCAGGCGCACACGGGTCGCGCGCCGCGGCGTGAGCGCCGCGGGAACGCCGATGCGCGCGCCGATGGCGCCCGCCTCGGGCCCGCTTACCCGGAGGACGGCCAGCGCCGCCCGACCGGGCGGCGTGGCCAGCGCGACGATCGTGGCGTCGCGGCGGTCAGCGCTTGCGCGCGCTGCCCCCACCCGACGCCACCGTGGTCGTCGCCGCCTTCGCGCGCTCGTTCGAGATCAGCCACTGCTGCGGCAGCGCGGCCAGGTTCTGCACCGTGTAGTACAGGTTCAGGCCCGACGCGAAGTTGATCAGCAGCACCGTCATCATCACGGGCATGAGGATCGACATCATCTTCGTCTGCGGGTTCGGCGGCACGTTGCGCATGCCCAGCCACGACAGCGCGTACATCGACGCACCCATCGCCAGTGGCAGGATGTAGAACGGATCCTTCAGCGAAATGTCGCTCAGCCACAGGAAGCTCACGCCGCGGAACTCGATCGTGTTCTGGAACACGAAGAACAACGCGATGAGGATCGGCATCGGCAGCAACATCGGCAGGCAGCCCGAGAGCGCCGCGAACGGGCTCACGTTGTGGTCCTGGTAGACCTTCATCACGGCCAGCCGCTGCTTCTCCGGGTCGCCCTTGTGCTTGTTCTGCGCCTCCTGCACCAGCGGCGCGATGCGCTGCATCTCGATCTGCGTGCGCATCATGCGGCTGTTCAGCGGCCACATGAGCAGGCGGATCGCGACGCCGAAGCCCACGAGGATCCAGCCGTACTCCAGCGCCGTCGTCTTCTTCAGCCACAGCAGCAGCCGCATGACGATCGTCGCGAACGGCTGCACCACCCCGCTGATCCAGCCGCCGTACGGATTCGTCTTCTCGAACTCGCGCCCCATGCCCACCAGGCGTTCCCACTCCTGCGGACCGGCGTACAGCTCGAACGTCAGCGGCGCGTCGCCGAGCGGCGAGACGACCACGCCCTGCGCACGCGTCGCCACCTTGTTCTCGCGCACGGCGCCCGTCACCTGCAGTTCCGCGAGGGCGCTCGACTGTCCCTCGGGCGTCAGCAGGCCGACGAGGAAGTACTTGTTCTTCGCGACCGCCCAGGTGAACGGACCGGATTCCAGCAGACGCTCGCCGGGATCCGGCTTCCGGAAGTCGATGCGCTCCGCACCGCCCGACATCGTCTTGTAGGCATACGCGAGGTGGTTGGCGTCCTCGCGCGGATCGGCTTCCTGCGAGTCGAAGCCCGTCGGCAGCTGCGTCAGCAGGAACGCGGGCTGCGGAAGCCCCGCTCCCTGCACGCGCACGTTCGCGACGTAGTTGTCCGCCGCCAGTGTGTATTCGATGCGCACGCTCCCGGTGCCCACCGGCGCGTCGAAGCGCAGTGTCTCGCCCGCAGCCGTCGCCTCGCGCGTCGCCGTGAACGCCAGCGCCGCGAGCGGGATCGTGTCGCCGCCGGCAAGCAGCGTGTACTGCAGCAGCGCCTCGCGGCCATGGCCCAGCGCCACGAGTCCGGAGTCCGCGCCGAGGCGCCGGAACTTCGGGAGCTCGGCGCGCAGGAACTGCGCGCCTCGCGTCGAGAACGCGAACGTGGTCAACGCGTTGCTCACCGTGAGCGTCTCGATCGGCGCCATCGCCACCGCTGCCGGCGCCGCAGCCGGCGCCGCAGGCGTCACTGCGGTGGTGGCCATCGCGCTGGCCGCGCCCATGGTCGGGGCCGCGCTTGGCGCCGGCAGCGGCGCCGCAACGCTGCTGTCCGCGACGGCAGCGGGCACCGGAACGTCCGGACGCGGAAACAGCACCGGCGTCAGGAGCACGACGCCGCCGGTCAGGAGGATCGCCAGGAAGAAACGCTTATCCATCACGTCGGGAAGAGTCGGGGGGAACGGGCTCCGGCACGGGATCGAACCCCCCGGGCCGGAAAGGATGGCAGCGCGCAATGCGCTTCACCGCGAGCCAACCGCCGCGCAGCGCGCCGTGCTTCTCGAGCGCCTCGATGGCGTAATGCGAACACGTCGGATGATAGCGGCATGCCGCCGGCAACAGCGGAGACAGCACGACTTGATACGCACGCACCACGAAGATGAAGACGTATCTCATGCCACCACCGGAAGCGCGGCGACCTTCGCGCCGAGTCGCGCGACGTCCGTGCGCAACGCGTCGAACGGCGCGTCATACGCGCTCGGCAACGCATAGAGCGCCACATCGCGCGGCGGCATCGCATCGAACAGCGCAGGCCACTGCGCCCGCGTGAGTTCGCGCAGGCGGCGCTTGAGTCGGTTGCGCTCGACGACCGTGTGCCGATGCTTTGGCACCACGATGCCCACGCGGTGCGTGGCACCGGCGTGCAAAAGGGAAGCGAGTACCCGAACCTCGAGCAGCGCGGTTCGGACTCGCTTCCCTTCGCGGCGGACCAAGGTGAGGTCAGCCGTGCGCGTCAGCCGATCCGGCGACGCCACGTGCTGGCTCGCCTCAGACGCCTGCGTACTTCGACGGGAGCTTCACCGTCAGCCGCTTGCGCCCCTTCTTGCGGCGCCGGCTGAGCACTTCGCGCCCCCACTTGGTCTCCATGCGCGCGCGGAAGCCATGCGTCTTGATGCGACGCTTGTTGCGCGGGCGATACGTCGGCTTTCCCATCGTTGCTCCAGGTAACTGAAATCACTTCGCGGACAGACCGCTAAACGTAGTCCGCTCTGGGGTTTACGTCAACGGGCGCCGTGTATGTGTGCGCTTGTTCGGACACACGAGCGTTGACTTATCCACAGGCGCGGGGTAGGTTCGCCACCCCACCCGGATTTCCACATTTCGCACCCCCGAAGGCATGTCCCTTTCGGCCACCGACGCCTGGTCGCGCTTGTTGGATCGCGCTCGTACCGAGCTGTCGGATCACATAGTTGAGACCTGGTTGGTCCCCCTCCAAGCCGCGGAGTTCTCCGGCGAGGAGCTCGTGCTCAATGCCCCCGACCAGTTCTCGGTCGAGTGGAACGAGCGCCGCCACACCGCGTTGCTGGAATCCTTTGCGCCGGTCGCGCTCGGCCACCCTGTGAAGATCGCGCTGCGCGTTCAGCAGGAGCGCCTCCAACGCAGTCAGATGGACTTGTTCGTGCCACAAAAAGGACAGGAACAAGCCACTTTAGAGCCAGAAAAGCAGCCGAACAACGTCACGCTGTCGTCCCTCAACGACCGCTATACGTTCGACACCTTCGTCATCGGCAAGTCCAACGACCTCGCGGCCGCCGCCGCCATGGCCGTCTCGCAGGCCCCGGGCAAGACCTACAACCCCCTCTTCTTCTACGGGCCCACCGGACTCGGCAAGACGCACCTCATGCAGGCCATCGCACAGGAGATCGTGCGCAAGAACCCGCAGACGCGCGTCACCTACATCACGACCGAGCAGTTCACCAACGACGTCATCACGTCCATCGGCAAGGGCGCGATGCACGATTTCCGGCGTCGCTATCGCGAGACGGATCTCTTTCTCGTCGACGACGTGCACTTCATCGGCGGCAAGAACTCCACGCAGGAAGAGTTCTTCCACACGTTCAACGCCCTCTATGAAGCGGGGCGCCAGATCGTGTTGACGTCGGACCGCCCGCCCTCCGAGATCTCCAAGCTCGAGGCGCGTCTCGCCTCGCGCTTCGCCTGGGGCATGGTCGCGGACATCGGCCAACCCGACCTCGAACACCGCATCGCCATCCTGCGGCGCAAGGCGCAGATGGACCATCTCGAGCACACCATTCCCGACGACGTCCTGCACTTCATTGCAGATCACGTCCAGTCGAACGTGCGGGAGCTCGAGGGCTCGATCATCAAGTTGCTGGCGTATGCCTCGCTCAAGCACCGCGTGGTGACCGTCGACCTGGCGCGCGACGCCCTGCGCGACAAGATCCGCGCGAACGAGGGTGCGCCGGTGCGTTCCGAACGTCTCGATCGCATGGGTGTCATCCAGCAGCGCGTCGCCACGGAGTGGGGTGTCACGGTCGAGGGCCTGCAGTCGAAGACCCGCACCAAGACCCTCACGATCCCGCGGCAGGTCGCCATGTACCTGGCCCGCGAGATCCTCGGCCTGCAGTTGGTCGAGATCGGCCAAGCCTTCGGCGGCCGCGACCACTCCACGGTCATCCATTCCTTGGAGCGCGTAGCCGAGACGATGAAGGAAAGCGCGGAGTTCCGCGGCCGTGTGGAACGCGTGCGGGAAACCGTCCGGCATTCCGCATAGTGTCCACACCGTCCACATCACCGGCGCGGTCGCGACGCGTTTCCCCCGACACTCCCCACGCTCTCCACTGACGCTTCACGTGAGCGGCGTCCGCGAAGATACGCTCCCACAAGCACTTTCGCGGTTCGTCCACAATCCACACCTTTCTACTACGTCTACTACTTAAGAATTTCAGTAGACAGCAACAGCCGGGTTCCGCGCTGTTCAACATTCTTCCGTCAGCCGCAGATGCGCTTCACGATTACTCGCGAGAAGCTCCAGGAAGGGCTCGCCGCCGTCACGCCGGCCGTGCCCAACAAGACGACGCTGCCTGTGCTCGCCAATCTCCTGGTGCAAACCACGGAGAAGGGCATTCGCATCTCCGGCACCGACCTCGACATCGCCGTCTCGACCGAAGTCACGGCAGACGTCGAAGCTGCGGGTGCGATCACGATTCCCGCGCGGAAGCTCAGCGAGATCGCGCGCGAACTGCCGCCGGCACCGGTCCGCATCTCATCCACCGGCGACCAGCGCATCACGCTCGAGTGCGGGCGCTCGAAGTTCAAGCTGCTGGGCCTGCCGAAGTCCGAGTTTCCCAGCTTTCCCGCCGTGCAGTTCGACAAGGCCGTCCGCGTTCCCTCGGGTGATCTCCAGAAGTTGATCGGGCACACGGCCTTCGCCGCGAGCACGGAGGAGAGCCGGCCGATCCTCAACGGCGTGCTCTGGGAGCTCCGCAGCGACGCGATGCGCATGGTCGCGACGAACGGACACCGCCTCGCGAAGATGGAAGTGCCGGTGAAGGCCGGGCAGAAGGCCGATCTCATCATCCCGCCGAAGGCGCTCGAGCAGATTCGTCGCCTGTTCCCCGCCGAGGAGGAACTGGAAGTCGCGCAGGGCGAGAACCACCTCGGCTTCCGCTCGCCGTTCACCTCGGTGTACACGCGCCTCATCGAGGGGCCGTATCCCGGATACGAGCAGGTCATCCCGAAGGACAATGACAAGTACGCGATCGTCGATCGCGCCGCGCTGGTCAGCGCCCTGCGGCGCATGAGCGTGGTGGCGTCCGACCAGACGCATCGCATCCGCCTCTCGTTCAACGCCGGCATGCTGAAGTTCTCCGTGAGCACGCCGGACCTCGGTGAGGCGCAGGACGAGCTGCCGATCCGCTACGAGGGGGATCCGCTCGACATCGGCTTCAACGCGGCCTACCTGCTCGAGATCCTGCGCTACCTGCCCACGGACGAAGTGCGCATGACGTTCCGCGCCCCTGAGCGCGCGAGCACGATCGAGCCCGAAGGCTGGACCGACGCGGCCAAGTACCTCTGCCTCTTGATGCCGCTGCGCCTGGTTGACTGAGTCGCAACCGCGCGCCGCAGGGCTTACGGCGCGCGAATGATGAGGGCGCCGTGCTGCACGAGCTCCTGCGT
>Ga0268299_1003148_pt1 | contig 16328 bp, 18 predicted proteins | sample NOBtaG_FD_193484 | JGI IMG/M metagenome (GOLD analysis project Ga0268299, IMG submission 193484) | Activated sludge microbial communities from bioreactor in Nijmegen, Gelderland, Netherland - NOB reactor | ecosystem: Engineered > Bioreactor > Aerobic > Activated sludge | place: Netherlands...
ATCGCATCTCGGACACGGTCGTGGACGCGTTCCTCGGCGCTGACCCCTATGCCCGCGTCGCGTGCGAAACGCTGGTGACGACGCAGCGCATCATCATTGCTGGCGAAGTGCGCGGTCCTGGCGAAGTGGTCGCGGGCCTGGAAGACAAGATCCGCGCCGCGGTGAAGGACATCGGCTACGAGCAATCGGGCTTCCACTGGGCGACGGCGCATTACGAGTGCCACCTGCACGCTCAATCGGCCGACATCGCGATGGGCGTCGATAGCTCGTCGAACAAGGATGAGGGCGCGGGCGACCAAGGCATCATGTTCGGCTACGCGACGAACGAAACGCCTGAGCTGATGCCGGCGACGCTGCAATACTCGCAGAACATCCTGATGAAGCTCGCCGAAGTTCGGAAGAACGGCAAAGAGAAGGGTCTCGAACCCGACGCGAAGAGCCAAGTCACGCTCCAATACGAAAACGGCAAGCCCGTGCGAGCAACGAGCATCGTGCTCTCGACGCAGCACAAAGAAGGCCTCACGCCGAAGGACGTCGAGAAGATCGTCCGCCCCTACATCGAAGGCGTGCTCCCTAAGAGCTTCATCGACGCCAAGACCGAGTGGCACGTGAACCCAACGGGCAATTTCGTGATCGGCGGGCCCGATGGCGACACGGGCCTCACCGGCCGCAAGATCATCGTCGATACGTATGGCGGCGCCGCGCCCCACGGCGGCGGCGCGTTCTCGGGCAAGGATCCGACGAAGGTCGATCGCTCTGCCGCGTATGCGTGCCGCTATCTCGCGAAGAACGTCGTGGCCGCAGGGCTTGCCGATAAGTGCACGATCCAAATCGGTTACGCGATCGGCGTCGCTAAGCCGCTGTCGTTCTACGTCGATCTGCACGGCGGCAAGAACGTCGATCCGGCCAAGCTTGAGGCGATCCTGCCGGAGCTGATGGGCGGCTGCTCGCCGCGCGCGATCCGCGAGCACCTGAAGCTCAACCGCCCGATCTACGCGCGCACCGCGGCGTATGGGCACTTCGGGCGCACGCCCGACGGCGACGGCGGCTTCTCCTGGGAAAAGACCGACCTCGTGGACGAGCTGAAGCGGGCGTTTTAGGCGCAGCGCTTGCGTTGAAAATTGGCGCGCGCGCTGCTATGAGCGGCGCCGCGTCAAGGAGCGCTGCGACGGCCCGGTGTTAACACCTGAGCGCCGCCAGGCTTGATGCGGTTGTCCCCACAACGGCGCTCGCGGTTCTCTTTCGAAGGAGGGCGCGCGATGAGCGCATCTAAAGACTACGTAATCGCTGACATTGGTCTTGCGGATTTCGGCCGCAAGGAACTCGACATCGCCGAAACCGAAATGCCGGGCCTGATGGCCACGCGCGCCGAATACAAGCAAGCGCAGCCGCTCAAGGGCGCGCGCATCGCCGGCTCGCTGCACATGACGATCCAAACCGGCGTGCTGATCGAAACGCTGAAGGCGCTCGGCGCGGACGTGCGCTGGGCTTCTTGCAACATCTTCTCGACGCAAGATCACGCCGCCGCCGCGATCGCCGCCTCGGGCACGCCGGTGTTCGCCGTGAAGGGCGAGTCGCTGCTCGAGTACTGGGAATACACGCACAAGATTTTCGAGTGGGCCGATGGCGGCTACCCGAACATGATCCTCGATGACGGCGGTGACGCGACGCTGCTGTGCGTGCTCGGCCCGAAGGCGGAGAAGGATCCCTCGGTGATCTCGAAGCCGACGAACGAGGAAGAAGAAGCGCTGTACGCGGTAATGAACCGCTACCTGAAGGAAAAGCCCGGCTTTTATTCGGCGATCCGCGACGCGATCAAAGGCGTCTCGGAAGAAACGACGACGGGCGTGCATCGCCTCTACCAGATGGCCGCGAAGAAAGAGCTGCCGTTCCCCGCGATCAACGTGAACGACAGCGTCACCAAGTCGAAGTTCGACAACCTCTACGGTTGCCGTGAATCGCTGGTCGACGCGATCCGCCGCGGCACGGACGTGATGCTTGCCGGCAAGGTCGCGGTCGTGTGCGGCTATGGCGACGTGGGCAAGGGCTCGGCCGCATCGCTCCGCAACGGCGGCGCGCGCGTGATCGTGACAGAAATCGATCCGATCTGTGCGTTGCAAGCGGCGATGGAAGGCTACGAAGTCCAGACGCTCGATGATGTCGCCGGCTCGGCGGACATCTTCGTGACGGCGACGGGCAACAAGGACGTCATCACCGTCGATCACATGCGGCAGATGAAGTTCAACGCAATCGTCTGCAACATCGGCCACTTCGACAGCGAGATTCAGATCGCTGGTCTGAAGAACTACAAGTGGGACGAGATCAAGCCGCAGGTCCACCACGTGGAGTTTCCGGACGGCAAGAAGATCATCGTGCTCTCCGAAGGCCGGCTCGTGAACCTCGGCAACGCGACGGGGCACCCCAGCTTCGTTATGTCGGCTTCGTTCACCAACCAAACGCTCGCGCAAATCGAGCTTTGGACGAATGGCGCCAAGTACGACAAGCAGGTCTATACGCTGCCCAAGCACCTCGATGAAAAGGTCGCGATGCTTCACCTCGAAAAGCTGGGCGCCAAGCTCACCAAGCTTTCGAAGGAGCAGGCCGATTATATCGACGTGCCGCAAACCGGCCCGTTCAAGCCGGATCACTACCGCTACTAACGAACGCGCGCGGCGCTGGAGCTAAAGCTTCAGCGCCGCCGCTGCGCGCTCCAGATTTGCCGCCGTGTGCGCGAGATTTTCCGTGAGCGGCGCGGCGGGATCGCTGATCGCGATCGCGTCGCGTAAGCCGAGCGCTGCAATTTTTCCCGGCGTTGCATCGACTGCGCCGCAGAGCGCAATGACGGGCGTGCGTTTCCCGCGCCATTGCGCGCGCAGCGCGACGGCGGAGACGACCTTGCCGTAGCCCGTCTGCCCATCGAGGCGGCCTTCGCCGGTGATGATGAGATCGGCGCGATCGGCTTCAGCTTGAAAGTCCATCGCGTCCATCACGGCCTCGGCGCCGTCGTAGAGACCGCCGCCGAGAAACACCATCGCGCCGAACCCTGCGCCGCCCGCAGCGCCGACGCCGCCAAAAGTCTCGGGGCGCCCAAGATCTATCTGCGCGTGCACGATCTCGCACAGATGCGCCGCGCCGGCTTCGAGCGTTGCGATGGCGGCACCGTCCGCGCCTTTCTGGCGCGCGAACATGTGCGCCGCGCCAGTTGGGCCGAGCAGCGGAATCTGCACGTCGCGCGCAACGCGCACAAAGTGCGGGAGCGGCGTTGTAGGCGGTTCGATCCGCGCAATGCGATGCAACGCGCCGCCGACGGGACGGATCGGCTGGCCCGCTTCATCGAGAAAACGCCAACCAAGCGCACTCGCCAGACCGACGCCGCAATCGTTCGTCGCGCTGCCGCCAATCGCGAGGAAAATGTCGCGCGCGCCACGCGCCAAAGCATCCGCGATCATTTGGCCGACGCCAAGCGTCGTTGTATTGAGCGGATCGCGCTCGGCCGGCGACAGCAATTGCAGGCCTGCCGCTTCCGCTAACTCGATCACGGCGTGCTCGCCGCCGAGCAAGTAGCGCGCGCGTCGTGGGCGAAAGAGCGGATCGGCGACCTCGATCTCGACGCTCTGCAGCGAGAGGCGCGCCGCCAGCACGTCCATCGTGCCTTCGCCGCCATCGGCCATCGGGAAGGTCACGATCTTGTGCGGGAATGCGTGGCGCTTAAGTCCGCGCGCGATTGCCTCCGCCGCATCGCGTGCGCTCAGCGCATCCTTGAACGAATCTGGCGCGACCAGAATGCGCACGGCTATGCGCGATTGAGCGGCAGCACGTCCACCAGCGCGCCCGCCGCCTGCGCCGGCGCATTTGCTGGCAAGCGCACCAAAGCGTCTGCGTCGCGAAACACCGAGAGCAGAGAGGAGTCTTGCGACTCGAACGGCGCGACGCGCAGCGAGCCTTGCTCCGTCACATCAAGCCGTGCGCGCAGATAGTGTTCGCGCCCGCCATTTTTTGGCAGATCGCTCGCCAGCGCGGCGCGCACGAAGCGCACGCTTGGATCGGCGCCTACGAACGTTGCGATGATCGGTTTCAGGAACAGGTGCGCGCACACGAGCGCGGATGCCGGATTGCCAGGCAGGCCAAGCACACGGCCGATCTCGCCTTGGCCAAACCATACCGGCTTGCCGGGGCGCACATTCGCACGCTCGACGTGGAGCGCGACGCCAAGCGTGCCGAGCGCGGGTTTGACGAGGTCGCGGTCGCCCACGCTTGCCCCGCCAATCGTCACGAGGAGGTCGTGCGTGGCCATCGCTTCGCGCGCGGCGGTCGCGAGTTCGCCGATGTCGTCGCCCCGTGCGTTGAGCCGCGCCGCCACGCCGCCCCAGCGGGCGATCAGCGGGATGAGGCCGAAGCTGACGGAGTCGAAAATCTGATGCGGGCCGGGGCTGCCGCCGGGGGCAACGATCTCATCGCCCGTGGAAAGGATCGCGATGCGCGGACGTTTGCGCACACGCACGCTCGGCGCGCCGGCTGCGGCCACGAGCGAGAGCGCAACGCCGTCGAGCAGCGCGCCGGGCGTCAGCAACGTTGCGCCCGCTTTGAAGTCGATGCCCTGCAGGCGGACATTGTCGCCGACAGGCGCGGAGGGAACGGTGATCGTGTCGCCGTCCCGCGTCACGTCTTCCTGGATCACAACGGCGTCGGCGCCCTCCGGCATCGGCGCGCCGGTGAAGATGCGCGTTGCTTGGCCGGCCTTCAGCGCGCCCGCAAATCCGGCGCCCGCGCTCGATTCTCCGGTGACCTTGAGCGCACCCGGCGCATCCGCGCTCCGCAGCGCATAGCCGTCCATCGACGACGCGGAGAAGGGCGGCTGATCGCGCTTGGCGACGATAGGTTCGACAAGCACACGTCCGGCCGCTTCCAGCAGCGCCACATCTTCAATCGCTAGCGGCGCGATCTGCGCCAGCATGTGCGTGCGCGCGTCCGCGACGCTGGCGTTGCGCAGGACGCTATCAGCCACGGACGTATTCGCCGGAGGCGCCGCCTCGCTTTTCTTCGAGGCGGACCGCCTCGATCACCATCGCGCGGTCGATGGCCTTCAGCATGTCGTAGATCGTGAGACACGCGACGGAGACTGCCGTCAGCGCCTCCATCTCGACGCCCGTCTGCGCGTTCGTCTTCACCCGCGCGGTCACGCCGATTGCGCCGTCCTGCGGCCCGATCTCGACCTTCACACTAGAGAGCGGCAGTTGATGGCAGAGGGGGATAAGCTCAGCTGTGCGCTTGGCCGCCATGACGCCTGCAAGCTCGGCGGCGGCGCGCACATCGCCCTTCCTGGAATCGCCGGCGACGACGAGTGCGAGCGCCTCTGCGCTCATGCGCACGCGGCCCGATGCAATTGCTTCGCGCGCGGTGATGTCCTTGCCCGACACGTCCACCATGCGGGCGCGGCCGTATTCGTCGAGATGCGTGAGCTTGGGGGTCATCTCACTTCTCGTTCAGGCGCGGCATGAGCTCGACCATGTTGCAGGGCATGTGGCGGCTATCGAGCTGCCACTTGATCACTTTGTCCCAGCCATCGCGGCAGGCGCCGTTCGAGCCGGGCAAGGCGAAGATGAACGTCGCGTTCGCCAGCCCCGCGCAGGCGCGCGATTGGAGCGTTGAAAGCCCAACGCTCTGATAGCTCACCAGGTGCCAAACCACGTTGAAGCCGTCGATCTCCTTTTCGAACAGCGGGCGCAGCGCTTCCGGCGTTACGTCCCGGCCGGTGATGCCGGTGCCGCCGGTGGAGATGATGACGTCGATCTGCGGGTCCGCGATCCAGGCTTTCGCTTGGGCTTGGATGTCCTTCACGTCGTCCTTCACCCACGCGCGCGCGGCGACGACGTGCCCATCGTTTTTGATGCGATCGGCGAGCACTTGGCCGGACGTGTCGCTCTCCTCATCGCGCGTGTCGGAGACGGTCATCACAGCGATGCGCACCTGCGTGAACGGGCGGCCTTCGTCGATCTTGCCGCCGGGCGCGGGGATTACGGTTGTCATGTCTTGGTCTCCCAGGCTGCGCGCGCGACGCGGTCGTCGGCGCGCGGCTCGATCCATTGGGCGCCATCGGCGCGGATTTCGCGCTTCCAGAACGGCGCGTCGGTCTTGAGATAGTCCATCAAGAAATCGACGGCCAGCAGCGCATCGCGCCGGTGCTTGGAGCTGGCGGCCACAAGTACGATCGCTTCGCCCGGCCTCATCGCGCCGTAGCGGTGCACAATGCGTGTGTCGATCAGGTCGAAGCGTTCGCGCGCCGCCGCCTCGATGCGCGCGATCTCCGCTTCGGTGAAGCCGGGATAGTGCTCCAATTCGAGCGCGACGAGGTCATCGCCGCCGCGCACGAGGCCGACGAAGCTTGCGACCGCGCCTGCGCCGCTTGCCTCAAGCGCCGCGAGTTCGGCCGCAATATCGAAGGCGCGCGCTTGGATGGAGACGCTCATCTCAGCCTCCGCTCAGCGGCGGCATAAACGCGATCTCGTCGCCCGACTTCAGCGGCGCATCGCCCGTCACAATCGTCTTGTTCACCGCGGCGCGCACGCCTTTGCCCGCGAGCGCCTCGCCGAGCATTGCATCCGCCTGCGTGAGATGGCCAACAAGCGCACTCAAAGAAGGAATCGTATCTGGCGCCGCTTGCTCGCGCCCGCCCGCGATCTCCGCGAGGCGCCCGAAGAACAGCACACGCATCAGCCGCCCGTCGTCGCCATCGAGCGGGCCACTGCTGCAGGCCGTTGGCGCTCGATCACAAAGTCATGGCCCTTGGGTTTGAGGCGCAGCCCTTGGTCGATCGCGGCGTTGAGCGCTTCATCCGTTTCGTCAGCGCGGAGCGGCGCGCGCAGATCGACGGCGTCGTCTTGCCCGAGGCACATGAAGAGCGTGCCGGTGCACGTCACGCGCACGCGGTTGCAGCTTTCGCAGAAATTGTGGCTCATCGGCGTGATGAACCCCAGGCGCCCGCCGGTCTCCTCCACGCGCACATAACGCGCCGGCCCGCCGGTGCGGTCAGGCAAATCCGTCAGCCGCCAGAAGCTCTCTAGATCGCGCCGCACGTCCGCGAGCGAGACGTACTGGTCATACCGATCGACGCCGATCTCACCGACGGGCATGGCTTCGATGAGGCAAAGGTCGTGGCCTTCGCCATGCGCCCACTGGATCAGCGCCGGAATTTCGGCGCGGTTCTCGTCCTTGAGCGCGACCGTGTTGATCTTGATCGCGATGCCCGCGTCCTTTGCGGCGGCGATGCCATCGAGCACGGCGCTCAGCTTTGCGCGGCGCGCGATGCGCGCGAACTTGGCTTCATCCATCGTATCGAGCGAGACGTTGATGCGCTTGACGCCCGCTTGCGCGAGCTGCGCCGCAAACGTCTTGAGCGCGACGCCATTGGTGGTCAGCGTGAGTTCTTCGAGCGCGCCGGTTTCGAGATGGCGCGCCAGCCGCTCGACCAGCCACATGAAGTTCTTCCGCACGAGCGGCTCGCCGCCGGTGAGCCGCAGTTTCGTCACGCCGCGCGCGATGAAGGCCGAGCAGAGCCGGTCGAGCTCTTCGAGCGTCAGCACGTCGGCTTTCGGGAGGAATGTCTGATTTTCCGCCATGCAGTAGACGCAGCGGAGGTCGCACCGGTCCGTGACCGAGACGCGCAGATACGTGATCGGGCGAGCGAAGCTATCGACCAGGAGGGGCGGCGGGGATGCCATTGCCGCCAGTTTACCCGCTTCGGGAGGCCCCGAAAACCGCGTTAGCCGAAGGGGAGACCGGCGTAGTTCTCCGCCAGAAACCGCGATCCGGCCTCTGAGCTGGTCACGGCGTCGAGCTCGGCGAGCTGCCGGCGCGCGTCGTAGTCCGAGACGCCGGGAAACTTGTGCAGCATCGACGTCATCCACCAGGAAAAGTGCTGCGCGCGCCAGATGCGCTTCAGGCAGACGTCCGAGTAGCGATCGAGCCCCGTTGTGGAGCCGTTGGCGTAAAAGTCCGTCAGGCCCTGCGCGAGCACGTAGACATCATGCGCCGCGAGGTTGAGGCCCTTGGCGCCTGTCGGCGGCACGATGTGCGCGGCGTCGCCCGCGAGGAAGAGGCGGCCGTACTGCATTGGCTCGGTCACGAAGCTGCGCATCGCGGTGACGCCCTTTTGCAGGATCGGACCGCGGATGAGCTTTTCCGCATCGGAAGACTCAAGCCGCGCTTCGAGTTCGTCCCAGAGGCGCGTGTCGTTCCAATTGTCAGCGTCCTCCTCGGGCGCGACTTGCACGTAAGCGCGCGTGACCGTGGGCGAGCGCATGGAGAAGAGCGCAAAACCGCGCGGGTGGTTGGCGTAGATCAGCTCCTCCGAGCAGGGCGGCGCTTCCGCCAGCAGGCCGAGCCACGCGAAGGGGTACTCACGCTCGAAGTTCTGCAGCTTCTCGGCCGGGATCGCGCTGCGGGCGACGCCGTGGAAGCCATCGCAGCCCGCGACGAAATCGCAATCGAGACGCTCGACGGCGCCGTCTTTGCGTTTGAAACGTATGTGCGGCGTCTTGCTGGCCGGTTCTTCGACGCTCAGCACTTCCGTCTCGAACAAGATCTCGCCGCCCGCCGAGAGCCGCGCCGCGATCAGATCCTTCACCACTTCATGCTGCGCGTAGACCATCACGGCGCGGCCGGTGAGCGCGCTGAAGTCGATACGGTGTGTGGCGTCGTTGAAGCGGAGCTTTGTGCCGTCGTGGAGGAGGCCGTCTTTGTGCATCCGGGCGCCAAGGCCCATTTCGTCCATGAGATCGACCGTGCCTTGCTCCAGCACCCCCGCACGGATGCGCGCTTCGACGTAGTCGCGCGAGCGGGATTCTAGCACCACGCAGTCGATCCCGCGCCGCTGCAGCAGGTTGGCGAGGAAGAGGCCCGCCGGGCCTGCCCCAATGATCCCGACTTGCGTGCGCATCTGTCCCTCTCGCTCTCACGAGCGCCCGACGCCGCCGCACGCACCGTCAGTTCTACGCAGCCGTTGCGAGCGGCAGGTTGAACTGGCGTTGAATGCGGGCGGCCACGTCGTCGGGCGCCAGGTTTGTGTTGTCGATGCGCAGATATTCGTCGAATGCGCGCATCTCGGTGGTCGAATTGACTTTGTGCTTGTAGCCGAACTTCACGAGCTGATCGTGCGAGGCGCTGAGGTCGCGCTTCGATGGCTTGTGCGCGAGGCGTAGATCGCTCGTGTTGCGTTTTTCGCGCTCGGCTTGGCTCGCTTCGAGCTCGACATAGAACGTCGGCCGGCCATAGGCCGCGAAGATTTCCGCGCAGCGCTGGATCGCGGCTGCGTCGCTTGGATCTTCAAACGCCCACACGAACGTGAAGATGAGTCCGCCTTTGTCGCTTTTGGCGAATTCTTCCATCACCACGCGGCGGATCGTACCGACGATGCGGCCGAACGAGGGCTCGCTCGGCTCGAAGAAATTGAGCGCGAGCTCGATCGAGAGATGGTTGTGAAAAAGCTTGAAGCCGGTGAGCTTCTGGAGCGCGAGCCCGACGGTCATTTTGCCCACGGCCGGCGGGCCGACGATGATGACGAGGCTCATCGTCAGTACCTCACCACGGAGCGGATAGACTTGCCCTCGTGCATGAGGTGGAAGGCGTCGTTGATCTTCTCGAGCGGCATCACATGCGTGATGAGGTCGTCGATGTTGATCTTGCCGTCCATGTACCAGTCGACGATCTTGGGCACGTCCGTGCGCCCGCGGGCGCCGCCGAAGGCTGAGCCTTTCCAGACGCGCCCGGTGACGAGTTGGAACGGGCGCGTCGCGATTTCCTGGCCGGCTTCCGCGACGCCGATGATGATGCTTTCGCCCCAGCCGCGGTGGCAGCATTCGAGCGCTTGGCGCATCACGGATGTGTTGCCGGTGCAATCGAACGAATAATCGGCGCCGCCGCCGGTCAGATCGACGACTGCTTGCACGACCTTGTCGTTCCCGATCTCGGCCGGATTGACGAAGTCGGTCATGCCGAACTTCTCGGCCATCGCGCGCTTGGATGGATTGATGTCGACGCCGATGATCTTGTCGGCGCCTGCGAGCCGCGCGCCTTGGATCACGTTAAGGCCGATGCCGCCGAGGCCGAATACCGCGACGTTGGCGCCGGGCTCGACACCTGCCGTCCAGATCACGGCGCCGATGCCGGTCGTCACGCCGCAGCCGATGTAACAGACCTTATCGAAAGGCGCGTCCTCGCGAATTTTCGCGACGGCGATCTCGGGCATCACGGAGAAGTTCGAGAACGTCGAGCAGCCCATGTAGTGAAACACGGGCTTGCCGTTCAGCGAGAAGCGGCTCGATTTGTCCGGCATCAAGCCTTGGCCCTGCGTCGCGCGGATCGCGGTGCAGAGATTGCTCTTGCGGGAGAGGCAGGTTTTGCACTGGCGGCACTCGGGCGTGTAGAGCGGGATCACGTGATCGCCGACCTTCACGCTCGTCACGCCCGCGCCGATTTCGCGCACGACGCCGGCGCCTTCGTGGCCGAGCACGGAAGGGAAGAGGCCTTCGCTGTCTTTGCCCGAGAGCGTGTAAGCGTCGGTGTGGCACACGCCCGTCGCCATGATCTCGACGAGCACTTCGCCGGCCTTCGGGCCTTCAAGATCGAGTTCGACGATCTCAAGGTCTTTGTTGGCGGCGACGGCCAAAGCGGCGCGGGTTTTCATCCGATGCCTCAATCGTTTGTGTTGCGTACTATCGAGCGAAGCGCCGCGCAAGCGGCGAGTCAGGAGGAAGCGTAGCGCGCCGCGACCCGTTTTGCTTCGACCGCGATGGCGGCGCGGAGCGCTTTGGGCGCGATGACCTCCGCTTCGGCGCCAAGGCTCAAGAGGAGGCGCACGCCGTGCGCGCCTTCCTCCAGCGGAATGTCAGCCTTGCGCCAGCCATTGGCGGCGGGTTTGGCCGCGCTGGCGGCTTCGGCGGCGATCGGATGGGCCGCGCGGAGCATCCGCATGCCTTCTTCCGTGAGCTGCACGGTCGCGCGCGCGCTGAAGAGGCGCGTCTCGAACTCGCGCGCCCAAGCCGCCCAATATTTGGCGAGGCTGAAGCGCGCGGGGCGCTTGAAGGTTTGGTCTCTGATTTCGAGCGAGGCGATGTTGGAGGCGCGATAGGTGCGCGGCGCAGGCGGTTTGCCCGCGCTTTTTACCGCCGCGACGAGGTACCAAACGCCGCCCTTGAGCACGAGGCCGAGCGGATCGACATCGCGCGTCACCAAGCCGTTCCAGCTATCGTAGCGGATGCGCGCGCGCTTGGCGCGCCATACTGCGTCCGCGAGTTGCGGCAGGCAGGCGATCGTTTCCGCGCGCGCGTACCAGGGCGCGGGATCGAGATGAAAGCGCGCGGCGACGGCGATGGCGCTTGCGCCGGAGTCCGGCGGCAGGCTCGCGAGCATTTTGAGCTGCGCGGCGGCGGCTTCTGCGCCGACGCCAAGATCGGCGGCTGCGTCGCCAACGCCCGCAAGAAGCAGCGCTTGCGCTTCAGCGGGCGTGAAGCCGGTGAGGCGCGTGCGATAGCCATCGAGCAGCGCAAAGCCGCCTGCACGCCCGCGCTCGGCATAGACCGGCACACCCGCGGCGGAGAGCTGGTCGATGTCCCGGTATATCGTGCGCACCGACACTTCGAACTCGCGCGCAAGGTCGGTCGCGCTCGCGCGGCCCTTCAACTGCAGGAGGATCAAAATCGAAAGAAGCCGGCTTGCGCGCATGGTTGTGTCAGTAGCACGAAAACATGACGCGGCATGTCAGGTATAAGCCGCTAAACCCGCGCCACCCATGAAGGAGCGCGGAAATGGACGATGGCCGGAACGATTTCGACTTTCTGGAGGGCGATTGGCTGGTGGCGCATCAGCGCCTGAAGGAGCGGCTGACGGACTGCACCGAATGGGAGACGTTCACCGGGCGCTGCACGCTGTACAAGACGATGGGCGGACTAGGAAACTTCGACGACAACATCGTCAACCTGCCGGGCGGCGCGTATCGCGCGATGGCGATGCGGTCGTTCAATCCCGAAACGAGGCAATGGGCGATCTGGTGGCTCGATGGCCGCTGGCCGCACAGCGTCGATGTGCCGGTCGTGGGTGCGTTCGAGGATGGCGTTGGCTCGTTCTATTGCGAGGACGCGCACAAAGGCATGCCCATCCGCGTGCGGTTTCGCTGGAGCGACACGCGCACAGGAGCGCCGCATTGGGAGCAGGCGTTCTCCACCGATGGCGGCGAGACCTGGGAGGTGAATTGGCGGATGCGGTTCACACGCGCGGATAAAACCTGACGCTGGGTGTCATGATTGGCGTGCGAGCGTGCGGTTCAGTTCTTGGAGACATCGATGAATCAGGATCGCCGCACGCTTCTCAACGCCACCGCCGCGCTCGGCGCGGCCGCACTGCTCGCGGAAAACGCCAGCGCCGCCGCCGCGCCAACGCCGGCGCGCGCCGTGCCGCCCGGCCGGCCTGGCGAGTTCGACTTTCTCGCCGGCGAGTGGCGCATCGCGCACCGCCGCCAGCCAACGCCCGGCGCGGCGTGGGATGAGTTCACAGGCGAGGCGACGTGTTGGACCATCCTCGGCGGCGTCGGCTCGATCGAAGAGCTGCGCATCCCCGCGCGCAATTTCGCGGGCATGGGCCTGCGCCTGCTCGATGTCAGCGCACACGTCTGGAACGATTTCTGGGTCAACGCGCGCAGCGGCGCGTTGACGACGCCGGGGCAGACGGGCGGTTTTGTGAATGGCGTCGGCACGTTCGAAGCGAACGAGATGGACGGCGAGACGCCAATTGTCGTGCGCGGCGTGTGGGATGAGATCACGCCCACGAGCTGCCGGTGGCGCCAGCTGATCTCGCGCGACGCGGGCGTGAGCTTTGCGGAGAACTGGGTGATGCAGTGGCGGCGGGCTTGATTTCACCCCTCCCCCAAGGGGGAGGGGCTCGGTCACTCACGCCCCCGTAAATTTCGGCGTGCGCTTTTCGATGAAGGCGTCGATCGCTTCGATGTTGTCGGCGGTTTCGTGCGCGATGGCTTGGTAGGCGGCGCTGAGCTCCAGCACGTCGGCATAGCGCGCGTGTTGCGCTTCGCGCAGCAGGCGCTTGGTCAGGCGCACGGCGCGGGGCGGGTTGACGGCGATGCGTTCGGCGAGCGCGCGCGCTTCGTCCATCAGCTTGTCGGGCGCGACGGCTTTGTTGAAGAGGCCCATCGCGACAACATCCGCCGCCGTGTACTGATCGCCCGTCAGCGTCATTTCCGCCGCGCGCGCGTAGCCCATCGCCTTTTGCAGCACCCAGGCGCCGCCATCGCCCGGCACGATGCCGACTTTGACGAAGCTCGACGCGACGCGCGCCGTTTCCGAGATGATCCGAAGATCGCAGAGCGCCGCGATATCGAGCCCGAGGCCGATGGCGTGGCCGTTCACCGCCGCGATGGTCGCGATCTCGAGTTCCTGCATCGCGCGCGCGATCGAGTGGACGCCGCGCTTATAATTGGTGCGCGTATCGGCGGCGGTGGCGAGCGGGCCGATGCCGCGCCGCTCTTTCATGGCTTTCAAATCGCCGCCCGCGCAGAACGCCGTGCCGTTGCCGGTGAGGATCGCCACGTTGATCGCCGGATCGTCGTTGGCGCGCTGGAAGGCGGCGACGAGATCGGCGCAGTCCTGGTGGCTCGCGATGGCGTTGCGGCTGTCGGGGCGGTTCATGGTGATGACGGCCACGCGGCCAGTGGATTCATACGTCGCGAAAGGTCCGGTCATCTCGTCCTCGGTGTTCGGAAGGTCCGGGCGGTCTTAGCAAGGCCGCGCCGCGCGCGTAAGCTCGCGGCCATGCTGATCATGGTCATCGAACGCTTCAAGGACACCGCCGCCATCCGCGCCCGCATGCTCGAGCAGGGCAGGATGATGCCGGAAGGCGTGCGCTACGTGGACTCCTGGATCGAGGAAGCGGGCGTCAGCGCGCCCGGCCCGCGTTGCTTCCAGCTGATGGAGGCCGAGAGCCCGGCCGCGCTGCAGCCGTGGATCGATCGCTGGTCCGACCTGATGGAGTTCGAGCTCCGCCCCGTCCTCCAGTCCAAGGATTTCTGGGCCGTCTACGAGCGCCGCTAGCGCCAGAGCGCGCCAATAGTGTAAGCGCCCCGGTTCAGGGGAGAAGAAACGCATGGCCGAAGCCTTCATTTGCGACGCGATCCGCACGCCGATCGGGCGCTATGGCGGCTCGCTCGCCAGCGTGCGGGCCGACGATCTGGCCGCCCATCCGATCAAGGCGCTGATGGCGCGCAACACGAAGGCCGATTGGAGCGCGGTCGAGGACGTGTTCTACGGCTGCGCCAACCAGGCCGGAGAAGACAACCGCAACGTGGCGCGCATGGCCGCGCTGCTCTCCGGGCTGCCGGAGAATGTGCCGGGCACGACGATCAACCGTTTGTGCGCTTCGGGCCTCGATGCTGTGGGCACCGCCGCGCGCTCGATCCGCGCAGGCGAATATGAATTCGTGATCGCCGGCGGCGTCGAGTGCATGACGCGCGCGCCGTTCGTGATGGGAAAAGCGGACAGCGCATTTTCGCGCAACACCGAGGTGTACGACACGACGATCGGCTGGCGCTTCGTGAACGCGGCGATGAAAGCGAAATACGGCACGGATTCGATGCCCGAGACCGGTGAGAACGTCGCCGAAGCGCACCAGATCAACCGCGAAGATCAAGACGCGTTCGCGCTGCGGAGCCAAGCGCGCGCTGCGGCGTCGGCCGCATTCCGTGCGGCCGAGATCGCGCCCGTGACGATCAAGTCGCGCGCCGGCGAAACCATTGTCGATAAGGACGAGCATCCGCGTGAGACGACGATGGATGCGCTCGCCAAGCTCAAACCAATCGTGCGCACGCCGGGCACTGTCACCGCCGGCAATGCGAGCGGCGTAAACGATGGCGCGGCCGCGCTGATCATCGCCACTGAAGCGGCCGCCAAGAAGCACGGCCTCACGCCGCGCGCCCGCGTGCTCGGCATGGCGAGCGCGGGCGTTGCGCCGCGCGTGATGGGCGTCGGCCCTGTGCCGGCGACGGAAAAGTTGATGGCGCGCTTGGGGCTCAAAATCACGGATTTCGACGCGATCGAGCTCAACGAGGCGTTCGCGAGCCAGGCGCTCGCCGTGCTGCGCGGTCTCGGGCTCGCGGACGATGCGCCGAACGTGAACCCCAATGGCGGCGCCATCGCGCTTGGCCATCCGCTGGGGATGAGCGGGGCGCGGTTGGCGCTCACCGCCACGCATCAGCTGGAAGCGACTGGCGGCAAGCGCGCGCTCTGCACGCTGTGCGTGGGCGTGGGACAAGGCGTCGCGCTCGCCATCGAACGTGTTTGACGCGCCGCCCAATGTCGTAGGACACCTCAGACGCGAAGCGCGCCGCCCAAATGCGCCTGTCGGATAGAACACCAATGAAAAGCCGGAACGGCGTCGGCCTCTTCGTGTCGCTCGTGCTCGCCGCCGTGGTCGCGGCATGTGGACAAGCGCAGCAATCGGGGGAGAAGGCGACGCCGCGCCCTGCCGTTCACGCCGATGGGTTCGATCCCTCCGGTCTCGATGTGAACCGCCCGTGCACGCTGCTTTCGCGCGCCGACGCCGAGCGGATTTTCCCTGGCCAGCCGTTCTTCCGGACGATCGCCGCCGATCGGGTTGAGGAAGATCGCGTGCGCTGCGCGCACGGCGTGGGCGCGGGCGGCCTCCATGCCGTCATCGAGGCGACGTTCCTGCTGCCCGACGAGTCACGCTCGGCGGAGCTGACCTATGTGGGGCTGTGCCGCGCGGAAGAGATTCCAGGCCCGCAAGTCGAGGCCGCCGAGACCGCCAAGCTTCCGCCCACCGCCGATGGGCCCGCAGTGGCTGGGCGCTCCTGCCGGCTCTCAAATGGCGGCTACGCGATCTTGATGGCCGATCGCGTGCTGCTGGCGATGGTTCGCGGCGGGGGCGGGGAGGTCAATCCAGCGGCCTCCCAGCGGCTCGCGGCGATCCTCGCCCGCCGCGTCGCGGTTCCCGCGCGCTGAGGCTCCAAACGCGCCGCTGCGGAAATTGACGCCCCGTCATTTTTGACGGATGGTCGGCCTAACGAACGAACCAATAAGTCAGTACGGGGGAAATGCGATGAGCGAGGCGGACGTCCTCACCGCAGATCAAAGCGGCAAACGCGAGCGTGCGAAGGCGGCCAACCGGCAAGCCATTCTCGATGCGGCGCGCCGCGTGTTCATGGAATTGGGCTACGAAACCGCAACCGTGCGCGACATCATTCGCGGCACCGATCTCGCAGCCGGCACGTTCTACAATTACTTCAAGTCCAAGGAAGAAGTGTTCGAAGC
>Ga0268299_1003149_pt1 | contig 16320 bp, 12 predicted proteins | sample NOBtaG_FD_193484 | JGI IMG/M metagenome (GOLD analysis project Ga0268299, IMG submission 193484) | Activated sludge microbial communities from bioreactor in Nijmegen, Gelderland, Netherland - NOB reactor | ecosystem: Engineered > Bioreactor > Aerobic > Activated sludge | place: Netherlands...
CGAATGTCCGAATCCGGCGCTTCCATCCAGTCCTCCGTGCCCACGTTCCACGGATAGGTCACCTTCCGCACCCGGCGGCCCATGTAATCGTACTCGAAGTGAACGCGATGCTTGTGCCCCATTTTCGGGTATGGATCGACCGGGGTGACCTGGATCAGCCGGTTCTCGGCATCCCAGGCGTATGTGTAATCGCCATCCTGGGTGAGGTTGCCGTCGAGGTCGTGGGTGAAGGCCCGACATGGCCAGTTGACCGCGCTGCGCGTGCGGTGGAATGGCGTTCGACCGGGTGCCGGCAGGTGCGGCATGAAGATTGGAAATGCAGACGGAATAAAATGTTAAGGGAAACTGGCCCCCAAGGATTCGAACCTTGACAAACAGATCCAGAGTTTGGTTCCCGATGACCAAGCGGCGACAGGTAACGACCAGACGTGACCAGTGGGCGACAGTGGCATTGTCACCCACTACCGCGCCGTGGTCGTTAGTCCCCGCGCCGTAGTCATCGGCGAAAGGACCCCTCGTAGGACCCCTCGACAGATGTCAATGTCACCGACTGCCGCGCGGTGGTCATTAGGTGGCGCGAGGGGGATTGGGCCGCCGGCGGTGGGGGAGGGCGGTCAGTCTGCTGAAAAACGCAGCCAATCACGCTGGTATTCATCCTGACACCCTTTTTTGCCCGTCCTGTAACGCCTGATTGATCCTTGCGACCAGCGTAGTCACAACTGAAATCGGCAGACGTTTCCGAGCCTGGCAGAATGCCGAAGCCGTGAAGGTCTCACCGACAATTCGCGGCACATGGCTGCACGCGGTGTTGCCGTACAGAATCTGAAGAATGAAAAAATGAATCGTCGCAGCAGGACCCAGCCGGCGATTTCGCCCGTTGTATCCACGCTCCCTGCAAACCTGCTCGATGGACGCAGGCGAAAGTAGACTGGAAAGATCATCCTTCATCCGTCGCAGTGTGTGCGTGATACTGACCATCCGTGGCCTCCGTGTGAAGACGTTGTCTAGAACAACAACATCATCACTGGAGGCCGCGCTTCGCGCAAACGCGCGTAAGTGCGCCTGGTAAAACGACTTATGAATTATTTGCCTAACTTAATGCCATTCCAGAATGTCCCCTTAGATTTCTGGGCGACCCAGCCCTTAGATACTGACCGTGTTCTTCTGCCTATTTTCTTCTGCCTGGATGGGAAACTAGCGCATCAAACAGTTGGATCGAGCGCAACTCAGCAAACGGTCTCGATTCTAAACAGCCATCACCAGCTATATCAATAATAAGAACAGCCTCCTTTGTCTTACGGTCAATCAATTTACCATCGATTTTATCAATATTTGCCGACTCGAATCCCCAATTAATTTGAAAGCTCGTTGTCTTTAGCACTGTTCGGCCAAGCTCTGGTATCTCCCAATTGCCCTCTGAATCGGATTTCAATAATCCTGCGTCTTCCATATCTTGTTGGCGATTCGGAAATGATCCAAAACGATCAATGTAAACTCCCAGAGCAATCGTGATCTGCGAAAGGGATTGCTCACAGATTTGCCGTCGAGGTATTACTGCAGCCCACCAGTATGCAAGGCTACTGATCGCAATTACAGCTGAAAATACCATTGAATAATTGCGCAACTTCAATTGAAATCTCCGCGCGCTAGTAGCCTTGATACCAGCCGCCTCGGTCACCAAGTAGTTGTCGAACATACCACCAGCAGTCTTGCCAGCCTCCGTAGGACGCTCCCTGATAGGAATTGGCTTTTTTCCTCAAGTCTGCGGCGTCCTCACAAGAAATATCATAACTCGCAACAACCAAAGGATACTCTGTATCGAACCATTTATTCACTTGTTCTGACTTGATATCGATTGCTCTTGGGGAAGGATGATCGGCATACCACATAGAACCGTCGGAACATGTTACCTTTATAAGTGAATGGAGCGGCCAACCACCAGGATGCACGTGTTGTTTAACTTTGCATCGACAACAAGAACCCCAAGTCGCAAATTCAAATTTATATTGTCCAAGTACCTCGTCGACGGTGTTGTCACTAATTGTGCCGTTTTTGCTATTACGAACCGGCTCTGACCGAGTTTCTCGTAAATCACATGGGCAACACTTTGCTGGAGAACTTGCGTTTGATGGACATGAGAATGTAGCCTGTTTCCTGGCTAACTCATGTCGTTCCGATATTACGCCTGATCCATTCAGACTCATTCGGCGACGGCGTTCATCGCCTTTGAATCGGCAACAGGCTCTCGATTTGTCTTCAGCGGATTTACCGGATTGCGTTGTACTCGAAAACCCTGCGTGCGTTGTTGAGTTTCCTTGTGGAGGCAACGCCACCAATCCCAGAAAATCCACGTAGTTTGGTGCTCCATTGTTAATATAGACGTAAAGAGCGGCGTTGTCGGCCTCGCCTATCGGATCCCTCGACAACCACCTCCCATGCTTCGTGCGCAGATACCGATAGCCGTAGTAATAGCATCCGGTCTCGTTGTCGCGGTACTTAATATCTAGGGACAGCCACCGCATTTTCTCATTGCTGCGTGTCTTTTTTATGCTTCCGCGGCCTTCCGGGCGGCAGCGGACGCAGGCGGCGGCCCACCAGCACCTCCACCTTCGCGATGAATCGATCGGTCCCCAGCGGGCGGCCGGTCCAGGTCGAGGCCCGAAGCGACTTGCAGAACGCCTTGTCGTCCGCATGGATCAACTCCTGCCGCCAGTTCAACCGTCTCGTCGCCTGCCGCCAGGCCTTCAGGTCCAGCAAATCCGACTTCGCTGCATCATCGACATGAGCCGCGGCGCTGGACCACGGATGCAGCCACGCCCGACGGACCATTTTTGCCCGCACTGGGTTGCGCTCAATATACACAAGTGTACGCCAGAAATGCACCTCGTCCAACGGGCACGAATAGAACCGACCGGCCCACAGGTGTCCGGTGCGGCCGTGCAGGCGGTTGATGTAGATGCTGTGCCGGGTGTGAGCCGTGCCGATGGCCCGGGCGAGTCCGTCGGCGGTCTTCGGCGTGAGAACGAGATGCACGTGGTTGGACATCAGACAGTAGCCGTCGATGGCCACGTCGAACCGGTCGCACTGCTCGCGGAGCGTGTCGAGATAGAAGCGGCGATCGTCATTGACGAAGAAGACGGTCTGCTTGTTATTGCCGCGATGGGTGACATGGTGCGGCGAACCGGGCACGATGACGCGGGCGATGCGGGGCATGAATCTAACGATACCGCCGTTGACGGCCAAGAGTCAAGTAAATCCGGTGGCTGTCCCTAGATATTCCGACTGCCGCGCCGTGGTCATTAGGTGGCGCGAGGGGATTGGGCCCCCGACAGTGGGAGGCCTTCGGGGTGTCGCGAATTGCCGTCCCGTGGTCGCCAATGGGCGCGGGAAGGGATGGGGGGGGCGTGACGGTGGGGAAGCCGGCCGTTCGGTCCTGAACTGCCGCGCCGTTGACGCCGCGCCCCGCGCCATGGTCAGTGGCGCAGTGACCCCCCAGTGACCCCTCGTGGCAGGAGCTGCCGCGCGGTAGTCTGGAGCGGTCGGCTGTAGAAGCGTCGGCCGGGTGAAGGGAGCGGACGCAGGGGGTGGGCGCGATGGGGGCTGGCGGAAGGGGGGCGGGCGGAGGCGTCCGGTGAAATGGGGAAGCCGGTCGCACGGAATCCGTAAGGCCGTCTTGTTTATTTTCTACGATTGTCGCCTACGGAAAACGGTGACCGTCCCTCGGAGTTAGTTCTTCAATCTCCACGGTTGCTTGTAGTAACGGTCAAACCTTGAGAACACGAAAACATCGATGGGCGAATTGGGCTCTTTACAGCCGTCCCGGAACTTGACGTTAGCCTACCAGCCGCACCATCAAACACTAAGTGTGAGTAATCGGCCTGATTCCATTTGGTCATTTCCGCCTGGATCAGAGTTGCGTTCTCAAGCCTACGCCAGATTGGCACATGCGAAATACTGTAATCCCGATCAAAGTCTACGAATTCCTGAACAATCTGAAGTGCTGCGGTACCATATTCGCTGTTCAGGAGGGCAATGCTAGCGCTCAACCCGTCCCGAACAACTGACTCATTTGACATGTAAAGGTTTTCACTGGCCAATCTTTCATAGCTTGATGCGATTTGCCTAGAATTCTCACAGAGGTCATCCGGCGAGAGATTGCAAAAAAGACACTGTCCCGAAGACTTCCACAGCTCGTATAATAAAGAATGAATCTCCATCGAGGCAGAATTAGCGGCCGCCAAGTCCTTAGCATATTCTGAAGAAAACGCCTTAACCATCTCATCGAGATCATATTCTACATTGGCGTCAATCTTATGAACTCGCAATTGCCATTCGTCATGGGTACGTGCTAGTTCCTTACTCAGGGAGATTGTCCGCTCCGCCCATGGCGACATACTTGGGCGCGAACTGAAATAATAAACTCCCGCCAATGTTCCCGCAAGCCCAGCGAATAATAGCAAATGCAACTGCGCAAATTGACTTCGAATTAAGCGATAACATCTCTTTTTCACAGGGTCTACCTACCAAGGAAATCGTTCTATGGCGTATTCTTAAAGCACTTAATGACGTCATCCCATACAGTCGCATATTCCTTCTTGTCCCACGCGTCGTTGACTTCCTTAGCCTTCTTCGTAAGGAATTTTATTTTCGCGCGAGCCACTTTTTCGGCTACACTCTTTGCCTTATCGAGCGCAGCCGCTTCCGTACACCCCACGCCAAGGCCGTAAGTGTCGAAATCTCTCATTAGGTCCGTATACTTCTGTGCGTGTTCCATTTCGTGCTTCAGGAAAAGATCTTCAAGGCACTTTGCAATTCGTTCTGCTCGCGCTAGTTTTGCTGGGTCAGTATTGGGGTCGGGCGTGACATCAAGGATATGAATTGTCATTTTGTGGTTAGCCGTCCAATGAAACTTAGCGCCACAGAAATAAAGCCTTCTTCCTGGACACACTTGCGATGGCACGCAAATAGAACGACACGCTGACGCGACCATTTCTCCGTCCCAAGATGGACTTACGAGGATACTCCCCGTTATGTGTCCTCCAATCTTAGCTTTTTTCAGTAATTCGGAGAATGTGAGCGTGCCAAGACCGCCCCCTCCAGGTGGGTGTTGTTCGACTGTCGATTCCAGGCCAAGAGGGTCAATAACGATTAGTGGCAAATTATAAGCGAAGCGGAATAAATTAACATCGCTCTCTTCCTCAATGGGATCCCTGCTCAACCACCGCCCATGCTTCGTGCGCAGATACCGATAGCCGTAGTAATAGCATCCGGTCTCGTTGTCGCGGTACTTGGTGCTGAAGCGGAAGGGGTTGGCCTCGGCGGCGACGCCGTCGGCGACCAGCAGGCCGCCGAAGGGGTAGTATTCGTACTTGGCCGCGATCGTGCCGTAGCCCGACGAGCCGCTCACCACGTCGATCATCTGTCCCACGTTGCCGTTGGCGTCGTAGAAATAGATATACGCCTTGTCGTCGGATGTGCTGGTGGTGTTGCCGGTCCAGTGCGTGCCCAGCAGCCCGCCGATGCCGCCGGCGCCATGGATACCCGAGGGCGAGGGGTTGCCACCCTGACCGGACAGGTCCAGCCCCCAGGTGTACTCGCGGACGACATCGGTCACGCCGGACTCGACCGTGACCAGGCCGTCGATCTCCTGCACGAGATTCCAGCCGTCATAGACGAAGCGAATGTCCGAATCCGGCGCTTCCATCCAGTCCTCCGTGCCCACGTTCCACGGATAGGTCACCTTCCGCACCCGGCGGCCCATGTAATCGTACTCGAAGTGAACGCGATGCTTGTGCCCCATTTTCGTGTATGGATCGACCGGGGTGACGCCCCAGGGCACTCGAAGACTGGCGTAAACTTATAAATCCCGACAGAATCAAGACTTGCAAAACTGGGAGCGCTGGGACTCGAACCCAGGACCCACGGCTTAAAAGGTCCCTCCATTGTGTCCATGGCGCGGCAGCCCGTGTACAGACCGTGACAACCGCCCTTCCATGAACTGCCGCGCCGTGGTCGCCTGCTGCCGCGCCGTGGTCAGTGGCGCAGTGACCCCTCTTGTGACCCCTCGTGGCGCGAGCTGCCGCGCGGTGGTCGGGAGTGGACGCGCCATGCATAGCCACTTATTGCTTCGTCTACCACTATTCAGGCGTAAAATCAGAATGTCACCTTTGATTCCCGCTCTTCGCTATAATTTGGCCACATTCCGGACATCGACCTGAAAGGTTTCCGGTTAGATTATATTTACAAATGACGCATTCTGTATGATTTGATCGTGAAGCATTGAGACGCCCACGCGTGACTTCAATCCCATAAACGATAGCGACGCCCACAATCCAAATTGATATTCCAAAAAAGTGACTCAACCACCCCCCGTTATCAATTGCCTCACTCACGCCCGCTAAACCTGCGACACGAAATAGTAAAACTACAACAAGAATAAGCAAGACGCCGAGGCGAATTAGCTTTTTCAAAGCCGATCGCATCACTAACCCGCCATTATTCACTACAATCAGAAACGTATCCACGGCTATCCATTTTCCATTCGCCACCTACATCGAATGGGATGCCGAGCCAACCAAATGGATCATAGGCTTTAAAGTCATATTTATCTCTAAAAGAGAATTCCACTACACAATCATAATATCCATCACTTCCTTCTATAACCTTATCTTTGCAAGGCAGAGCTACACAACACCTTTTTGGTCCAAAATTACAATAAGCCCGCCAATAAACAGTAAAACGCATTAACGACGCAGCTATATTAGGCTGGTAGCTATATGTTATCAGTCTATTTCCAGAATCCTCGAACAAACGCGAGCAATTACACTCAACCTTGCCTAGCATTTTCTTTGCATCGCTTTTGAGGCGTTTGTGTACATCAGACATCAGTTTTTGAACCTGCCGTTCATTGATTACTTGAGAAAGCGCATCTCCTACGAACTCCACGCTAAATCCTGGACCAAGTGCTGTTTGACCTACATGATACCAGGCATACAGCGCTGCGAAAGAAAGGCTCGATTCGCCTAGGCCATCGCCAATTTGCCGCGTTCCAACTAGGTTACTATAGGGCGCATCAAAACGATTAAAGTCGTGCGAATCATATTCATTTTCGCAAGGATTTAGGCCAACCAAATCCAAGTTATTGATGGGACCATTTCGAACAAACCCCATAAGGTTAACGCCACCTCGTTCAGCAATCGGATCCCTGCTCAACCACCGCCCATGCTTTGTCCGCAGATACCGATACCCGTAGTAATAGCACCCGGTCTCGTTGTCGCGGTACTTGGTGCTGAAGCGGAAGGGGTTGGCTTCGGCGGCGACGCCGTCGGCGACCAGCAGGCCGCCGAAGGGGTAGTATTCGTACTTCGCGGCCGTCGTGCCGTAGCCGCTTGACCCGCTGACCACGTCGATCATCTGTCCGACGTTGCCGTTGGCGTCGTAGAAATAGATGTACGCCTCGTCGTCCGACCCCTCGGTCGTTTCGCCGGTCCAGTGCGTGGCCAGCAGGCCCCCGATGCCGCCGGCGCCATGGATACCCGCGGGCGAGGGGTTGCCACTCTGACCGGACAGGTCCAGCCCCCAGGTGTACTCGCGGACGACATCGGTCACGCCGGACTCGACCTCGACGAGGCCGTCGATCTCCTGCACGAGGTTCCAGCCGTCATAGACGAAGCGAATGTCCGAATCCGGCGCTTCCATCCAGTCCTCCGTGCCCACGTTCCACGGATAGGTCACCTTCCGCACCCGGCGGCCCATGTAATCGTACCCCAATCGAGGGGCTGTACGCCGTTTGACGCGGGTCGTGCATCATTGCGTGTGACGCCGGGAGGCGGATGTTGTTGTTCGCGTTGCCTGCCGGCAGCGAATCATCCGCCCTTGCAACCTGTCGCCGAGGGGCTACACTCTCCCGACTGTCCGGGGATGCGGAATCATTACCATCCCCCACCCGCGGCCATGGCGGAATTGGCAGACGCGCTAGGTTCAGGTCCTAGTTATCGCAAGATAGTGGAGGTTCGACTCCTCTTGGCCGCAGTACCCCCGGTCTCTTCGCTGACGCAAACCCGTATCCTGCATGAACTTACACACGCCCTCACGGCGCGGACGCGGGTCCGTCCCGCGCCGGCGCCGGGTGCGGCAGACGGTGACCGTCCGCGACGAATCGCCGGTCAACCTCCCCCTCACCCGACCGGCGCCCGCGTCCGCTCCCAACCCGGCCGAATCTGGCGTTAGAGTCAGGCGTTGGTGCGGACATGAAGAAAACCATCCTGGTCATCCTGCTGATGGCGGCGGCGATCATCGGCTTTCTCACCTGGCAGCAGGGCCGGCCGCGGCCGTTCGTGGTGTCGGGGTTCATCGAGGCGGACGAGGTGCGGATCGGCTCGCGGGTCGGCGGGCGGGTGGCGCGGGTGCTGGGGGTGGAAGGCCAGCGCATCCGGGCGGGCGAGCCGCTGGTCGAACTGGACCCGTTCGACTGGCGCGAGCAACTGGCCGAGGCCCAGGCCCAGCGCGCGGCCTACCAGGCCGAATACGATCGTATTAAATCGGGCTATCGCAAGGAGGAGATCGAGCAGGCCCGGGCCAAGCACGACGCCGCGCAGGCCGCGCTGGATCAGGCCGTCGCCGGTCCGCGTCCGCGCGAGATCGAAGTCGCCCGCGAGGAGTTGAACCGCGCGAGGGCCGACCTGGCCTTCTCGACCACGGAGCATGCCCGCATTGCAAAACTACGCGAGTCGTCTCAGTCGTCGCCGGTCGAGTATGAGGAGAGCGTTCGCCGGCTCAAGACGGCTGAAGCGGCGGTGGCTGTGGCGGAGCAGAAACTGGCCCTGCTGACCGAGGGCACGCGCAAAGAGGAGATCGCATCGGCCCGTGCAAAGGCGTCCGAGGCGGCCCAGGCGCTCAAACTGCTCGAGGCGGGCTATCAGCCCGAGGTCATCGCCGAAGCAGCGGCGCGAGTGGACGCGGCCCATGCCCGGGTCGCGGCGATCGACGTGCGGCTGAAGGAACTGACCGTGCTGTCGCCGTGCGACTGTTCGGTCGAGACCATCGACCTGCGGCCGGGCGACCAGGTGGCGGCGGGCGCGCCGGCGGCGTCGCTGCTTGATCTGACGAAGGTGTGGGTTCGCGCGTATGTGCCCGAAGCGCGACTGGGGCAGGTGAAACTGGATCAGCGCGTGGTGGTGCGGGCGGACAGCAATCCGGATGAGAAACTGGTCGGCCGGGTGAGTTTCATCGCGCGGGAGGCAGAGTTCACGCCGCGCAACGTGCAGACGCCGGAGGAGCGGAGCAAGCAGGCATTCCGCATCAAGGTCATGATGGAGACGGGCGTCGAAAAAGTGCGCATCGGCATGGCCGCGGATGTCTGCTTCGAGGAAGAGGTGCCCTAGCGGGATGCCGCGGCGATTTCCCGGGTGGCGCGGGCGTCCGGCGGTACATTCGGGCGAGACGCCCGCACGACCCACATGTACCATTCACATGTGCATGAACCATCCACCCGTGGATACGCGCCTCGATATGGATGGAAAATGACGAAAATTAGACAAGTTGATCAGGAACACACGATATGAAGCCCTATTCGAAACTGTTCGCCGCACTCGTCATCGCCGTCTCATTCGCTCCGGCCGCCCTCGCCGCCGATCCGCATCCGTTCAGCATTCACGACATGCTCGCGATGGACCGCATCGGCGACCCGCAGGTCTCGCCCGACGGCAAGCGCTGCGTCTTCACCGTGCGCACGACCGACCTCGACAAGAACAAGGGGCTGACCGACCTGTGGATGATCTCGACCGACGGCGGCGAACCTCAGCGGCTGACCAGCGACCCCGCGCCGGACGTCAATCCGCGGTGGCTGCCCGACGGCTCGGCCATCCTCTTTCTCTCGGCGCGCGGGGGCTCGATGCAGGTGTGGGAACTGCCGCTGTCCGGCGGCGAGGCCCGCAAGGTGACAGATGAACCGCTCGACGTCGGCAGCCTCGTCGTCTCGCCGACCGGCAAGCACATCGCCTATTCGATGGAGGTCTTCCCCGATCTGAAGACCCCCGGGCAGACCAAGGCCCGTCTCGATGAACTCGCCAAGAAAAAGTCCACCGGTCGCGTTTATGACAAACTGATGTTTCGCCACTGGGACACCTGGAAGGACGGTCGGCGCTCCCACGTCTTCGTCCGCGCCATCAAGGGCGGCGAGGCCGTGGACGTGATGGCGGGCATGGATGCGGATGGCCCGACCAAGCCCTTCGGCGGCCCCGAGGAGATCGCCTTCACGCCGGATGGCGCCGGCATCGTCTTCACCTGTCGCGACGAGGGCCGCTCGGAGGCCTGGAGCACCAATCTCGACCTGTGGCTCGCCCCCATCGACGGCAGCGCCAAGCCCAAGCGCCTGACCGAATCCAACAAGGCCACCGATACGACGCCGGTCTTTTCGCCCGACGGCAGGACGCTCGCCTATCTCGCGATGGAGCGTGCCGGCTTTGAGGCCGATCGGTATCGCATCGTCCTGCGCGAGTGGCCCGGCGGCGGCGAGCGCGTGCTCACCCAGACGTGGGACCACTCGGCCGGCGGCATCGTCTGGGCCAAAGACAGCCAGACGATCTACACCACGGCCGCCAACGTCGGTCAGGACTCGCTCTTCGCCTTTGACATCAAGATCGGGTGCGTCAAGACCATCGTCAAAGACGGCTCCGTCTCCGGCGTCAACGCCATCGGCGACCGTGTGCTCTTCGCCCGCAACGATCTCAAGTCACCGGTCGAACTCTTCATCGCCCTGAAGGACGGCTCAGCCGAAAAGCAACTCACCCACGTCAATAAGAAGCAACTCGCCGCAACGAAGATGGGCGACTACGAGCAGTTCTCCTTCAAGGGCTGGAACAACGAGGACGTGTACGGCTACGTCGTGAAGCCGGTCGATTTCGACGCGGCGAAGAAATATCCGGTCGCCTTCCTCATCCACGGCGGGCCGCAGGGCTCCTTCGGCAACCAGTTCCACTATCGCTGGAATCCGCAGGCCTACGCCGGCGCGGGCTACGCCGCGGTCATGGTCGATTTCCACGGCTCGACCGGTTACGGACAGGCCTTCACCGACAGCATCCGCGGCGACTGGGGCGGCAAGCCGCTGGTGGATCTGCAGAAGGGACTGGCCGCGGCGATTGAGAAATACAAATGGCTCGATGGCGACCGCGTGGCCGCACTCGGCGCCTCCTACGGCGGATACATGATCAACTGGATCGCCGGCAACTGGCCCGATCGCTTCCGCTGCCTGGTCAACCACGACGGCAACCTCGACGAGCGCATGGCCTATTACGACACCGAGGAGTTGTGGTTCCCCGAGTGGGAGCACGGCGGCCCGCCCTGGGAGTCCGACGGCTACGGCAAGCACAACCCGATCGACCACGTGGCCAAATGGAAGACCCCGATGCTGGTGATCCACGGCGGCATGGACTTCCGCGTGGTCGACACCCAGGGCATGAGCACCTTCACCGCCCTGCAGCGCAAGGGCATCCCCAGCAAATTCCTGCACTTCCCCGACGAGAACCACTGGGTGCTCAAACCGGCCAACAGCATTTTGTGGCATGAGACGGTGATGGGGTGGTTGGATGAGTGGGCGAAGAAGTAGGGGGCGGCCTTCGAAAAGAAGGAGCGAATACCACGCAATGCATCTCCGTTATTTTTCTTTGGTAATGGCGAATGGCTCGCTTTGCAAAATGCGGAAGCGTCCCAATCGATAGATTGGACTTGTATGTCACTTGTGATCAGCGTCTCTCGGCGTCGAAAGAAGAATCAGCCGGCCCTCAAGCGACTTCCGGCTCTAACCGCTCCACTACTTCGACTGAATGGCCTTTGCCCTTACTATACAATGTTCCCGTTGTCTTTCCCCTTCGATGCCTTGGCGGCCGCGGAATTGGGAGATTGGGTCTTTGACCCATTCTGTGGTCGCGGAACGACAATCCTTGCGGCCCGGCTGCGGGGCCTTTCCTCAGTTGGCGTGGATAGCAACCCTGTCGCCGGTGCCATCGCCGCCTCGAAGTTGGCAATGGTGCGACCTTGGGAAGTATCGTCTCTCGCTCGCACTATCCTAGAGGATGTAAAGTCCGGCCGCGTGCCGGATGCGCCACAAGGGGAATTCTGGGAAAGATGCTATGCGCCGAAGACGTTGAGGGAGACTTGCCGAATTCGTAATTTCCTTCTGACGCAATGTTCAACTCGTGTCGAAGTCGCCCTTCGAGGGGTTATGCTCGGCATCCTGCACGGACCTCGCAACAAAGGAGAACCCACCTACCTTTCGAACCAAATGCCGCGTACGTACTCCACCAAGCCTGCACCTGCCGTGCGGTACTGGAAAAAAAATAAGATGAAGCCAGTCGAGATCGATGTCCTCGATGCTATCGATAGGCGAAGTCGTTTTTCGTTTGAGCAGTTATCGCCTTCGACCTTGGGCAAGATCATTACCGCAGACAGTCGCACATTCGACTTCGCTCGACTAACGTCTCGCTACTCGTGGGTCATCACTTCCCCGCCCTATTACGGGATGCGGACCTATTTTCCAGACCAGTGGCTCCGCAACTGGTTTGTGGGCGGGCCGAGCGACGTGGATTATCGAGCAGACGAGCAATTGTCGCATCACGGTAAGGACCACTTTGTCGCCGACCTTGCCGCAGTCTGGCGAAAGACGGCGGAAGTGTGCCTACCGGGGGCGAAATTCATCTGTCGCTTTGGTGCCTTGCCTAGTTGCGAAAAAGATCCCCGTGCCCTCTTCAAACAATCGCTGACGTTGGCGGATTGTGGCTGGCGTGTCAAAAAGATTCGTGACGCCGGCACTTCGGACTATGGACGCCGGCAGTGCGAGCAATTTAACACTGGCCGAAGCGATCCTGTTGAGGAGATCGATGTGTACGCGACGCTGGAGAAATAGCGATGTTTGATTCGGAGACTCTGCCCAAGCTCCGCAAAGCGATACGCGATCGAACAGAGGCGGACCGCGCGCTGCTTGACGGACTCCGCGCCGAAGTGCTTACGATGAGACCCAACGTGCGCAGCATTAAGCCTCGGAGCACTACGTCGGTTTCGCTAGTAGCCAGCGACGGTGGCAATAACAAGCTCGTGTTTGATCCTTTTACCGTCCAACTTGTTCGCGTCGTTGACTCCTACGGGAAGGAGCTCTTCTTTGACGTGATTTCGCCTACCACTGACACCGACAAACTCGGCGCGGCACAGTTCAATGAAGACGGCTCGCCGAGGACGGTTCTTGGGCGCATGATGTCCGACCTCAAAGTCAAGGCACTGGCAGAACTAAGCCACATGATTCCCGTCGGCAAAATAACCCGGGAGGAACCGCATAAGGTCTCGCCCTCGTGGGTGCTCGTTTATCGTGATTTGTGCGAGTGGGCTGTGCTTTACGAACGAATCTGCTACAACAAATTCGCCTCCGACACATTGATAGTCCGCGATGGCCTCTTACGTAGCAAACTTTTTCGGGGCGAGCTTTTCATTGACTTCAGGAAGAAGCTTGAAGCTGCTATGACGGAAATCAGGGAGAAAGACCGACGTTCTGTTTTCCTTGTAGGAATTGCCAAGCACAGTAAGGTAATCACTCGATATCAACTGGCAATGACCATCGAAAAGATAATCCCTCCCGGCGAAGCTCGATACGTGAAAGTTCCGCGCGACCTTGAGGCGAAAGCATATGTCTGGCCCGAATACGCAAAGGGAGAGGAAGCCGAAGGAAAAGACGGTGAAGCGCCTAAATTCGTCGCAGGCGACATGTATTTCGTGCAGTTTGGTAAGGCTAAGGGCGATCCGCTTTGGGCCGTAGACCTATTTAGCTCCCAGGCGAACAGAGATGCAGAAATCTTTGGCTATCTCCTTGCGGACGCCATAGATGGGTTTCCAGTGCCATACTACCCGCGGTGCTTGCAGAAGGCGCACGAATATGCTCAGGTTGTTGATTTCGACCTGACCATCCTTCAGGATGAAGTATTCAGAGCCGTCCGCCGACTCGTGCCTGATGGAAATGTGCTCGACGAGTTCCAGTTAAACGTGGATTCGTCCGCAAGGAGATACGAATGAAGCTCTTTCCGAAGGATCAGACAGTCGGAATCTTCAGTGGTTTCAGTGAGGGCGGTTTGGAGTTCCACGCCGATCTAGTACTGCCCTACCGGAACGACTTTCAAAGCACACCAATGCACGGGCAATTCTTGCTCGTTCAACTTGAACACGAGGACGAGGCTGTGCTGGGCCGCATAACGTCGATGTCTTCACAAGGGCGGCTAGCGTCTGGGACTGGAGAAGATTATGGCATTCGCGCCGTGGCCGATGGCCGACCCGTTCCGGAAGAACTGCGAGAACAGTACCTCAAATACAAAGTGAATATCCGCGTACTTGGCGTACTCAGGCTTCTTGACGGCAAACTTCAATACGCCGCTTCGCACCGACGCCTGCCGCACGTCGGCAGCAAGGTTGCGTTTCTCGCCGACGATGTCATGCAAGAAGTGGCGGGGCACAACGTCACCGGCGCGGACATTGGCTACTTCGGTTTGGGCGAATTCATCTACGCCGGAACCGATAGTAGACTCAAGAGAGAACCATGGATGCAGGTGAAGGCTCCCGCGATTATTTCGAAATTTGACGTATCTCACCTTGTCGCACGCCGCAGCTTCGTGTTTGCGCGAGCTGGTTTTGGCAAGTCCAACCTAGTCAAACTGCTGTTCAGCAATCTTTACAAGACAACTCCGACCGTTGAAAAACGAGCAGGTAGGCGTGTCCCCGTTGGAACAATCATCTTCGACCCCGATGGCGAATACTTCTGGCCGGACGATAAGAACCGTCCTGGACTTTGTGATGTGCCTGACCTCGAAGACAAGGTTGTGGTGTTTACCAAGAAAAATGGACCGAGCGCATTTTATGACTCATTTGTAGCCGGCGACATCAAATTGGACATTCGGCGTTTGCGCCCGGCCGACGTTATCTCCATCGCTCTACCCGTGGAAAAGCAAGACCAACAGAATGTTGCCAAGTTGAAAGGAATGAATGACGCTGACTGGCGATCGTTGGTTGATGAGATCAACACTAACGGTAATGCGGCGGATCTAGCGACAATTGGCCACCTCTTGCGCCTGAATCTTCCGGCGCAGGAGGCCGAAGCAGTGGCGGCGCGATCAAACGTGACGCGAATCGTAAGGATGCTCCACGATCCGAGCAGCCAAATGATGGACATGTTGATTGCTTCGCTCAAGGAAGGCAAGGTCTGCGTCGTTGACGTGTCGCAAATGCGGGGAACGCCTGCCCTTGTGCTTTCTGGCCTCTTGCTTCAGCGCATTTTCGATCACAATCAAGAAGAATTCACAAAAGCCACGCCAGAAACAATCCCAACACTTGCGGTCGTTGAAGAAGCTCAATCAGTTTTGGGCAGTGCCGGAAGCTCAGGTGAAGGGCCATACGTCTCGTGGGTAAAGGAGGGCCGGAAATATGATCTCGGCGCCGTCTTGATTACGCAGCAGCCCGGGAGCATTTCACATGAGATTCTCAGCCAAGGCGATAACTGGTTCATTTTCCATTTGCTGTCTTCTGGCGATCTGATGTCAGTAAAGAAGGCCAACGCTCATTTCAGTGATGATCTCTTAAGCACGCTGCTTAACGAGCCAATTCCCGGCAATGGCGTCTTCTGGAGCAGCGCCGGTGGCAAAAGCTATCCAATTCCCTTACGCGTGCTGTCTTTCGAAGCCGCATATTCGGCTCGTGACCCGAAGTACACAATGCCTGCGGCCAAGACTTTTGCCGAGCAACTGAAAAAGCGATTCCTGGCAGCGATCACAGCCAGTCGTGCGGTGACACCTCTTGCCGCTCCGCCACAAAGTCTCTTTGACAATGGGGCGGCAGATTCAGCCGACTCCGACAACCTCGAACAGGGAGTGCCCGAAACCGAAGTTGTGACGGCCGAAGCTCCCGAGGACGTGTTTAGCACTTACTCAAAAGCAGCTATTGCACAGGTGGCACAGGACATGGCGCTCTTGGAGCGTATCCAAAAAAGCGGTATCCCGTGGATGGGAATCTTGGACCCACTAGCAAAGGCGCTTCCCGATGTCCTCAACGACCGCAACAAGATCGCTTATGACCTTGTCCCCCAATTCATGAATCAGGTTTATGGGCCGCGAAAGTGGCAAACTGAAAGACGACCCAGTAAGAGCGGCGCAGGAACCACCACATGGATCGTGCTAAATACTAATCCGGTCATTAAATATTGGACATATTTCAGATCTGTGATATACTGTATGCATGCGATCAAACGACCATCGACTGCTTTCCCCTGTTGCCCAGGAGCAAACGCGGCGTGAT
>Ga0268299_1003150_pt1 | contig 16318 bp, 12 predicted proteins | sample NOBtaG_FD_193484 | JGI IMG/M metagenome (GOLD analysis project Ga0268299, IMG submission 193484) | Activated sludge microbial communities from bioreactor in Nijmegen, Gelderland, Netherland - NOB reactor | ecosystem: Engineered > Bioreactor > Aerobic > Activated sludge | place: Netherlands...
ACGTGGAGCGGAGTCGATCTCTTTCGGAAAACCGTCACGGTCTTTCGATCGAAGAACGGCGAGCGACGCACGGTGCCGTTGAATCACCCGTGATGGCTCTCTTGTTGGAGAAGGCCAGGGTGCGCCATCTGAAAACAAGCCTCGTGTTTCCGAGTCGGGCCGGCACACGTGTAGATCCTAACCATCTTCGACGGGCCTTGCGTCCTGCAATGGCGAAGGCGGGTGTCGTGGATTGTCGTTTCCACGACCTCCGGCACACGTTCGCCACCCGGCTGGTGCAATCGGGAGTCGATCTGTACAAGGTGCAGCGACTGCTCGGGCACAAGTCTCCGATGATGACGCAACGGTATGCCCATCATTACCCGGAGAGCTTGCGCGATGGGGTGGAGCTGTTGGACCGGCGTGGGCGCTGTGGCACAAGATCGACCACAGTGCTGAGGACCTCGGAGAGTGCTGTCTCGGAAGTGCTTGAAAACATGGTGGGCGATACAGGTATCGAACCTGTGGCCTCTTCCGTGTGAAGGAAGCGCTCTGCCACTGAGCTAATCGCCCACGGCTCACCAGTCTAGCATGGCCCCGACCGCCGTTCAACGCAAGACCGTCTGTCACTTGGGTTTCGGCGGATTCATGTGTGAGAACCGATCTCGGATGTGGTCGTCTTGACATCCTCAAAATGAGATTCCTACAATCAGCGTCTTCCTAAAGAATCCTTCAGGGGACTCCTCTCTACATGCGTCAGGACATCGTCATAATCGGTGGCGGACTAGCCGGGTCCGAAGCAGCCTGGCAGGCGGCTAATCGTGGGGCCAAGGTCACGCTTTACGAAATGCGGCCCAAGGAAATGACGCCGGCCCACAAGACGGGCGGGCTGGCGGAGCTGGTCTGTTCAAACTCGCTCGGGTCGGCAGATCCGACGACAGCCCCGGGAATCCTGAAGGAGGAAATGCGACGGCTCAATTCGCTGGTCATTCGAGCCGCGGAACAGGCGCGCGTTCCGGCCGGAACGGCCCTGGCCGTTGATCGTGAAGGGTTTTCGTCCCATGTGACACAGTCCCTTGAGAGCCATCCGAACATTCGGATCCTGCATGAGGAGATCACAGAGATTCCTCAGGATTGCCTCTGTGTTGTCGCGACGGGACCGTTGACGTCCGACAAACTGTCGCAGGCCATCGGAGATCTCGCGCATTCGCGCCACCTGTACTTTTATGACGCGATTTCGCCGATCGTCGATGCTGACTCCATCGATATGACCGTGGCCTTTCGCGCTTCGCGTTATCAGAAGGGCGGAGACGACTATGTGAACTGTCCGATGGACGAGGCGACGTACGACAAGTTTTACCAGGCGTTGCTCGCAGCTGAAAAAGTTCAGCCGAAGGAATTTGAAAAAACCCCATATTTCGAGGCCTGTCTCCCGATCGAGGTGATGGCGGAGCGCGGGCGTCTGACCATGCAGTTCGGGCCGATGAAACCGGTGGGACTCGTGGATCCCCGCACGGGGAGGCGGCCGTTCGCGGTCGTTCAGCTGCGGACGGAAAACAGTCACGGATCTTGTTACAACCTCGTCGGGTTCCAGACGAAGCTGACCTATGGCGAGCAGAAGCGTGTCTTCCGGATGATACCAGGCTTGGAACAAGCTGAATTTCTCCGCTACGGCAGCCTTCACCGCAATACCTTCATCAACGCGCCCCAGCTGCTTCGCAACACGCTTCAGTTCAAGGACCGCGAGTCGCTGCTGTTTGCCGGGCAGTTGGTCGGAGTCGAGGGCTACACGGATTCGGCCGCGATGGGAGGACTCGCGGGAATCAACGCGGCTCGCGCGCTAGCCGGAAAGGGGCTGCTGTCGCCTCCGCCGACGACTGCGCATGGTAGCCTCGTGGCCCACATCACCACTTCGGATCCTGGACATTTTCAACCGATGAACGCGAATTTCGGCCTCTTCCCTCCGCTGGCGGCAACGGTGAGGGATAAGTTGCAGAAGCGTCACCTCGTCGCCCAACGCGCGCTCACGGACTTTGCCGTATGGATGGCGCAATCCGGGCTTTCATAGGATTCCTCCGCGCGGAGCGGCACGCCTCGGCCGAAACCTTGCGCAGTTACGCGTCGGACTTAAGGCAATTCCACACGTTTCTCCTCACTCATCGCACTGCTGCGCCTCCCGTGAATCCGGGATCTCTATCTCCTGAGGAGATTCGCGCGTATCTTCAGTGGTTGGATCGGCGCGGAGTCCAGCGGAGTTCCGTGGCGCGAAAAATCGCCAGCCTCCGGAGTTTCTACCGTTTCTTGGTGCGCGAGGGGCTCGCGGCGCACAGTCCCACTCAAGATATCCGGACGCCAAAGCAACCGAAGCTGCTGCCTCGCGTCCTGACGAAGGAAGAAGCCGCCGCCGTGATGACGGCGTCTGCTGCCAAGCAGCCGCAATCGGTGCGGGATTGCGCGTTGCTGGAGACGCTCTATTCGACGGGCGCCCGAGTCAGCGAGGTGGTCGCCTTGGATCTCGAAGATATCCGCCACTCTGATGGAATCGTTCGTCTCCGTGGGAAAGGCCGAAAAGAACGGCTCGTGCCTATCGGGGACGTGGCGCTTCGGGCGATCGGTGAGTATCTGGCCCGGCATCCGATCCCTTCACGACCGGCCGACTCCTCGAATCAGCCCGGGCGGCCTCTGTTTCGCAATCGACTGGGACTGCGGTTGACGACCAGGAGCGTCGCCCGCATAGTAGCGCGGCATTCGAGGAGTTTGACCGGTGGGCCGGTCAGCCCCCATACCTTGCGTCATTCCTTTGCGACACATCTCTTGGACGAGGGAGCGGATTTGCGGTCGATTCAAGAAATGTTGGGGCATGCGTCGCTGAGTACGACGCAGAAGTATACGCACGTCACCATGGATCAGCTCATGGCCGTCTATGACAAGGCACACCCGAGAGCCGACCCGGCCACCCGAGACCGAGCGCGAAAGATTGCGAGGCCGCGGTAAGATGATCGGCGAACGGGCCTGTGCTCGTTGTGTTGATCGTGATAAGGTAGCAATTCAAGCACGGGCGCCGTCTGCGAGGAGCACGGAATGAACAAGCTGATCAAAAAAGCCAACGTCCTGATCGAGGCGTTGCCCTACATCCGTACGTTTCGGGGCAAGACGGTCGTGATCAAGTACGGCGGCAATGCGATGATCGAATCCTCGCTCAAGGAGCGGTTCGCGCAGGACATCGTGCTTCTCAAGTATGTCGGTCTCAACCCGGTGATCATCCACGGCGGCGGGCCTCAGATCGACAAGATGCTCGATCGACTCGGCATCGAATCCAAGTTTCTCCACGGTGTCCGCGTCACCAGCGAGGCCACGATGGAGATCGTGGAAATGGTGCTGGCGGGAAAAATTAACATGGAGATCACCGATCTTATTACCCGCCATGGCGGAAGCGCGGTTGGTCTCAGCGGCAAGGACGGCGGGCTCATTCTGAGCAAGCCGTTGACCGTCAAGGCATGGGCGGAAAGCCTGGAGCGGGATTTCGACGGGGACGACGCCGAAAGCGATTTCGGATTCGTCGGTGATATTGAAAAGGTCGATCCCAGTCTGCTTTTGAAACTTCAGGGTGATCACTATATCCCCGTGATCGCTCCGATCGGGACGGACAGGGAAGGAAATACTTACAACATCAATGCCGATTTGGTGGCGGGAGCCATCGCCGGGGCCTTGCGGGCGGAGAAATTGGTGATGATGACGGATATCAAGGGGATTCGGGATGCGAACGGCCGCCATCTCTCGACCGTTTCCCGGAAAGACGTACAGCGCATGGTGAAAAAGGGCACGATCACCGAGGGCATGCTTCCCAAAGTTCACGCCTGCCTGGACGCGCTCGAACAGGGTGCCGCCAAGGCGCACATCATCGACGGGCGAATCCCCCACGCCATCCTCCTGGAAATCTTTACTCACAAAGGCATCGGAACCGAGATCACGTCCTAATTAGCGCCGTCACTGTCTTGTGTCGACCCGACGCCCCACCATCCTTCGCCATCTTCGGGCGCTCGTGCGTGAACGCCACCCCGATACCGCGCCGCAAGCATTACGGCAGACTGCCGAGTACCTGACGGACGAATTTTCCAGGCACGGCTGGGCGACGACCCGACGCGCGTTTCGTGCGCGAGGCCGGGCCTTCAACAACATTCTTGCCGTCTCCCCCTCCGTCGAGCGCCGGGATCGGCGAACGGTGGCGCCGCTCCTCATCGGCGCGCATTACGACACCGTGGCCGGGAGCCCTGGGGCAGACGACAACGCGAGCGGACTGGTCGTGTTGCTCGAGTTGGCGGATCTCCTGCGCAAGGTCCCGCTGGCCAGGCCCTTGTGGTTGGCGGCGTTCAACCTCGAAGAAGAAGGACTAGTCGGAAGCAGGGCCTTTGCAAGCGAGCTCCGGCGCGCGAAGCAGCCTTTCGGCGGAGCCATCATCCTGGAGTGCGTCGGGTACGCCAGACACGAGGACGGATCGCAGCGCCAGCCGCCTGGGATTCCCATTGCCGTTCCCACGATCGGAAATTTTCTCGGCGTGATCGGCAATGAGTCCTCCCGTGGGCTGGTCGATGCCATGGTAAGGAGCGCAAAGAGCCGGGTCCCTGCGCTGGACACGGTGAGCATGATCGTCCCGGGCCGCGGAGAACACCTTCCCGACACCCGGCGAAGCGACCATGCCGCGTTTTGGGATGAGGGATTCCAGGCGGTCATGTTGACGGATACAGCGAACTTTAGAAATCCCCACTATCATCAACCGACCGACGGCATTGAAACCTTGAATCTCGATTTTATCGAGCGGGTAACCGACGCGGTGTCAGCGATGGTTCAGTCGATCCCGGAGCAGGGTTCCGAATGAAGGACCGTCGCGTGATCCAACCCTCGACCCTCGCGGTCATTCGAGGGGTATTCGATCGCCTCGAATATCGGACGCTCGGAAGAGTCTATTGCTATGAGGGAGGGGATGAATTCTGGTGCGCCAAACGCAAGCCCTGCCTGAAGTTGGGACTTCGTGTTGCCCGTACCCTTGTCTCGAAATTGCCTCGAGCGGGACGCAGCTTGTATGTCGGGGCGGGCGTGGCGGAATTGCCGGTGCTCTTGGCGGAAGCTCTTGAACTGGGTCGCCAGACCCTGGCGTACAATCTCCGTCGGCTCGAAGTGGCTGCGCTCAATCGTGTCTGCCGCGGAACCGGCGTGCGCTTCATAGCAACGGACGCTGCCGCGGCGTCAGGCGCCTATGATCACATCTGGATCGTCAGCGTCTTGAATGACCCCGAGCGATTCCCGCACCTCGCGCCGTTGTCGTATGGACGCGCGGATCCCGTCACCTTCGACCCTGTCGAGTTCCAAAAAGAGCGTCGAGTCGTGCAGTCGATCGTGGACCGATGCCTGCCCAAGCTGCGGCTGCCGGGGATGGTGACCACGTCGGTCGAGGAGGTGATATGGGTTGCCGATTGGTGTCACCGGCACCGGATTCCCTACCTTGTGGAGCGGCGTCAATATCCCACCGCGTTGGTCGGGGACCCAATCTGTATCATGAGAATCGGGACGCGACGGAAAAGAAACCAGCGAAGGCGCTAGAGACGAAATCCGGGCGGCGATGAGGAGCCGCCGCCCATGTAGAGTCGCGCATACCTGACGTAATTCTGAGCGGACTCGCTGATCCAGGCTAATTCCTTTTCCGTCACGGGACGTTTGACTCTTGCCGGAGAACCCAGGACGAGACTCTTTGGGGGCACGACCGTCCCTTCGGTGATCAACGAGCCGGCGCCGATGACGGAATCCTCTCCGATCTGCGCCCCGTCCATCACGATCGATCCCATGCCGACTAGGACGCGATCCTTAATCGTGCACCCGTGCAGCACCACGCTGTGGCCGATCGTGACATCGTCGCCGATGATCAGCGGGTGCGTGTCGTGAGTGACGTGCAACATGGACAGATCCTGAACGTTGGTGCGATGTCCGATGCGGATGAAGTGAACGTCGCCCCGGATAACGGCATGGAACCAGACACTGCACTCCTGCCCCATCACCACGTCACCGATGACGATCCCGGTGTCTTCGACATAGCAGGAAGCAGGCACCGTGGGCGTGATTCCCTGGAAGGTGCGCAGCATGGACCCACGATAGGGGAAGCTGGCCCCGTCTGCAAGCTGTATTTGACAGCGTTTTCACCGCTCTCGTAGACTGCTTGGCATGACTGTCCAGCTGATCAAGCCTGATCGCACTTCCCCGAAGCGACCATCCCCCGTTCCCGGCGGGAAGACGACCATTGGATTCGTCAATCTGGGTTGCTCCAAGAACCAGGTGGATTCCGAGATCATGCTGGGGACGCTCGTTCACGACGGGTTTGAGCTCACCGCCGATCCCAAGAAGGCTCAGGTGGTGATCATCAATACCTGCGGTTTCATCGAGGAGGCCAAGCAGGAGTCGATCGAGACCATTCTCGAACACAGCAAGTTGAAAACGACGGGAAGTTGCCGCGTCCTGATCGCGGCCGGCTGCCTGGCGCAACGCTACCAAGGCGATCTGCTGAAAGAGTTGCCGGAATTGGACGGCGTAGTGGGAACGGGCGAGTTTGGGAAGATTGCCGAGATTTGTCGTGATCTCCTGGCCCCGAAAAAGCGCCATCGGCGCTTGTGGCTCAGCAAACCGCCGTACCTGTACGACGAACTGGCCCCGCGAGTCCGGCTCGGATCCCGCCATAGCGCATACGTCAAGATTGCGGAAGGCTGCAATCGCAACTGCGCGTTTTGTGCAATCCCGCTGATGAGGGGCAAACAACGAAGTCGGCCGGTGGAATCCATCGTGGCCGAAGCGCGCGGTCTCGTTGCCGACGGGGTCAAGGAAATCAACCTGATCTCGCAGGACACCGTCAACTATGGCGTCGATCTCGGTCTCCGCCACGGGCTCGTGGCGCTCCTACGGGAGTTGGTGAAAGTGGACGATTTGCTCTGGATCAGACCGTTCTACCTCTATCCTCAGCAAGTCACCGACGAGTTGCTCGACCTGTACGCCGGCGAGGAGAAGATCGCGAAATATATCGACATGCCGCTGCAACACATCACTGATCGCATGCTGAACCGGATGCATCGATTGGGAGATCGCGTGGCCATCGAACGGTTGGTGGAACGTATTCGACGGCGCATTCCGGGCGCGAGTTTTCGAACAGCGTTCATCGTCGGGTTTCCGGGTGAAACGGGGGGGGACTTTGACGCCCTCAAGCGGTATGTCGAGTGCGCCGAATTTGACCGGGTGGCGGCGTTTCTCTATTCAGATGAGGAGAGTACGCCCGCGGTCGCCTTGGACGATAAACTCGACCGGGCGGTCATGGAAGAACGCCGCAACGAGCTGCTGGAGGTACAGGAATCCATCGCCGCTGCGAAAGGGCGGGAAAAAATCGGCATGGTGATGGACGTGCTGGTCGACGGGCCTTCGGAAGAGACTGAGCATCTGCTTCAAGGCCGCCATCAAGGGTTGGCCCCGGAAATCGACGGAGTCGTCTATATCAACGACGGGTTTGCCGAAGCCGGCGACACAGTCAAAGTCGAGATTTCCGATTCGGGAATCTATGATCTCGTCGGGCACATCATTGACGATCGGCAGCCGTTGGCGAAGCTGCCTCCACGGCCTAGGCCGGAACGGGGCCGCCGTTGACGGCGGGCCCCGTTCTCGCCGTAACCCTTTATACCTTCGCGCTCAGAAACAGGGCGTTACCGCGACGATTGATTAAAATCAGGATATTGTCGCCTTTCTTGACGGCAGAGGACACCTTCTCGAATTCCTTCACCGACTTGACGGGCTGACGGTTGATCTCCCGGATCACGTCGCCGGGCATCAGGCCCGCCTTATCCGCGCCGCTGTCCGGTTCGACGTTGGTCACCACCACTCCCTGCGACTTACCCTTCAGGCCCAACTCCCTGGCCGTCTCCCTGTCCAGATCCTGTACGGCTACACCGGCAAAGGCGTAGTCCTTCTCCATGGACTCAGCTTTGGCCACCTTCGACGTGTCGGGCTGTTCCCCGATTGTGACTGTGACCTCCCGGTCGCGCCCTTCACGGACCAGTTTCAACGTCGTCTTGGTCCCGACGGGAGTCTTTGTGACCAACCGCTGCAATGCCACGGCATCTTCCACCGGCGAGCCCTGATACGAAACGATCACGTCGCCCTGCTTGAGACCTCCGTGCTCGGCGGGACTGTCCTCTCTGACGTCGCTGACGAGCGCGCCCTTGGCTTCCTTCATGCCAAAGGATGCGGCGAGGTCGGAGTTCAGGTCCTGAATGCCGATGCCGAGAAATCCGCGGACGACCTTGCCGTTTTTGATCAGGCTGTCGTAAATCGGTTTGCTCATGCTGGTCGGCACCGCGAACCCCACGCCTTGATAGCCGCCTGTCTGCGAAAAGATCGCGGTGTTGATGCCGACGAGTTCGCCTTTGGTGTTCACGAGGGCGCCGCCGGAATTTCCCGGATTGATCGCCGCGTCGGTTTGGATGAAGTCTTCGTATTGGGTGATACCCATGCGCCCTCGCCCCAACGCACTGACGATGCCGAGGGTGACGGTGGAGTTGAGGCCGAAGGGATTCCCCACGGCGAGGACATACTCGCCAACCTGCAATTTCGAGGCGTCTCCCCAGGTAACGGTCGGCAGGTTCTGGCCGTCGATTTTGACGACCGCGAGGTCCGTCTTCGGATCGGTCCCGACGATCTTGCCTTTAAACTCCCGCTTGTCCGGCAGGGTCACGCCGACCTCCCTGGCTCCGTCGATCACGTGATTGTTGGTCAGGATATAGCCGTCGGCCGAGACGAGGACGCCAGAGCCCTGCCCGCCTCCGCGGCGTCCGCGGGGTTCCGGTGGTCCCTGCGGCCCGCGGAATCCGCGCGGACCGGACGGCCCGCCGAAGAATTCCTCCATTCGCTCGCGCAACTCGTCCGGAACGTTCCGGCCGTCTCCTCCCTTATCCGTCAAGACTGTCGTGATGTTCACGACGGCGGGAGTCACGGCTTTGGCCACGTCTGTAAACCCGGCTGCGGGACTCACGGCGGAAGGCGCCATCGCAACCGGCGCGGCGGCCGGCGATTCAGATGCGTGAGAAGCCATGAACGGCTGAGCGCCCAAGAGCAGGGTCGCGCCGAGCGCGACGACACCGACTGCAAGACCGGCTTTTCGGCCCAGTACATGGAACGACGACATAACGACCTCCTTGACTGATGAATGACCAGAAAATGTGGTGACGCGCAGGAAGAGACTAACAACCGGCAATGAGAAGCGGATTAGGAAGGAATTAAAAGGCGTTAAGCGAAAGGCAGCAGGACGGTAAAGGTCGACCCCTTGCCCAATTCGCTCTGCACCTCGATGCGGCCGTGGTGGGATTCCACGATCCAGGCGCAAATCGACAGGCCGAGACCGGTGCCTTTCTTGGTATAGGCCCGCGCGTCGTCGGTGCGGTAGAACCGGTCGAAAATGCGTTTGAGGTCGCCGGGGCCGATACCGATGCCGTGGTCGGTCACAGCGATCTTGGCGAACTCCGGCACGGTCGTCATCGCGATCTCGACCGTCTCTCCCTTTCGGGAGTACTTCACGGCGTTGTCCACCAGATTCAGGAACAATTCACGCAGACGCAGTTCGTCACCGCGCACGACGGCGGGCGTGATCGGTCCGAGTACCACCTGAACGTCCCGCTCTTGTCCCAACAGGGTGGCCTGTCGGGAGATGTCCTCCAACAGGACCTCGAGGTTGACCGGCAGGTATTCCATTTTGACTTCGCCCATGTCGGCCCTGGAAAGAAACAACAGTTCGTCGACAATACGGGTCATGCGGTCGATCTCTTCCAAGTTGCTTTCCAAGACGACGGTGTAGTCCGCCGCTTCGCGGGGCCGTCTCAAGGCGAGTTCCGTTTCTCCTTTCATGACGGTCAAAGGCGTTCGCAGTTCGTGGGACGCGTCGCTGCTGAATTGGCGGATCTGCCGGAAGGATATTTCCAGTCGCGCGATCATGTCGTTGAAGGTATCGGCCAGCCGGCCGATCTCATCGGCCGATGCGGGAACGTTCAGCCGTTGGGTGAGATCTCCCGCGGCAATCCGTTTGGCCGCCAATGTAATGGCGTCGACCGGACGGAGAGCACGACCGGCCAGGAACCAGCCTCCGGCGAGGGAGACGGTCAGCGCGACCGGCGTGGTGACCAGCAGCACAAGCAAGAGACGATTGAGCGTCTGCTCGACCGATTCCATCGAGGTTCCGACCTGCACGATGTAGAGCAAGTTGCCTCGGTAGATGATCGGGACCGAGATCAAACGTAACGGAGGCTCCCTTGGATACTTGGCGGATTCGAAAATGGTTTGTCCGGTAAATGCCACCTCCAAGGCTTGGCGGCTCAGGGGCAACTCGTGCTGCTTCACGTTCGGGGAGCGGATGGTGATGGTTCCGGACGGGCTGAAGATCTGGAAAAATTTGTCGATGCGCGCAAGTTCGGGAAACTGCGACATCAACTCTTCTTCGTTGATCAGCGGAAGAAATCCACGCTCTTCCAGCGACCGCACCGCGGCCGCGGCGGTTTCTTCCAACGATTGATCGACCGAATCCCGGAGGTTGCGGGCGGTAACCAGGTATAGGACGGTCGAGAAGATGATGAGCACGAGCGCCAAGGCGCTTCCGTACCACAGTGTGAGGCGAAGGCGCAGCGGCATCAGCCTACTCCTACGCGATGATCGGACGAGAGGGCGGTCGATTCGCCGGGCTGACGGCCGGAGACGCGCGATGCGACAAGGGAGCTTCCGCTACCATGGACGCGCAAGCCGCGGGGGACGCGCAAGCCGCGGGACGGCGATGGCCACGTGTTGCTCCGGAACCTGCGAGCGGATCGGCGTGGCAGCCATGTCCTAATCGGCCTTGAGCATATAGCCGCTTCCCCGGATGGTATGGATGAGTTTTCGGGTGCGTCCGCGGTCGATCTTGTTCCGCAAGTAATTGACATACACGTCGATGACGTTGGTGAACGTATCGAAGTCCTGGTTCCAGACGTGCTCGGAGATCATCGGACGGGTAAGCACACGGCCGCTGTGCCGCATGAGATACTCGAGCAACGCATATTCCTTCAAGGTCAAGTCGATGCGTTGCCCTCCTCGGGTGACCTCACGCGTCGCCGGGTTCAGGATCAGGTCGTCGACCTGCAGCACACCGGGGCTGTCCGTGGCGCCTCGCCGGAGCAGTGCGCGGATTCTCGCCAGCAGCTCGTCGATGGCAAAAGGCTTGGTCAGGTAGTCGTCCGCGCCGGCATCAAGCCCTTTCACGCGCTGATCCACTTGGGACTGCGCGGTCAGAATCAGAATGGGCGTCTGGATCCGTTCGCGGCGGACGGCCCTCAGGATATCCAGTCCGGACAGCGAGGGGAGCATGAGATCGACGACGATGGTGTCGTAACTCGTTCCCAGAGCCATTTCAAGGCCTTTGGCGCCGTCCTCGCATAGATCGACCGCGTAACTCTCCTCTTCGAGCGCGCGCTTGATGAAGCAGCCGACTTTGGTTTCATCTTCGATTACGAGAATTCGCATAGCTGGTGAGTACGGATTATATCAAAACCCTCGGCCACGTTCTTGAGACATGGGGCGGGGGTCATTGAACACTTGGAGAAGCGGGGGGCACCGTGATAATCTCACTCCGTGCGTCTGAACCCCGACGAATCTCTCGGAAGGATGAATCACCTCCATGTCTGATCCGGAATTCTTGAAATCGACCGATACGTTTATCCACCGACATCTCGGCCCGACGGAAGCCGATGTTCGCGAAATGCTCGCGCTGCTCGGCCACCAGTCTCTCAGCGCCCTCAGCGAGAGCATCGTGCCGGACGACATTCAACTCAATCGGGCGTTGGACCTTCCGTCACATCGAGGCGAGCGGGCAGTCCTGCAGGACTTACAAGACCTGGCGGCGGAGAACCGAGTCTACCGGTCGTTGATCGGCATGGGGTATTACGACTGCGCGACGCCCGGCGTCATTCAGCGAAACATTCTGGAGAATCCCGGCTGGTACACGCAGTACACGCCGTATCAGGCCGAGATCGCCCAGGGTCGACTGGAGGCGCTGGTCAATTTTCAGACGATGGTCGCCGATCTGACCGGCCTGCCGTTGGCCAATGCGTCCCTGCTGGACGAAGCGACGGCAGCAGCCGAAGCCATGGCCATGTGCCTGGCCGTCACGCGAAGCGCCGGGCAAGAACGTCAGGAGTTCTTTGTCTCGCAGGACTGCCATCCTCAGACGATCGCCGTCTTGGAGACCAGGGCCGAGCCGTTGGGAGTGGCGCTTCGTGTCGGACGGACCGGCGCCGTCGAGTTCGCGCAGGAAAAGTTCGCCGGCATTCTTCTGCAATATCCGGCGACCGACGGATACGTCGGAGATTACAGCGACGTCGTGACTCGGGCGCATGAGGCCGGCATGCTGGTGGTGGTCGCCACCGACCTCTTGGCCCTTTCGCTGCTGCGGCCGCCCGGCGAATTTGGGGCGGACATTGCGGTCGGCTCCTGTCAACGGTTCGGCGTGCCGCTCGGATTCGGCGGGCCCCATGCGGCCTTTCTGGCGGCCAAGGAAGACCACAAGCGGCAAATGCCGGGTCGTATCGTCGGAGTTTCCAAGGATCGAGACGGGCACGTGGCCTATCGGCTGGCGCTGCAAACACGTGAGCAGCATATCCGGCGGGAGAAGGCGACCAGCAATATCTGCACCGCCCAAGTCCTCTTGGCCATCATGGCGGGCATGTATGCGGTCTACCATGGCCCGGAAGGAGTGCGTCGCATCGCCGAACGCGTTCATGGCCTGGCGGCGATGCTGGCCGCCGGGCTGCGTCGCCTGGACTTGCAGATCAGCACCGATGTCTTCTTCGATACGCTCCGGATACGATTGACGAAAGCCCAGGCGGATCAGGTGGTCCTTCGAGCTGATGAACGGCGCATCAATTTGCGGCGATACGAAGACGACTCGCTTGGGATTTCGCTGGATGAAATGAGCACGGAGGATGAGGTACGGCGTCTTATTGAGATTTTTGCGGGACACGATCGGCTACCCTTTGGCGTTCCGGAACTGGCGGGAAGCGCAGTGACGCCCTTTCCGGCTAACTTGGCCCGCACCACTACATATCTGACGCATGAAGTATTCAACCGATACCATGCTGAGCACGAGATGCTGCGCTATCTTCATCGGCTGCAATCTCGGGATCTGTCGCTGACTCATTCCATGATCCCTCTCGGATCCTGCACGATGAAACTCAATGCTACGACGGAGATGTTGCCCGTGACGTGGCCGGAATTTTCGCGAATGCACCCTTTTGCGCCGGCGGAACAGTCGAAAGGCTATCAGGAGCTTTTTCGCCAGCTGGAAGCCTGGCTGGCGGAAATCACGGGATTCTCCGCGGTGTCGCTGCAGCCGAACGCCGGCTCGCAAGGAGAATATTCAGGCCTGATGGTGATCAGAGCGTACCATCGAAGCCTGGGAGAGTTTCATCGCGACGTGTGCCTGATTCCGGTTTCCGCGCACGGAACGAATCCAGCCAGCGCGGCCATGGTGGGATTCACGGTCGTGGCGGTCGCCTGCGACAAGCAGGGAAACGTCGATTTGGCCGATCTAGAGGCGAAGGCTGTCCAGCACCGCGAACGATTGGCGGCGCTGATGCTGACATATCCGTCCACCCATGGCGTGTTCGAACCGGCGGTGCGCCGCATATGCCAGATCGTCCACACTCACGGTGGCCAGGTCTATATGGACGGGGCCAACATGAATGCGCAGGTGGGGCTGTGCCGGCCGGGTGATATCGGCGCGGATGTCTGTCATCTCAATCTGCACAAGACCTTTTGTATCCCCCATGGGGGAGGCGGTCCCGGTATGGGACCGATCGGCGTGGCGCGGCACCTCGCCCCATTTCTGCCGGGACATCCGGTGACCAAGTTGGGAGGACCCCAATCGATCGGTCCCGTGTCGGCGGCTCCGTACGGGAGCCCCAGCATCTTGACGATATCCTGGACCTACATCGCCCTGATGGGCCGCGACGGCCTGACCAAAGCCACGCAGGTCGCGATGCTGAACGCCAATTACATGGCCAAGCGGCTGGAGAAATACTATCCGATCCTGTACACCGGCGCGTCGGGGCTTGTGGCGCATGAATTCATCCTGGATCTTCGTCAGTTCAAAGACAGCGCCGGGGTTGAGGCGATGGATGTGGCCAAGCGTTTGATGGACTACGGATTCCACGCGCCGACCGTGTCCTTTCCAGTAGCCGGCACCTTGATGATCGAGCCGACCGAGAGTGAATCGAAAGCCGAGCTCGATCGGTTTTGCGATGCGATGATTCTCATTCGTGCGGAGATCCAAGACGTCATTGACGGTCGGCAGCCCCGCGCCCAGAGCCTCCTCAAGAACGCCCCGCATACGGCGCCGACCGTCACGGCGTCGAAGTGGGATCGGCCGTACAGCCGAGAGCAAGCGGCCTATCCGGCTCCGTGGGTCCGGGATCGTAAGTTCTGGCCTTGTGTGGGTCGCATCGACGAAGCCTATGGGGATCGGAATCTCATCTGCACCTGCCCGCCGATGGATCAGTACTGAAGTCGGGTCACCTCAGAGACTCCTCGTACGGATATTCCAAGTGCCCCCCGGTCAAGTGACGACCCTTGCTCCTCTCCGGTCATCGCAGTAGGGTGTCTGATACAGAATCCTTGTCCGGAGGGAGGCTCTCATGACTATGATCGATCGTCGACGATTCCTGGTCCGAACGGGTGTGGCTCTGGGCTCCGCCCTCTTGACCCGCCACGCTGCGCTGGCCATGCCGGAAACGGAGCAGTCGTCTGTTTCCGCGGGAGCGGACTGGCAGAGCGTGCGGGCGCAGTTCCCGCTTGCTCCGGGGCTCATTCATCTTGCGGGATTTTTCCTTGCATCCCATCCGGTACCGGTAAGGAAGGCGATCGAACGCCATCGTCAAGGCCTCGATGCGGATCCGATCGGATACTGGTTTGAGCACGAGGCAAAGCAGGATGCGGCGGTGCTTCAGGCGGCGGCCGGGTACCTGGACGTGGACCCGAGTGAAATCGCCCTGACCGACAGCACGACGATGGGATTGGGCCTGCTGTACGGCGGGATCAAATTCGCTGAAGGACAGGAGATTTTGACGACGACGCACGACCATTATGCGACCGAAACCTCTTTGAATCTGCGGGCGGCTCGTACCGGAGCCCGCGTTCATCGGATCTCGCTCTATCAGGATCTGCGGGCCGTCTCGCGAGACAGCCTGGTCGAGGCGCTTGTCCGGCATGTGCGGCCCCGCACCAGAATCGTGGCGGTCACGTGGGTGCATTCCAGCACGGGACTCAAACTGCCGATTGCGGAGATGGCCCGTGCATTGGCAGCATTGAACGCCTCACGGGGCAAAGAAGATCGGATCCTCTTCTGTGTCGACGGCGTGCATGCCTTGGGTGTTGAGGATATTCGACTTGCCGAGGTGGGGTGTGACTTTTTCGTTGCCGGGACGCACAAGTGGATGTTCGGTCCGCGCGGAACGGGGTTGGTATGGGGAAGGCAGGAGGCCTGGCCTGCTGCTCAAGCCATCATTCCCACGTTCAACACGGAAGCGTACGACATGTGGATGAATGTGATACCGCAGAGAACGTTGCCGCAATCCGTCTACATGACGCCGGGCGGCTTTCATTCGTTTGAGCACCGGTGGGCGCTGGACGAAGCCTTCAAGTTTCATCAGACGCTCGGCAAGTCACGCGTGACGCAGCGGATCTACGAGCTGAACCTACAATTGAAGCGAGGGCTCGCGACGATGTCTCATGTCACGCTGCACACGCCTCTATCGCAGGATCTGTCGGCGGGGATCGTCTGTTTCGAGGTAGCCGGCCTGTCGCCCCAGCAAGCTGTGAAGAAGTTGCGCGACAAGGGAATCATCGGCAGCGTGACGCCGTACGCCACGCAGTACGTGCGTCTGGCGCCGGGGCTCCTGAATCATCCCGGTGAAATCGATACGGTACTCAAGGAAATACGCGAGCTTCGCGGGTAGCGGTACAATCCTTGAACGCCACCGAGTTGCGCCATGCAGTCTGCTCCCCTTCTTTCGGGGCATTGTGATCGTCCCGCGTTTCGGCGATAACGAAGTCACACCGAATAACGGGAGCGAGATCTCCGATCATGTCCCAAATTCTCAATCTCAGCGAACATACGAACGACGACGAACTGCAGCGATTGACGACTCTGCTGTTGTTTCATCTCGTTGAACAATGTGGCGGGCAAGTCCAGTTCAAGCTGGAGGATGCTCAGCGGGTGCGAACCAGTCTGACCACCAAGATG
>Ga0268299_1003151_pt1 | contig 16315 bp, 29 predicted proteins | sample NOBtaG_FD_193484 | JGI IMG/M metagenome (GOLD analysis project Ga0268299, IMG submission 193484) | Activated sludge microbial communities from bioreactor in Nijmegen, Gelderland, Netherland - NOB reactor | ecosystem: Engineered > Bioreactor > Aerobic > Activated sludge | place: Netherlands...
CGCACGAGGCGGCCGCCATCCACTGCGGACTCGACCACACGGCGCACCATTTCCGCCGGGATCGCAAAGCCAATCCCGTTCGAGCCGCCCGCCTCTGAAAAGATCGCCGTGTTCACGCCGACAAGCGAGCCAGACATATCGACGAGCGCACCGCCAGAATTGCCGCGATTGATAGCAGCGTCCGTTTGAATGAAGAACGCGAAATCGTTGATGCCGACTTCGGTTCGCGCCAGCGCCGAGATGATGCCGCTGGTCACGGTCTGCGACAGGCCAAACGGATTGCCGATCGCGAGCACCATGTCGCCCACTTGCAGGGAGCGCGTGTCCGCGAAGGCGAGCATCGGCAGCCGTTCGCCGCGCGCTTCGATGCGCAACACGGCAAGGTCCGTGCGCGGATCGGCGAGCAACAAGCGCGCATCGAACTCGCGCCGGTCCGAGAGCACCACCTTCAACGAATCCGCGCCGTCAACCACGTGGTTGTTCGTGACGATCACGCCATCGGCGCGCACCAGCACGCCCGAGCCAAGCGATTGCTGGACGCGTTCACGCGGCACGCCGCCAAAGCCCTCGCCGTAGCGGCGGAAGAACGGATCGTCGAACACACGCGCGCGCTGACGCACGATCCGCTGCGCATAGACGTTCACCACCGCCGGCGAGGCGCGCTGCGCCACGGGCGCGAAAGAAAGCTGGGCCTGTGCTTGGGAAGCGGGCACGACGCGGTCGCGTGGCTGGGCCTGTGCAAGTTGGAATTGCGCTTGGGCCGGCGCGTCTTGCGCCGAGGCCGCGTAGAGGCCGATGGCGGCGAAAACCGCCGCGAGCGGCGCAATCAGGATGGGTCGCAGTTTCATGGCTTCACTCTCCGCGGCGCGCAGTGTGGCGCGGCGGATGGCGGAAACATGGCGCTACAGCAGGGCGGGGAGACGCGCCTTAAGCGCCCGCAGGTGCCCCTGCCACCACTCCGCCGTGCGCTGTAGGAAGGGGCCCTCGGGGAAACCGTGGCGCGCGACGTGACCTTGCGGAATCTCGCCCCAACCGCTGTGCCGGACGCTGACCCGTGTCTCCTCCCCCACCGGCTCGAACGTGACCTCTACATCGGTGATCTGGTCGGGTGTGAAACTGGCTTGGCGCCAGGTGAACGCGAGCCGCGCGCCGGGCTCCCAAGCCGTGATCCGGCCAATCTCGAACACATGGCCGTTGGACACCGTTGTGATCAGCCGCCCGCCCTCTCCGCCTTCGAAAGCCATCACGCCATCGCCGCGGGGCGTCGTTTCAAACAGGCCGCTCGGGCGCCACCATGCGGCAATCTCTTGCGTGAACACATCGAACGCGACCTGCGGCGAAGCGGCGACTCGGATCGCAACGAGCACGGAAGACGTCACCCCTTCTTCGCCTTCTCGACATGCGCCTTGAACGATGCGAGCTGACCGCTCCACAGGCGCTCGGTTTCCTCCAACCACTTCTTCAAATCGCTCATGGCGCCTTCCTTGAGCGCATAAATGCGCACGCGCGCGTCGAATTCCGGATGCGTCTCTTCGATGAGGCCGCTCTCGCGCAGAGTCTTCAGGTGCCGCGAAAGCGCCGGCGGCGCGAGACCAAGCGCATCGGCAATCTCCCCCGCACGCCGCGGGCGCTGGCGCAGCAAGTCCACAACACCGCGGCGGTTGGGGTCGGCAAGCGCGGCGAGCGTACGATCGAGTTTGGCGCGCGCGCTCATTCCGGGTGCGCCTTCTTGAGTTTTGCGGGCGCGACGTTCCGCCAGGCCGTCCGTAGCGCGCTCGATGCTGTCACCGCGTCGGCATTCTTGACGACAAGCCGTGTCCATCCCTTGGCGCCCCAGCCACCCGCAACGGGCTTGAACACATTCGGCTCAGCAGCACAGAAGATGTCTTGTTGCTCGGGCGTGAATTTCAGGATCGCTTCGCCATCCTTGCGATCGGCGGGCGACGCGAAGATTTTACCTGCAACGCGAATGTCCGCGCTGCCGTGATGCGCGCTTTGAACGGCGTCCGGCAACGAAAGCGCAAGCTTCAAAAAAGCAGCAGGCGTCATCGCGGCTTGTGATCCGTACTTTCGCCGAACGTAATGAAGAGCCCGCGGCTGACGCTCGGCACGTTCGCCGTGTGCCACGTATTGGCCGGCACGATTACGGCCTGCCCGGCGTCCAGCGGCACAAGCTCAACGCCGCCCGGCAACTCCAGCAACACGTTCATCGCACCTTGCGTGCAAACCACGACCTCATCGCCCTTCGGGTGGCGCTCCCACGATGTCCAATCGCCCTCGAACGTGTAGGCGCTGATCAGCGTGCCCCGCATGTCGGGATTGGCGGCGAGCGTTTGCCAAAAATCAGCGCCAACGGGCAGGAGCGTCGATCCGCCTTGCCCGTCCCAGCCCACATACGTCGTTTCCGTGTTGAAGGCGGCCATCGCGCGCTCCTAATCCGGCAACCGATCAGTCGTTACGGCGCCGATCGCCGCGTCCCATTCGGTGCGCGTCATCACCGTCACGGTTTGCCCGAACGTCCAGATATGGCCTTCAGGATCGCGCGCGCGGTACGTGCGATCGCCGTAAAACTGCGTTTCCGGCTCTTGCAGGATTTCCGCGCCGGCTTTCCGCGCGTGCTCGCAATGTGCGTCGAGACCGGATGGCAGATGCACGTGCACGGTTTGCGTGTTCTTGCCGCCAAGATTAGCAGGGCTCTTGTGATCTGCGCTCCATTCGGAGCCGACCATGATCAGGCCGGTGCCAAAGCGCATCTCAGAGTGCATCAGATTGCCCTGCTGATCGCTGATCACCATGAACGGCTCAAAGCCGAAGGCCGCTTCCAGCCAGCGCAGCGCAGCCTTCGGATCGCGATAGCAAAGCGCCGAAGAGAAACTGGGACGCGTGTGAATGTCAGGTGTCATGGGGATGTCTCCTTGGGGTCCTTCCACACGAGATCGGGCGCGGCCCGTTGCATCTCCTCGTCCGATAGGACGTGCTTGGTCTCGCTGAAGCACCAGACATGGCCTTCGGGATCGGCCGCGCGATACGTACGCGCGCCGTAGAACTGATCCTCTGGCTCTTGGGTGATTTGAGCGCCGGCTTTGCGGGCCTGCGCGCAATGCGCGTCGATGCCGGCTTCGAGCGAAACCCAGAGAAATTGCGTCGCCACATCGTCGGTGGACTTCGGCGAGCGCATGCGCGCCTTGCCCAGCATGGGCGCCTGCCACTCGCCGCAGACGCCGATCACCGCTCCGCGGTACGCCATCTCCAGATGCGCGGCTCGGCCATCGCTATCGAGGATCTTCGTAACTGTCTCAAACCCAAAGGCTTGCTCAAGCCAATCGAGCGCGGCGAGCGGGTCCTGATAGACAACCGTCGGCGTGAAGACCGGGGCGTATCGAGCCATTGGCCTCTCCTAGCGGTGAGGCAAATATATTTCACGCTAAACGAAACTATGTCAACCAGCCCTTACGCTCACGGCGGTGTGAGCGCGGGCTGCAGCACGGAGAGCCGCCCGTCCACCGCTTCGGGCGTGACGCCCAATAGATGCGCAAGCATCGGATAGACATGGATGTTGTCGAACGCCGGCAGCGTGACGCCATCACGAAACGCTGGGCCGGATGCAACAAACAGCGCAGCCATCTCTGGATGTGTGGGATCGAAACCGTGATTGCCGCGTAGCTCGACGTTCGCGTAGGCGCGCTCGGAAATCGGCGTGGAGATCGTCCAACCGCTCTCCATGATGCAGAAGATCGCCGGCACGCGCGCGTTTGTTCCGTAATGGTACTGTGCCGGAATTTCGTTCTTGCGCCAGCATTGCATATGTTCGTGCGGCCGCAAGAACGTGCGCGCGACTTCCGCTTCGTGCCCAGGACGCGGATTGATGCCGAGCGTTGCGCCGTAGCTGGTCTCTTGGACCTTGCTGACGTCGATCATGTCCGCGAGACGGATGAGCCGCGAACGCGCGATCTCGGTCATGCCGTGGTCAGCGACGAGCACAATGTTCACGCCGGGCAAACGATCCGCCGCTTGCAAGCCACCGACGAGTTGACCGATCGCGGCGTCGACTTCCGCGATCGCGCCGTTCACCTGCGGCGAGTTCGGTCCGAACGCGTGCCCAGCCGTATCGACGCTGCTGAAGTAGAGAAGATAGAGGCCTGGTTGTTCTTCGGGCTGACCGTGAAACCATTGCAGGATTTGTTCGACACGCGCGGGGTTCGGCGTGCGCTCCGCATACGGCATGACACGCGAAGCCGTGACGCCGTGGATCGGCACGCTTGGCCCGCCCCACATGGCGGAACCAACGTGCACGCCCTGACGCTCGGCGCTCACCCATAGCGGCGTCGCGCCTTCCCAAAAGCCTGGGACACTGAAGCTGCTGTCGTCGAAGCCGTAGCCTCCAAGCTGCGCATCGAAAAAGGTGTTGTCGACCATGCCGTGATGATCCGGGTAGAGCCCCGTCATCAGCGTGTAATGGTTGGGCGCCGAGACGCTCGGCGTCGAGGGGCGCATGGGCGCGCGGACGCCGTTCGCTGCGAGCGCGCTGATATTTGGCGTGATACCGCGGTCGAGATAATCGGCGCGGAAGCCGTCGATCAGCACCACGATCAGCGGCGCGCGCGTCTCTGCCTGCGGCGGCGGCGCATCGGCAGGTGCGGTGGCGCAAGAGACGGCAAAGAGCGCCGCGGCGAGCGCAGCGAGGCGTGAGAGCTTCATGACGTTTCCTCTGTTGCGGCTTGTAGCCTGCATGCGCGCAACGAAAAACCCGCCGGCCTTGCGGCGCCGGCGGGTTTCGTTTTCGGTGTGTCGAAGGGATCTAGCCTTCGTCGGTGTAGATCGCCTCCGGGCGCGGGCCGCTGTCGAGGCCCCGCGCGCCTTCGTCACGATCGACAAACTCAATCACCGCCATCGGCGCGTTGTCGCCTCGGCGATAGCCGGCCTTGAGGACGCGCGTGTAACCGCCAGCGCGCGCCTTGTAGCGGGGCGCGAGCGTGTCGAAGAGCTTCTTCGTCATATCCTCGTCGCGCAGGCGCGAGGCGGCCAGACGGCGCGCTCCCAGATCGCCGCGCTTGCCGAGCGTGACGAGACGCTCGACGACCGGGCGCAGCGCTTTGGCCTTCGGCACAGTGGTGATGATCTGCTCGTGCTTGATCAGCGACGCCGCCATGTTGGCGAACATCGCTGTGCGATGGCTGGCCGTGCGGTTGAGCTTCTTCTGGGCGACGCCGTGGCGCATGTCACTTCACTCCAAGAGCGTTGCCGCTCACTGGTCCTCATATTTCTTGGCGAGATCTTCGATGTTGTCCGGCGGCCAATTCTCGACCGCCATGCCGAGGTGCAGGCCCATCGTGGCGAGCACTTCCTTGATCTCGTTCAGGCTCTTGCGGCCGAAGTTCGGAGTGCGGAGCATTTCCGCTTCGGACTTCTGAATGAGATCGCCGATGTAGACGATGTTGTCGTTCTTCAGGCAATTGGCCGAACGAACCGAGAGTTCGAGCTCGTCCACCTTCTTGAGGAGCGCCGGGTTGAACGGCAGGTCGGGTTTTTCGCCGCCCTCCTTCTTCGCCTTCGGCTCTTCGAACGTCACGAACACCTGCAGCTGGTCCTGCAAGATGCGCGCGGCGTACGCGATCGCATCTTCAGGGCGCACGGCGCCGTTGGTTTCCACGTCGATGATCAGCTTGTCGTAATCGAGCACCTGGCCTTCGCGGGTGTTGTCCACCCGGTAGGCGACGCGCTTAACGGGGCTGTAGATCGAATCCACCGCGATAAGGCCGATGGGGGCGTCATCCGGACGGTTCTGCTCAGCCGGCACGTAGCCCTTGCCGATGTTGACCGTGAGCTCCATGCGGATGGAGGCGCCCTCGTCCAGCGTGCAGATCACGTGATCGCCGTTGAGAATTTCCATGTCCGCGACGGTTTGGATGTCCTTGGCTTTGACTTCGCCTGGCCCATCCTTCTTCAGCATCACGCGCTTGGGGCCCTCGCCCCGCATGCGGATCGCCACCTGCTTGAGATTGAGGACGATGTCGGTGACGTCTTCACGGACGCCCTGGATCGACGAGAACTCGTGCACGACGCCGTCGATTTGCACCGACGTGATCGCCGCGCCCTGGAGCGACGAGAGCAGAACACGACGCAGCGCGTTGCCAAGCGTCATGCCGAAGCCGCGCTCAAGCGGCTCGGCGATCAGCGTTGCTTTGCGGTTCGCTTCGAAGCCGTGTTCAACGACGGGCTTCTTCGGACGGATGAGTGTGAGCCAATTGTCTTCGATAGTCATGCATTCGCCTTCTCGGCTGACGGCGCGCGCCTAGTCCGGGCGCACAGCCTGAAATTACTTAGACGCGGCGGCGCTTCGGCGGCCGGCACCCATTATGAGGGATCGGCGTCACGTCACGGATCGACGTCACGGTGAAGCCGATCGCTTGGAGTGCGCGCAGCGCGCTTTCGCGGCCCGAACCAGGGCCAGACACGTTCACCTCAACGGTGCGCATGCCGTGCTCCATCGCCTTGCGGCCCGCATCTTCAGCGGCGACCTGCGCGGCGTACGGCGTCGATTTGCGCGAGCCCTTAAAGCCCATGCCGCCGGCGCTCGACCAAGCGATCGTGTTGCCCTGCGCGTCCGTGATCGTGATCATCGTATTATTGAACGACGCATTCACGTGCGCGACGCCCGAAGCGATGTTCTTGCGCTCACGCTTCTTAACGCGCGCTGCTTCCTTAGCCATTGGTGCGGTATCCTACTTGCGCGTCGCTTGTTTCTTACCGGCGATCGGCTTGGCGGGCCCTTTGCGCGTGCGCGCATTGGTGTGAGTGCGTTGACCGCGAACCGGCAGACCTTTCCGGTGGCGGATGCCGCGATAGCAGCCAAGGTCCATCAGCCGCTTGATGTTCGTCGCCGTCTCGCGGCGGAGATCGCCCTCAACGGTGTAGTCGCGGTCGATCGCTTCGCGCAGGTGGAGGACCTCCTGGTCCGTCAACTCGCTGACGCGGCGGGCTTCATCGATGCCGACCTTGCCGATGATTTCTTTGGCGAAGTGCGGACCGATGCCGTGAATGTATTGCAGCGCGATGACGACGCGCTTCTGAGTCGGAATATTGACGCCGGCGATCCGGGCCATGAGCATGCTCCAAACGGCAATGTCGCGACGCCGACGAGCCCCAGAAGAGGCCCGCGCGAGGTCGCGGTTCTAAACCTTCGCGAAGACCCGCCGTTATAGCGGCGGCGCCTCGGGCGTCAACCTGGCCCAAGACCCCTCGTTAGGGGAAAATCACAGGCAAATTGTCCAGGTGGGCCGTCTTACAGGGATGCCTGAAATGGGCGCTCGAACTCGGTGCGGCAACCCCCTCCCCCAGGTCTCAGCCCGCCTTGGGCTTCTTCTTGGCCGCGGCGGGCTTCTTGGTGGCGCCGTTCAAGGCGGCGGCCGCCCGGACAAGCGCCTTGAAGGCCCGTTCGTTCAGCTTCGCCCCTTCCCGGAGGTCGATCGAACGGCGGGTCGCGCCCTTGTCGTCGCCATTGAAGAGCCCGGCTGGATCATCGAGCGCCGCGCCCTTGGCGAAGGTGAGCTTCACTTTGTCCTTGTAGCGCTCGCCGGTGCAGATGAGGCCGTTCACCGACCAGGTCGGCACGCCGGCAGGGTTCGTGGGCTTACGCCACTTCACCTCCTCAACGACGCCCGGGAGCGCCTCTTGGATGAGCGCCCGCACCCGCGCCAGCGTCTCAACACGCCAATCGGCTGTAGCAGCAGCGTTCTCCGTCGCCACCGACTTTGCGGCCTTCTTGGGCTTGGCGGCGCTCTTCGGAGCGGCCCTCGAAACCTTCTTCAAGCCTCAGCCTCCCGTTCACATCTTCTCGCCAGGCAGCTTGCTGGCTTGCTTCACCCATGCCGAAAACTGCTCTTCGTCGAGTATGCCCTCGCGGACGTCGAGATAGCGCACCGCCGGATATTTTGACGTTCCGGGCGGTTGCGGCTTGAGGTCCGCGCCACGGAAGAAGGTCACCTTCACGTAGTTCGTGAACACGTGAAAGCTGAGGAACCAGGCGCCTTCCTCCACGCCGTAGAACGGTGAGTTCCACTTCACGGCTTTGCAGACCCTTGGCACGGCGCGAACGATCAGCGCGTCGAGCCGCGCTGCAACATCGCGCTTCCAGCCAGGGACCGCGGCAATGAACGCCTGCACTGGCGCGTCGCCGTAGCTCTTCGCGATTTGTGGATTCCCGCCAGCAAGGAGTTTGGCCGCCGCGGGCTCTTTCACCGCAGCGCTGCGGGCAGTCTTCTTCTTAGCGGGCGGCTTGCGCGCCATCAGGCTTAGCGATCGATGGCGCCCGAAATGCCGCGCGCCACATCTTCAACGCCGGCCATACCGTCCACGCCCACCAGTTTGCCCTGGTTGCGGTAGTAATCGACGAGCGGCGCGGTTTGATCCGAATACGCTTTGAGGCGCACCTTGAAGGCTTCCGGATCATCGTCCGCCCGGCCCTCTTCGGCGTAGCGCTTGGCGACGCGCGCAATCAGCGCGGGTTCGTCAACCTCGAGGCGGACAACGAGATCGACCTTCTGACCATGCGTTTCGAGAAGCTTATCGAGCGCGGCCGCCTGCGTGAGCGTGCGCGGATAGCCATCGAAGATGAAACCCGCCGCGCCCTTTTCGGTGCGCAGCTTGTCGTCGATAAGCTCGTTGACGATTTCATCCGACACGAGCGCGCCAGAATCCATGATCGCCGCGACGCGCTTGCCCAGATCGGTGCCCGCGGCCTTGGCGGCGCGCAACATGTCGCCCGTCGAAAGCTGAACGTAGCGGCGCTCGGATACGAGACGCTTGGCTTGGGTGCCCTTCCCCGCAGCGGGCGGCCCAAACAGAATGAGGTTCATCGCCCCTTGCCCCGCAATTTCGAGCGTTTGATCAGGCCTTCATACTGGTGCGCCACGAGGTGCGATTGGATCTGCGTGACAGTGTCCATCGTCACCGAGACCACAATCAGCACCGACGTGCCGCCGAGATAGAACGGCATGTTGTAGTAGGAGATCGCGATTTCCGGCAGCAGGCAGACGGCCGTGATGTACGCCGCGCCAATCACCGTGAGGCGCGTCAACACATAGTCGAGGTACTCGGCCGTTTTCTTCCCTGGACGGATGCCCGGCAGGAAGCCGCCATATTTGCGCAGGTTCTCAGCCGTCTCTTCCGGATTGAACACGATCGACGTGTAGAAGAAGCAGAAGAAGATGATGCCGAACGCATATAGCGCGAGGTGCAGCGGCTGGCCGTAACCGATTTGCCCCATCAGCGTTTGCAGCCATTCCGGCTGGTTCTGCTGCATGCCCGCAAAGCTCGCGACCGTTGATGGCAGCAGGAGCAGCGATGACGCAAAGATCGGCGGAATAACGCCCGCCGTGTTGATCTTCAGCGGCAGGAACGAGCTCTCGCCCATGAACATCCGGTTGCCGACCTGACGCTTCGGATATTGCACCACCAACCGGCGCTGCGAGCGCTCGATGAACACGATGAAGATAATCGCCGCGGTCATGATGAGGCCGATCGCGAGGATCGAGAACACGCTGAGTTCACCGACGCGCGCGAGATCGAGCATCTGAAGAATTGTCTGAGGCATCGCGGCGACGATGCCGGCAAAGATGATCAGCGAGACGCCGTTGCCCACGCCGCGCGCCGTTATCTGTTCGCCGAGCCACATCAGAAACATCGTGCCGCCCGTCAGGGTGATGACGGTCGATGCGATAAAGAAAACGCCCGGATTAGTGACGAGGCCCTGCGAGGCCTGCAATCCGATCGCGATGCCGTAACTCTGCAACACCGCAAGCGCGACCGTGAGGTAGCGCGTGTATTGGTTGAGCTGCTTGCGGCCAGCCTCGCCTTCCTTCTTCAGCCGCTCAAGCGAGGGAGACGTGGTGGCGAGGAGCTGGATGATGATCGATGCCGAGATGTACGGCATCACGTTGAGCGCGAACACGGCCATGCGTTCCACGGCGCCGCCGGAGAACGTGTTCATCATCCCGAGGATGCCGTTGGCCTGGTTCTGGAAAGCCTGACGGAAGGCTTCTGGATCAACGCCCGGAATCGGAACGAATGTGCCGATGCGATAAACGACGAGCGCGATCAGCGTGAACCAGATGCGCTTTTGAAGCTCGGTCGCCTTGGCGAAAGCCGCAAAGTTGACGTTTGCGGCGAGCTGTTCTGCGGCTGAGGCCATGTAGCGGCGCTTCTCCCTTGGCCTCCCTGACGGGAAGCTGTCACCGTGCGCCTCCAAAGGGCGCCGCGCATCTCACGGCCCCGAAGGGCCGTCCGTTACGCCGCCGGCTCGGCCGCCGGGGCGGGCTTCGTGACCGTCACCGAACCGCCGGCCTTTTCGACTGCGGCGATGGCGGCCGCCGAAGCGCCCGTAACGGTGATGTTCAGTTTGGCCTTCAGTTGCCCTTTAGCAAGGAGGCGGACGCCATCGCGAGTGCGGCGGACGATCCCAGCCGCCACGAGCGCTGCCTCATCGACCGCGGCGTTCGCGTTCAGCTTCTTGGAATCGATCGCCTTTTGTAGGCGCCCGAGATTGACCCAAGCATAGTGCGAGGCGTTCGGCGGGTTGAAGCCCCGCTTCGGCGCGCGCATGTGGATCGGCATCTGGCCGCCTTCGAAGCCATTGATCGACACGCCGCGACGGGATTTTTGCCCCTTCACGCCGCGGCCGCCGGTCTTGCCCTTGCCAGAGCCGACGCCGCGCCCAACGCGCATCAGCTTCTTGGCGGCGCCGGGATTGTCGGCGAGTTCGTTCAAACGGGTCATGGCTCTTGCCTGTTAGGTGCGTCGCTTAATCGACGATTTGGACGAGATGGGCGACCTTGCGGATCATGCCGCGGATCGCGGGCGTGTCCTCAAGTTCACGCACTTGTTGCGCGCGCGTGAGCCCAAGCCCACGAAGCGTCGCTTCCTGGCTGGCCTCGCGGCGGCGCGGGCTGCCGACACGCTTGACCTGCACTTTGCCGGTGGCGGTTTTCTTCGGAGCCATGACTTACCCTTCGCTCGGTTGTTCGCCGAGGCTCGCGCCGTCTTTGCGGCGCCCGACGATGTCGGCGACCTTCAGACCTCGGCGGTTGGCGACTTGGCGCGGGCTCGTCTGACGCTTCAGCGCGTCGAACGTCGCACGAACCATGTTGTAGGGGTTCGACGAACCTTCGCTCTTGGCGACGACATCTTGCACGCCGAGCACTTCGAGCACGGCGCGCATCGGGCCGCCCGCGATAAGGCCGCGCCCCGGAGGCGCCGCGCGCAGCATGATCTTGCCCGCGCCCCAATGGCCGCGGCCGTCATGATGCAGCGTGCGCCCTTCACGAAGCGGCACGCGGATCATCGTCTTCTTGGCTTCTTCGGTGGCCTTGCGAATAGCTTCAGGCACTTCGCGCGCCTTGCCGTGACCAAAGCCCACGCGGCCCTTCTTGTCGCCAACGACGACGAGCGCAGCGAAGCCGAAATTCTTACCGCCCTTCACGACCTTCGCGACGCGGTTGATCGCAACGAGCTTGTCCACGAACTCGCTGTCGCGTTCCTCGTCACGGCCCGGACCGCCGCGATTGTCACGCCGGTCGCGATCGCGCCCGCCGCCACCGCCGCCGCGGCCGCGCCGCGGGCGTTGTTCGTTCTCGGCAGGCGGTGTGGTGATTTCGTCAGCCATCAGACCCTCAGAACTCAAGTCCGCCCTCACGGGCGGCATCAGCCAGGGCTTTCACCCGGCCGTGAAACAGGTACCCGCCGCGGTCGAACACGACGGTCGTAACGCCAGCGGCTTTCGCACGTTGCGCGATCAGCTTGCCAACGGCGGCAGCTGCCGCTTGGTCGGCGCCCGTCTTCTTCGACGCGCGGAAATCCTTTTCCTGCGTCGACGCGGCGGCAAGCGTGCGGCTGTTCTGATCGTCGATCAGCTGCACGGAGATGTGCTTGGACGAGCGCGTCACGCTGAGGCGCGGGCGATCGCCGGCGACCTTGCGCAGGCGCGTGCGGTTGCGCATCGCGCGCTTCTGGTTGGAGGAGAGAGCCGGTTTCATGGCTATTTCTTCTTGCCTTCTTTGCGGCGCACATACTCGCCCTGCAGCCGCACGCCTTTGCCCTTGTAGGGCTCGGGCGGACGGTACGAGCGGATTTCAGCGGCGGCTTGGCCAACGGCCTGCGCGTCGATCCCGCTCACCTTGATTTCGGTGGGCTTGGCGACGGCGATCGTCACGCCTTCCGGCGGCTTGTAGATAATGTCGTGGCTGTAGCCGAGCTGCATTTGCAGGTTCTTGCCCTGCATTGCGGCGCGATAGCCGACGCCGGTGAGTTCGAGCGTCTTCTCAAAGCCGTCGGTCACGCCTTTGACGTTGTTGGCGATGATGGCGCGCACCATGCCCCACATCGCACGCGAGCGCTGATCGCCCTCGCGGCGCGGCGACACCAGAAGCTCGCCGCCCTGTTGCTTGACCTCGACTTCGTCGGGCGCGCGGAACGAGAGAGCGCCCTTGGGGCCCTTCACGTTCACAGTCTGCCCCGACACCTGCACCGTCACGCCGGACGGGGTCGGGATCGGTTTTTTGCCGACGCGGCTCATCTTAGTAGACCTCGCAGAGGACTTCGCCGCCGACGTTCTGAGCGCGCGCAGCCGCGTCGCTCATCACGCCCTTGGGCGTCGACAGGATCGAGATGCCGAGGCCGTTGCGGACAAGGCCAAGATCTTTCACCGACGAATAAACCCGCCGGCCAGGCTTGGAGACGCGCGTGATGTCGGAAATCACAGGGGCGCCTTCAGCATACTTGAGTTGGATCTCAAGCTGCTTGTGGCCCTCGTTCTCGACTTCGGCGTAAGCGCGCACATAGCCTTCTTCGATCAGCACATCGAGCACGCGGGCGCGAAGCTTCGAGGCCGGCGAAAGCACGGTGGAGCGCCCGCGCATTTGCGCGTTGCGAATCCGCGTCAGCATATCGCCGAGGGGGTCGTTCAATTGCATACGTGACCCTCCTTACCAGCTCGACTTCACAACGCCCGGCGCTTGGCCGTTCGATGCAAGCTCACGAAGCGCAATCCGGCTGACCCGGAGCTTGCGGTAGAACGCGCGCGGGCGGCCCGTCATCTCGCAGCGGTTGCGATAGCGCGTCGGCGAGGAATTGCGCGGCAGCTCGGCGAGCTTGAGGCGCGCAGCGAAGCGCTCTTCGAGCGGCTTGGTTTCATCCAGCGCGATCGCCTTCAAGCGCGCACGGCGGCCTGCGAACTGCTTCGCGAGGCGCTTGCGCTTTTCATTCCGTTCGATGGACCCAGTCTTCGCCATCATACTCTCCACAAACGTTCCGGGGTGGATCGCTCAGCTTTCGCCGCGATCAGTTCCGGAACGGGAAATCGAATTCTTTCAGCAAGGCTTTGGCTTCATCGTTCGTGCTCGCCGTCGTGCAAACGATGATGTCCATGCCCCATATCTGATCGATCTGGTCGTAGTTGATCTCGGGGAACACGATGTGCTCCTTAAGACCCATCGCGTAATTGCCGCGACCGTCGAACGACCGGCCGTTGAGGCCACGGAAGTCCTTCACGCGCGGCAGCGCGATCGTGACGAGACGATCGAGAAACTCGTACATCCGGTCGGCGCGCAGCGTGACCTTGCAGCCGACGTTCATGCCAGCGCGGATCTTGAAGCCAGCGATCGACTTCTTGGCCTTCGTCGCCACCGGCTTTTGGCCGGAGATCGCCGTCAGCGCGTCCATCGCGGACTTGAGCTTCTTGGAGTCGGCGACAGCTTCGCCAACGCCCATGTTGATCACGATCTTTTCCAGACGCGGGATCTGCATCTCGTTGGTGTACGAGAACTGCTCTTTCATGCGCCCTTTGATCTCGCTCTTGTAGCGAGTCTTCATGCGCGGTTCGTAGGTCGCCGTATCAGGCATCGATCTGCACTCCCGAGCGGCGCGCGATCCGGACCTTGCGGCCCTTGTCGTCGGTCTTGAAGCCGACGCGCGTGGGCTTGCCCGTGTTGGGGTCGCGCACAGCTACGTTGGAAATATGAAGCGAGGCTTCGCGTTCTTTGATGCCGCCCTGCGGATCGGCCATCGACGGCTTGGTGTGGCGCTTGGCCATGTTCACGCCTTCGACGACAACGCGGTCAGCGGTCGGGATCACTTGGAGCACACGGCCCGAGCGGCCCTTGTCCTTGCCAGCGAGCACGATGACGACATCGCCCTTACGGATTTTCGCGGCCATTAGAGGACCTCCGGCGCGAGCGAAATGATCTTCATGTGGTTCTTGGCCCGCAGCTCGCGCGGCACCGGTCCGAAGATGCGGGTGCCGATCGGCTCGTTCTGGTTGTTGATTAGCACGGCGGCGTTCGTGTCGAAGCGGATCGTCGAGCCGTCGCGGCGCTTCAGATCCTTTTTGATACGCACGACCACGGCCTTGCGCACGTCGCCCTTCTTCACGCGGCCGCGCGGCATCGCTTCCTTGATGGAAACGACGATCACGTCACCCACGGTGGCGTAACGGCGCTTAGAGCCGCCGAGCACCTTGATGCACATGACGCGCTTGGCGCCGGAATTGTCGGCGACGTCGAGCGTGGATTGCATTTGAATCATGGCGAGGCCCCTAGGCGCCGACGCGTCCGACCACTTCCCAGCGTTTCAGCTTGGACTTGGGCGGACATTCTTGGATTTCGACGACTTCGCCCGTCTTGAAGGCGTTCGCCTCGTCGTGCGCATGAAAGCGCGAACGGCGACGGACAGTCTTCCTCAGAAGCGGGTGGAGGAACGTGCGCTCGACTTGGACGACAACAGTCTTGTCGCCCTTGTCGCTCACAACGAGCCCTTGCATCACGCGGCGCGGCATCTCGTTAACTCCTCAGACCTTCTTCGCCGGCGCTTTCTCGCGCAGCACCGTTTGCACGCGCGCGATGTCGCGGCGCACTTCGCGGATACGCGAGGGCTTTTCCAGCTGCCCGGTGGCGCGCTGGAATCGGAGATTGAATTGCTCTTTCTTTAGACGGACGAGCTCATCGGCGAGCTTGCCCTGATCCATCCCGCGGGCGTCAGACACTTTCATATCACTGGCCCTCCAGGCGGGTGACGACCTTGGTCTTGATCGGCAGCTTGCCGGCGCCGAGCAGCAAGCTCTCGCGCGCGATGTTTTCCGGCACTCCATCGACTTCGAACATCACGCGGCCCGGGTGCACGCGCACCGCCCAAAACTCCGGCGCGCCCTTGCCCGAACCCATGCGAACTTCGGCCGGCTTCTTCGAGACCGGAATGTCCGGGAAGATGCGGATCCACACTTTGCCTTGGCGCTTCATGTGGCGCGTAATGGCGCGGCGGGCGGCTTCGATCTGCCGCGCGGTGACGCGCTCGGGCTCAAGAGCCTTGAGGCCGAACGAGCCGAAGTCGAGCGAGGCGCCCACGGTCGCAAGCCCCTTGATGCGCCCTTTGTGCGCACGGCGGAACTTGGTTTTCTTAGGTTGCATCATGGCGGATCAGCTCTCTGCGTCCGACGTTGCTTCTTCGCGCTGACCGCGGCGCGGGCCGCGGCCGCGGCGATCGCGATCACCACCCGGGCCGCGATCGTCGCGCGCGGGACGGTCACGATCGCGGCGCTCCCGGTTTTCACCGGTGTCGAGCGCGCGCTTATCTTGCGCCATCGGATCGTGCTCGAGGATCTCGCCTTTGTAGATCCACACCTTCACGCCGATCTGGCCGTAGGCGGTTTCGGCTTCGGCAAAGCCATAGTCGATATCGGCGCGCAGCGTGTGCAGCGGCACCGAACCTTCCTTGTACCATTCCATCCGCGCGATTTCCGCGCCGCCCAGACGTCCCGACACGTTGATGCGAATGCCTTGTGCGCCCAGGCGCATGGCCGATTGCATCGCGCGCTTCATAGCGCGGCGGAACGCAACACGACGCTCAAGTTGCTGGGCGACACCTTCGGCGACGAGGTGCGAATCCGTTTCGGGCTTACGCACTTCGACGAGATTCAGGAACATCTCGGCGCCAGGCGCCATGACCGAAAGCTCCTTGCGAAGCTTCTCGATGTCTGCGCCCTTCTTGCCGATCACGACGCCCGGCTTGGCCGTTAGGATCGTGACGCGGCACTTCTTGAGCGGCCGCTCGATGATGATCTTCGAGATGCCCGCCGCCTTGAGGCGCGTGCGCAGGAACTTGCGGATCGCAATGTCCTCATGGAGGAGGCGCGCGTAATCCTTCGTGTTCGCGTACCAGCGGCTGTCCCACGTACGGTTGACGCCGACGCGCAGCCCGATCGGATTGACTTTCTGACCCATTAGGCGGTCGCTCCTTGGCTCTCGCGGCGGCGATCCGGAGAGATATTGCG
>Ga0268299_1003152_pt1 | contig 16312 bp, 18 predicted proteins | sample NOBtaG_FD_193484 | JGI IMG/M metagenome (GOLD analysis project Ga0268299, IMG submission 193484) | Activated sludge microbial communities from bioreactor in Nijmegen, Gelderland, Netherland - NOB reactor | ecosystem: Engineered > Bioreactor > Aerobic > Activated sludge | place: Netherlands...
CGCCGGCCCGAGCAGGCCCGCGCGACGATCGACGAGCTGCGCGCCCTGGGCTTCGACTTCTCGATCGACGACTTCGGCACGGGCTACTCGTCGCTGACCTACCTGAAGCGCTTTCCGGTGCAGTGCGTGAAGGTCGATCGCAGCTTCGTCAAGGACATCCCCAGCGACGCCAGCGACCTGGCGATCACCCGGGCCATCGTGGCCATGGCGCACTCGCTGTCGCTGAAGGTGGTGGCCGAAGGGGTCGAGACGCCGGAGCAGCTCAACGCGCTGCGCCAGATGGACTGCGACCAGTACCAGGGCTACTACTTCAGCAAACCCGTCACGCTGGAGCACGTGATCGCGTTGCTGCGCGTCCCGGCGGTGGGCTGAGCCCGGCTATACTCCGCCCCGTTCGAGGAGCGTTGCAACTGCCGCAGCGTCCCGCCCCGCGGGCCACGGCAGCCAGGCTCGAACCCTACCCAGGCAACGGCGCTCACCCGCAGGTTCCACACGCGAGGTGAGTCGGCACACCCCCTCTCCCCTTCGCGTCCTGCGGTTCATCGTCGTCGAACCGGAGAGAGCCATGAGCGCCGTCCTGAAGCCGCTGCACACCGACCAATACGTCATTGCCGACCTGTCGCTCGCCGACTGGGGCCGCAAGGAGATCAAGATCGCCGAGACCGAGATGCCCGGTCTGATGGCGATCCGCCAGGAGTTCGCGAAGAGCCAGCCGCTCAAGGGCGCGCGCATCACCGGCTCGCTGCACATGACGATCCAGACCGCGGTGCTGGTCGAGACGCTGCAGGCGCTGGGCGCGCAGGTGCGCTGGGCCTCGTGCAACATCTTCTCGACCCAGGACCACGCGGCCGCCGCGCTGGTGGCCCAGGGCACGCCGGTCTTCGCCTACAAGGGCGAGACGCTGGCCGACTACTGGGACTACACCCACCGCATCTTCGAGTTCGGCGCCAAGGGCGCGGCCGGCGAAGGCCCCAACATGATCCTCGACGACGGCGGCGACGCGACGCTGCTGATGCATCTGGGCCAGAAGGCCGAGAAGGACGCATCGGTGATCGCCAACCCGACCAGCGAGGAAGAAACCTGTCTGTTCGCCGCGATCAAGGCGCAGCTGGCCAAGGACCCGACCTGGTACACGCGCAAGTCGGCGCAGATCATCGGCGTGACCGAGGAGACCACCACCGGCGTGCACCGCCTCAACGAGATGAGCGCCAAGGGCACGCTGCTGTTCCGCGCCATCAACGTCAACGACTCCGTCACCAAGAGCAAGTTCGACAACCTCTACGGCTGCCGCGAGTCGCTGGTCGACAGCATCAAGCGCGCGACCGACGTGATGATCGCCGGCAAGGTGGCCCTGGTGGCCGGCTACGGCGACGTGGGCAAGGGCTCGGCGCAGGCCCTGCGGGCGCTGTCGGCGCAGGTCTGGGTCACCGAGATCGACCCGATCAACGCGCTGCAGGCCGCGATGGAAGGCTACAAGGTCGTGACGATGGAGTACGCAGCCGACAAGGCCGACATCTTCGTCAGCGCCACCGGCAACAAGAACGTGATCCGCTACGAGCACATGGCGGCGATGAAGGACGAGGCCATCGTCTGCAACATCGGCCACTTCGACAACGAGATCGACGTCGCCTCGCTCGAGAAGCTCGAGTGGGACGAGATCAAGCCGCAGGTCGATCACATCAAGTTCCCGGACGGCAAGAAGATCACGCTGCTGGCCAAGGGTCGCCTCGTGAACCTGGGCTGCGCCACCGGCCACCCGAGCTTCGTGATGAGCTCGTCCTTCGCCAACCAGACCATCGCTCAGATCGAGCTCTTCACCAAGAGCGCCGACTACCAGCAGGGCAAGGTCTACGTGCTGCCCAAGCACCTGGACGAGAAGGTCGCGCGCCTGCATCTCAAGAAGGTCGGTGCGATGCTGACCGAGCTGACGGACGAGCAGGCGGCCTACATCGGCGTCAGCAAGGCCGGTCCCTACAAGGCCGATACCTACAGGTACTGATTGACGCCCACCCCCGTTGCGGCTGCGCCGCTCCCCCTCCAGGGGGCGCCGCTGGCGGACCGGCGGAGCCGGATCCGCGGCGGCCACTGGGTTAGGAATGAGCCATGCCACGTGTCGATCAGCTCCTGGTGCAGCGCGGCCTTGCGCCGACGCGCTCGGCCGCCCAGCGTCTGATCGAGCGCGGCGCGGTCGAGCGCCGCGCGGTGCAGGGCTGGGCGGTGTTGCGCAAGTCCGGCGAGGACCTGTGCGACGCCGCCGAGCTGCGCATCACCGACGATGCCGAGCTGCGCTGGGTGTCGCGTGCCGGGCTCAAGCTCGACGGCGCGCTGGCGCGCTGCGGCGTCGACGTGACCGGCTGCACGGCGCTCGATGCCGGCCAGAGCACCGGGGGCTTCACCGAGGTGCTGCTGGCGCGCGGCGCGGCGCATGTCGTCGGCGTCGATGTCGGCCGCGGGCAGCTGCACCCCTCGCTGCGCGGGCACGCGCAGGTGACCGCGATCGAAGGCGTCAACGCGCGGTCGCTGACGCGCGACGCGCTCGGCGCGGCGATGCCGGCCGCCGGCTTCGACCTGGTCGTCGCCGACCTGAGCTTCATCCCGCTGACCACCGTGCTGCCGGCGCTGGTGCCGCTGCTGGCCGCGAGCGGCACGCTGCTCGCGCTGGTCAAGCCGCAGTTCGAGCTGCAGCCCAAGGACATCGGCAAGGGCGGGCTGGTGAAGCACGCCGCGTCCTACGCCCAGGTCGAGACCAAGCTGCGCGAGGCCTGCACCGCGCTGGGCCTGGCCGTGGTCGACTGGTTCGACAGCCCCGTCGCCGGCGGCGACGGCAACCGTGAATTCTTCGTTCGGGCCGCACCACGGTGACGGCCCCTGGAGCCCCAGACATGAGTGACGCCCCCCGCCTGAAGCTGCCGGTCCCGGTGAGCTTCGAGTTCTACCCGCCCAACACCGAGGCCGGCGCCGAGAAGCTGAAGACCGTCGTGCAGGACCTGGGCGCCACCGACCCGGAATTCTTCAGCGTCACCTACGGCGCCGGTGGCTCGACGCGCGACCGCACGCTGTCGACCGTGGCCGACATCGCGGCCCTCGGCTTCGAGGCGGCGCCGCACCTGTCGTGCATCGGCTCGACGCGCGCCGGCATCACCGAGATCCTCGCCACCTACCGCGCGCGCAACATCCGCCGACTGGTGGCGCTGCGCGGCGACCTGCCGAGCGGCACCGCGACCGCGGGCGAGTTCCGCTACGCCAGCGAGCTGATCCGCTTCGTGCGCGAGCAGGAAGGCCAGGCGCTGCGCATCGAGGTCGCCGCCTACCCGGAGTACCACCCGCAGCAGCGCTACGCGCGACGCGACATCGAGCACTTCGCCAACAAGATCAAGGCCGGTGCCGACGCGGCGATCACGCAGTTCTTCTACAACCCCGACGCCTACTTCCACTTCGTCGACGAGGCGCGCGCGCTGGGCGTCGACGTGCCCATCGTGCCGGGCATCATGCCCTTCCACAACTACGCGCGCATCGCGCAGTTCGCGATGCGCGACGGCATCGAGATCCCGCGCTGGGTGGCCTTGAAGATGGAAGGCTACATGGACGACACCGCGTCGATCCGCGCCTTCGGCCTGGAGGTCGTGACGAAGCTGTGCGAGCGCCTGATCGCCGGCGGCGCCCCTTCGATCCACTTCTACACGCTGAACCAGTCGGCGCTGGCGCTCGAGGTCTGCAGGCGGCTGGGTGCCTAGCGCGTGGCCGAGCCTCCGCGCGCTGCTGGCCATGTCGCTGAACGAACCGGGCCCGGTCGGACACGCCTTCGAGCCGACGCAGCCGCTCCCCGAACACCAAGACCGGTTGCGACGCCAGCAGCGCTGGCGCCGCAGTCCTTACGTTCCCAACCACCTGCCGCTGTCGACGCGTCTGCTCGCCGCCTGGCTGGCGGTCGCATGGTCGGCGTGGGCCGTCGTGGCTTTCGTCACTGGGCACTTCCTCGTGATGATCGGCGGTCGCAGGAACGCTGTCGTGATCGACTTCGACGGCTGGGCTGCCATCGCGGCCTCCCTGGCACTGCTCTGCATCGTGGCCATCTGCGTCGCATGGGTCGTCGACCATCACGACCGGCGAGACAACGAAGCGGTCTATCGCCGCTTCCGACGCGCTGCGGCGTGGAGTGCTGGCGCACTGCTAGTCGCCGCGGTCGTCGTCAACTGCACCGGCGAACTAGGGTGGGGATCGCCGCTCCCGAGTTCGATCAGCGCCTCGACCGGCACGCTGCGCTCCCTGACGCAACCCATCCCCTTCGAGCTTCCGTGGCGCGGTACTGACCTTCTCGCTCCGGCATCTTTGGCCTTCTGCTTCGTCCCACTCCTGTTCAGCCTCGCGCTCATCAAGCTCGTTCGTCCGGTTCCAGGTAGCCTGCTCGGCGTGATCGCCGGGGCAGGCGTCCTACCGATGTTCGCTCTCTCTAGCTTGGGACTGGTCAACATGGTGTTCGGCGGGCACCTCGACGCCTCGATCAACCCCTCCGTCGCTGCGTGGACGGAGAGCGAATGGCGCAAGATCGTCGCCCTCGCCTGGTCAGCCCTGGTGCTGGTGGCGCTGTTCTGGGGTTTGCTCCTGCTGGCCCTGATCGTGGTCACGATCAGGGCGATCCGGGGCGAGCCCCTGCGGCCGGGACCTCACTCGGCGATCTAGACGCAGTACGCGCTCGCCTCGGGCCGGGTCACCGCGCACCACTCGAAGAATTTGCCGGGCACGCGCCCGCCGCCCGCGCCGTGACGCGCTGGTAGAAGGTCATGTTCTTGCCGCCCAGCCGCACGCGCAGCGTGCCGGCCAGGCCGGCCTCGTCGAAGCTCCAGCGCGCTTCGCCTTCGGTGCCGTGGCCGCCGCTGCAGCGCAGGGCGTAGCGCGCGCCCTCGGCGTCCTGCTCGACCGGCAGGAGCCGGCAGTCCTGCAGCGACACGTCGGCCAGCGCCGGGAAGGCACGGCCGAGGTCGCCGCGGGCCAGGCAGCGGCGCTCGCGGATCGTCGCGTAGCGCAGGTGTTCGTCGAGGTTGGGCATCCCGGTCTCGATCGTCACGTCGTAGAGCCGTGCATCGGGCACCGGCGCTTGGGCGGCGCCGCCGGCGGCCAGGCCAGCGGCCAGCACGGCGACGAGCCCGCAGCGCATGAGCCTGGCCCCGTCTCGCGTCAGACGATCTTCACCGCCGCCGGGTCGAAGTCCGGCTTCGGCGCCTTCAGCTTCATGCCCTTCAGCACCTCGGCAACCAGCCTCGCGATCATCAGGTTGCGGTTGGTCTTGCTGTCGGCCGGGATCACGTACCAGGGCGCGTGCGCGGTCGAGGTGGCGGCGAGCGCGGTCTCGTAGGCCGCGACGTACTGCTTCCATTTGGCGCGCGTCGCCAGGTCGCCCAGGTTGAACTTCCAGCGCTTGGCCGGGTCGTCGACGCGTGCCTGCAGGCGCTCCTTCTGCTCGGCCCTGGAGATGTGCAGGAAGCACTTGAGCACGTGCGTGCCGCCGTCGTGCAGCAGGCGTTCGAAGGCGTTGATGTGGCCGAGCCGGCGGTCGCGCTCGGCGGCGTCGATCCAGCCCTCGACGAAGGGCACCAGCACGTCCTCGTAGTGGCTGCGGTTGAAGACGACGATCTCGCCGCTGCGTGGCACGACGGCGTGCACGCGCCACAGGAAGTCGTGCGCACGCTCGACCTCGGTGGGTGCCTTGAAGGCCGCGACACGCACGCCCAGCGGGCTGCAGCGGCTGAACACCGAGCGCGCCGTGCCGTCCTTGCCCGAGGTGTCCATGCCCTGCAGCACCAGCAGCAGCTTGGGCGGCGCACCGGCGCTGCCGTTGGCGTACAGCAGGTCCTGCTGGCGGTCGATGTCGGCGCACAGCTCGGTGAGCCGCGCCTCGTCGCGCTCGCGGCTGCTGCTGGCGCAGGGGCGCGCCGCCGGGTCGATGTCCTTGAGCCGCAGCTTGCGGCCGACGCGGTACTCCTTCAGATCATCCTTGCTGGCGGCCATCGATCGCTCCTCGTTCGGGTCGCGGCACTGTAAGGCGCGCGTGGTCTTCACGCCACGACCACGTCGCGCTTGATGCATCGCAAGGCCGTCCGGACGCGCCGCGACTGCAATCGGGGAGCGGGCCGGAGCCCGCTCACACGGAGCCTTCCATGACACGAACCCTGCTCGCCGCCCTCGCCCTCACGGCCCTGTCCAGCACCGCCATCGCCGCCCCGGCCGACGGCGGTCCCTGGCTGGTGCGCGTGCGCGCCGTCTACCTCGATCCCGCCAACAAGGACAGCACCGGCGTCGGCCTGGCGATCGACAGCAAGACCTTCCCCGAGCTGGACCTGAGCTACCGCTTCACGCCGCACGTGGCCGCCGAACTGGTGCTGACCTATCCGCAGAAGCAGGAAGTCAGTGCGTCGGGCGCGCGCATCGGCCAGCTCAAGCACCTGCCGCCGACCCTGACGCTGCAGTACCACTTCACGCCGGGTGCGGCCTGGCAGCCCTATGTCGGCGCCGGCATCAACTGGACGCGCTTCTCGTCGGTGGACCTGCCGGCGCCGTTCTCGATCGACAAGACGAGCGTCGGCGCCGCGCTGCAAGCCGGCTTCGACGTGCCGATCGGCGCATCGATGGTCTTCAACGTCGACGTCAAGAAGCTGCAGATCCGCACCGACGTGTTCGCGGCCGGCGTCAAGGCCGGCGAGTTCCGCATCGATCCCTGGCTGGTCGGCGTGGGGATCGGCTGGCGCTTCTGAGCAAGGCCGCTCAGCCGCCGCGCGACCAGGCGAGGCCGTCCTCGGTCAGCATCACGTCGAGCGGGATGTCGTGCGACTCGGCCTCGAGCCAGTCGATGTAGCCGTGGCGGTAGCCGATGCCGGCCGTGAAGGGCCGCGGTTCGAGCGCCGCGAGCGTGCGGTCGTAGAAGCCGCCGCCATAGCCCAGGCGCACGCCGCCCGGCCCGAAGCCGACGCAGGGCACCAGCAGCAGCGTCGGCATCAGGATGTCGGTGCCCTTGGGCTTGGGGATGTCGTAGGCGTCCTCTTCCATCGGGCAGCCCGGGTACCACTGGTGGAAGCGCAGCTGCTTGGTCTGCCGGTTCATGACCGGCAGGCCGATGCGTCGCGGCGGCCCGTCGCCGGTGCCGTGGCCCGCGCCCTCGGTCCAGCGGTGCAGTGCCGGCAGCGGGTCGAACTCGCCCTTGATCGGCCAGTAGGCGCCGACGGTCGTGTCCTCGCGCTGGGTCAGCCAGACCCGCAGCACGCCCTGCAGCTGTTCGGCGCGCTCCTGCCGGTCGACCAGGTTCAGGCGCTCGGCCTGCAGCATGCGGCGCAGCTGGGCCTTGTCGCGCGGCAGGGCGAGCGGGTCGTAGGGCAGCGTCATCGCGGGTCTCGGAGGCGGGCCACGATTCTGCCTGCGCCGCCCGGCCGCCGGTCACCCTAGACTGCGGCCATGCCCGCAGCCCGCGACGAGTTCGCTGCCCATTGCGTCGAGTTGCTGGCGCCGGTCGGTGCCGCCCGGGCGAAGCGACTGTTCGGCGGCCACGGGATCTACGTCGACGAGCTGATGATCGCCCTGATCGCCGACGAGACGCTGTACTTCAAGACCGATGCGCAGACGCTGCCGCAGTGGCAGGCGGCGGGCGGACGGCCATTCGTCTACGAGAGCCGGCGCGCCGGCCAGGAGCGCAAGGTGACGGCCATGAGCTACTGGACACCGCCCGACGAGGCCCTCGATTCGCCCGCGCTGCTGGCGCCCTGGGGCCGGCTCGCGCTGGAGGCCGCGTTGAGAGCCCGGGCCGCGCGCGCGGCCCGGCCGCGCCAAGCGGCCGGCGCCGCGGCAACCCGCCCGCGGCGCCGATGAGCTGCGGCTCTCAGGCCTGCGGCTCCTCGAGCAGCTCGAAGCTCGCCGGCGCCCAGCCTTCGGCCAGGGCCGAGGTCCCGGGCGGCAGGCGCAGGCACTCGCCGGCCGACAGCCACCAGTCCTCGGGCATCGGTCCGTCGGCGCGGCCGTCGGCCGTGACCCACAGATTGCCCTCGCGCAGCCGCAGCCAGCGCGCGATGCTCGTGGCCGGCAGCTGCAGGGTCTGGCCGCGGCCGAGTTGCCACAGCGGACTGGGATCGCGATGCAGGGTCGTCGTGTTCATCTCGTCACTCCTGGTAGTGCGGACTCGTCGGCACGGGGCAGCTCGAGGCCTGGGAATCGGTGGGCACCGGGCAAGCCGGCGGCAAGTCGAGGGCGGCGCTGTCGCCCACATGGATCAGCACCGTCAGCAGGGCCGCGACGCCGCCCGCGAGCGTTGCCGCCAGCAGGCGCTGCAGGCGCGGGACGACGGGCCGCCAGGTCGGCAGCCGGGACCGGGTACGCAGCCTGCATGATTGCTGTTTGCGCATCACCATCGTGTTCATGTCCTGCTCCTTGAGTTTCGATTTGTTGTGGATATCATCGGTAGAAACGAGCAGACAATCCAATGAGATCGCGCCGACACACTGATGCACATAGATCATGAATCAGACCCGTCACCGTCCGCTGTCCGTCGGTCCGATCCGCGCCTTCGAGGCGGTGGCGCGCCGGCTCAGCTTCCGGGCTGCGGCCGAGGAGCTCTACCTGACCCAGTCGGCCATCAGCCGCCAGATCCAGTCGCTGGAGGAAGAGCTCGGGGCGCCGCTCTTCACGCGCGGCACGCGCCACGTCGCCCTGACGGCCGACGGCACGGCGCTGATGGCCGCGGTGGCGCCGGCGCTCGACCGGCTGGACACCACGGTGCGCCAGCTGCGCAGCTCGCGCAGCCGGCGCGGCGTCAATGTCAGCACCTTCGCCTCGATGGCCTCGATGTGGCTGCTGCCGCGCATCGAGGCCTGGCAGCGCGACCAGCCCGAGCTCGACATCCGCATCGACGCCAGCGACCGCCTCGTCGACCTGGACGACCCGGACATCGAGATCGTGATCCGCCACTGCCCCGAGTCCAGCGCCCCCGAGGGCGCGCTGCGCCTCTTCGGTGAGATGCTGACGCCCGTGGCGAGCCCGCGCCTGCTGGAGCAGGCCGCGGCCGGCGTGGCGCCGCCGCTGTCGACGATGGCCGACCTGGCCGGCCACACGCTGCTCGAGGAGGACGATCCGCGTCCGTACGCGCGCCAGCTGCGCTGGCCGCACTGGCTGGAACGCCACGGCCTGCCGACGCTGGCGCCGCGGCGCTGGATCTACCTGAACTTCACCTACCAGCAGGTCCAGGCCGCCCTGGCCGGCCAGGGCGTGGCGCTGGCGCGGCTGGCGCTGGTCAGCGAGATGCTCGAGCGGGGCGAACTCGTCGAGCCCTTCGGGCCCGGCTGCCGCATCCGCAGCCCCTATGCCTACTGGCTGATCGTCGCGCCGACGCGCCGCGAGCGCATCGAGGTGCAGCGGCTGGCCGAGTGGATCAAGGCGCAGTCGGCGCTGACGCGCGCCGCGATCGGCGAGGCCGAGCCAGGCTGAGCCGGCGCGGCCGCCGACTCAGCGCGGCTGGCGCGACATCAGCGGCTGCGGGCCGACGCGCGCACCGGCGAGCTGCTGCGCGTCGCTCGCGGTGTCGCGCTTCGCGTGGATCACGACGCGCGGCAACTCGACGGCACGCGGCTGGCGGGTCGCCGTCACCGTGACGCGCGGCAGCTCGACGACACGCAGGCTCTCGTGGCTGTTGCTGGGCGCGAAGGCCGGAGCCAGGGCCAGCACCAGCGTGGCAGCCGAGGCGGCGATCGCGGCGGCAATCACGGTCAGGGTCGGACGTTGTTGCATGGTGGGCTCCTTGGGTCGGTCTTCGTTGTCGATGGAGCGAACTCTAGGCAGCGCCCCGCGACCCCGCGAGCGGCGTGCGACGAACTGCAGCGAAGGCGTCGCGAACTGCAGGCTCGGCCGATGAGCCTGCACCGTCGATGCCGCAGCGGGCCGCTCGTCACGGCAACTGCGTTAAATTCGGAGCCACCGCCACGGCCCCCTGCGGCCCGCCCGTCGGCATGATTCGCCTGCTGTCTCGACCTGTCTTCCTGCCCGCGCTGGCCTGCGCGACGATCCTGCTGACCCTGGCGGCAAGCGCCGCTGCCGCGCCCGGCGCGCCGACGCGCGCGTCGGCCACCGGCGACCTGCTGCTCGAAGCCCAGGACGCGCTGCGCAAGAAGGACCGCAGCCGCCTGGCCGCGGCGCGCGCCGCCGCGATCGCCGGCAACCACCCGCTGGCGCTGTGGGTCGACTACTGGGAGATCGGCAACCGCCTGGCCGAGGTCCAGCAGGACGACCTGAACGCCTTCTATGCACGCTGGCCCGGCAGCTACGTCGAGGACCGGCTGCGCAACGACTGGCTGCTGGAGCTGGGTCGCCGCCGCGACTGGGCCAACTTTCGCGTCGAGTACCCGCGCTTCAAGCTCAACGACGACCGCGAGGTCAGCTGCTACGCGCTGCTGACGCGCCACCTGGACGGCGAGGACGTGCGCCAGGATGCGCGCAAGGCCTGGCTCGCCCAGCGTGACGCCGACGAAGGCTGTGCGCTGCTGGCGACCACGCTGTTCGAAGCCAGGCGCCTCGCCAGCGACGACGTCTGGCGCAAGACCCGCCTGGCCGTCGAGGCCAACCGCCCGCGCATGGCGCGCCAGGCCGCCGTGCTGCTGGGCGAGGACGTCGCGAGCCAGGTCGCCGACCTGAGCGAGCAGCCGCAGCGCTACCTGACGCGCAAGGCCGGCAGCGGCAGCCGCCAGGCCGCCGAGCTGACCGCGCTGGCGCTGATCCGCAGCGCTGCCAACGACCCCGACGCCACCGCGCTGGCGATGCGCGAGAAGTGGGACGGCGCCCTGCCGGCGGACGTGGCCGCCTGGGTCTGGGCCAGCATCGGCAAGCAGTCGGCGCAGAAGCTGCTGGACAGCGCGCCCGATCACTTCCAGCGCGCGGCGATGCCGCGGCGGTCGAGCGTCGACATCGTGCTGCCCGACGACACGCTCGCCTGGAAGCTGCGCGCTGCGCTGCGCGCCAACAACGGCGCCGGCCGCTGGCAGCAGGTGATGCAGGCGGTCAACGCGATGAGCCCGACCGAGCAGCGCGAGCCGGCCTGGGTCTACTGGAAGGCCCGCGCGCTGACCGCGCTGGCCGCGAGCAGCCAGGACAGCGACGCGCTGCGCGCCGAGTCGCGCGAGCTCATGGCCTCGATCGCCAGCCCCCTGCACTTCTACGGCAAGCTGGCGACCGAGGAACTCGGGCAGCCGCTGCTGCTGCCGGCGCCGCCGGCGCCGTCGACGGCCGAGGAGCGCGCCGCCGTCGCCGGCCATCCGGGCCTGCAGCGCGCCCTGATGCTGATCGACGTCGGCCTGCGCAGCGAAGGCGTGCGCGAGTGGAACTTCTCGCTGTTCGGCATGAAGGAACGCGAGCTGCTGGCCGCGGCGCAGCTGGCCTGCGAGCGCGAGGTCTGGGACCGCTGCATCAACACCAGCGAGCGCACCCGCGAGCAGGTGGACATGGCGCAGCGCTTCCCGACGCCCTATCGCGACGACGTCGTCGCCCGCGCGAAGGACGCCGGCCTGGACCCGGCCTATGTCTATGGGCTGATCCGCCAGGAGTCGCGCTTCGTCGGATCGGCGCGCTCGTCGGTCGGCGCCTCGGGCCTGATGCAGCTGATGCCGGCGACCGCGAAGTGGACCGCACGCAAGCTGGGCATCGACTACAGCCACGACCGCATCACCGACCAGGGCATCAACCTGCAGCTCGGCACCGGCTACCTGAAGATGGTGCTCGACAGCTTCGAGGGCTCGCTGCCGCTGGCATCGGCCGCCTACAACGCCGGCCCGTCGCGGCCGCGCAAGTGGCGCGAGGGCCCGCAGATCGACGCGGCCGCCTGGGCCGAGAACATCCCCTTCCCCGAGACGCGCGACTACGTGAAGAAGGTGCTGTCCAACGCGACCGACTACGCCGCGTTGCTGACCGGCGAGCCGCAGTCGCTGCGCGCGCGGCTCGGTGCGCTGATCGGCCCGCGCGGCGCGACGCTGAGCCCGACCGAGCGCGAGCTGCCATGACGAACCGCCGATGCGCGACCTCCTGATCCTCGGCGGGACCGGCTTCGTCGGCCGCGTGCTGTGCGAGCGCCTGGTCGAGCACGTCGCCGGCCAGGCCTGCCGCCTGACGGTACCGACGCGCCGGCTGCAGCACGGCAAGACATTGCTGACGCTGCCGACGATCCGGCTGGTCGAGGCCGACGTGCACGACGACGCGCAGCTCGCGCAGCTGGTGGCGGGCCACGACGCCGTGATCAACCTCGTGGCCATCCTGCACGGCAGCGCAGCCGATTTCGAGCGCGTGCACGTGGCCCTGCCGCGGCGGCTCGCCGAAGCCTGCCGCGGCGCTGGCGTGCGCCGCCTGCTGCACGTCAGCGCGCTCGGCGTGGCCGCCGATGCGCCATCGAACTACCTGCGCTCCAAGGCCGCCGGCGAGGCGGCGCTGCGCGGGCAGGGGCTCGACGTCACGGTGCTGCGGCCGTCGGTGATCTTCGGCGCCGGTGACCGCTTCCTGAATCTCTTCGCGCGGCTGCAGCGCGTGGTCCCGGCGATGCCGCTGGCCGGGGCCGATGCGCGCTTCCAGCCGGTGTGGGTCGGCGACGTCGCCGCGGCGCTGGTGGCCGGCCTGGCGCGGCCGCAGAGCATCGGACAGACCTACGAATGCGCCGGCCCGTCGACCTACACGCTGGCCGAGCTCGTCCGGCTGGCCGGCCGCTGGGCCGGCTGCGAGCGCCCGGTGCTGCCCTTGCCCGATGCACTGGGCCGGGCGCAGGCGGCGCTGATGGGCCTCCTGCCGGGCGAGCCGCTGATGTCGGCCGACAACCTCGACTCGATGCGCGTGCCCAACGTCGCGACCGGCTGGCTGCCGGGGCTCGATGCGCTGGGCATCAGCCCGGCCGCGCTCGAGGCCATTGCCCCAGCCTACCTCGACCCGCAAGCCGGCCCCGCCCGGCTCGGCGGCTGGCGGGCCCTGGCTCGCCGCGGCTGACCCGGTCCCGGCGCGCATCAATCCGATGCGCCGAACTCAAGCCGGCGCCGGCGCGCGCCGGCTAGCATCACGGTCCTCCCGGAGATGACCATGCAGCTCGTGATCGGCAACAAGAACTACTCGTCCTGGTCGATGCGGCCGTGGGTGCTGATGCGCCAGGCCGGCATCGCCTTCGAGGAAGTGCTGCTGCGCTTCGACAGCTTCGGGCCCGACAGCCGCTTCAAGCGCGCGCTCGCGGCCTACACGCCGGTCGGGCGCGTGCCGGTGCTGGTCGACGACGGCTTCGCCATCTGGGACACGCTGGCGATCGCCGAGTACCTGGCCGAGAAGTTCCCGCAGGCGCGGTTGTGGCCGGAGGCGACGCACGCCCGGGCCCGCGCGCGCAGCGTCTGTGCCGAGATGCACGCCGGCTTCGGCGCGCTGCGCAGCCACTGCCCGATGAACATCGAGGCGGCGCTGCCCGACGTCGGCGCTCGCGTGCTGCGGGAACAGCCGGCCGTGCAGGCCGACCTCGATCGGCTCTTCGAGTTGTGGACCGCCTTGCTGGACGAACATGGCGGGCCGCTGCTGTTCGGCCGCTTCACGATCGCCGACGCCTTCTTCGCGCCGGTGTGCACCCGCCTGCGCACCTACGGGCTGCCGGTGCCGCCGCGGCTCGCCGCCTATGTCGACGCCGTGCACGCGCAGCCGGGCGTGCAGGCGTGGATCAAGGAGGCGCTGGAAGAGCGCACGTTCGTGGCGTTCGACGAGCCCTACCGGACCGCGCGATGAACAACGGGCCCGAAGGCCCGCCCCTCGAACCGAGGGATCAGCGCGACCCGCTGATCCCGGCCGGGGCCACCGTCTACGAGGTCGGCGGCGCAGTGCGCGATGCCCTGCTCGGACTCCCTGTCCGCGACCGCGACTGGGTGGTCGTCGGCAGCACGCCGGAGGCGATGCGGGCTGCCGGATTCGTACCGGTGGGACGCGACTTCCCGGTCTTCCTGCATCCGGCCACGCACGAGGAGTACGCGCTCGCGCGGTCCGAGCGCAAGACCGGGCCGGGCTATCGCGGATTTGCGTTTCACGCCGCACCCGACGTCACGCTGGAGCAGGACCTGGCGCGCCGCGACCTGACGATCAACGCCATCGCGCGGGCAGCCGACGGTCAGCTGGTGGATCCGCATGGCGGCCGCCGCGACCTCGCGGCGCGCGTGCTGCGCCACGTGTCGCCGGCCTTTGCCGAGGATCCCGTGCGCATCCTGCGACTGGCCCGCTTTGCCGCCCGCTTCAGCGACTTCGCGATTGCGCCGGAAACCCTGGCCCTGATGCGCGCGATGGTCGAGGCGGGCGAGGTCGACGCACTGGTGCCCGAGCGGGTGTGGCAGGAGCTGGCGCGCGGGCTGCTCGAGGCCCGGCCGTCGCGCATGTTCGAGCTGCTGGACGGTTGCGGCGCGCTGCAGCGGCTGCTGCCCGAGCTCGCTCGACTGCAGGCGGAGCCGGCCCCCCACTTCGGCGCATGGTCCGATCTGATGGCGGTGCTCGATACCAGCGCTCGGCTGGAGGCACCGGTCACCGTGCGCTACGCCTGCCTCGGGCTTGCCCTCGGCGCGTCGGCGCTGCACGAGGTCGGCGAGCGCCTGCGCGTGCCGAACGACTGCCGCGAGCTGGCCCAGATCGTCGCTCGCGAGCATGGCGCCGTGCATCGCTGCGGCGAGCTCGACGCGGCCGGCCTCCTGCAGCTGCTCGAACGCTGCGACGCGCTGCGCAAGCCGCAGCGCTTCTCGGAGCTGCTGCGGGCCTGCGAGTGCGCGGCTCGCGCCCGGCCGGGCGCAAGCGAGCAGCCCCATGCGCCGACAGTCCGCCTGCTCGCGGCACTGGCGGCAGCGCAAGGCGTGGACACGACCCGCGTCGCCGCTCAGGCGACGGCCCGCGGCGCCAGCGGTACCGCGATCGGCGAAGCCATCCACGCGGCGAGAGCCGCCGCGATCGGCGCAGCACCGCTGCCTCGGTGAGCGCGCGCCGGCCGGGGGTTCCGCGGCGGCGCCGCGGACGGCAGCTTCGCCGCCAGCCGGATCAGGTCGTCGATGCTGCCGGCGCCGAGCTTGCCCCGGATCGACGCGATCTGCGTCCGCACGGTCGACAACTCCACACCCCTGCCCGCCGCGATGCACGCGGGGTCGAGGCCGGCCAGCAGCTCGCCCAGCACGCGTCGCTCGGACGGCGTGAGGCCGTGCGTCTCGGCCAGCAGGTCGAGCGCAGGGTCCTGGCACAGCGCTCGACGCCCGATCAGCACCAATGCCAGGCCGCTCGACAAGCCATCGTGCAGCAGCGGCTGCACGGCGACGAACAGCCTCCCCGTCCTGCCGCCAAGGATCCGCAGCCGCCGGCCGCCCCCCAGCGCGACCTCGCGGAGATCCGTGTCGAGCGAGGCCGCGCCGCTGCCGTCGGTGGCCGAAAGCCGCCCGCCCTCGACCGGCAACGGACCCGGCCCGGCGACTTCCGTCTCCGCGGCCCGGTTGACCAGCACCGGCCGGCACGCCGCATCGCAGACGACGACGCCCTCGTCCAGCTCGTCGAGCAGAGCCCGGATCAGTGGTTCGGCGAAGCCGGCGAGATCCGGCCGTGCACCGACGGCCGGCCATGCCCGAAAGGCCGCCGCACCGATGGATGCACCGGCCTCGTCACCGTCTCGCCAGACGGGGTCCAACGGATCGAGCACATCGAGCTCCCCCGACCCTGTGGGCCGTGCCGCCACTGTGGTCGTCGACGCGGCGGAAGTCCTTTGACCGCCCCAAGCTTTGCTAAACCTTCCTAAGGGAGATGCTGATCAATGACCTGTGCGATGCGCATTGATGCGACGCGACGGCAAGGCAGCCGCACCAGTGCGATGGGCTGGGCTGCACGCAGCCTCACAGCGCGGTTTGGAGCCTCTTTCGAGGCCACTTTGCACGATCAAGACGCACCTCGGGCATCGAGGTCCAGCAGTCGCCGCTTGGCGATGACAAGGTTGGCCAGGCCGAACAGGCTGAACAACTGCGCCTCGTTCTTGGCCAGGCCCTTGTAGCGGACCTTCTTGTGGCCGAACAGGTTCTTGATCACATGGAACGGATGCTCGACCTTGGCCCGCACGCTGGCCTTCAACTGCTCGGCCTGCTCGATCAGCCGCGCCCACGGGTGGCGGGCGTCGAGCCGCCTGCGCTTGCCCGGCATCATCGCCACATGCCAGGTTGGCCCTTGCGCTTCGCCGCGTTTGTCCACGCCCCGGTAGCCGGCGTCGCCGAAGGCCACGCGCTCCTGCCCGTGCAGCAGAGCGCCGGCTTGCGTCACGTCGCCGACGTTGGCG
>Ga0268299_1003153_pt1 | contig 16292 bp, 25 predicted proteins | sample NOBtaG_FD_193484 | JGI IMG/M metagenome (GOLD analysis project Ga0268299, IMG submission 193484) | Activated sludge microbial communities from bioreactor in Nijmegen, Gelderland, Netherland - NOB reactor | ecosystem: Engineered > Bioreactor > Aerobic > Activated sludge | place: Netherlands...
TATGGTACAGTCCTGCTCTTTCAGCTGCCTCGCAGATTGCCTCTCTGGTCCCATCGTCTAGCTTGGCCTAGGACGGAGCCCTCTCAAGGCTCAGACACGGGTTCAAATCCCGTTGGGACCACCACCCTTTCCCTTGATCTTCTGCAGAGTTCGCGACCTTCCTGAGTTCCGGACTGAGTAGGCTCGACCCCTCATAGGACACTTCATAGGACAAAATCGGCGGCGTATACGTATTTTCCAGCTGCATCACGGCTTCGCGAAGCTTCAGATTCCAACCTTGTCCGCCGTGTGAATACTGACTCGTCATCATGGCTTTGGTGCTGTGTCCCAGCAGTGCAGAGCGAATCTCAAGGCTCACCCCGAGGTTCTGCAGCCGGGTTGTGAAGGTGTGGCGTAGGTCGTGGAAGTGCAGATCCTGCACCTTGGCTGCTTTACAGGTTCGATGCCACTGATGGCCGAACGCATCAGCAGACCAATTGGCGAAGATGGGCCCCTCGATCGCTGCCACCTCTGGGCGCAGTGCCCGATAGGCCAGATGATTCAGGGGGAGTTCCCTCGGCGTTCCCTTCAGACGCGTCCTGGAAGGCGGCAGGATGAGCCACCAGCCATCATCCCTCTGTCGGAGCCAGGATCGGTCGATTTCGAGGATCTTGGCCTCCCTGAGGCCTGTATGGAGGGCCACCTGAGCAATCCGCCAGAACTCGGCAGGGTCATAGACACGTCCGAGGATCTTGTAGGGCTTCCGTTTGGCCGCCTCGGCCTGAATCGCTGACAGTTCCTCGTTCGTGGCCACACGTTCCCGGCGGGCCACCTCAGGAAGCTGGACGCGCTTCAGGCGATTCCTATCCAGCTTTTCAAAATCAACTGCGAGATTCAGGATGCGCATGAGCACGCCCCATTCCTTCTGAATGGTACCTGGTGAAGCCTTCGCATCGAGGCGGGCGGAGATGTACTCTTGCCCATCCTCAGGGGTTAGTGAATCCAACAGCCGGTCGCCGAAACGGGGAAGAAGATGTGTCTCAAGGATGATTTCTGGCCGGCGGAGGTCCACACGGTTTTTCACTCGCAGCGCCTGCCAGTAGATTGGAAGGAATGTTCTGAGTGTGGATGCCGGAGATCGCGAGGGCGGCGCCTGTTCGCCACGATGGATCGTGCTAATCATCGCGATGGCGAGTTGCTCAGCCTCGTCCGGTGAGAGATCGTACCCTAACAGTGGCCGATACCGCTGCCCTTTCCATCGGTAGTAGAGATCAAAGGCCAGACCCTTTTGAGTCCGCCGTTTGTTGATGGTGTAAGCCATGCGCCTTTAACGATACCGTGGATTCCGATGGTAAACAGTGCCGGCGGTTCTGTCCAGGGGGAGCGTCAGCACGTCAAGCCCGCTTGATTGAACCGCCATCTCACCACTTTTCAGCCAGGAGAGCAGTTCATCTCTTAGAAATCGCACCTCCCGTGATCCAGGTATCCGGTGCCTTGGAATATCTTTTCGTTGGTACAAGGTGGATTTCGACAGCCGAAGGTATGCGGCCGCTTCGGCGAGCGTCATGATTTCTGGGACAGTGTGAGAATGTGCGGCTTCAGGTGTCATCGTGGTCCGTCCATCCTCGAAAAAATTGCCCGGGCCTCGGTCTGCAATTCGAGCAGGGATTCGTAAGCAAACCCATCCCGGAGCCTTCGGCCTAAGGCGCTGACCGTCGAGGCGACCGCATCCAGTAACTCGACCGGTTTCTTGAGCAATTCGGCGTGTGCGATGGTGCCGGCCAGTTCGCTGAGAATGGCCTCTCTGATTTGTCGGTCGCGATGGGCCAGGACTGTGGCGATCAGTCCTAGCGCCGTCTCGATTCGACGGACAGCCTGGCGCTGAGCATGTGCACGTTGAAGGTCTATGGTTCCACGCACAAGACGGTCCTTTTCTCAATACTCAGCGATTCCCCATTTTGAGGCAGTAGACGCGGGGCATGTACTTCATCGCACGCTGAGCCTCGCGACGGCCGTCCACCTCGAAGACCACGGTCATCATGCCGCGCCGCCACCAGCGCCCCCGCGGCGTGGGCCGGTGGCAAAGGGTGAGGTGGCAAATAGACCGGACTAGAACGGCATTAGATGCCCCTCGCGTGGAGTTTGTAGGCCCCCGGGATCGCCGGCAGAATGGCCTCGCCGATCGTCTTGCTGTCAATCCGCAGCTCGACGTGGATGGTGCCCCCCGCGCCGCCGAGCCCCAGCGTTTTCTGCATGAAGGCCGCGCCCCGGTCGTTGAGCGGAATGGCGGCTTCCGGTGATCCGGCTTCCCCCATGAGGCCCAACGTCGGGCCGGTGACAATGCCTCCCGAAGCGAAGGCCACGCTTGGAATGGCGTCTAAATCGACCATGCTGCTGAAACCAAAGAACTCTTTGATGTTGTCGACCCATCCGAAATCCACGCCGTCAAGAAATCCTCCCAATGCGTCGGAAATACCGCCGGCTTGCCCGCTCAGCACTGACGTGATGCCCTTCAAGGCAAACCCGACGGGAGCCAAAATACCGGTGAACGTCAGCGCATCCGCAATGGCATCGATGATACCCATGACTCCATCGGTTATCTGCGCGAGCACTTCCAGCGCGGTCTTGCCGACTGCAATGGTGGATTGCCCGACGGATTCCCACATGGTGGTGACGGCTGAGCCGGTCTGGGCCATGATGGTTTGTTCAGCGACGGCCTCCTCAGTGGCGATTGCCGCACGGGCGCTGGCTCCAGCTTGCGCCGCAGCGGTTTTTTGCGCCTCTGTCGAAATGCCCAGCGCAACCTTGGCGGCGTCCAGTGCTTGCTGGAGGCCCATTTCTCGAAGGCCCGCCTGGGCCACCTCCGCGAGCCACCGTTCGACGGTCTGGAGTCCAACGTTCAACATCATAGTCTGGGTCGATTTGAAAAAATCCGTGAAGTCGCCTTGCCCTTGAATCCACTGGGCCGTGGCGTTGTTGAAGTTCGAGGTGATGCTGGAAAGAGAAAACGCACTGCTGGTGACGATAGAGCTCAGTTGTTGTTCCCAGAATGTTGGAAATTGATTGATGATGCCGATTCGCTTTGCTTGCAGGTCTTTATCCAGGGCGAAGATCGCCGCGCCTTTTCGCTCTTCGTCGAAAATTGTCTGATCAATAACGCGGCGCCGCAGCGCTGTCTCTTCTTCCAGCAGCTTCAATCCTTGAGTCCTCGCGAGGTCAGCTTGGCCGATGAGGCCAGGGGCCCGCTGGTACCAAGCTTGTTGGAGGTCGAAATCAGCCTTGGCATACTGGACGCCGAGTTCCAGTTCCTTATTCAGATTCTTTTGAGCCTCTGCTTGCTTAACCATCACATCGTGTGCAACCTGCTGATTCAACAAAACCTGCAGCGCGGCTTCGTGATGAGTGAGCTCGGGCACGAGGCGGATGAGGTTCTCAACGGCCGCCTCATGCTGCAGCATGGCTTGGCTTGGTTTATAGGGTTCGAATTGCAGATTATTCAGCTCTTCCTGTTGCTGAAGTCGTAGCGCAAAATCCGCGTTCCGCTCCTTGCGTTCGCGCTCGGCGATCGCATTTACAGTACGCCCCAACGCTTCCTGCGCACGCTGCTCAGCGGTGATGAGTCGCCACTTGGTGAGGATGTCGACCAGGATGCGTCGACCCATGTCTTCTTGGATTGCAGCCTGTCGCATTAAGTCCTGTACATGCTCATCCGCCAATACACCGATATCCTCGGTTCGATTGGCGATCTCATCCATCTTTTCTTTTGCGGCTATGAGATGTTGGGGAATGGTGACGATCGTCGGCGCGATCACGGCCTTCAGTAATTCGGCCCATTTCGAAAAACCGGAAGAAGAAGAGTTCCCTTTAGACACTCCCTCATTCAAGGCCTGAAAATAGCGCGCAACAACGCTCACGCCGTCCGTCAAGAGATTCGTGACGGACGTGACCGCCGGAGCGAGCACTCCGGCCAACTGATTCGAGGCGGCGCTGGTGGCGACTCCTAGACGATCGAAAGCATCATCGGCTGACGACAAGGCATGCAATGTCGATTCAGAGAGAACGGCACCAAGTTGTTTTGACGCCTCCATACTCTGCCGGAATCCGGCTGACCCTTGGTTTAAGGTCGGGATCAAGTCTTGTCCCGCCTTGCCAAACAGCATTACCGCGAGTCGCGTTTTATCTGCACCATCTGCCATTCCGACGAAGTGGTCCGCGACCTGCTCAATAACTCCGTTGACACTGGTAGCTGTAATGCCCAGCTCGCTAAACGTCTCTGCCGCTTGACTGTTCGGATTTCTGGCCTGAATGATCTGCTCGGACAGTTGCTTCACGCCTCGTGTCAGCGTCTCCGCTCCGAGACCGCTCTGAGCCATGATGACGCTCCACTGTTGAATTATTCCGGTGGAGATACCTGTTTTTTGGCTCAACTGTTCGAGTGCTTCCGCCTGTTTGCCGGCATGCTCGACGAGCGCAGTGGCAGATACGGAGGCCGCCACGAACCCGCCCGCTAACACGCCGGCAGCGGCGCCGCCACCTTTCGCCAAGCCCGTGAATACGTCCAAGGCCCGGTTCACACCACCGCCAAGTGCCTGGCCTGCGGATTCCGAACTTTTGATGAAATTGTTAAGTTGCCGTTGGGATTGATCCAAGGATTTGAGCAGTGGATCCGAATCGGCCAGAAGTTCTAGAACCAGTTTATTCGCCATACCGTCTCCTTATCCCAAAAGCCTTTTTATCCCGAACATTTCTGTTTGGTTATCCGGAAGACGGCGCACGCGGCCATGCTGAGTGGGCGTGCAGCCGAGCTCCGTCAGGGTCCGTTGATAGTTGCGAAGGGCATCCTGTCGCATGCGGACCTCTGGTCGCACTCGGATCATGGTGCCGGCCTCTCCATTGGTTTCGTAGGTGTTGCCCTTCTCAGCGAGAATTCGACTGGCTTTCCTGAAGGCCGAATAGTGTTCGCAGGCACAAATCAGGATCCCACAGTCAGCTGGAGAAAGAACTCCGCTTTCATCACAGAGCAATCCGATCAATCTGTCCCATTCCGCTGAACCGTCAGCGTCGAGCCACTCTGGTTTATCCGGCGCGCCAGCCACAAAGGCTGCTGTTGCCGAAGAAACCGGACGATGGCCGACGTTCCCCTGTAACGCTCGCAGATCAGGCGGTTTTGGCTTTCTGCCTCTCATCGATCACCTCCTGCCGACAGATTCCTGGCCCCACCATGATCTTTCGCCGGCAGTACGCGAAGGCGAATATGATCAGGTGGTGGTGCGGTGCATTCTTCGAGGCAGCGCAAATAAGTATTGAGGAGAGCAGACCGCGTCTCGGCATCACGTTGTCGCATTGCCCGCCGGCTTCGCGAGTAACGAGAGGCGGATCTTTTTGGACTGCTGGACGATCGCATTAGCTCGGAGTATGCCTGACACGTGACCTGCAGAATAAAAACGTCGGCAGGACACAAATCACCTTTCTCGCATAAATGGAAAACGAGCCGACGCCATTCTCTCCGGGCATATCCGTCGAGTCCTTTCGGCATGAGTGGGATACCTGCATCGAATGGCGAAGGATTCAACATATTTGTCGACCTTTCCCAGCTCCATATGGAGCTGGTTGTTGACCTCTCATTGAACCGGCTAGAAGGGAAAAAAGATTTCCAATTTCGCGGAGATATACGAAGAGGTAGGACGGTCGGTCGAGGCCTGAAAGATGTAGCGATTTGACCCGCCCTGGCCCCCTCATCGTGGTTGCCTTCGTTCGTGCGCAGTCTTCTGCTTATGGTGGAAACTACATAGAGGTTGCAAGTTGCTGCCGTCATCACTACCACCTCTTGACTTAGGGACGCGGTGATCCACGTCGGTCGTAGGACGTGGGCACTTCGAACAGGTCGGATGTTTCTTGATGTATTCCTTGCGGCGCTGCTGCCAGGCGTAGCCATAGCCTCGCTGCGTGGAGCTGCCTCTCCTGTCGTCATAGAGTCGCACGGGCGGGAGCTGTGGTTTCGGTGGTCGCTTGTGCGCAGGACAGCGCCCTGTGGCGGTGAGGGCGGGGCATCCTGAATATGTACATGGCCGTAGAGGAAGATTAGGCATTCAGCGCAGCCTTCCCGTTAGCCGCATGTTCCTGGGGGAGATTGAATTCAATTTGTTTTCCGGAGAGGAGTTGTAAAGCTTCGCTACCCGTGCTGACTCCAGCAGCTTGGGCCATCGAGACCAATACGGTCAGGATTGGTTTCGGATCCCAGCTGAGCGCCGCCGCCAACGTCGGGTAAAAGGGCAGGGCCGATTGAGAAAAGCCGGTGGCCGCCACAGCATGACGAGTGGCCGCTAAGAAAGACTGCCATCGAATCAGCCCTTCAATCGCGTTCAGGTTGCCTATGATGAAAGCCCGGACACTTGGCGCGAGCAGCTCTTCAAGCTCCTCATGCAGGCGTTCGGTGATGCGAATTAACTGGGTTTCAGCGTCCACCCTATCTGACTGGAGCGCATCGACAGCAGCGCCACCGCCGGATTGTTGCGCCTCATGGATCTGTAGTTCGATCTTTCGCAGCTGATCGACAGCGGAAGAGTAGAGTGGCTGGGAGGTGAGACTGAGCCAGCGCAAAGGCAAGATCTCATCACCTGTTGGTATCGACACCAGTTTCCGTCCTTGAATCCGCATCGTCACATTCCTCCTCAACTTGAAGAAAATTACGGGTGGATCAGGTGTTTGACTGGGTGTGTGCCGGCGTCCACCAGATCGCCATCAGACCGTAGGAACGCTAGGAAGCCCACTTGTAGCCGCTCGACATACCGCTCCTCTAAGCGGAGCACGATGACATTTCCAGCGTCTCGAACATGGTAGTTCGACAGATCGCCATAGAGAACGGAACGGACGCCGCTTGCCGTGCCGTCCATGCCCTGATTCACCTGGACAGGCCGCCCTAGGAGCGTGTCGGGAATGGCGGCGGACATTGGCACCCAGATGGGGTTATTTGCGCTGTCCTTGAGCTTGCGCACGCTGCCTAGCGTGGCAAAGTTCATCATCCAAGTGGATGCCAGCTGATAGGCGGGATCGACGCTGCTTTGGAGATCTGCCAAATCGTCATAACTAATTGAACCGGCGTTGGCAGCAACCTTGCCGGCCGTCGAAGCCGTGGTAATGCCGCGAGGCTTTGAGACACCGTCACCGGCAGTGAAGTGTAAGTTCTGCATGCGCCCGATGCGCATGCCAAGCTTACGGCCTACGTATCCCACGATATCTCCACTGAAGTCCGCCAAGAACTGGCGCGATACCTTGACGATTTTCGAGCTATAGAGAAAGCTGCCCATGACTACCTGACCGAATTGGAGGTCGCGTTCACTGTGAGTGGCGTTCTCTTCGATGATTTCCCCGCTGACATCGGTGTCGTTATCGGTGGGGATGGGAAGGTCTGCTCCTCCGCGAGTAGTGATAACTGTCGAGACCGCTCGCACTCCTCCTGTTGTTTTCATCGCTTCAACGATCGGTCCCATGAGCTCATCTGGCACGGAGTAGCCTCCACCTGGGCCAGAGTCCACGCCCTGTGCTGCCAAAATACTGAGCTCTGAGCTCATGCGTGGGTCCGTGACAAATCGCTCGCGCATGATTTCTCGTTCGTTCTGACCCAGGCAGCTCATCCCATACCGAATGTACTGTTCAAAGGCCGTGGCCACCACACTTCGGGGACGTGATTCAACAAACATGAGATCTCCGATCGCCCGCATGGGCTGTTATGCGGTGAAGGCCGAAAAATCACCCGATGAAATAGCTTCGAATTCATCAGCGTCGATGTGGCCATGATTCAGCATTTCAGCCAAAATGCTCCTCCAACGGCTCCCGCCGTCCTGAGGTGCGCCCCAGTAGGGCCATGGGCATAACCCGGTCGGCACCAGAGAGCTGGAGGCATAGCCCGATAAGTCAAGCGTCTCCCGCAGTGCAAGGATGGCTTGATTGCCCCGTTGCATGAGGATCATCCCAGTGAGCACCTGGCGGACATTACTGCGGTACGCAAGAGATTGACTCTTGAGCATCTCTACAGAGAGTTCCGTCCGAACCTTGTCGCGCTCCCGCTGGACTACCTGAATAGCCTTCTCCAAGGCCTTAATTTCCTCACTGATGAAGGCTATTTTCTCGTTATAGGAACTTTCGTCTGGCTGGCTGGCTCCCGAAAGATATTTGGTGGTCAGCCGGTCGACGAGCGCTTGGGAAGATAGCTTTCTGCGCTGTGAGTGAAGCTCATCCAGCTCCGCAGCTTTCTCCGCTCGTTGTCGCGAGAGAACCTCGATTTTCTCGGTGATTACTCGATAGGCTTCAACCTCGGCTATCGGCACAATCGCCTCCACCTCTGTAGCGAGCTTTGCTGTGTGTCGTTTCGAACTAAGTGCCATGATCATGTCCCTTTCTGCTTTTCATGTGGTGCGTTGAGGTCGTCTTCAGGTCTGCAAGACGGTCGGTCGTTTGTGAATTGCGCTTCAAGCTGCCGTAAGTATCGATCACCCGCTTGCTGCAAGGAGTTATCCGGCCTGGCTGAATTTCTATCGTTCATTTGCCACCTCTGCAGTTAGAGGAAAGGCTTCAGGCTCTCTGCGCGCACGCGCCAATGGCCACCCGGCGTGCGGATGCCTGCCAATTTCCCCTCGGCAAGCCACCGTCGCACCGTGTCTTCGTGCACGTCGAGCAACGTGGCCGCCTCGTCCACCCGGAGCTTTGTTTCCTGCCGCAAGGCGTTCGGGGCGTAAACCTGCTTGGACGAACGCCGCAGGGGTTGTGTCATTCGCTCGCTCTCCTCGGTTCGATCGAAGCCCAGTGTGGGCCGCCGCATTGCCACCTTGGCGAGATCGACGGCCCTCATCCGGTCGAGCGCGGGTGAGCGATCGCGCGCGATCTTGGAAAACCTCTTCAGTTTCGTTCAATGCAGCCTCCGGACGATCTCTCTGACGGTTGATCCCAGCGGGGTAAATTCTTCCACTTCGCGCAGGTGTGGGGGTAAATCTTCTTCCCGCGTCACCCTACCAACCGCATTTCTTCCTTGGCTTCGTTCTTGCTCCGAAGATCCGGATCTTAAGATTTCTTTTCTTTCTTTCTCTGATTCTGACTCTGAGGCGGATATTGTCCGGCGTGTGTCGGGAGCGTGTCGGGACTTTTGCGAGTACTCGTCTCGGTATTTCGCGAGGTTCGGAATAGTTACCCTGATATCACTCCCGCGCTTAGTCATCGTTACCAGACCATTACCCCTGAGCTTACCCAGGTACTTACCCACCTGGTGGTGGTGGCAGTAAAGCAGACGTGACCAGGTGGATAAGGAATAGGTAACGGCGCATGTGTCGTCACCGGGTGGCATGGACTCGGCTACAATTTCGAGCAGCCGCCAGTAGAATCCATAGCCCTGCAAGCCCGTGCCTTCCAGGTAGGCGGCAACTTTCTCATCGCGAGTCGTGGAGACCATGTGCTTGATCCACTTCACAATGCGTGATTATCCAAATAGAGATAAGAAAGCAGTATCACGCTATAACATGGCCTCGTTTCAACGATTGCAGCACTTCGCTTGGGATGAATCCCACCCGGTGCATGCGCTCGCCATATTTGTAGTGGGGAACCAGGCCAAGCGTCGCCATGCGTAAGGCAGTTCTACGCTTCAAGATTCCCATCTTCTCCAAATCTTTTGCCGATACGATTTTCGTTGTCATGTGCGTCCCCTCACAGCCTGGTTAGACCCGTCTGCGCACAACACTACCTTACACAAATGGATGTGCGGCAATGTTATGGTTTCCCGTACACTAGTTTAAATACTTATGTTTAAGGCAATGGTTCGGCAAGTGAGGCCTATTGGGTTTCGCCAATGCGCCCCCTTGTTTTTACGCACGCGACCAACGCCCATGTGAGGGGCTTTCATGCGTTGGTGAAGAATGAGAGGGAGGAGCAGAAAGGATGGGAAGGGTTGATGCTAGCGGTCATCCCGCGAACCGGCCCAGCCGACGCCCGACTTCTTTGAAGGTTTGCTCAGAATCCACGTTGCCGGCGCCGCCAGGCGCGGATTCTTTCGGAAACAAGTCTTGCCGTGAACGGCCCCTTCAAATGTATAAAGCCGTTGCGTGTCTTTTGAGTTTCGAATGCCGGTATCCCTGAACGAATGCGCTGTAAGCACTCTTTGATACAACGTTCCTGTTTGCCTTGCGCAACGTGCCACGATAAAAATAGATTCTTCGCCTCAGATAGACACCATTCTGAATTGAACGGCGGATTATCGGGTGGAAAGTCATTTCGGTGGTACTCGGCACCTGTAAGCAGGTCTGCCAATCGTTGGTTGAGCCCTTCACTGATCAGATGAGGCTCGGAGCACTCAAGTTTGAGTTTCCCATCACTCCCTTTTTGAATCCGTGCAAGGTGCTCGATGCCTATAAACGGTGACGGCCCTTGAAACAGTGTGAGACTATCGCGCCACCTGACAATCTTCGGTGCAGCAGCTTTGATCCGGTTTGTGGTCACACCTTCGGGAATCGTGATGATCAATTCCAGCCTGTGCGGCTCTCTGCCGAGCTGAGGGCGTACTGAGACCTCAATGCCCTCAATCTTTTGTTCCAGAAGCGTGTATTCGTGGAGAAACGCATCTCGTCTTGTCCTAGCTTCGGCCCATTTCGTTTGAATTTCCTGGTAGTCGCTAGTCGATCGGAATGATTTGTTTGCCTCACGTTCGAAGTGAGCAAACACGTCTTTTCTCGGTTTTCGTTGGTGGCCCTGTGCCATGCTCCCCTCCTCAGGGGCCCTCGATAGGGGAGGGAAGGGCCGCAGTTCGAGGAAACTGCGTCACGCCGGGGATCAGCCGGCGCCTAGCCCTTCCAATTTGCCTTTAGCTCTATATAGCCTGCGCGGCCATCTCTACGTAAGCCTTTCTCACCAATTCATCGGTGTAGTTTAGGTATAGCCCCAGAAATATTGAGGCATCTTCCACGATGCCCTGTTCGCCGCTGTCGACGAGGCGGTCGCGCAACTTTCTCAGGCCAATCTGTGCTCCTTCAAAATTTCCAAAAATGTCTTGAAGGTTTTTTACCGGGGCGTCGCAGGACAGGCTTAGCAGTTCATGGCTCATAACAACACTCCTTTCAGTTGGGATGCGCGTAGATGTTGATTCGGGCTACGGATCGGGATGCCTGAATGGATTCCCACCAGCCGGCAAGGGTTGGGTGCGTGTGGACGCCGCTCCTTGGCAAATCGCCGGCGCGCGCCTCGTGTGATGCCTCGCGAAATCGTTCGATGGCGATCGCTTCCAGCGACGTCACCGCCGCTCTGAGCTTAGATTTCCAGTCGTGGATGTACTGCTCCCCCATCCCGGGCAGCTTGTGCCCCAGCAATTTCTCAATGGTCGCGTACTCGACACCCGCCTCGCCGAGCCAGGTCGCCGCCGTGTGGCGCAGGTCGTGGAAGTGCAGATCCTGCACGCCCGCACGCGCCACCGATTCAGCCCAGCGATGTTTGAAACTGTTCGCGTCTTTCCACTGCGAGAAATACCGGCCGCCGATCCGTGGCTGCGTGCCTCTGAGAAAGAACGCCGCGAGCGAGGATAGTGGCAGATCCTTCGGGACTCCTTTCAGCCGGCTGCCCGGCGCAGGAATCAACCAGTCGCCGTCGCCCCGCTCGATCACCCACTCGTGATGGATCGCAATAAGCTTGGCCTCGCGCAGTGTCGTCAACAGGGCCAGCATCATCACCCGCTGAATCGAGGGCGACGCCGCGTGATAGATACGGAACAGCTCCCAGGCCTCCGCCACGCGCTCGCGCTTCACCCCTGACGGCACCTCCAACGTGATGAGCCGGTTGCGGTCGAGGTCCTCGTTGGCCACGGCATAATTGAGAAACCCGAGCAACACCCCACACTCGCGCTCGATCGTGCCGTCTGCCGCCTCCTGTGCGCGGCGATGGGCGATATAGGCGATCCCATCTTCTAGCTTCAGCGAGCGCAACGGACGCAGCCCGAAGAACGGCACCAGATGCCGATGCAGGATGGTTGTGGGCCGATCCAGCGCCTGCAGCTTCTTGCTCGTGAGTTTGGCGAGATATTTCGGGACGAACTCCGCGAACGTGAGCCCCGGATCTCCCGCATCGCCCCCCACATGCGCCTGGATCCTGGCCAGAATCTGTCCCATGGCCTCATGTTCCTGGTCGCTTGTCAGGTTGTAGCCTAGCACCGGCCGGTACCGGCCTCCGCGATAGCGATAGTCCAATGTCGATCGGACCCCCTCGGTCGTCGCGGTGCGAGTGATTCTCATCGTATGCTCCGAGTTCGGACCGTGTACAGCGGGTTTCGATGCTGCACGATGTGTCCGCTGGTCGAATGGGGGGCCAGATCGCCCTTGGTCACGAGTCTTGCGGGAGGGCAGGTTGGTGCCTTGTCCTGTCCGCCCTGTTTTTGGCTTATCACATAGGTCTCCAGATCGCTCAGATCGTACCGGAGCTGCCCACCCACGTAGGCTCTCGGAATCGGCAGCCGGCGCACCGTGCGCGGGCTCACTTTCAGCATTTCAGCGGTTTCGGTCAATGTCAGCAGCGTCATTGTGCAGCCTTCCTCGGCATCTGTACCGGATGGGCGACCAAGAGTGGATGCTCGATGAGGGGCCCCCAATTGAGCTTCTCAAATTCTCTGGATCTTCCAAGCTCGCGAGCGTAATCATCGAACTCTTGCGAGAAATCCAAGACCCGATTAATCACCCGGTCTAGGAAGTGCACGGCTTGTCGCTTGGAGCTGAATGGCCCATACAGGCGTGGAAATAGGCCGGTGACCGTGAACCTGAGATGCCAGACCGTTCGGCCTCGTTCATTGAGGCTACAGACAAACCACTCTTCCTTCGGTTGCATTTCGAGCAGCTCAACCCGCTTACGCGGCTGCTTCCCACATTCCGTCGAATCGATGACTCTGAGAGATGTCTTCACCGATGCACCTCCGTTGTTCGGTCGCTGAAAAAATAGGATCACTGCGTCTCAATGCACGGCAGGCGCGGCTTTCGAGTGTCTGTTGATTTCTCCAGCTACGTCGATAAGCGCTTCGAATCGCTTCAGGAAGAAGGCCATTTGAAGGCCCTCTCCAGTCACGATCTTCACTAGTTGTTTCGCATTCCGGCTGGACAAAAACTCCTCGTCTGTCAAGCGATCCTGCAGCGCGTCCAGAGCTTCTTTCACAAAGTTCAATTCATCGATAAGCGTGAAGAGGCTCTCAATGGATTTGTCATCGAATAGTTGAGTGGTCATGCCCATCCTCATTTCGGAGTCTCCTTGGTGAGATGTGTTCGGTTCAATGCTGGCTGTAATGCTGAGATCCAGTGTGCTTCTACCCGGAGCAGTTCGGATTCCGGCACAGGCATGAAGAGTACGCGCTCCCAACGCTTCCCATCTTGGTTATGCTGTGCCAGTCGTGAGGGGAGGTGTCGGCTCTGGCCGACGTACACCACGGCGCCGGCTTCGATCAAGAAATAGACGCAGGGAGGAATATCGATCGCCGGGCAATCGCAGAGCCGGTCCTGGACGGCTGTCAATGCGGCTGGGACTGCCTGGGTGATGGGCCTGAACACGATAGGCCGAAGGTTCAACGGGAGAGGGGCCCCTTCGAATATGACCGTCAGATGTTGGCGAACGTAGCGCTTGAGTGTCGTGGGGCAGAACAATGGTTCTCCGCCATCGATTCGGAAGTGGGGCAGGAGCCTGGCTTCGGCAAGTTCACGGATTCTGCCGGCAGACAGCCGTACCTGATCGGCGACTTCCTGGGCCGTTTTGAGACTGGTAAGAGAAGGACCCTCGACCGCGCCGCTGATGTTCTGCAACGCTCCCACCGTTCCCATTGCTTCACTCCTTTGTTGAGCTATGAACGCTTCTGTTCATCTCGTTTCTGAAACTCACGCTCCAGAAGGCTGCGAATGAATCCACTGGAGGTGGTGCCCTGCTTACGCAACGCATCGAGCTTCGCCTTAATTGCCTGGGGGATCTGAATCAGCAGTTTCACCATGGCCATAGAGTAGTTCCTACCTTTCGGTATAAATATAGATGTCAATATATCTATATGTCAATACATATTGTTGACTAGGTTTAGGAGCCCGGTCACAATGCCGCCCGAGGTGCATGATGAAGAGCCAGGAAAAGACAGAAAAACCGCGGAAGACCTTTGGGTTGAGCTTGAATCGAGAGCTGATGCTGGAGATCCAGCATCTCGCCCTGGATCAAGACAGGTACGTCAATGAGTTGCTGGAAGAGGCTGCGCGGGATCTATTGAAGAAGTACCGGGAGAAGAACAAATGAAGGCAATTAAGATGCGGCGCACCCTTCTCGCCCTCGTAGCAATCGTCCTCATGCTCGGGCAATCAGTTTCGGCGGAAGAAATCCTGCAGCGGGAATCAGCGAACGGCTCCAGGAATCTCCGACCCTTTACGGCCAAGGATGGCTGGGAACTTCGGTGGGACGCGAAGGGAGATCGGTTCACGGCCGCGCTGTATGCCCCGAATGGAAGCCCGGTCGACAGTCTCGCCTCTCAACACAAGCCAGGTGCCGGCAGCAGCTATTACCCTAAAGGTGGCACGTACTACTTGAGCATCATTTCCGGTGGAGATTGGACCGTCACTGTCGTGCAATTGCCGTGAGGTAGAAATCCGTCAGCTCGGCGGTGAATGGGGGGCAGGTATGTGAACGAGCCGCTGGAAGAGGCGGCGAGCGGCCTGTGAAGCGACAGTGGGCCACTGGTAAGCCATAATCGACCATGAGCTTAGATCAGCACCAAACTAGGAGGGGATGAATGCGTAGGACAGTGATCGCTGTTGGCTGTTGTGCTGTCTCGCTGCTCTTTGGCGGGTGCGTCAATATCTCCTCTCGGATCACCCCTGATAATCGGGCCGTGAAGCCCATGACTGAAGGGAGTGATTGCTCATACATCATTTTCGGCTTTGGTTTTGGCAGCAATACAGTAGAGCAGGCCATGGCGAACGCCAGCCCTCCTGTGCAGCACATTCGCAGCGTCACGCTCGATACGTTTGCGTTCTTGTTCTTTGGATCGCAGTGCATTACCGTTGTGGGAGAGGTGGTTCCCGGTGCCACGAATCCCAAGACCTATGACCCCACAGAGCAGCGGCCATAGAGTGATGCTCGCGGCCCTCGCGTCTTATTTCTGCGGAATGTTGCCTTCCGTCTTGCCTTTTGACGGCCTATAACAGAAGTGTTATAGTTCCGACATGCCATGGACAGTGGTGTACTACGAAACTCGGACCGGTGAGACACCGATCGAGGACTTTCTCGACGCCCTCTCTCCCAAAGCCCGAGCGAAGTGCTTAGCCTATATCAGTCGATTGGAAATAGATGGCACCCGGCTGCCCGCGGCAATTGCCAAACATGTTCGCGGGAAGATTTGGGAACTCCGCCCGGAATGGTCGGGGAACGAATACCGGTTCTTCTATGGGGCGATCATGGGGCAGCGCTTTGTCATTCTCCATGCGGTGCAGAAGAAATCGCAGAAGCTGAAGGAGGGAGACATTGTGCTGGCGGAACAACGGTATGCCGATACCCTCAAGAGGTGAAACGATGAAAACCCATCGAGAATATATCGACGAGCAGATTCGTAAAAAACCTTCATTTGCCGGCGATTTGGCCGAGGCAGAGAAAGATGTGGCCCTTGCGGTTGCTCTAGCTAAGCTGAGAGAACGTCGCGGGTTGAGTCAGACAGAATTGGCGAAACGCGTCGGTATGAAGCAGCCGCAACTTGCAAGATTGGAAAGTGGCGCCCAACGGCCCGGGATTGGTACCCTGATTCGATTGCTCGGTGCGCTGGATGGGACCTTGGAGCTCAGTGCGACGACATGCCGGCTCACGCCGACGAAAGGTGCCTCATCACGGCGAGGCCGCTTGGTACCTGTCGGCTGACTCTCTATGCGAGCGAGGCAGCCTTGGCTAATTGTCTAGAGCCGAACCGCATGTGGTCGTTATGCGGCGGCCACAATTCCATGAAACTGGATTCCCCCAGCGGAAGCTAGCCGCTTACAAATCGCCTCCAGCTCGGTAGGGGGCCCCATTCCTTTGCATAGTTAGTCAACAGCTGACCGATCGCCGCCATCTCTATGCCTGTCCTATATCGGACAGCCTACCTGTAAGTCATTGTAAAAGCTCATCACTCATTGGACGGTTCAGAGGATTCATCTTGTTGTTTTTCTTCAGTTTTGCCCGTCCTCTCAAGGCTCAGACACGGGTTCAAATCCCGTTGGGACCACCAACCTTTTCAGGCAGTTAGCACAAGCCGGGTCGGACCCACCCACGGCATTGTGCTAAATTTGTGATAGTCGTCCTTAAAGACC
>Ga0268299_1003154_pt1 | contig 16289 bp, 13 predicted proteins | sample NOBtaG_FD_193484 | JGI IMG/M metagenome (GOLD analysis project Ga0268299, IMG submission 193484) | Activated sludge microbial communities from bioreactor in Nijmegen, Gelderland, Netherland - NOB reactor | ecosystem: Engineered > Bioreactor > Aerobic > Activated sludge | place: Netherlands...
CTTGACGCCCATCTCTCCAATCATCTGACCTAATAGCGATTCCGAGCAGGCAAGCAGCACGGGATTGCGCGTCATCAGGGCAATTTGATAATTGTCGATTGCCATATGCGCTTCTTCGCCGATTACCTTGCAGCGACTTTCAAATCGTTTGTCCAGGTAGAGTTCTTTCAACAGTTTGCATGATTCCGGTCCACCGGTCGCCATCACATAGGTGAGAAGGGCTACTTTCGCCCCCGGTCCAATGAAGCTCGGAGTCAATGCTGCAACGCCCAAACCAGTCTGCAGAACCTGCGATGTGAGCATCGACAATTTGCTCTTTCGGTTGTATTTGTGAATGCGTTTTTTGATTTCTTTTACTACCGGATCTTCTTCTAAAGACGCCTGGAAAATTTGCTTTTGCTTGGTTTGTTTTTGCGCTACATCCCAGATTTTCTGTTCGTAAACCGAGTCAGGCACTTCGAAATTGTCTTTGAACTGCGCGAGCATCTTCATTGTGGCTTCCGCTTGCTCATCGCCGACCAGTTCCTTAAGCGATTTCATGCCGGACTCGACAATCTCGCCGCCTCTTTCTGCGTCAGCCATGCCCAGACCCATTGCCACCTGGAACATGCAGGTTGTAACTTTCAAATGCGTTTCGTCGATATTTTTTTGACGGGCGAATTCAGCAGATGCTCGGCTCTTTAATTTCAGTTTCTCGCCAAGAATGATGTCGCCTGCTTCGGCCGATGGTCCGAAGCCTCTGTAGGGAATCATGTAATCGATAGCATCTTTCGACTCCGCAATAACGATCTGGCTTTTCTTTCTGTAGTGCGCCACTTTCATGTCGATGACTTTGGCGTTTTCATCGCGCTCGAGAGCTGTCTCGAGCAGTTTATCCATTTGATTGCTTACGTGAGCATACGGATCGGCGCTGCAAATTGATCCGGTCAATTCTTTTTGCGGTTGTGCAATCTGCTTTGATTGCGCCGCTGATTTTTGCTCAGTCTGTTGTTTTGCAATGCGAGAAACTTTCGATGCCAGCGATAGCGGTCCTTCGATAGGAACAGCCCATCCGGAGCCAAGTGGTTCGCTGCTGATTTCGCTTTCGAAACTAGAAGCGCTGCTTAACACTTGCTCGCTTGGCAACTGTCCGTGATAAGGCGTGTCTAATCTCTTGGCATCACTGCTTGCTGTTGATGCCATAGATGCAGTAGGTGTTGCGCAAGCAAGAATCAGCAGGGACGAGAGAGCGATTTTTATCGCTTTTCCCAGTTGTGTGGGCTTTTGAGAGTTTGCTGCGGCGCAGATTTCTCGTGGATTCCGAGTTGGCATCGTGGCTCCTAAACGCATTCTTATAGAATGTCATGCTGTTGGCAGCCATCAGGGTAGCAGACTTTCTCTTGAAGACCGGGATGCCATGCGGTTTGTTTATATAAACCTTTCTTAGAGACTCTTCGAGACGTCGAAAGTACTGCTTGCACGAATGCGGCTAGTACCATATGCGGTGCTCAGTGTTTAGCACTGGATACGGTGCTTGCCTCTTGCAAAAAATTTCTCGACCAAAAAAATCTATCGGTAAGCTTGCGCTTCCCAGCGTTCACCCAATGTGGTTTCGCCTTCAAGATAAGGGCCGGAGTAAGAACCGTCATTCACCACACTGACGTTCGCTCTGAAAGTCAGCTCCTTAGAGGTTTTCGCTCCCTTGGCCTTTTCATACTTGCGCACAAATTGGAGTTTTGGAAATGAATACCAGCCTTTGAGCGTGAATTTCTCTTTGGTTTCTTCGTCAAAACCATGCCCCCAGACTTTTCCGGCTTCCTGCTCGATATACATTTTCGAATGAATTGGTTTGCCGTGATAGATGAAACCAGTGTTCCATTTGCCTGACAGGTGCGGTGCGTGCGCCGCATCGACAGGCTGTTGTTGAGGCGGCGGTTGATCCTGGGGCGGCGGCTGCTGCATCCCCGGGTCCTGCTGCATCGGCTGCTGAGGTTGCTGCGGCATCTGCTGTTGAGCAGGATCTTGCGCTGGTGCAGGTGGATTGGGATCGGCAACGGCTGAAGTCTGCGCTTCCCATTTGCCCTGAATGATGTTTCCGTTGAAAGCAGTCACGTACTCACCTTCCAGATAGGGACCCTTGTATCCCATCGCGTCGACCATGCGGATTTTTCCGGTGTACTCGATGGGGGTGGCCTTCTTACTGGTGTATTTTTTGAAAAACCTGATTTCGCCTGAGGAGGTCATTTTTCCTTCGGCGATGTTAAAGGGCGAGTTGTTGTGGTCGTCCGTGCCCTGCCCCTGGAAAGTGTTTCCGGCCTGCGTAATGCGAGCGCTGGCCACCATAGGCTTGTTGTTGACGGTGTAATTGATCTTCCAATAGCCCGCAATGCTCGGAACGTCACCCACGTTGGCTGCCGGCGTCTGCTCTTGTTTTTGCCCCGGCTGACCGCCCTGTTTTGGGGTCAGGGAAACATTGGCGCAGCCGGCAAGCGAAAGGGCTGCGACCAGTAAAGTGATGGACTTCGATGGTGTCCACTGACGGGCCGCACAGCCTGAGCTTGGGATTGAACCTTTGGCAGGGCTGACGTTTCGGGAAAATGCTTCGTCGGTCATTCTATTTTCGAAAACTGTTTTAGTAAGTCTGGTATCGCTGGTAGGCACGGGCTTCAGAGAAAGGAGCAGGCCCTTTGATGCCCTCTAGAACGAATTCTAGCGTTCTTTCGACCGGCGAAATGCCCAAAAACGACCCTTTGAACTGCATAAAAGGATTTAAATTGATCCTTTTTGGGCAATTTAATCTTGGATGGGAATTCCACCATGGACAACGCAGATTTAATGCCGCAGAATACTGACATCTTACTATGTGACCAGTCAAGTCACGATTATTCATCCATAGACGACTCAGCCTAGGACTGGAAATGACCACTCCCGCCTCCACTGCTGCTGCCACCGACAAGGATACGCGTCCTAAGAAAGACGTGGAGCCGGCGGCCGAAACTGGGGACGAGAAAGATGAGGTCTCAGAAGGCGGGGAGCAGCCTTCTCCAGTCGCAGCAGCGACCGACTTGTCGGTAAATCAAGTTCCGACAGGCGGAGCAACGACCGAGCGCGGTGTCGTGCCGACCGCCAGTATCTCCGAGACAGGGTTTACTTTCGGTGCTGTCGAGCCTGAACCCGAGAGGAAGGAAGGTTTCTTTAGCGGATTGTGGAAAGGCGCCGTGGACACTGTCTCAGGTGCTGCAAGAGCTGTCGGTGACGGTGCCAAGTTTGTAGCCAGTCTCGCCAAGTCTGCCTGGGACTCAGCCGCCGGCGTGGTTGACAGTGCTCTGGATAGCGTCTGGGATAAGGAATTCGGAGCCGGCGAAGTAAAGTCGGTCAAGAACGACAAGGGAGAACTTACCGAATTCACCGGTACGGCTGATGGAAGGACCATCAATTCCAAGAAAACCGAGAATGGTTATCTCACCACCGTTAGCGACCGTTGGGGCAACACCACTACTTTTGACGGCAATGCGGCCTTAATGACGGACAAGAATGGCGGCACTTATAGAATTGATGCGGCCACCGGCGATGCTATATTTGAAGGTAAAGACGGTCAGAAAATCATCCAACGCAAGGATGGAACGAAGGAATTTTATAGAAACGGCACCAAGATTGAGCAAGCTGGTGACGGCACGTTGAGGATGGAGAATGAAAAACTCCAGCGCTTCATCAGGGACAACGGCATCGAGGACCGGGTCAAGGCCTACCACGAAAAACTTATTCCTATGTATAGCCACGGTAATCAGAACCGTGCGGATGTGCCTGCTGCTGAGCGCGACAAGGTTGGTGTTCACCAATTCGGCGACGGTACCGAGCGAGTAACTGAAGACGGCTCGAGATTTAGAAGAGACAGGTTCGGCAACATGTGGTTGAGCCACAAGCTCGAGAGCGGTGAGCTCAAGATCGAGCAAGGTGCCGATGGTAAGCCGATCTTCAGAAGAAAAGACGGCAGTGAGATCAAACTGTCTGATATGAAACCGTGCATGAGAAGAGCTTTCGAATCTCTTCAAAATGGCACAAATGAGGCTGTCATTAATGGCGTGCCTCAAGTTCGCTTTGATGCCAAAGGTGGTTTGGTCGTAGGCGATGCGACCATAAGCAAGCCTGACGCACAAGGCAAAATCACTACTGAAATACAGACCGGCCCGGCGCCCACAGACAAAGCCGTCTATACAAATGATAAGGATGGTGTCCAGACCGGACCTGGTATGGATGGCGGAGAGCGCTTCATCTATGACCGGAGAAATAAGGAAACCCCTTATACGGAAGTAAATGAGAAAGGTGAAGTAGTTTCATCCTACAATCCGCAAACAGACACGTATAAGACTCCGGAATTCACCAGTAACCGTGATGTCATTGAAATGGCGGACGGCAACAAGATTTACCGCGACGGCACGATATCAAATGCTGATGGCTCGGTGCGCTTCAACAGCGCCGGGTATAGCTCGTCCCACCCCGAATACATCAGCGCCGGCGGCAAAATTACCGAAGTTATCGGCACAGCCGGCAGCGCTATCGGCGCGGCGAAGGTAAACCCGGGTGCGCCAGGAGCACAAAGCTTAGTTGAAGGCGCAATCACCAACATTACCGAAGCACTTGCCAGAGCTATCAAGACCGGCAATTTTGAGAAGCTCAATCAGCTTTTCGGATTGCTCTCAGATGCTCAAGGCGCGCTGGTTCAGGTCCAGTATGCTCAGGCTGCCGAACGGCAACAGACCGCACTTAATCAGCAGGCCATCTTGGTTGAGAACGATAGAGAAAGACAAGCTTTGTCGCAGCAGCATAGAGTAGCTTAAACAAGCCCACAACCAATCTCAGGACCGCGGTTTTGCCTGCTAATATTTGACTGTTCGGTGCAGGAGTTTGCTGTGGCAATTCCATTGAATACCCAAGTCACTATATTGCTCATCAGCGGTGAGCAAGTTGAAGGCGAAGTTGCCATGGCCGACCAGAACACTTACCTTTGCCTGCGCAGGGAGAATGAGACTCTGTATCTTCCCTGGTCCGCCATCAAGTGCGTTCGCGGTCCGGCTCTTCCGGAAAGAAATCCGCTCGGGGCAGCGCGATTCCCGCCACAGTCGACCTGAGCCTATATACGATAGCTCTATATGAGCTATTTGAAAGCCGGCTCGATTCCGTTGGCATTCAGCCATTTTTCAATTCTTGCCAGGATCTTATTTTCGCGAAATTCATCAAAGCGCTGCAATTCATCAGGCGCTTTTTCAAGAATTTTTCTGAAGGCGCTCACTTTGTGCGGGCTTTCAAAGGCTATAGGCAAAATGTTCTTCAAGTCCGGTCGCTCGACCGTTTCCAAAAACGCATTGAGGTCTGCCAGCAAGTCCTCTTTTGTCAATTTGGGGACATAGAGAAAGCGTGTCGAATTGCGCTCTATATCGTCCGTGAGGTCGCGCAATTCAATTAAATTGCGGTTGACCATGCGCGTTTCGCCCTCGATTTTGTCGAGATAATAGGAATTGTCTTGCGAATCATCCAGCCACGCAAAAATGATGTCTTTGGCCGCAACTCTCAGTTTGTCCAAGCCGACTCTCCTTGATCACTCACTCGAACATCTGCTCGACTATCTACTGTTGTCTACGAGGAGCCAGATTGTATCGCTAAACTTGCCTGATTGCTTGCCATTGGCGTCCAGCGCCGCAATGCGCAGACCGTATATGGCCGAGGAGGGTAATTTCGCCTCTCTAAAATTGTCGAGTGAGAGTTTTACAGAACCGCTTGCGGCTTTCAGCGGAATTTGAAAGACACTGTCTTTTGGAATTTCACCTTCATCGGATACAGTTTTCAATTGATTAGGCGCAGTAGCAAACAAGACACACCCTGCACTGCCCGTGATGGCAGAAGCATCATATGAAAAATTTACCTCGGGTCTGTTCTTATCGATGTGAAACAGACCAAGATCCGCATCATCAGGGTAATCGAAGCAGAGATTGGAAAATCGATGCGAATTGGTTGGTGGAGCGGGTGCATCAACTACTTTGAATTTTGGAAAAATGTCATTGCCCGGGATGATGCCGATGCCCTTCATTTGCACGCTCGAGCTTGATGGAAAGCCAATAGTCAATTGAGTGGGAGGACCGTTAAGAGGCCAACCTGTCCCGCGCAATGAAAGAAGATGGCGGTGATATTGATTATCGTTCAATTTTGCCGGCGTGATTGCTCTGCGATCTTCTTTTTCATAGCCGCTGGTGTGCAATGTCATCCAATGCAACTCGACGTTTGGATTAGCAGGCTCGACCGGTGTGCTGATTTTGGCATCAACGTAGAACGCGTCTCCATCGAGAGGGCTTAAAGTGCGCGAGAAAAGTCCGATTCCGGGCTCGTGCTCCGAGTTGCTGGAGACATTCAAGCTGTTTTCTTTTGGATCAAAGCTGACGGTCTTCCAAAATTGCAACGGCGGACTGAGCGCTTCCGATGTTTTCTTTGCATCAAGTGAAAAGCTTGGATCGTTTGTTTTCGGATCGACCACGATCGGCACTAATGAATCGAATGTAGTATCCCATCGCGCCGTGCTGCCGACCAGTCTCCCGTCTCTAAGCGCGTCTTTGAGCGCGCCGCCCGACACGGTCGGTGCTCGCATGAGTCCGTTTTTTGCATCGAGGACGACGGGAAAAAATTGAGAAACTTGCGGGACGAATGCAATTCGGCGCGGCAAATCTTTTGTGATGCAGTAGGGAGCGTTTTGTTTTGCACAAATGATGGCGACTGATTTTTGAATTTTTGCAAGCAAGTTGCCGGCGCCTTTATAGTGCTGGCTTTGAATGAATGAATTGCGGCAGAAAGCAAGCATGAAAAGCAGACAGACCAGCCCGGCCGGAATCATTGCTATGAGTTGCCTTTTCGCCAGTGCTGCAGACAAACCGAAACAAAGTATCGGCATCAAAATTGCCATACCAGCCTGCGCGTGAGCGAGATATCTGTGCCCATAAAAATCATCAGCAACCAGTGATCCATTGCCGCCGATAAGCAGACCGTAAAAAGTCCATGCCAGAGCTGTCGCTGCTATGACGCGATATTTTTGATTGCTCCACAACCCGTACACGGACAGGGCTGCGGACAATCCATATATTACGTAAAGGAAAATATACTGGCTGCTGTATTTCGTGAGAATGGATCTGTTGATAGGAAACATTGTCGATAAGAGTGAGCTTTTCAATCCGTTCGGCAGCATTGCCACTATTGATCCAACAGGATCGAAGCCCCTGGCCATTTCGATAAACATGAATGACAGTGAGGCAAGGGTCAGGCACGCGATAGTAATGAAGAACCGGGTGCGACCAGGCGCCGCCTTGTCATTGATAAGCTGTTTGTAGTGGCTTCTTGCTGAGGGATCAAAGGCAAAATTGAAAATCTCGAAAATGGCGATGATTTTCAGCAGATACCAGCTCTTTGCGTATGCAAGGCACGCGCAGGTAAAAAAGATGATGCAGAGCGCGCTGTTTCTTTTGGCTGCGCTTTCCGGTCCGGCTTTGAACACCGGGTGAGCAGACAAATAAGAATTCATTGAAAGCGCGAAAAACAGCACAGATAGTTCAATTCCGAAGGAACCGAGGAAATTTATCTGCTCGGCGCTTAGTGTATGAATTGAAAAAATCAAGGTGGCGAAAATGGAAATGCCGAGGGAGACTTTCGTCCCGAAGTCCTTCGTCAACTTTCTCGACACCATATATAGAGCCGTGCCGCAAGCCGCATGCGCAATCATCGCGACCAGTCGTGCCACCCCTTCTCCAGCTTGAGAGAGGACCACGCAAGAGAGGCTGGCTAACGGTCCAAATGCATCTTGCAGTGAAGGTCCTCTCCACGAAAGAAAGTTGCCCCACCCCCCATCGGCAGCCCCGCCCAATAAGTCTTTCGACCACACGGCGATGAACTGCTCGTCAAGCAGGAATTTAGAACCAAGTGACGGAAGAAAAACGAACAGAGTGACGAGGAAGGACAGCACGGCGACTCCCGCCACAAGCGCCGTTTCATTCAATTTGCCAGAGCCGGCAGATTGTGTTTTTTCTTTCTCTGAGCTGTTTATACTTGTCGTTTCTGTTTCAGCCATTTCGTTTCTCAGTTTGACTGCCGCGGACATCCATGTGAAGCGGCTGTGATGCCTGCTCAGTCTATCCTATTCTTTCGATTCGTCATTAGTACGCTAAACGCATCTGCATACTGCATAATTCCTTGTATGGTCAGCGAATTCCTATTGCATATCCCGGAAGGCATTAATTTTGACTGCACTGGTTGCGGCAATTGTTGCTTTTTGTGGCCTGTGCCTTTAACAGACGATGACGTGAAACGCATAAGTTCCCTGCAATTCACCGAACAAAAATTTGAACCTGCTCACATCATCAAAACCGGCGTGCCTGGCTCGGCCGGACAGAACTCATTCGCGGCTGCACTGGGCAAGAGATGGGACGGTAAATGCCAATTTCTGTCGCCTGACAACCGCTGCGAGATTCACTCTCAGTTTGGCGCGCCACTAAAGCCATCCATGTGCCAGTTGTTTCCTTATACGTTCACGAACACACCCGCGGGCGTTTTCGTCGCTGCCAGCTTTGCTTCGACCGGCGTGCTTTACAACCAGGGCAAGCCTTTAGCCGAACAGCGGGAGCATTTGCAAGAAACATTCGAGCTTTTCAAAAGGCTGTTCGCCAATCTCAAACCCGATTGGTCGAACTTGCAATTGGTCGATGGACAGCCGCTCATTTTCGAGGAATATCTCGAATTCGAAACTGGTTTTTTGAACGCTTTGTCGCCTCTATCCAGTGAAAGAGCCGAAAAAATTCTCATTAGTTTATCCAGAAGAATTTTTGGACTGATCGTCAATAAACGGGATTTCGATCGTGTGCCGGGCGTAGATGTAAAGCCTCGCACCATAGACTCTCTGGTGCTTAAAAGCTTGATGGCGACTTACTTTCCTTCGGACGTATACAGAGAGAATACCTGTGATATCGATTCTGCTGCTCTGGCTCGCAATTTTGTCATGCCACCGGATAAGGTGCTTTTGGATCTAGATTCGAAACAGTATGGCTTTTCGCAACTGACACAATATTCTCTGGGTCCGTTAAACGACGACAGTGAAAATTTGCTAAGACGCTTTGCCTATTTGAAAATTTTCTCGAAACTCTATTTCGGCGCAGGCTTTGCCGGCTTGAGTTTGCTGGCCGGTCTCAATCATCTGGCAAGCGTCATTGCGCTTGTGCGCATCGTTCTGAAATTGAGGAACATAGATTCGAAAAAGACCGGGCGTGAAATTTCTTTTGAGGAAACTGCAGAATGTGTAAGAACTCTGGAGAGAAGATTGACGGTCGCCAACTTTTCTAAGCAGTCGAAAACCATTTTGGAAGTGCTTTTGTCGTCTCCTGAAAGAGCCGAGCGTATCTCGTCATTGGCTTCATGAGATGGGCGACAAGCACGTTCTAGCAAAAGAACTTTTCAATACCTTTCGATCTCTGCAGTATCGAAATTATCGTCTTTATTTTATTGGCCAACTTCTTTCTCTGTCCGGTACCTGGATGCAACAAGTTGCATTGAGCTGGCTTGTTTACAGGATGACGCATTCTACGTATTTGCTCGGGGTCGTGGAAGGAGCGAGCTTACTGCCAGTCATGCTTTTAGGGCTTTTAGGCGGATGGGTTGCTGACCACAGCAGGAAGAAAGACGTTTTGATTGTTTGTCAGTTGGTGGCGATGATTCAAGCATTGGTTCTGGCGCTTTTGACCCTCAACAATCAGATTGAAGTTTGGCATTGCATTGCTCTGGCGCTCCTGCTGGGCACGGTCAACGCTTTTGAGATCCCGACCCGCCAGTCATTTTTGCCTCAATTGATCGATCGCAAAGATCTGGTCAATGCCATCAGTCTAAACTCGTCGATATTCAACGGCGCTCGCATCATCGGTCCGGCCATCGCCGGTCTTGCCATTCCGTTGTTTGGCGAGGCGGCATGCTTCTTCCTCAATGCGGCCAGTTATCTTTCGACCTTGATTGCTTACATTCTCATCAAAGACAACAATGGAAACGGGCAAGCTGACGCGGCAGAGAAGAAAGCCATCGCCGACGGTGTCAAATTCATTCTCAACTCTCCGACAATCGTGCGCCTGATTTTCTTAGGCGGCGTAATCAGTCTGTGCGGAATGAACTATAACGTGCTCATGCCTGTTTTCGCCTCCGATATTCTGCACGGCGATGTCCGTACTTTGGCCATGTTGCGAGCCGGTGCCGGCCTCGGGGCGTTTTCCGCCGCGCTTTTGCTTGCCAGCCGCGGCAAAGGCGAGTTTCTCAAAGTCAATTTGGGCTTTGCAAGCATTTTGTTTGGCATGAGCCTCTTTGCGTTTTCCCTGTCCAGTCAATATTGGCTCTGCCAGATCATTATCGTCTTTGTCGGTTTTTTCCTCACGTCTCAACTAAGTGGTGGACATTCGCTCGTGCAACTGGCTGTAAAAGATGACTTGCGCGGTCGTGTTCTCGGTATTTATTTAATCGTGATGATGGGTTTTTCCCCTGTTGGAAGTTTGATAATCGGTTGGTCCGCCGCTCACTATGGTGCACCGCTGGTAGTATCGGCATGCGCATGTATATGCATGGTCGCCGGCCTTGTTTACACGCTCTGGACAAGAAGAGATAAGAGTTCGTCAGAAGATTATTAACTGGACGCATAGCTGGTTGATTGCGAGCGTCTTTATGTGTGGAATGATAATCTTGTCGAATTGGATGAATTGGACACAGGACCGGCAGCATGCCCGACAGCGCCGAAGAGACGACAGTCAATGCCCAGAGCACGCCCCACAGGGAGCATGGCGGCTTGCATTTGAGCAGCAAATTGCTGATTGGCATTCTCGTCGTCAACACTTTTGGAGTGGGAATCTGGATCGGTTCGCAATTCATGTCCAAGGACCAAAACGATACCCCAGTCAGGGTTTCCAATGGGCGAGACGATTCAAACGAAAACATTTTGCCGCCTGCGCCTCCAGCCAAGCCTGAGGTTCGCAATCTGGGCGAATCGACAGTGGCAGATATCGCCGAAAAGGTAGCTCCTGCGGTCGTCGCCATCGAGGTGACCGCCAGAAATTCGGCCGAGAAGACACTAGCCACAGCAATCGAGTCGCCGACGCCCCAGTATTTTTTCGGACCGCGCATGCGCCCCGAGCAGATTCCCCAACCATTTGTAGATGGGCAGGAAAAGCGATCGGCAGGCTCTGGAGTGATTATCAGGGAGGATGGCTATATTTTGACCAACAGCCATGTGGCGCGCGCCGACAGTCTGATAAAAGTCCTTTTGAACGACAAGCGGGAGTTTCAGGGGCAATTGGTCGGCAAAGACAATTTCACGGACTTGGCGCTGGTGAAGATAAATACTCACGGATTGCCGATTGCGCGGCTGGGTTCGAGCAAGCACATAAGGCCGGGCGAATGGGCGATTGCCATCGGCAATCCTTTCGGCTTCGAGCACTCTGTCACTCTGGGAATCGTCAGCGCTATAGGCAGGTCTGTCGCCGACCTCAATCACCATGTGGAATTGATTCAGACCGATGCTGCAATTAATCCCGGCAATTCCGGCGGGCCTCTCCTTAATCTCGGCGGCGACGTCATCGGCATCAACACGGCTATTAGATATGATGCGCAAAACATCGGATTTGCCATACCTGTCGATGTCGCTCGCGAGGTGGCTACTAGTTTGCTGGCCAACCGTTCGATCAGCAGACCTTACCTGGGTATCTACATGCGGGACCTGGATCCTAAAGTGCGCGAGGCGCTTTCCATTCCCAAAGACGTCCAGGGTGTTCTAGTCCGCAAAGTGGCGACTGGCGGTCCTTCTAATAGAGCGAAGTTGGTTCCGGGAGACCTGATTACCGGAGTAAACGGCACGGCCGTCGTATCATCAAAGGATATGCGCGAAATTTTAAAGACAAGCAAGCCCGGAGACGTCCTCAAAATAACCTTCAGCAGGCGAGGCACCGTATCGGAAACCGACCTGACAGTCGGGGATTATTCCAAAGAAGTTGTCGATGATTAATGCACGCTGATCGAATTTAAGCTGCCGGTGGTATTTTCCCCAATGCGTTCGAATATCGCCGCGGCTATTATGCGTTTATCTTCGTCTCATTCAATTTAGGCAACTAATCCTCGATTTGGTCGAGGGCTCTTCATCTACCTATGACAGCGGTGCAAATGAGAGCGCTGCCGCAAGAAAAGCAGTGCGTGTGCACTGCTGTGAGGTCTTGCCCATATGCCCGGTGGTAAATCAAACGTGTCTGAAGCAGTCAATGCGACTGAGAAATTCGCTGCTGCCGATTCCGGTAAAAGCCAGACTTCGACGGGTTCTGCGATGGAAGACTTCGCTGCCGGTGCGTGGTCATCATTTAAATATAGTCTTGTCCAATCTCCACTGACCGGTGCAACTCAGCTCATAGATAAAGTGGCCGGCACTAATCTAGAGCAAAGCACCAAATTCTTTGCCAAACCCGAACACGCCGAATTCGGATCTTCAGCCTGGGCTGGTCAGACTGTTGGTGGAACGATAGGCGGCGCCATTCCTTTTTTAGTTATGGCAAGAGTTGCCGGCCCGGGTGCGGGCGCCAAAATGGAAACTTCTGCGCACTACGCACTTATGAATCGCGGTGCGATCGCTCCAATTGCTAAAGCCGCTCTTGCTGGCGCCGGTTACAACGCAATCTTTACTCCGAATGAAGAGGGTGAAGATTTTCTGACGGCGCGCACGCGCAACATGCTCGTGGGTTCGGTGACCTGGGGCGGAATGACGGCCGCAAGTATTGGTCTGAAAGGGCTTGGAATGCGCGCTTTCAATCAGCAAGCCATAGCCGAAGCAAACGGGCTGACGGCAGCCAAAGCGTACACTGAAGGCATACTTGCAAATAATACTTTCAGGGCAGTAATGAAGAACGACATGTTCGTCGGTGCGGCTGGTGGTGTCGTTGGCGGTGTCATAGATGTGCAAGGAAAGTCGCTTTTGGCCGGCAAAGGTTTTGCATCGGCGCATGATACATTCCAGGCGGCGACTACTTTTGCTCTCGGCGGCGCCATGATGGGCGGCGCCAATATCGCATATGAAAAATACAAACCGACAAGCGGTGTAAAAGGCGTTCGCACACTCGAAGACATGACCAGACTTGCCGAGTCGACTCGCGATCCGAATGCACTGCCGCGCTGGCACTACGATAAGATTGCAGAACAGGACGCGGCATTAGCAGGCGGTCTTTTGAAGACTCCGGATTTCAAACTGGTAGATTCGCAAACTATGAGTTTGTTGCCGCTTGCCGATCAAGCGATGCTCAACCGAGCCAATCTCGATGTTATCGCCGGATTGAAAACCATACGAGAAAACGGCCCCATTGCCACTATGTACGGTTCGGCAAGAACGAAATCGGACACCTTTGCATATCAAAGAGGCCGGTATACATCAGCTCTGCTTTCTCAGGAAGGCTATACGATGAACACCGGTGGCGCAGGCGGAATAATGGAAGCCGGAAACCGCGGCGCCTATGAACGAGGCGGCAAGAGTATCGGCTCGTCTCTAGAGCTGCCGCATGAAAGATTGGGCAACGGATATCAAACGCACATCCTCAAATTTGCAGAATTCGGACCTCGCAAACAAGTGTTGCGGGAACATGATGTAGCCATTGTTGAAAAGGGCGGCATTGGATCCGTAGACGAGATGGCGGAGCTGATCACGCACTTGCAGACGAAGAAGAAAGATCCGGTGCCGGTGTACATCATGTCGGAGCTGCCATACAAGCATTTCGACAACATGATGAGAGCGATGGAGAAAGACGGTTTGATTTCCAAGGGTGACCGTGATTTGTACAAAATTGTCAGCGACCCGCGGGACATCATCAAAGATTTGAGGCAAAGACGGGCAGTTCCTAATTCAGGTATGGCAGGCGAACAAACCGGTAATATTGTTCTGCAAACCGGCGGAGCATAAGGAAAAAACAAATGTCATTGTCAAAGAAGAAGTGCGTTCCATGCAGTGGTGGAACGCCGACCTTGAGCCAGAGAGAAAGAAACGATCTGCTTAAACAGGTGAGCGGATGGCAAGTTGAAGACGAGAAGAAGATAGTGAAGAGCTTTTCCTTCAAAGACTTCAACGAGCCTATGAAGCTGGCGAACAAGATTTGGGAAATTGCCGAATCCGAAGGGCACCATCCGGATCTTTTAGTTGCCTGGGGCAAACTGAAAGTGGAAATCTGGACGCACGCGGCCGGCGGTCTTACCGAAAGCGATTTCATTCTTGCCGCCAAGATAGATCAAGCTTCTTGATCGCAGCTTCTTGATCGCAAGTTATGGATAGAGTTTGTAAAACAAGAACGACAAGCCGAACAAACCAAAAATCACAGCCCAGATCCAGGCTGGTGAAGCAGTTGAGCTGCCTTTGATTTCTTTCGAACGCGTGCGCATGGCTTGCGTCGTTCCGGTTTGACTCTGAGCATGCACGGAATCAAGCCGAATGCCTGATGATGCTGCAGGTGAAGCCGACGGCTTCAATGATATCGGCTCATCGTTGTCATCGTCCGCCAGTGCCGCGGCGAGCCCCGGAGGCATTGCATCTCTTTCTTTAGAGGCTGCAGGCGAGGGAGTTGCTGCTGCCCCGGAAGCATGCAACTGCTCTGCTTTGATGACTACTCTTTTGACCACGTCAGGAAGTTGATCTTTCCATGTTTGCGAATCAAGGAAATCTGTAGCGCCTAACTGCATTGATGTTTTGATCAATCCGCCATCAAGCGTTTCGTTGCTGACCACGAATTGAATTTTCGGGTGTTGCTCTCGCAAATCACCCAGAAGCGTCAATGCCTTCATGGGCTCGGGCGCTAATTCGATCCATACCAGCTTGGGTGTCAACGAAGCGATTTGCTTGGCTGCACTTTGCCTGTTGACTGTGCCGATGAGCCTGAGCTCACTATGGGCTCTGATCAACTCTTCAATCTGCTTGGCCTTTTCTTCGCCGGCCTCGCAAATGATCAATGTGGTTAACGACACTATTAGCCTCGAATCTAGTTATTAGGTGAGTGAGAAGCCACTTAGGACACCGCTAGTTTCCATGATTTTGCGGCGCACGTCCTCAGCACTGATGGCGCCGAGTTCGAGATCCTTGAATATGCACAGCAATTGCATGGAAGTCATCAAGCAGAGATTTTTCTTCTTGGCGAACTCTGCCAGAGCTTCAGTGAAGTCCGGCTCGGTGCGCTCGGTCGGAGGTCTGTTGGACCAGGTGCAAGCAACCAGCAAACCTTTTGGTTCGCTTTCATGCTCGCCCCAGTAATTGATTACCGATTCGCCCAGAAGAGCAAGGTCCGTACGTTTAGCTTGAGAGTTGCTCTTCACCACATGGGTGAGAACATCGGCCTTCTCACCAAGGTTGAGCCACAATTCGTTGGGATTGCTTGGTGAAACGGTGGTGCTCCAGCCGATCTTTCCGAATGCCTTCTGGCATGCGGAAACCAGTCCGGTGCCGTCAGCGGAAAGCAGCGAATTCTTGATGCCGTCGAGAAGCGAAATGCGCGATTCGATCGTGCCGATTCTGTTTTGAATCTGGCGAATCTGTTCGTTCAAGTCATTCCTTTCGGCCTTGAGCTCATTCAACCCAGGGAAGGAGTACTGCAAGCACCAATCTGGTGCGCCGACTGCTGTGTTTTCTTCCAATTGTGTGCTCATTGCTTTTGCCTGTATTGAATGTGTACTCGACTCACTAACTATGATTTCCGGCTTCGGCGGTAAAGGTGGTGGCGGTGGTGCCGGAAGCGGAGGTGGTGGCGGTGGCGGAGGCGGAGGAGGAGGAGGCGGCGGCTCAGGCTCCACGGGCAAGGGCGCAGGCGGAGGTGGTGGCGGCGGTGGTGCCTCTACTTTTATAGGCTCCGGCATAGGCTCCGGCATAGGCTCCGGTTCGACCGGAGGTGGCGGAGGAGGAGGTGGTGGTGGCGGTGGCGGCGGCGGCGCCGGTGGTACCGGTGCCGGCTCGTCCGCGAGCTCGGTTAGAGAGTCGGTAAGACTCAATGGCTCGTCCAGACTTATGGGTGCGTGCGTGCCTGTCGATGTGCTCTCACCTGTCGGCGCATCGTCCTCGGGGCGTGAGGTCGCAGGCTGTGCAGCTTGACCGGAAACTTTCAATGATTCCAACTGAGCCATCAAATTGGTGGCTTTGCTTGCTTCCGCTGTTGGTGCAACCGGTTCAGGCGGCGGCGGAGGCGGAGGCGGTGGCGGAGGCGGTGGTGGTGGTGGTGGTGGTGGCGGTGGTGGTGGCGGTGGTGGCG